>Ga0070708_100003080_pt1 | contig 12959 bp, 10 predicted proteins | sample KBSK5503metaG_FD_65469 | JGI IMG/M metagenome (GOLD analysis project Ga0070708, IMG submission 65469) | Corn, switchgrass and miscanthus rhizosphere microbial communities from Kellogg Biological Station, Michigan, USA - KBS K5-50-3 metaG | ecosystem: Host-associated > Plants > Roots >...
CCTCCACGGTGACGCTGAGGCTGCACGTGTCGGGGCAATCGAGGGGACAGACGCTCGGGTGCTCGACGGTCGAAGTCGTCATGGTGTAGGAGTATAGTCCTTCCGTCCGCAACCATTACCTCAGTGGAGAGGCTCATGACAGCGATCACTCAATCCGTCGATCTCGAGCGTCGTGGCCGCGTGGCCGTGCTGACCGTGAACAATCCGCCGGTGAATGCGCTCAGCCAGCACGTGCGGCAGGGCCTCTACGAGGGCCTCAAGCAGGCCATTGCGGACGCGACGGCCCAGGCCATTGTGATCGTCTGCGCGGGACGCACGTTCATCGCGGGCGCCGACATCACGGAGTTCGGCAAGCCCCCGGCGGATCCGAGCTTGCACACGGTGCTCGACATCATCGAGGCGAGCCCCAAGCCGGTCGTGGCCGCCGTCCACGGCACGGCGCTCGGCGGTGGTCTCGAGGTGACGCTGGCGTGCCACTATCGCGTCGGCGTGAAGGATGCGCGCTTCGGTCTGCCGGAGGTGAAGCTCGGGCTGCTCCCCGGCGCCGGCGGCACCCAGCGGCTGCCGCGCGTGGTCGGCGTCGAGAAGGCGTTGTCGATGATGGTCAGCGGCGACCCGATTCGCGCCGACGAGGCGGGGAAGACCGGACTCATCGACGAGGTCGTGGAGGGTGACCTCACGGCGGCGGGCGTGGCCTTCGCCGAGAAGGTGCTCGACGAGAAGCGGCCGCTCAAGAAGATCCGCGACCTCGACGACAAGCTGGCGGCGGTGCGCGGCACGCCCGAGGTGTTCGCGAATTTCCGCAAGTCGGTGGCGCGTCAGACGCGCGGCTTCCGCGCTCCCGAGAACATCATCAAGGCGGTCGAGGCGGCGGTCGCCCTGCCGTTCGACGCCGGGCTCAAGCGCGAGCGCGAGCTGTTCGTCGAGCTGCTGAACTCGCCGGAGTCCAAGGCGCAGCGCTATTTCTTCTTCGCCGAGCGCGAGGCGGCCAAGGTTCCCGACGTGCCGTCGGACACGCCCGCCAAGGACGTGCGCAAGGCCGCGGTGATCGGCGCGGGGACCATGGGCGGCGGCATCGCGATGAATTTCGCGAACGTCGGCATCCCGGTCACCGTCGTCGAGGTCCAGCAGGAGGCGCTCGACCGCGGCCTCGGGGTCGTGCGCAAGAATTACGAGACGACGGCGAGCCGGGGCCGGCTCACCATGGCCGACGTCGAGAAGCGCATGAGTCTCATCAAGGGCACCACGGACTGGAATGCCATCGCCGACGCCGACATCGTCATCGAGGCCGTGTTCGAGGAGATGCCGATCAAGAAGGACGTCTTCGCGAAGCTCGACAAGCTCGCGAAGCCGGACGCCGTGCTGGCGACGAACACGTCCACGCTGGACGTCAACGAGATCGCCTCCGCGACGAGCCGGCCTCAGAGCGTGATCGGCACGCACTTCTTCAGCCCCGCCAACGTGATGAAGCTCCTGGAGAACGTGCGCGGCGCGAAGACGTCGAAGACCGCGATCGCCACGGCCATGGCCGTCGGCCGCCGGATCAACAAGGTGCCCGTGCTGGTCGGCGTCTGCTACGGCTTCGTCGGCAATCGCATGCTGCATCAGCGCGGCATCCAGGCCGAGAAGCTGATCCTCGAGGGCGCGCTGCCGCACCAGGTGGATCGCGTGCTCTACGACTTCGGCTTTCCGATGGGCCCGTTTGCGATGGGTGATCTCGCCGGCCTCGACGTCGGCTGGCGCATTCGCAAAGGCCGCGGCGTGAAGTCGCCGGTCGCCGACCGCATCTGTGAGCTCGGGCGGTTCGGACAGAAGACGGGCGCCGGCTACTACAAGTACGACGAGAAGCGGAACCCGACACCGGACCCCGACGTCGAGAAGATCATCGTCGACGTCTCCACCGAGATGGGCATCACGCGCCGGCCGATCGCCGACGACGAGATCCTCCAGCGGCTGCTCTATCCGATGGTGAACGAGGGGGCCAAGATCCTCGAGGAGAAGATCGCCGTCCGCGCCAGCGACATCGACGTGATCTGGGTCTACGGCTACGGCTGGCCGGTCTATCGAGGCGGCCCGATGTTCTGGGCCGACTCGATCGGCCTCAACGCCCTTCGCGACACGATGCTCGGATTCCAGAAGAAGACCGGCGACGCTTTCTGGACGCCCGCGCCGCTGCTCAACCGCCTGGCAGACGCGGGTAAAGGCTTCCTCGGCTAGAGACGCCGCCGCGCGCGCATCGCAGCGGCGCCGATCAGCCCTGCGCCACCCAGGAGCAGGATGCCGGGCTCGGCCGCGCTGGCCGTCGGCGTGCTCGGGGTGGTCGGCGTGACCGGGATGACCGGAGTGATCGGCGGGGTCGGTGTGACCCCGACAGCCTGCGTGCCGGTTGCGGTGATCTCCGCGCGGTTGTTTCCGAGGCCGAGGAACGCGTCAAGCGTGAAGTGGGTGCCGGTCTGGTTGAACGTGCCGCTCGCGAAATCCGAGCTGAAGGAGTTGATCGGCGCCACCGACGGTACCGCGAAGCCCGGATCCTGAAAGCTTCCCTGCGCGACGAGACCGCCGAAGGTGCGCCCCTGGTGGGTGAAGCTCAGGTCGAACGCCTGGCCCGTGAACGTGGGAGGCAGGCCGCCGGTCACCGGCGTGAGCGACGCGGGTGACGTTCCGGTGATGTCCCAGGTGAAGGGCGCGCCGGCGACGTTGCCGGTCGAGTGCCAGTCCATCACCCAGTCCTGAGCGCTCGCGACGACGGGAAGGACAAGCGCGGCGACGAGCGCCGCGACTACGATCAGTGCCGTTTTCATCTGGATCCTCCTGCGGACCAGGACGACTGGACCGTTGGTCCAGGGCGCGACTATTTCGTCGATCCGCGCATGTGTGTTCGTGCACGCGAAGTGCCACAGCGGTGTGTGCGGCAGAACATCACGACGTTCGTGACGTGCGAGCGACATCGTCGATCGCGCGCTGTGCACGCGCGACCACCACGTGAGCAGCGTTGTGTTCAGCCTTCGAGCGGTGTCGTCAGCGTTCCAGCTGATGCGCCAGCTCTGCGCAGCACGCGATGATCTTCGGTGCGTCGGCGGGAAACCACGCGTGGATCCACTCCGGTCGCTCGAAGAAAGCGAGCGGCGCCAGCCCGACGCGCCGGATCGCGCCGCGCCGCACGAGCCCGCTGGCGTTGATGAAGCTCACGTCGTCGAGCAAACGACCGGGCGCGGCCACGCCGACGGTGACCGGGCAGAGCGCGCGCAGCGCCGGAAGGCTCGCCTCGACGCCTCGGAGACAGAACGCGCGGGTCCGGCCGAGCGCGCCGGGCGGAAGTGCGCGAAATACTGCGCCGAGCGTCAGTCCTGAGAACACCGTGTCGTCCACCACGGCGATCGAGGCGGCGCCCGCTGCCGGCGCGAGCTGCTCGGCAAGCGGCGCAGCGGAGCCCGTCGCGAGGTCATAGCCGCCGGCGCCATTCTCCTCGCGCGTCACCTCGACGCGATGGATCACCGGAAACCAGCCGGCGCGCGCGTGCAGCGCGCGCGCCACGGCTTCGCCGGCGACGGCGAGGCCGATCGCCAGCGCGAATGGCCCATGTGGCCCTTGCGCGACCACCGCGTCCACCTGCGCCGGGAGCGTCAGGACGCGCACGCGCGTGTCACGCCGGACGAGGTCGAGCAGCTCGCGCGCGAGGCGGGCCGTCTCCGGGCGGAGGCTGGCGAGCGCGGTGAGGTCGTCGTGGACGTAGAGAGTCTTCGGGGTCGGCGTCATGCCGCGTGCGACAGCGTCCCCGTCGCGCGCGCGGGGGCAGCGAGCGCCAGCCCGAAAGCGCCGTCGGTGTCCCAGCGAAGCAGATGGAGCCGCGCGGCGTCCAGCATCGCCTCCACCGACGCGCGCGTGAACTTGTACGCGCTCTCGGTCCAGATCGTCTCGCCCGCCTCGAAGTGCACGCTCAGATCGAGATCGGCCACGCGCACCGTATGATCGGCCGCCGCCACCAGATGCATCTCGACACGCGCCTCCTCGGCGTCCCAGCGCGCGTAGTGACCGAACGACTCGGCGTCGAAGTCGGCGGCGAGGGTCCGATTGATCACGCGCAGCACGTTGCGATTGAACTCCGCCGTCACTCCCGCCGCATCATCGTAGGCCGCGTGGAGCACCCGCGGCGACTTGACGAGATCGACGCCGAGCAGGAGGCGATCATCCTTCGCGAGGAGCCTGCGGACGCCGCGCAGGAGCGTGTGGCGCGCCGACGGATCCAGGTTGCCCAGCGTGGAGCCGAGAAACGCCACGAGGCGCCGTCCCGTCGGCGGCGGCACGCGGTCGAGATGCCGCTCGAAATCACCGACGACCGCGTGGACCTCGTCGACGGCGCCCTCGGAGAGCAGCGTCTGTCCCGCGGCGTCGAGCATCGAGCCATCGACGTCGATGGGCACATACCGCGCGAGCGGTCCCGCGCCGTTCAGGGCGACGAGCAGCCGCCGCACCTTCGCAGGCGAGCCCGCGCCCAGCTCCACGATCTCGCGCGGCCGGGCCGCATCCAGGATCGCGGGGGCGTGGGCGTCGAGCAGCGCGTGCTCGGCACGGGTGAGGTAATACTCGGGCAACTGCGTGATGCGCTCGAAGAGCGCCGAGCCCGCGGCGTCGTAGAAATACTTCGGGGGCAGCCATTTCTCTCGGGCGCCGAGCCCGCGCCGCACGTCGTCGGCGAGCGCCGCGCGCCGCGCGTCATCGTCGACGTGGACGTCGGCGCGATAGCCCATCACGAGTCCTGGGCCAGCCGGATGCCCGAGAACTGCCAGCGCGCATCGGGTGGAAAGAAGTTGCGATACGTGGCGCGGATGTGTGACCGCGGAGTCGCGCACGAGCCACCGCGCAGGACCATCTGGTTCACCATGAACTTGCCGTTGTACTCCCCGAGCGCGCCCGCCAGCGGACGAAAGCCCGGATACGGAAGATACGCGCTGGCCGTCCACTCCCACGCGTCGCCGAACAGCTGCGAGAGGCCGGCCGCGGCCGCCGGCCGCGGGTCGTCGGGATCATCATCGAGCAGGTGACCGTCGACCGGTCGGCCGGACGCGGCGTGCTCCCATTCGGCTTCGGTGGGCAGCCGCGCCCCGCGCCAGCGCGCGTACGCGTCGGCCTCGTAGTAGCTCACGTGCACGACCGGCGCGTCGAGCTCCAGCGGCGCGGCGCCGCCCAGCGTATAGGCGCGCCACGCGCCGTCGATGGCTTCCCAGTAGAGCGGCGCCTGCCAGTCACGCTCGCGCGCGATGCGCCAGCCTTCCGAGAGCCAGAGATCCGGCCGCTGATAGCCGCCGGCGTCGATGAACTCCAGGTACTCGGCATTCGTCACCAGGTGTGAGCCGAGCGCATAGGGGGCGAGCGCGACCCGGTGACGCGGCCGCTCGTTGTCGAACGCGAAATCGGTGCCGGCATGGCCGATCTCGACGACGCCCGCCTCGAACGCCACCAACGAGTGCGGCGCCGCCGCGCGGCGCGGCCGCGACCGGGCGCGGTACGCGGGCTGGAGCGGGTTGACGCCGAAGTTGTGCTTGAGATCCGTGACGAGCAGCTCCTGGTGTTGCTGCTCGTGATGCAGGCCCAGCTCGATCACCGGTGTGGCCGGCCCGAGGCGGTCGGCATGCTCGAGCAGGGTTGTCATCGCCTTGTCGACGTGGGCGCGGTACGCAAAGACCTCGGTGACGGTCGGGCGGGACAGCGTTCCGCGCGCCGCGCGCGAAAACTGCGGGCCGACGCCGTTGTAGTAGGAGTTGAACAGCACCGCATGGCGCTCGTCGAGGGGCCGGTAGTCGGCCCGCTGGCGTAACACGAACGTCTCGAAGAACCAGGAGACGTGCGCGAGATGCCATTTCGCGGGGCTGACGTCCGGCATCGCCTGCACGACGTAGTCCTCGACGGCGAGGGGTTCGCACAGACGCTCGGTGGCCCGCCGGATGTCCAGATAGCGCTCCAGCAGAGCGGGGCCCTCCATCATTAGCAGCAGTTTTGCAACGCCCGCGCCAGCAACCGCCGAGGCAATGGTACCCTCGCGCCCATGAAAGCGACAGGGTTCCAGATGCTCGTCGAGTCCGATCGCGCAACGTTCGAAGTCCAGACGGCCGCCGCCGGGCCGTCGGGGCGTCTTCCGCTGACGGCGGAAATGCTGCTCGAGCGTCCAAGCGGCGATGTCTTCGGTCTCACGCAAAATGCGGGCATGGGCTGGGACCCGCGCGAGCTGGGTCGTCCGCAGTTTCTGATGCTGGGCACCAACGGTGGGATTCGTGCCCCCGACGGTCGGCCGATCGCGCTCGGCTATCACACCGGTCACTGGGAGATCGGGCTCTTGATGCAGGCCGCCGCCGAGGAGCTCGTCGCGCAAGAGTGCCTGCCGTTCGCCGCGTTCTGCTCCGATCCGTGCGACGGGCGCACGCAGGGCACCGTCGGCATGATGGACAGCCTGGCCTACCGCAACGACGCCGCGATGGTGCTGCGGCGTCTGGTGCGCTCGCTGCCCACCCGGCGCGGCGTGCTCGGCGTGGCGACGTGCGACAAGGGGCTGCCGGCGATGATGATGACGCTCGCGTCGATGCGCGCGCTGCCCGTCGTGCTCGTGCCCGGCGGCGTCACGCTGCCGCCGACGGACGGCGAGGACGCGGGCAAGGTCCAGTCGATCGGCGCACGCTTCGCGCACGGCGAGCTGACCCTGGAGCAGGCGCAGGATCTCGGCTGCCGGGCGTGCGGCTCGCCGGGCGGCGGCTGCCAGTTCCTCGGCACCGCGGCCACGTCGCAGGTGATCGGCGAGGCGCTGGGGCTGTCATTGCCCCATTCGGCGCTGGCGCCGTCCGGCCAGCCGATCTGGATCGACATGGCGCGACGCTCGGCGCGCGCGCTCGTCAGCCTCGCCGCGCGCGGCGTGACCGCCTCCGCGATCGTGACCGACGCTGCGATCCGCAACGCGATGGTCGTGCACGCCGCGTTCGGCGGCTCGACGAACCTGCTCCTGCACACGCCCGCGATCGCGCACGCCGCGGGCCTGCGCCGTCCCACGGTCGAGGACTGGATCGCCGTGAACCGCCGCGTCCCGCGCCTCGTCGACACGCTGCCGAATGGCCCGCATCCGACGGTGCGCGCCTTCCTCGCCGGCGGCGTGCCCGAGGTCATGCTGCACCTGCGACGCCTCGGCCTGCTCGAGGAGTCGGCGCTGACCGTCAGCGGCGACACGCTGGGCCGCGTGCTCGACTGGTGGGAGGGCAGCGAGCGCCGCCGCGTCCTGCGCGAGCGGCTGCGGCGCGCCGACGGCGTCGCGCCCGATGACGTGATCATGGATCCCGACCGTGCGCGCGCGAAGGGATTGACGAGCACGGTGACGTTTCCGCGCGGCAACCTCGCGCCCGAGGGCTCGGTCATCAAGTCCACGGCGATCGATCCGTCGGTGGTCGATGCGGACGGCGTCTACCGCAAGACCGGACCGGCGCGCGTCTTCGTGCGCGAGAAGGACGCCATCGCGGCCATCAAGAATCCCGGCCCCGGCGGCATCAAGGCGGGTGACGTGCTCGTGCTGATCTGCCGCGGCCCGCTCGGCGCGGGCATGGAGGAGATCTACCAGATCACCGCCGCGCTGAAGCACCTGTCGTTCGGCAAGCACGTGGCGGTGATCACGGACGCGCGCTTCTCGGGTGTGTCGACCGGCGCGTGTATTGGCCACGTCGGCCCCGAGGCGCTCGCCGGCGGGCCGATCGGCCGCGTGCGGGACGGCGACACGATCCGCATCGTCGTCGATCGCAACCGGCTCGAAGGCGCCATCGATCTCGTCGGCGAAGACGGCCGCACGTTTTCGCCCGAGGAGGGGGCGCGCGTGCTCGCGGCGCGCCCGCCGCGGCCGGATCTCTCCGCCGACCCCGAGATCGCCGACGACACGCGGCTCTGGGCCGCGCTACAGCAGGCGGGCGGCGGCACGTGGGGCGGCTGCGTCTACGACGTCGACGCGATCGTGAACGCGCTCGGGCGATGAATCCGGCGGCGCGGCCGGCCCAGGTATAGGCGGAGCGCGAGCCGCGCTATCGGGAGTTGCGGGACGCACGCGCCGCGCTAGGCTTTGGGCGTCGGCGAAGACATCGATGATCACGCCCGAGATCTTTTCCACATCGGAGGCATTGACCGACGCGCTGCTCGACGCCCGCCGCGTCGAGCTCGCGCTGCTCGACGATCTGACCGACACGCAGATGCTCGGCGCGCGCGCGCACTTCGTGGAGCCACCTATCTGGGAAATGGGCCACGTCGGCTGGTTCCAGGAGTACTGGCTGTTGCGTCGGCTCGATGGCGCGCAACCGCTGCAGCCCGGAGCGGACGACATCTACGACTCGTTCAACGTCTCCTACACACGGCGCTGGGACCATCGCTTTCCGTCGTGCGCAGCGACGCGGGCGTACATCACCGAGGTGCTGCGCCGCAGCATCGCGCGCCTCGAATCGCGCGAGCCGCGTGACGACGAGGCGTACTTCTACACGCTGGCCGCGCAGCACGAGGACATGCACGCGGAGAACCTGACGGCGATCTTACAGACCCTCGGCTACGCGCGGCCGGCGAGCCTGCGTCCCGCGTGCGCGCCGCCGCCCGTTGACCACGAGTTTCGTCCTATGGACGTAGCCGTACCCGGCGGCACGTTCATGCTCGGTGCCGATCCCGACGAGCCGTTCGTGTTCGACAACGAGAAGTGGGCGCATCCCGTCGAGGTCGCGCCGTTCTGCATCGCCGCGACACCAGTCACGAACGCGGAGTTCCAGGCCTTCGTGGACGATGGCGGCTATCGGCGTCGCGAATGCTGGGGCCGGCGCGGCTGGGACTGGCGCCGGCGCGAGCGCGCCGAGCATCCGTTGTTCTGGCAGCAGGACGGCGGCCGTTGGTTCGAGCGACGATTCGAACTGCTCGCGCCGCTGGAGCCCTGGCACCCGGTCGTGCACGTCAACTGGTACGAGGCGGAGGCGTTCTGTCGCTGGGCGGGGCGGCGGCTGCCCATGGAGGCGGAGTGGGAGCTGGCCGCCACGCTCGATCCAGCCACGGGACGCAAGCGTCGGTTCCCCTGGGGTGATGGACCGCCGACGCCCGAGTGCGCCAATCTCGACTACCGCGTCGGCGGCACGCTCGACGTCCGGGCGCTGCCGGCCGGCGACAGTCCCGTCGGCTGTCGGCAGATGATCGGCAACGTGTGGGAGTGGGTCGCGGATACGTTCGAGCCGTATCCGGGGTTCGTCTGCGACCCGTACAAAGAGTATTCGGAGCCGCATTTCGGCGGCAAGAACGTGCTCAAGGGCGGATGCTGGACCACACGCTCGCGCCTGATCCGCGCCACGTGGCGCAACTTCTTCAAGCGTCAGCGACGCAACGTCTTCGCCGGCTTCCGGACGGCGGCACGCTAGCGCGCCGCTGAGGCCGCGGCGCGCAACGCGCGCGGGACCACGAGGCGATCGAGCGCCTCGAACGCGGCGTGGATGACGAGGGCCATCACGGCGGCGGGGATCGCGCCGGCCAGGATGGTGCGGACGTCGTTGAGAGCCAACCCCGTCACGATGAGCGTGCCGTAGCCGCCGCCGCCGACGAAGGCCGCCAGTGTCGCCGTTCCGACGGTCAGGACGGCCGACGTCTTGATCCCCGCCATGATCGTGACCGACGCGAGCGGCAGCTCGATCCAGGCCAGCCGACGCCAGCCCCGTAGTCCCAGCACCGTCGTCATCTCGATGAGCCGCGGATCCAGGCTGCTGATCCCGGCGTGCGTCGTGCGGACGATGGGGAGCAGCGCGTAGAGCGAGAGTGCGACCAATGCCGGCACCTGGCCAATGCCGAACAGCGGGATCATGAACGAGAGCAGGGCGAGGGCGGGAATCGTCTGGATCACGCCCACACCCATCAGCTCGGCCTGCGCCAGGCGCCGGCGACGCGCGGCGAGGATCCCGAGCGGCAGGCCGAGCAGGACCGCGGCCGTGAGCGAGACGGCGACCAGCTGCAGATGCTCGAGCGTCAGCCTCGCGAGCTCGCCGCCGCGCCGCTGCGGCGTCTCCCCGCTCCTTCGACCGAGGAACGTCGCGGCCGCCTCGGCGAACGATCGGCGCTCGAGATCGGCCAGCGCGTTGAGCTGCGCCATCGCCGCGTTGTTGATGCGGCCACCCAGCCGGCGCTGCAGCGCCGCCCACGTTTGCGGAAACCGCTCGGCCAGGTCGCGTCGGGCGAGCAGGACGGCGGTGTAGTCGGGAAAGAACCGGCGATCGTCCGCAAGCAGGACCAGATCGAGCCGCGCGAGCTGCCCGTCGGTGGAGAAGACGTCGATGACGTCCACGCGACCGTCGGCGAGCGCCGGGTAGGTCAGCGCGTGCTCCATGACGCGCACGTCGGCGAAGCGCAGTCCGTAGTGACGCTGGAGTCCCGGCCAGCCGTCCGCACGCTCGAGGAACCCTGCGTCGAAGGCCGCGCGGAGGCCGGGGTGACGGGCGAGATCGCTGATGACTCGCAGGCCCAGGCGCGACGCCTCGTCGCGCCGCACGGCGAGCGCGTACGTGTTGTCGAAGCCGAGCGGCTCGCTGACGACGACGCCCTGCGCGCCGAGCGCCGCCCGCATGGCGCCGACCGATGTGAGGGCGGGGTCCTTGAGAATCGCCTGCGCGATCGTGCCCGTGTATTCGGGATAGATGTCGATGGCTCCGCCGGCGAGCGCGCCCCAGGCGAGACCCGTGCCGCCCAGGCCGAGGCGCCGCTCGGCCCGGGCCTCGCCGGCCTCGTCGATGATCTGCGCGACGATCTCCGCCAGGATGTAGCTCTCCGTGAACGACTTGGAGCCGACACGAAGGCTCGGACGCTCGGCTCTCGTCGCCCCGGCCACGAGCAGCACCGCGAGCATCGCGCCGCCCACGAGACGGAGCGAGGCTCCGCGCCTCACGGTCGAAGATCCCGCGTCATCGCGGGTGGCGGCGCCTGCGCGCGCAAGAATTCGGACACGAACGGGTCCGCGGGACGCTGCGCGAGATCGGCGAGCGTCCCCTGTTGCACGATGCGGCCATGGTTCAAGAGCGTGATCACCGAGCCGAAGACGAAGGCCTCGCGCACGTCATGGGTGACCAGCACGACCGTCTTGCGCAGCTCACCGAAGATGCGCACGAGCTCTGTCTGAAGGCTGGCGCGGATGATCGGGTCGAGCGCGCCCAGCGGCTCGTCGAGCAGGAGAATCGGCGGATCCAGCATCAGCGCCCGCATGAGGCTCACGCGCTGCTGCTGTCCACCGCTGAGCTCGTGCGGATAGCGTGCGAGCAGCTCCGGGTAGAGCTCCACCAGCGCGGCCAGCGCCTCGAGGCGCGCGCTCTGTCGCTCCGCACTCCAGCCCGCCGCGCGTGCGGGCAGCATCACGTTGCGCGCCGCCGTCAGGTGAGGGTAGAGCGCGCCTTCCTGAACGACGTAGCCGATATGCCGCGTCGGCGGCCCCGACGCGCCGTCCGTATCGATGCTGACCTCGCCGGCATCGGGTCGGACGAGACCAAGAACGATTCGGAGGATCGTGGACTTGCCCGACCCGCTCGAGCCGAGAAGCACGTGCGTGCGCCCCGGCTCGACGGTGAGCGAGATGTCGTCGAGAGCGACGCGGTCTCCGAAGCGCTTGGTGACGTGGCGAAGAGCGATCATCGCACGCGCGGTGTGGGCGCCGTGGCGGCGCGACGGCGACCTGCCGGCGCTAACGCCCGATGCCGCGCGCCGTCAGCACGGCCATCAGCGGCATCAGCGCGAGCAGCGCCACCTCCAGGTGGATCAGCCGCCGCGCGGTGGCGATCTCCGCCGGCGGCGGTAGCGCGCCGGATTCCGCCAGCCGTCGGCGCCAGCGCAGGAAGGAGACCGTCGGCGTGATCGAGAGGATCGCGATGGTCACGTAGAGCGCCATCTTCACGATGAAGAACGGGTTGGGCAGATAGAATCCTACGCCCTTGGCGTAATAGAAGAGCCGCAGCAGCCCGGTGGCCAGCGCCAGCAGTGCGCCGGTGAAGAAGAAGATGTCCAGGCGCGGCAGCAGCCGCACGTGCTCGGCGACCAGCAACGGCCGGCAGACGACCATCTCGGCGACGAGAAACCCCGCGATCAGGACGATCGCGAGGTAGTGGAGATACGCCATGAGCGGCTCCATCCCGCCCCGATCCTATCCCGGGTCTCCGCGGTTCGCGAGCCAGAGACCCAGCCCCACGCAGACGAGCCCGAGCGCCGCGGGGAGCGTGACCGACTCGGCGAGCAGCAGAGCGCCGAGCACGGCGGCCGTGAATGGGCTCAGCGCGAGGAACACCGTGACCCGGGTAGCCGGCGCGTTGCCGAGCGCCCAGAGCCAGAGGAAGTAACCGACGCCGCTGCCGAGGCCGATGAAGACGACCGCGGCCCAGCCGCCCGCGGTGAAGCGGGGCCAGCCGGCAAAGAAGCCCTCGCCGGCGGCGAACACGGCGAGAAAGGCGACGGACGCCAGCATGGCGAACGCGCTCACGGGCACGGTCGGATAGCGCCGCACGTACGGCCGGTAGAGCACGCTGCACGTCGCCCCGCTTAGCGCCGCGCCGAAGACGGCGGCCTCGCCGAGCCAGCTGGACGACTCACCGCCGCGCGCCAGCGCCTTCTCGCCGAGCGCCATCGCGACGCCGGCGAGCGTGAGCAGGACGCCGGCGGCCTTGGCGAGACCGAGCCGCTCGTGGCCGAGTGCTGTGGCCAGGAGCATCGTGAGCAGCGGGACCGTGGCGAAGATCAGCGCGGCCCGCGCCGACGGAATGAAGCGCAGGCCGTAGTTCAACAGCGCGATGAGCACGCCGAACTGCACGATGCCGAGCCCCGCGATCGGGAGGACATCGCGCGGCGCGAAGCGCGGCCGTGTGGCGAGGAGCGCGGCGGGCAAGAGCACGAGCACGCCGATCGCGTAACGCAGCAGCGCCAGCGAGGCCGGCCCCGTCTGGTCGACGACG
>Ga0070708_100003082_pt1 | contig 12958 bp, 13 predicted proteins | sample KBSK5503metaG_FD_65469 | JGI IMG/M metagenome (GOLD analysis project Ga0070708, IMG submission 65469) | Corn, switchgrass and miscanthus rhizosphere microbial communities from Kellogg Biological Station, Michigan, USA - KBS K5-50-3 metaG | ecosystem: Host-associated > Plants > Roots >...
AACCGGGCGAGTTCAGCGCGCCACGCGAAAGCCGAGGTTCGAGAAGCGGGCATCGGGTGGCCATGCGTTGCGCGCCGCGCAGCGAAGCTGCGGCGGATGGGCGTTCCAGGAGCCCCCTCGGGCGCTGCGCAGCCCGGGACCGAACGCGTCGGCGCACCACTCCCAGACGTTTCCCGCGCAATCGTAGAGGCCGTGGGGGCTCCTGTTCTCCGGGATGGACTTGACCGGACGCGTGCACCGCAGGCCGCCGCGATGCGCCGCGTAAGACGGGATCCACTCGTCGCCCCAGGGGAATCGCCGGCCCTCGTCGCCGCGCGCCGCCCGCTCCCATTCCGCCTCGCTGGGGAGACGGCCGCCCTGCCAGCGCGCGAATGCCTCCGCTTCGTACCAGCTCACCCCCACCACCGGCTGGTCGGGGCCGAGGTAGTCGCGCCAGGCAGGATCGTCCCAGAACCGGGGAGCGACGATGCGATTCTCTTCGCGCCATGCCCAGCCGGCGTCGCTCCAGGCCGGGCGGTCGAGGTAATGCCCTCCGCTGACGAAGGGGGCGAACTCGGAGTTGGTGACCGGCGTCTCGCCGATCTCGTATCCTTGGGTGGCCGCCCGCCGGCGCGGGTGCTCATTCTCGTTGCCCTCGGGAGGTTCACACCCCATCCAGAACCCGCCGGCGGGGATGGCGCACATGCGCATGCCACGGATGGAAGCACAAACCAGGAGAAAGAGCTTTGAATTCGCCGCGTACCTCGCCTGGCTCAGCCTCTGCCTCCAGGCTTGCGCCGCGGGCACGGAGCTCGGCAGCTATCCGCGCCGCCAGATCGATCGGCCGTATACGCTGCCGTCCGGCGTCGACGCGTGGGAGGTGGATCTCGGCGGAAGCGTTGCCCGCGAAAACCCCGGTTCGACCGCGCGCTTCGAGCTTCAGCCGCTCACCTGGCACCTTTCCCTCTCCGACGACTGGATGCTGGAGCTGACCCCTCTTCCCTCGGGGATCGCGTACCAGTTCGTGCGCACCGACGACCAGCTTCTCGGCGCGAAGCTCTCCCTGGGCTGGGGATTCGGTTCCCAAGGCTTCTTGTTCGCACCGCTCCTCAGGGTCGAGCACCGGATGCGGTTCGCCTCGTTCCTGGCGTGGACCACGACGGCCTCTGGAGTGACCTGGCGCTGGACGGAGGAGCCGGCCTGGGGGTGGAGCCTTGGCGCTTCGACGGGTCCGCTCTTTCAGGTGACGGATGCTCTTGCCTTGCAGCCTGCGATCGGTGTCGCGGCGGCGCGCTCCCACTTGCTCGGCGGAGTGTATTCCTACCTGCTCGATCCAGCGGAGCTCTTCTTCCCGGTCGGCATGACGGCCAGCCTGAGCGTCGCGCGGCAGTGGGACATCAATGCCTCCTTCAACTACGACGGCATCGGAGCGCCGCAAGGATACCGCGCGTATCGGGCGACGCTGGCGGCGGCCCATTTCTGGTAAACACGCCGCCAGCACGCCACGGGAACTAGAACTCCCCAGGGAACGTCACGGGCGCGGTGAAGTCGTAGTCCGTCTTGTTGTCCGTGGCGCTGGGGACGGCGCCGAACACGGGATCACAGGGCTCCACTCCGTTCTGCGCCAGCCGCGCGGCCACCGTCGCGCCGGTGCTGTCCTCGAGCTTCATCATCCAGAAGCCCTCGGCGGGCGCGCTGGTCGTTCGCCCCTTGGCGCAGGTCACGCCGAGCCATTGCTCGCCGGTGGCGAGCTGGCCGCCGGTGGCCCTGGCGTCCGCGCGCGCATGCACCGCGCCGTCGGACGCGTTGAACCAACGCGCCACGGTGGTCAGGTCGGACTGCTCGCCCGCCGGGTTGCGCAGGCAGAAGAGGACTTCGGTGTCCTGGAACTGGAACTTGCCTCCCACTCCGGGCTCGCGCAGCCAGGAGAACGTGCCGGTGCGCGGTCCGTGGCGATCGCCTTCCTCGGGGAGGAAGTTGGTCAGCGTGATGCTGGCGGACCGCTTCACTCCCTTGACCGGGTCCCGCAGGTTGTCGAAGGTGTCGGTGATCTGGCCGCGGGCGCGCTCGTTCGTCTGGACCGTCGCCAGCGCGGTGAAGTCGAACGTCACCATGCCCTGGTCCTCGACGAGCTGCGCGCCGCCGCCGTCCGAAGCGCTCCCGGCGTCGGACGCGTCCGTGGCGAGCGGCCCGGTGTGGGTGATCGAGCCCGACATCACCTTGACGAAGGCCAGCGTTCCACTGGCGGGAATGGCGGCGATGTCGAGCTCGAAAGTGAAGGTGACCGAACCGTCGGCGTTCGCGGTCCGGGTGATGGTGAACTTGCGGTCGAGGCCGTCCCGGACGTTTTCGAACGTCTTCGTCTGGCCGTCGGTGAGCGGGTTGTCCTCGATCACGTCCTCGACGTGGTGGAGGATCTTGCGGAAGTGCCGGTTGACCCGCCCGATGATCTCGCCGGTGCGCGCGAACAGGTGCGGGTGGCAGTCCGGCGTGGCGGCGGCGGTGTCCTCGCTGACGTCGGCGCTGCCGGCGGCGCTGGATTCCACCGTATCGCCGTCGTTCTGCGAGATGGCGAGCTTCTCGAAGGTGGGCGCCGCGGCGCGGAAGTCGTCGGTCGTGCCGGACGAGGAGCCGCAAGCGAGGAGCCCGGCGGCTGCCAGGAATGAACAAACGACAGGGACGTGTCTCATGGTCGGGTTGCCTCCGGATCTGCGGCTGCACGACACCCGGGCGAGGAAGCAGGTTAAAGGAGGCGGATGACGGATCGGCTGGCCGGCGTGATCTACGACCTCGACGGGACGTTGATCGACTCGCGCGACGACCTGGCGGACAGCGTGAACGCGATGCTGGACCGGCTGGGACTGCCGCGGCGCGAGCCGGCCGAGATCCAGGGATTCATCGGGGAAGGAGCGGAGCGGCTCATCCGGCGGTCCCTCGGCCCGGCCCACGAGCATCGCCATCCGGAGGCGGCGCCGATCTGGCGCGAGGAATACAAGGAGCGGCTCCTGTCCCGGACGCGGTTGTATCCGGGCATCGCGGAGCTGCTCCGCATGCCTCCCGCGGCCCGCGGCGTGCTGACGAACAAGCCCGGCGAGTTCACCCGCGAGATCCTGCGGGGCCTGGGCGTCGCGCACGCCTTCGACTCGGTGATCTGCGGCGACGAAGCGCCGCGAAAACCGGCCCCGGACGGCCTCTTGCGCGTCTGCGCCGCGCTGGGTGTCGCGCCCGCTCGCGCGCTTCTGGTCGGCGACAGCGCGGTCGATCTGGCCACTGGCAGGGCAGCGGGCGTCCGTGTCTGCGCGGTGACGTGGGGCCTCGGAGAACGTGCGGCGCTCGCCTCGGCGGATTATCTCTGCGATACGCCGGCCGAGCTGGGGAAGCTCCTCGGGCGCCTGGGCACTTGACTGTTGTCCCCCGGCGCGCGAGAGAGCGTGCGCGCAGCCGTCCTGCTGGAGGAGAGCCCGTGCCCGAAAACGTCCGTCTGACGACAAGCAAGCAGGAGCTGGAGCTCGAGGTCGTGGAAGGGACCGAGAGCGAGCGGGGCATCGACATCTCCAACCTCCGCGCGAAGACCAGCCTGGTGACGCTCGACCCGGCCTTCATGAACACCGCCTCCACCCTGAGCGCCATCACCTTCCTCGACGGGGAGAAGGGCATCCTCCGCTACCGGGGAATTCCCATCGAGGAGCTGGGCGAGAAGAGCAGCTTCGTGGAGACGGCGTACCTCCTCATCTACGGGCACCTGCCGACCCGCGACGAGCTGGCCCGCTGGGAGCGGCTGCTGACGCGGCATTCGATGATCCACGAGGACATGCGCCGCTTCTTCGACGGCTATCCGATGACGGCGCACCCGATGGCCATCCTCTCCGCCATGGTCGCCTCGCTCTCGTCCTACTATCCCTACGCCCTGAACGCCCGGGCGGACGAGTATCGCGACATCACCATCGCGCGCCTGATCGCCAAGCTGCCCACGATCGCGGCGTTCTCGTACAAGAAGAACATCGGCCATCCGTTCGTGTACCCGCGCAACGACCTGGAGTACTGCGCGAACTTCCTGCGGATGATGTTCGCGGTGCCGGCGGAAGAGTACCGCCCCGATCCGGTGTCGGTGAAAGCGCTCAACCTCCTGCTCATCCTCCACGCCGATCACGAGCAGAACTGCTCCACCAGCACGGTCCGCATGGTGGGGTCGGCGCAGACCAATCTCTTCGCCAGCATCTCCGCCGGCATCTGCGCCCTCTGGGGGCCGCTGCACGGCGGCGCGAACCAGGAAGTGGTGGAGATGCTGGAGGACATCCGGAAGAAGGGCCTCAGCGCGCAGGAGTTCATCTCCCAGGTGAAGGACAAGAAGAGCGGCATCCGCCTGATGGGGTTCGGGCACCGCGTGTACAAGAACTTCGACCCGCGGGCGAAGATCATCAAGAAGGCCTGCGACGAGGTGCTGGAGAAGCTCGGCATCCGCGACCCGATGCTCGACCTGGCCAAGCAGCTCGAGGACGCGGCCCTGCGGGACCCGTACTTCGTCGAGCGCAAGCTGTACCCCAACGTCGACTTCTATTCGGGGATCATCTACCGGGCGCTGGGGATTCCCACGGGCATGTTCACGGTGATGTTCGCCCTGGGGCGGCTGCCGGGGTGGATCGCGCACTGGAAAGAGATGATCGAGGACCCGAACACGAAGATCGCGCGGCCGCGGCAGATCTATACGGGGCCGCGGGAGCAGCATTACGTGCCGCTGGAGCGTCGCGACTGACCTCAGGCCGCGCGCGACCGCGGACCCGGCTCTCGCCGCCAGCCTGCGATGAGCAACCACGTTCTTGGACAAGACAGCACGCGCTCGCGCTTCGCGCGGTCGTATGCGGAAGAGGAGAACGCGTCGGCCCCGTCCGTCCCGTAGTGGTGGGCGGCAGTCCCCAGCACGTCGGCCATGGCGTTGACGAACTCGCTGGGCGACCCGAGCACGCGCGCGTGAAAGCGGTCGGCGAAAACCGCGCCCCGCCGTCCCATCAGCCGGTTCAGGCCCCTCGCGATCCGCCCCCGCAATCCCTGGATGCCACGCGAGAGGGCGAGATTGCTATCGGCCTCGACGAACAGATGCAGGTGATGGCCCATCACCGTGAACTCGATGACGCGAAGCCCGAATCGCTCGCGCGCCTGCGCGAAGCAGCCTTCGATGACCTGGAAGCACCGCCGGTTGCGGAGGTTCCAGACGTGGCTGGCGACGCGGAGAGTGACGTGCACTGCCGCTGGCTTGGACGGAATCATGGTTGGCGCGAGTTTGCCTGAAGTCGATTCCTGCGGGCATCGGTCAGTTGACCGATCAGGCGGCCTGACCCAGATGAGCCGGGATGCGGTCGTCCCCGGGGCGCCAGAGCTTGATCAGGAGCGGCGGGATCCGCGGCGCTCGCCGCCACCCCGATTTCAGCAGCCACGTTTGCGGCCCTGAAAGCACGCACGCGCGCTTTTCCTGATCGTAGGCAGACGAGCTGAACGCGTCGACGCCCTCCGTACCGTAATGGTGCGCGGCATTCCCGAGCAAATACGCGATGGCGTTGACGAGCTGGCTGGGCGAGCCGAGGAGGCCCGAATGATAGTGATCGGCGAACACAGCGCCCTGCCGTCCCATCAGTCGGTTCAACCCCCTCGCGATCCGAACTCCCAGCCCTTGCATCCCACGCGACAGGGCTAGATTGCTCTCTGCCTCCACCAGCAAATGCAGGTGATTGCCCATCACCGAGAACTCGATGACGCGCAGCCCGAACCGCTCGCGGGCGTCCTCCAGGCAGCTGTCGATGACGCGGAAGCAGCGGCGGCTGCGGAGGTTCCAGACATGCGTGGCGACGCGAAGCGTGACGTGCACCGCCGCGGGCTTCTCGAACCGGGGCCGCGCCTTGTGTGAAACGAGCGCTCGCGGACCCTTCGGCTTCCGTCCAGCACCTGTGCGCTTGCCGCCCCGATGCGGCAGCTTCAAAGACAGTTGTTTCGACTTGCGCATGATTGGGGAGAGTTTGCCCGATTCATGTGCGCCCCGGTATCGGTCGAGTGACCGACCGGGGCGCTCATCGCCGACCGGGTTCGGTACACGCCCGATACAGGAGCATCGAGCCGCCACTGCTTTGGGATGATTGGGGAGAGTTTGTCTGGTGCGCACCCGTCGGTGCAGTCCAAGGACATCGCTGACACTACAGGCGGAGACATCTTTGACAGCTGCCAGGGCGGATGCCCCTCAAGAGACCTGTCCGCCCGAACGGACATGCGTTCGGCTAGAAAAAGGCCCGGCGAGGTGGTCACACTCGTTGTCCGCTGCGGGGCGATGTCGCAGCCGCTTGCGTCCACAGCGCGCGCATGCTCCTCATTGGCGCAGGAAAATCTGGGACCCGATGCGGACGTGCGTATCGTCCACGCGCACGACGTCGAGCCAGGATTGATCGCCCGACGGCCCCCCGAACAGCAGCTTCTGCTCCGTGCCGGAAATCAGCAAGCTCCTGCCGCCGCTGTAATCCGCCCCAAAGATGGAGTGGCCCGTGCCGCAGATTCCGGCGGGACCTCCTTCGAGCGCCAGATCGATCTCGAAGTCGGAGGGCCGCACCGGGGCATGCCATTTCCCCGCGAGGAAGGAAGGCGGGCCGGTTGCGGGAACACACGGTTGGCTCGGTCCAGGGCCGCCGCATGCAAGGAGGCTCAGCAAGGCGACTTTGAGCGCTCGCATGCTGGGAATCTGTGCATTCCGGTGAATGGAGCAGGCGCCGGCCACCCATAGCGTCCGGAAATGACCGATCGCCTACCGCCCAGGCTTGAGCAACGCGACCACTCCGGTGGTGATCGCCGGCACGTAAGTGATCAGCAGCACCCCGATCGACATGATGACCAGGAACGGCAGCGCTTTCCGGTACAACAGGGGCAGCGGCTTCTGGAACCTCGAAGCGCTGAGGAACAGATTCAATCCGAGGGGCGGGAAGAGGAATCCCAGCTCGAGATTCGCCAGGAACACCACCCCGAGATGCACCGGGTCCACGTCGAACGCGATCCCCAGCGGCGCGATCAGCGGGGCCAGCACCACGATGGCGGAATAGATCTCCAGCACGCTTCCCAGCACCAGCAAGAGCACGTTCAGGGCCAGCAGGAACACCCACTGCGAATGGATGTGCTCCGTCACCCAGGACAGCAGCCGGGGCGGGATCTCCGCGTCGACCAGGTAGCTGGTCATCCCCAGCGCCACACCCAGCAGGATCAGGACGCTCCCCACCAGCGTCGAGGCGTGCACCAGCACGTCGGGCAGCTCGCGGGTCAGATGCACGTCCTTGTGCACCAGCATCTCGGCGACGATGGCGTACGCGGCGCCAAGCGCGGCCGATTCGACGATGGTCGCGAATCCGCTCGCCACCGCCACGATGATCAAGAGCGGCAGCCCGAGGTCCCACTTCGCGTGCCAGACGGCGCGCACCGCTTCGCGCGCGTCGAACTCCGGCCGCGGCGTCTCGCTGCGGATGCCCATCCACACGCCGTAGGCCGCGACCAGCACCACCATCAGGAGGCCGGGGACCAGCCCGCCGACGTAGAGGTGATCGATGGGCACGCCGGCGACGACTCCATACAAGATGACGGGCAGCGAGGGGGGAAAGAGCAGGCCCAGGCTGCCCGCGGCGGTCACCAGGCCGAGCGAAAAACCCTCGGGGTATTTCTCGCTCACCAGCGCCGGCAGGATGATCCCGCCCAAGGCGAGGATGGTGACACCGCTCGCCCCGGTGAACGTCGTGAACAGCGCGCAGACGAAGGCCGCCATCACCGCGAGGCCGCCCGGCATCCAGCCGAAGAGGCTCTGCGCGGCCCGCACCAGGCGGCGCGACGCGCCCCCTTCCGCAAGCACGTACCCGGCGACGGTGAGCAAGGGAATGGCCGGAAGGGTGGGCGAGACGACGAGCCGGAACGTCTCGGCGGGCACCGAAGCCACCGGTGTTCCGGCGAGATAGAAGAGGAGCAGGGCGAACCCCGCCATCACCACGAAGACCGGCGCGCCGAGGAGGAAGGCGGCGACGAGCAGGAGGCTTCCGGGCCACCCCAGGGCCGCGGTGTGGCCGCGAAGCAGCGTGGGACCGTCGGGGATGGTGATGAACCCGGCTCCCTTGGCCGCCAGCAAGCGCGAGACGATGAACGGCAGCACCGCCGCGATCAGGATCCAGCAGAAGATCCTCGCTCCCCGGGTGGTGGCCTTGAGCGCGCCGCGCACCGACATCACCGCGAACCCGACCGGCATCACCACTTCGAACCACCACTCGGGCACTCCGCCGGCCAAGGTGTCGACGCGCCCCTTGTCCAGCAGCACCATGTCCAGCGATGCGTACGCGAGGAAGGCGCAGATGAGCGTCGTCACCGCGCTGCCGAAGGCGCGGGCGAGATCGCGCGGGCGTCCCTGCGGCAAGAAGTCCACGGTGGAGAGCGCCAGGTGGTGGCCGCTGGCGGTGGCCAGCATGGCTCCAAGGAAGCCGACCCAGAGCGTGAAATGCTCGGTGTACACCATGGCGCCGGGCACGCCCGAGCCGGTGAAGCGGCGGACGGCGGTTTCCAGCGTGGGCAGGAGCACCATGGCGAGGACGATCGCGACCAGGAGCCAGCGCTCGAGCGCGGTGCCGCAGCGTCCCTCGCCGGGCGCTTCGGGCGCTCCGGCAACGTGGGCGGCTGCGGGAGGCGCGTCCAATTCGACTCCGTGGAGGCTTCTGCGGTTGACTTCCCGGGAGGGTCAATATCACTCTCGCCCATCTTGCGCGCGATCTTGGCTTCGCTCCTGCTGGTGGTCGCTTGCTCGCCCAGGCGGTACGCTTTGAACCACCTCGCGGACTCGCTCTCCGACACCGGGGAGGGCAGCGCGTTCGCGCGCGACGACGATCCGGAGCTGGTGCGCGACGCGGTCCCCTTCGCGCTGAAGACGATGGAGACGCTCTCCGACGAGCTCGACGATCACGTCGGGCTGCGCCTGGCCCTGGCCCGCGGCTTCACCCAGTACGCGTACGCTTTCTTGCAGCAGCCCGCCGAGCTGGGGGCGCCGCCGGACCAGGCGCGCGCGGCGTTGCTGCGGGCCCGGCGGCTCTACCTGCGGGCGCGCGACTACGGCACCGAGGCCCTCAAGCTCCAGCGGGAGACGGGTCTCCTCGAGCTGCGGACTCCGGCGGGTGTCTCGCGCCTGCGCAAGCAGGACGTCCCGCTGCTCTACTGGACGCTGGTGCCCTGGGCAGCCGCCATCGCCGCCAACAAGCGCGATCTGGAGCTGGTGGGCGACGTGCCGCTGATCGGCACGCTGCTCGATCGGGGGCTCGAGCTCGACGAGACGTATGACCAGGGCGCCTTGCACGAATTCGCCATCACCTTCGACCCGGCGCGGCCGGAGGGGACGACGCTGGAGAAGCAGAAGCAGCATTTCGCGCGCTGCCGGCAGCTCGCCCAGGGGGAGCGAATCTCCTACCTCGTCACCTATGCGCAGGCCGTGTCCGGACCGGCCCAGAACAAGCGGGAGTACGAAGCGCTCCTGAAGGAAGCGGCCGCCTTCGACGTCGATCGGCGGAAGGCGCGCAACAACCGCCTGGAAAACGTGCTGGCGCAGCGCCGCGCGGTCTGGCTGCTCGCACACGAGGACGACGTCTTCACCGACTGAGGGATCCACCGCATGCATCGACTCGCGCTCGCCTTGATGCTCATCGCCACGTCCGCCTCGGCGCAGACCGCCGTGCGCATCAAGCTGGGGACGCTGGCGCCCCAGGGATCCACCTGGCACCAGCTGCTCCTCTCCATGGCGCAAGACTTCGCCACGGCGTCGAACGGCAAGGTGGAGCTGAAGATCTACGCGGGAGGGACGCAAGGCAACGAGGGGGAGATGATCCGCAAGATGTCCATCGGGCAGCTCCAGGCCGCTTCGATGACCTCGATCGGTCTGCGCGAGATCACGCCGGAGCCGCAGGCCGAGGACGTCCCCTTCATGATCGGTTCCTACGAGGAGTACGACTACGTGCACGAGCGGACCCGCGGCAAGCTCGAGGAGGCCATCGCGCGGAAGAACTACCAGGTGCTGCAGTGGGGCGAAGTCGGCTTCGTCTATCTCTTCTCCACCCAGCCGTACCGGACGCCGGCGGACTTCGGCAAGGGAAAGGTCTTCACCTGGAACGGCGACCCCGCCGCCGAGGCCGCTTGGAAGGCGGCCGGGTTCCATCCCGTGGTCCTCTCGTCCACCGATCTGATTCCCGCGCTCAGCTCGGGGATGATCAACATCGTCGCGCAATCGCCCCTCTATGCGTACACCGCCAATCTCTATTCCAAGGCCAACCACATGCTCGACCTGCGCTGGGGCTTGCTGACCGGAGCGACGGTGGTGCGCAAGGATGCCTGGGACAAGATTGCGCCGGGAGTGCGCCAGGAGCTGCTGCGCATCGCCGAGGATTATTCGAAGAAGACGCGCGACGACATCCGCAAGCAGAACGAGGACGCCATCCTGCAGATGAAGAAGCGCGGGCTGGACGTGCAGAAGCCGGAGGACGTGCAGGCCTGGCAGGAGGCCGCCGAGCAGGCCAATGCGGTGGTCCGGGGCAAGGTGGTACCGGCCTCGGCCTACGACGAAGTCAAGCGTTACCGCGACGAGTACCGCGCGCAACAGAAGCGGTGAGGCCCGCCGGGGCTACCAGCGGGCTGCGTGGTCCTCGGCGACGCCCGCCAATCCCTCGATCGCGACTCCGTTCACGCTGCCAGACCAGGTCCCGAACGGCTGCAGGTACGTGCTCCGGATCAGCTTCAGATCGATGGTCTGCGCGCGATACCCCTCGGGATGGAAGGTCAGATCCACGCGCCCGTCGGCGTTCCGCACGCGCCAGTCCGCGAGCGGCGCGCCCGCGTCGAACGAGAAGGTGACCGCTCCGGCCGGCTGGGGCTCTCCGTCGATCCAGACCACGTTCTCGCCCTCGCCCCTGAGGAATCCGTCGCTGAAGTTGAAGGCGACCAGGTGCGATCCCGCGCGCCCCGTCGCGAACGCCCACCGCCAGGCCGTCTCGCGCGCCAGGAAACCGTGCGTGTAGTCGAGCCCGGCGAGCTGTCCCTGCACCGGGAAGTGGATGTTGCCGGCGCGGACCTCACCCTCCGCCGGCACCAGAACCGTCTTCTGGGTGAAATCGAAGCGTCCGGGCTCGCCCACTTCGGCGATGGCGGTGATCGGCGGCGGCGCGCGGGTCACGTCGAGCAGGAGATCGACGTCGGCGTGCGCCCAGGTCGCCTGGACCGACACTCGACCGTCAGCGCGCTGCATGCGCGCGCGGATCGCGGGTCCGAGAAGCCGCGCCGACATCCCGTCCGCCGGGTCGTCGCCGACCTGGGCGCAGATCGGGGGGAGCACGGGGTTGTCGTTCACCAGCAGCCGGCGCGAGCCGCGATCGAACACCGCGCAGATGCCGCTGGAGAGATAGCCCCCGTCGATCACCGCCAGCGAGAGCATCATCTCTGGAGTGGCGACGAAGACGTACTGCCACTTCTTCTCCATCAGGCGCCGTTGCAAGAGGCCAAAAGACCCGTTCAGCCCGGCGAACGAGGCGTCGCGCACCGAGCCCGCGTACAAGCCGAACCGCGGCTTCCCCTCGGGCCCAGCGAGGCGAGCCGGAGCCGGGGGGAGCTGGGCTGCCATAGCAGGCGCTTCCGACATGAGGGCAGTGTGCTGCCGGCGCAGCCCTCCGGCAAGCGACCGTTGCAGCGGGGTGCGCGCTGCGTCACATTGCGCCCGATGCGCATCCTGGTGTCCAACGACGACGGAATCGAGGCACCGGGCTTGCGCGCCCTCGCCGAGGGCCTGCTCGAGCTGGGGGAAGTGGCCGTCTGCGCGCCGGACCGCGAGCAGAGCGCCACCAGCCGCAGCATCTCGCTGCACCGCCCGCTGCGGATCGAGCAGCTGCCGCCCTGGGGTCCGGACGGTCAGATCCAGCGCTGGTCCGTGGACGGCACGCCCACGGACGCGGTGTACATCGGCCTCAACCAGGTGCTGAAGGGCCGGGCGCCCGACCTGGTCGCCTCCGGGATCAACCGCGGTCCGAATCTCGCCAACGACGTGCACTACTCGGGCACCGTGGCGGCGGCGATGGAAGGGTGCGTCGGCGGCGTGCCCAGCTTCGCCATCAGCCAGATCAAGAGCCGCGACTACTCGCACGCGGCCCGGTTCGCCGCCGCCCTGGCCCGGCAGATCGGCCTGCACGGGCTGCCGCCGGGCACGCTCCTCAACGTGAACGTGCCTCCCGGAGCTCCGCAAGGCGCGCAGATCGCGCGGATCGGCAAGCGCACGTACGTCGCCGCGGTCGTCGAGAAATTGGACCCTCGCGGCCGCGCGTACTACTGGATTGGCGGAGACGAGCAGGCCCACGAGCACGTCCCGGGCAGCGACTGCGATGCGGTGTTCGACCGGCAGCTGATCTCGGTGACGCCGCTCCACCTGGACCTCACGGCGCACGAGCTCGTCGAGGAGCTGAAGCGTTGGGAGCTGCCCGGGCTTGTGCGCGACTGACGCTGCTCTTCGCCCTCTGCGCCTGCGCGCACCGGGGGGTCCGGACCGACGACAAGCTGGCGAAGGAAGGCGGGGTCGTCCACCACGTCGCGGCGGGGCAGACGCTCTGGCGGATCGCGAAGACATACGAAGTGCCGCTGGAGGTCGTCTTGCGCGCGAACGGCCTCACCGACCCCACGCAGATCGCGGCCGGCAGCGAGCTCTTCATCCCCGGAGCCGCGCGCGAGCTGCCCATCCCTCCGCCGGACGCGCCGGTGGCCGCGGCGCGGATCGGTCCGCTTCGCCGCCACTCGCCCTCGGCCATTCCCCGGGCCGGAGGGCGTCCACTCGACCCGGCGGCCCGGGGCGAGCCGCTCGCCTGGCCCACCGCGGGCGTTCTCATCTCCGGCTTCGGCGAGCGCGACCGCGACCACCATGAGGGCATCGACCTGGCCTGTCCCGAAGGCACGCCGATCCGGG
>Ga0070708_100003084_pt1 | contig 12954 bp, 14 predicted proteins | sample KBSK5503metaG_FD_65469 | JGI IMG/M metagenome (GOLD analysis project Ga0070708, IMG submission 65469) | Corn, switchgrass and miscanthus rhizosphere microbial communities from Kellogg Biological Station, Michigan, USA - KBS K5-50-3 metaG | ecosystem: Host-associated > Plants > Roots >...
CACAACTCTCTTATAGATGCCACGGGCTTGCCCCGTGGAGTTTCACGCTTGATGCTTTTGGTAATTAACGCCTGAGCTTCAGCAATGAACGTGAGCCTCCACGGCACAAGGCCGTGGCATCGCAAACCCTCATGACGTCTTTTTTTAGCCGCCAGCGTGAGTCTCCACGGCGCAAGGCCGTGGCATCAGTTTAGTTTTCACACGGTCTTGGGGTGACCGGGTCACAGGCGCGCAAGACTCGACTAAGGTTCACCAGCGTTGCGTTTCCAACTTTTATTTCGGGCGGGTGCCGGTAAGAACGATCATTGAGTGACATCCCAGACTGACCCGGTCGCTACCGAGACTGTGTGAAGAGTCAGTCGAGTGAGGAAGGACACCAACATGATCGCGACTTCAATACATTACCGCGAGCGAAGCGACCGGATGCCGCCACTCGATAATCACAAGAACTCTTAAAACGCTGGTTGAGTGCCGGCATCCGGTCGCTTCGCTCGCGGTACTTGAACCAGTAACAGAAATTGGAGCCTGCTTGCGGCTCGTCATAGCGGATGCTAGACTTCGCAACTTGGTCTTGGCCTTGCAGTATTCCCCCTAAGGGTGAGACGTTAAGTAGGTGAATTTAGCCGCCAGATTACTATCGATAATCAGAAGAATAACAGTCGTGATTGCGATCGCGGTTGCTTTTCTTTTTGGCCTTGCCACCACTGTTTACCTTTCGTTACGTAGTCGGGAAGTAACGGTCCCGAATGTGGTCGGGAAAGATCGGTTTGAGGCTGAAAAGGTTTTGGGTGATGCCGATTTGAACTTTCGTGTTCGCGCAGCCAGACCCAGTAATCAGGTTAACCCTGACACTGTGCTGTTTCAGTTGCCACGCGCAGGTGAAGTTGTTAAGGCAGGTCAGACTGTAGCCATGGACATCAGCCGCGCGGCCAAAGAAGGCGAAACACCGGAGACCGTCAAACAGGCTGAAGAACCCGCCGAAAACTTCAACACCAGCGAGACCCTCGCGAACGAGAACAAGCCGAAGCGAAATAAGAACACTAACAAGAACGCGAACGACAACTCGAATGCAAACTCCGCAGACAATGCTAAGCGGCACGCAAATACAAATGGCGCCGCAACCAATGCAAATTCCGCGGCTGGGACCATAAACTTAAACACCAACGCCATCCCCAGGCCCAATGTGAATCGGACAGAAGAGCGCAATTCAAATTCCAGAACAAACTTGAATCAGAACGAGAATCGACGCCCACCGGCGCCGAAGCCAAGTCCCCCGGTGCGCGACGCCAACAGGGAGAATCCTGGACATAATTAGAGAATATTTGGGCGAATGCTGAACAACCGAACGATCGAAATTGCTCCTTCGATTCTATCCGCCGACTTTTCACGGCTGGGACAGCAGATAGAAGCAGTAGAACGTGGGGGAGCGGCGGTTCTCCATGTGGATGTTATGGATGGACACTTCGTGCCGAATATCACGATTGGGCTGCCTGTTGTCAAATCGCTTGCAGGTGCAACTCGCCTGCTGCTCGATGCACATTTAATGATCTCCGAACCGGGTCGATATGCGGCGCAATTTGTCGCTGCCGGAGCCAAAATGGTTTCAGTTCATGTCGAAGCCGACGCCAATCTGCACCGAACCTTAATGTCAATTAAAGCTGGCGGCGCTCAGGCAGGCGTGGTGCTAAACCCGTCCACATCGCTTGGATACATAGAAGAAGCGCTGAAGTTTGCCGACTATGTTTTGGTGATGTCTGTGAATCCGGGATTCGGAGGGCAGCAGTTCATCCCGGAGTCGATCGACAAAGTGCGGAGGCTGCGCCAAATGATTGACGAGCGGCGGCTGCACGTTCGGATCGAAATCGACGGCGGGATTGATCGTAACAATATTGAGAAGGTGGTTGCCGCCGGCGCTGAGATCATCGTCTCTGGATCGGCTATCTTTGGTACACCCGACCCTGAGGCGGCCGTCCGAGATCTGCGGAGTGCCACGGTTCAGTGGGTATAGATTCGGGCACTCCAGTGCGGTTGCGCGCTCGGGAACACACAAAAATACAGTTCCAGGCCACAGATTTTGTGGTCTTGAGCAAACGGGACGCGAGAAAAGGGAATCCGATAGAAGTAGCACTCCTTTCTCGCAGCCGATGTTTTTCGGTAGTGCCCTAATTTGTAGGGGCGGCGCTCTCCGTGGCCGCCCCAATGAAAGATCATCCGGCGGCTTAGGGTGGCCACGGAGGGCCGCCCCTACAAATTAGGCACCATCTGTTTTTCTTGGAGGTTTGATCCTATGAAGTTTCGCTTTTTTACCCTGTTGGCCATTGGTATGCTGGTTTTTGGACTGACGCCTGCGACGCCGGCTCAACAGCCGCGGACCCAGTCCGAGTTATCGGCCGTCCAACGCATGGATGTCATGGTCTCGAAGCTCGAGTCGATGCGCCGCTCGCTAAATAGTGCGATTGCATCCATGAACCCAGCAACCGAGAAGAGTGAGAAGAGCAAAGACAAGACCAAGACAAACGTCGATGATCCAGTAGTCAGGTTGCGCGGACTTGAGAAGGAAGTCTCTTCTGTATTATCGGAAGTTAATGATCTGCGGGCGAAACAGGACCGAGCTGAGCGTTACGACGTAACCGCGCTTGATCGGATTGAAGCGGCGATCCCGGAATTGAATACCAGGGTCGAGTCAGGCTTGCAATCCACCGCTGGTGCTAGAACCGCAGCGGCCGGCAGTAGCTCCGCAAGCCCAACCAAGAAAAAGAAAAAGGGACGTCTATTCGGTCTTTTAGGCGGCGGAGGCGATGACAAATACGCAGACCTTACCGGAGCACCGGCCCCGGGTCGCGATCGTACTCTCTTTGAGGAAGCTGCTAAAGAAGTTCGAAAAGGTCGTCACGAAACTGGCCGGCTTCTGTTCTCTACAATAATCAATACATATCCCGACTCACCCTTCCTGCCGTTAGCTAAATTGGCAATTGCCGATTCGTTCTATTTGGAAGGAACCACGAGTTCGCTGATTCAGGCGGCCCAGGCCTATCAGGATTGGCTCACATTCTTTCCTACCGATCCTCTCGCTGATGATGCGATGTTGAAAGTTGCTGAAGCCGAAATGAGGCAGATGGGCCTCTCTGATCGCGACATCACTCACGCGCGGAAGGCAGAGCAGCGGCTCAAGGCGCTGTTGCAACAGTATCCGCAAACCAAGCTTCGTCCGACAGTCGAAGATCGTCTGCGAGAAGTTCAGGAAAGCCTGGCGATGCACAATCTCGTGATTGCTCGCTTCTATTACGAATCACGCTATCAGAAAGGCCGTGGAACCGGCCTAAAGGGCGCCCAGTCTCGTCTCAAAGAGATCGTGGACAAATACCCCTGCTTCTCCTACAACGACGAGGTTCTGTTCCGACTGGCCACCACTTATCAGAACGAAGAGGAGCCCGACGAGGCCGCTAAGTATTACCAACAACTTATTCAGGCGTTTCCCGAGAGCGAATTTACCGACAAAGCACGCGAGCAATTGAGTATCATTGGCGCGCCGATCCCCGAGAAGTCAACGCCCAATACCTGTGCGAAACGCGAATCCCAGAGCTTTATGGGGAACCTGATGCAACAGGTTTCTGGAAAAGCCGATGTTACTGTTGAGAAGGACGGGATTTTGATTAGCAGGAGTGGAAAGGAAGGGTCGGACTTAATAGATGAAGCTCTGAAGTATAACGGCCAATTGCCTGCAAATACGACACCGATGGCGCCCGTGCAAAGGAGTGCGCCGAAAACCACGCCGGCTAGGCCGACCCAGACGCAGAACGCAAACAACGGGGGCGTTCCCACAGGTTCGCCTACTCCAACTCCAGCTGTGATCAGACCTTAATCTGCTGGTCAGTTGAGAGGTTAAGAATCGGTTCGGTAGCGAAAGCGACCGGGCCGATTTTCTTTTTGCATTCCCCTTTGTAGAGAACACTGGTATTTTATGCCGACTTCGGAGGTTGGGGTTGCGAGAATCAAACCAAGCTACGGTAGAGGTCCAGATGGAATTGGCCCGTCGACAAAAAGCAGCCGCAACTACCGTTATTGGGTTGTTGGTTGCGACCTTGCTTCTTTCGGTCGTATCCTTGCTCGGAAAGAATTTCTTTCGCCAGCAGAACAATCCACCTCTCGACATCGCAGTTCGAATCGCAATCCTCGTCCTGGGGCTGGGTTCTATTGCCTGGCGCCGCACAAAGTTTTCAACTATGAGACTGCGGGATATTGGATCCCTGCAGGGCGCTCACGGGTTGTTGAGCACACTCGAGAGGACCACCCTTCAGATTGCTTTTTTAGGAGCGGCGATTGCGGCAATAGGCTTCGTTGCTACGTTGCTGACAGGCAATGATTTCTATACCTACGGCGCCGGAGCCATTGCCGTGGCTGTCTTGCTTTATTGCTATCCCACCAAGTCGTCCTGGAGGTTCGCCATCCAGCGCTTTGTCGCGAAACCAGACAACAATCCGGCAGCCTAAAGATACTGCATCAAACTCAACTGGATGCCACGGCCTTGCGCCGTGGAGGCTCACGCTCGCAGCTACAAAAGAACGTTGAGGAAATTTGCGGATGCCACGGCCTTGCGCCGTGGAGGCTCACGCTCGCGGCTAAAAAAGGCCAGGAGATTTGCGGATGCCACGGCCTTGCGCCGTGGAGAGTCACGCTCGCGGCTACAAAAGAACGGTCAGGAGATTTGCGGATGCCACGGCCTTGCGCCGTGGAGAGTCACGCTCGCAGCTACGAACGAACGTTGAGGAAATTTGCGGATGCCACGGCCTTGCGCTGTGGAGGCTCACGCTCGCAGCCAAAAAAAGGTCAGGAGATTTGCGGATGCCACGGCCTTGCGCCGTGAAGGCTCACGCTCGCAGCTAAAAAAGGTCAGGAGATTTGCCGATGCCACGGCCTTGCGCCGTGGCATCTTCGAGAGTTGGTGCTTTTTTTGTAGCCGCGAGCGTGAAACTCCACGGCGCGAGGCCATGGCATCAGTTTGCTCGGAGCCTCAAAACCGGTGGACTTGCGATACATTGTCTGGCTTTTATGAAACTTGTTGATCTTGCTAAGGCCTTCTGTTAATCTCCAGAGTGCTGTTCCCGGGCCTTGACAGGCCGGGGCGGGGCGCCCAAATCAAACTGCCATCCTCGAAGCCCAGCCTTTTGCGAAGCAAGAATTCTCCATGAAACGTCAAAATATCAAGCAAGCCAGATTAACACTTGGCTCAACTGTCTACCGCCCATTTAGTTGGGTTCTGCTCATCATCGTCCCTGTCGTTTTGTGTCACTCAGCGTCCGCACAAAATGTGGAATCGCGGCCAGTTGCTCGGTTAGTAACCACAGTGGCGTATTCGACACCTCGCACTATCACGACTCCTGCGGACTCACCCACAATTTCTGCGCATCCAGCCTCCTCCTCCTCCTCCGCTTTCGAAGCTAGCGTCATTGAACGGCGTGCGTTTGAGAAGACGAACCAGGTACGTATAGAAAATGGTCTGCCGCCCTTCGTCTGGGACGCAGATCTTTGCCGAATGGCGAGAATGAACTCGGAGAATATGGCCCGGCGAGCCTACTTCTCACACGTCACTCCTGAAGGCTTGCGTCTGCGAGACCGGGCACACGCAGTAGGCATCCTGCACTTCGCCTTGCTCGGCGAAAACATTGCGTATAATCAAGGCTACGATGATCCAGGCGCGTTTGCCGTTGAAACATGGATGTCATCTCCTGGCCATCGCGCGAATATTCTGTACACTGGATTTCAAGAGTCGGCGATTGGCACTTTTGTTTCTGCCGACGGCGCTGTCTTCTTGACTCAAGTTTTTATCACGCGTTAGCGGCCTCATCATTTCCGTCGAAGCTGGCGGCTGACGCTTTCCAAAAAAAGCTTCGGCCGCTATCAAGTGAAACCTTCTGAATTCACGCTCCCGTCTTTTGCAAAAATCAACTGGAGCTTGCGAGTCCTCGGCAAACGGCCGGATGCTTACCACGAAGTGAGCACCGTCTTGCAGACCGTGTCTCTGCATGACGAACTGACGTTTTCCGCCCGCACGGACAATCAGCTAGTTCTTAACTGTAACGACAAGAAGCTGCCCGCAGACAAAACAAATCTGATTCTCCGGGCTGCGTTCGCTTTAAGAGAACGTCTCCATCTTAAACTCGGGGCCAGGATAGATCTGATAAAGCGTATCCCGGTAAAGGCTGGCTTGGGTGGAGCTTCCTCGAACGCAGCAGTTGCTCTGCTGGGATTGCGCCATCTATGGCAAGTCGAGGTTACGAACTCCGAACTGATGAGCATCGGAAGTGACCTTGGCGCCGACGTTCCTTTCTTCTTTGCCGGAGGACGAGCATTAGGGCGCGGGACCGGCACCGAGGTTAATGCTTTAGCGGACATCTCTCAGCGGCCGTTAATAATTGTGTTTCCAAACGCTACCGTTTCCACGCGGGAAGCCTATGAAGCCCTGGATGCCGCTTCCTTGACAAGTTTTGACCCGGTCTCTATTCTTGCAAGTTCCTTCGCGGGGTCGATTTCTATTGATTGCGATCAGTGGTCTCTGCACAACGACTTCGAAGCTGTGATCTTTGAGATGCAACCTGAAATCAAGCGGGCCAGGGACGCACTGCTTGAGTCAGGTGCGCGGGGCGCTTTGCTGGCTGGAAGTGGCTCAAGCGTGTTTGGTATCTTTAATAGTAACGAAGCGCGGCAACAAGCCCTTGAAACTTTTCGCGGCGAAGTTGGGTGGCACATCTTTTCTTGTGACACACTTTCACGCAACGACTATTTTCGAGCGCTCGGTCCATGTAGCACTCCGCTCTTACGCTCTCTTAACATGCTATCTGATACTGGGGCGTAGCCAAGTGGTAAGGCACCGGTCTTTGGAACCGGCATTCGTTGGTTCGAATCCACCCGCCCCAGCCAAAAATGCCGTGATGAGTGGGATGGGGAGTTCGTTTAGCTTATCGCTTATCACTCGTAACTGACGCTATGAGCACAACCGGAGGCATCAAGGTCTTTTCCGGAAACGCGAATCCCAAGTTGGCGGAAGAGATTTGCCGCCAACTGAGTTGTGATATGGGGCGGGCTTATCCTGAACGTTTTTCCGATGGAGAGTTTAACTTTCAAATCGACGAAAACGTACGCGGTGGTGACGTGTTTATCGTGCAACCGACATGTCCCCCTACCGACGCGCACTTGATGGAATTGCTGGTGATGCTCGACGCCTTTCGTCGCTCATCCGCCGAACGCATCACAGCCGTGATTCCGTACTATGGTTATGGACGGTCCGACAAGAAAGATCGCCCGCGTGTTCCGATCTCGGCGAAGTTGGTCGCCAACCTGATTACGATCGCAGGCACTGATCGTTTGCTGGCAATGGATCTGCATGCGGCGCAGATTCAAGGGTTCTTTGATATTCCTGTGGACCACCTGTATGCGGCTCCGGTGTTTATTGGCTATTATCAAGATCATCCGTTGCCGAATCTAACGGTTGTCGCTCCCGATACTGGAGGAGCGGAACGAGCGCGCGCTTATGCGAAGCGACTTGATGCGGAACTGGCACTTTGCGACAAGCGACGCGAGAAGGCCAATGTTGCCGAAGTTATGAATGTTGTTGGTGACGTGCGCGGCCGCAGCTGTTTGATTGTCGATGACATGTGCGACACAGGTGGCTCGCTGACCAAAGTCGCGCGCGCCTTGAAAGAGGCAGGCGCCGAGCGAATTGATGCATGCTTCACGCACCCTGTATTTTCAGGTAGAGCGGTTGAGCTCCTGGCCGAGTCGGATATTGAACAGATCATTGTTACGAATACGATCCCGTTACGCGATCATGCGTGTGAGCTTGAAAAGATAAAGGTACTTAGTATCGCGCCGCTTCTGGCGAAAGCGATCAAGTCGATCCATGAGGAAACCAGCGTTTCCTCGCTCTTCGTATAAGTGAAGGGCAAACACTGATGGCTTAAACGAAGCCCATCAGCGATCAGCTGAAGTAATTTTTGACTTTAGATTTTTGATTGGATCTGGAAGCGGCGTTATCACTGCTCCGGTGCGAATGCCCTTTCAATCTAAAATCAAAAATCTAAAATCAAAAATTACTTCGGTTGATCGCTGAAAGTATGTAAGGAGAAATCATGGCGGAGAAAAAAGAATTTACAGTCCGGGCAAAACAACGCGAGGGTCGTGGAAAAAATGATGCCCGGCGTGTCCGGCGCGAGGGACTAGTCCCGGTCACGGTTTATGGCGGTGGTGGGGACACGATTGCCGCCGTTGTTCCTTTACGCGATCTGGCAGCTATCCTGCGTTCGGAAGCAGGCCGAAACACGATATTTACCATCGATGTCGAAGGTTTCGGCACAAGCGAAGTCATGTTTCACGAGCGACAGATCGATCCGGTTCGGGGTCGCCTGATTCATGCCGATCTCACGCGCCTGGTCAAGGGTCAAAAGATTGAGGTCACGGTGCCGCTGCACCTCACCGGTGAACCATTTGGTGTTCGTGAGCATCAGGGCGTGCTCGAGCAGATCATTCGCGAGATTGAGATCCGCTGCGAACCGCGAGAGATTCCCGACGTCATCAATGTCGATGTTTCGAATCTTGACGTCCATGATGTTCTCCACGTGTCAGACATCCCGGTAGGTGCAAACATTGAGATCCTCAATCCTCCTGACGTCGTAATTGCCACGGTCGGAATTGTTAAGGAAGAAGTTGTAGTCGCGCCGGTCCTTGAGGGCGAGGAACCTACTGAGCCCGAAGTTATCGGCAAGGGCAAGAAGGAAGATGAAGTCCCTGAGGAGCCAGGTAAGAAGGCATGAGGATATTGACAATTTGCGATTTGCGATTTCCGATTGCAGATTGCCGGTTGGCATTTATGCGTTGCGCAAATACGTTTCCGGCGTGTTGATAAACCTCAACCTTGGATGCTAATTGCCAATCGGAAATCGGAAATCGCAAATCGGCAATCGGCAATGTTCATGCGTCTTATTGTTGGACTTGGTAATCCGGGCAAAGAATACGAGTGGTCTCGACACAACCTGGGTTTCATGTTGGTTGACAAGCTGGCAAGCGATGCTGGCATCTCCGTAAGTCGTCGCGAATGCGGTTCGCTGGTAGGTCGCGGCGAACTTGAAGGCGGAGTGGTGAAGCTGGTCAAACCGCAAACGTTTATGAACTTGAGTGGAGAGGCGGTCTCTTGTTTGCTGGCGAAACACAAGTGCGATAAACCCGGTAACCAGCTGATAGTGATATCTGACGATCTGGCTTTGCCATGGGGAAAGATTCGGATTCGCGAACGCGGTTCGGCGGGAGGCCATAACGGACTTAAGTCGATTATCGCAGCGATAGGTACAAATGAATTTGTTCGTCTCAGGATTGGAATTCAGCCTGAACATCCGCTGTCCGATACGAAGCGATTCGTGCTCGACACGTTTCCGAAAACCGAGCGACCGACTGTAGAAAAAACGATCGAGCGTGCGGTTGCAGCACTGCGGGTGATAGTCAGGGATGGCGTTCTCAAGGCAATGACGGAACATAACTGATTTTCAATTTCTGATTTTTGATTGCCGATTGGCTGTAACGCGATGCTTGAGTCGCCAAGCTAAATCGGCAATCGGCAATCGGCAATCAAAAATCGAAAATGTATTGATGGAGGTAGATTTTGGAAGCTAAAAGACAATATGAGGTCGTGTTCATCGTCGACCCAACAGTCGACGACGAGGTGGCGCGCCTAACTGAGGGCTTCAAACAGATCGTAATTGACCAGGGTGGTGTCGTAACCAAGGCCGAGACCCTGGGTAAACGCCAGCTGGCCTACGAGATCCTGCACCAGAAGGAAGGCACCTTTGTGCTGCTTGAAATCGAAGGATCAGGGCACGAAATTGCCGAGCTCGAGCGCCGTATGCGCGTGAACGATCGCGTGCTGCGTTACCTCACTGTGCGTGTCGATGAAGATCGCCGGCGCGCGGAAAAGCTGAAGGCCCGCCGGACCCGCAAAGCGGCGAAGCGTCCGCAGTCACAAGGCGGACAGTCCCGACGAGGTGGCGGCCTGGACTTTGCCGACAACAACAGCGAGTAGTTCAGTTTACGATTGATGATTTAAGAGGAAAACTATGTCAAGCAACTATGAAGACCGCCAACGCGGTTACGACAATGACGATGATCAGGACAGACGGGGCATGGGAGGGCGCGGTGGCGGTCGCCGTATGCACCGCCGGCGCGTCTGTCGTTTTTGCATCGACAAGGTCGATCTGATCGACTTCAAAGATGTCAGGTTACTACAAAACTATCTTCCCGAACGTGGCAAGATTTTGCCGAGACGAATCTCCGGCAGTTGTGCTTCGCATCAGCGCATGCTTGCTGAAGCGATCAAGCGGGCGCGCAATATCGCGCTGCTTCCGTACACTACCGACTAAGGGAAAGGAGCTACCGAGAAATGGCACATACGAAAGTTCTGCTACGTGAAGATGTAGACGATCTCGGCGCCCGCGGCGAGATCGTCAGAGTTCGAGCTGGCTACGCGCGTAACTATCTGTTGCCGCGCAAGCTGGCCGTGGAAGCAACCACGGGCAATGTGAAGGGAATCGAGCAGGAGCGCGCGGCTCTGGTCAAGAAAGAGGCTAAGGAGCGCTCGACCGCCGAAGCCCAATCGGAGCAGATGAGCTCGCTCGTGTTGGAATTCAAACGTAAGTCCGGCGAGCAGGGCGCACTCTATGGCTCTGTGACCTCGATGGATCTGGCAGAAGCACTAAAAGAGCGCGGCTATGAAATCGACCGTCATCGCATACATTTGCGCGAGCCGCTGAAACGTCTGGGCGATTTCACTGTGCCCCTCAGACTGCATCGGGAAGTTACGATCGAGTTAAACGTCAAAGTGGTTCCTGAGGGCGAGGTGATCGTCGGCCACTTAACGCCGGAACAGGAAGCCGAGATGACCCGCAGTGCGCAGGCCAATAGCGCAGAAGAAGCGACAGACCGAGCAGAGTAGGAACATAAAACATTTCGCAAGGAGACCCTTCTGAAGTGGTCTGGTATAGTTCGGCGTTGCAGGTTTCAAGTAACTTGCAATGCCTTTTTACTGATGATGCCACAGCATCGTGCCGTGGAGGTTCAAGGTCGTAGCTACAAAGAGCGTTGAAACGGACCTAGGATGTCATGGCCTTGTGCCGTGGAGGTTCACGTTAGCTGCTGCCCAACCGCTAACTTGTTAACCAAGAGCATCAAACGTGAAAACTCCACGGCGCAAGGCCGTGGCATCTCAGAAGATTCTGTGGCTGTCTGATAGCCCCGAGCGTGAGCCTCCACGGCACAAGGCCGTGTCATCAGTTTGACTTTTCGCCGAGTCTCTAGGTTCTTTATTAAATTATGGCTAGTCCTGATCCTATTCGCGAACAATCATTCGACCGAGCCTTACCAAACAGCTCGGAAGCTGAACGCGCAATACTGGGCGCAGTTCTGCTCGACAATGGTTTGATTAGCCCAGCCATCGAACTGCTGCGTCCCGAAAATTTCTATGTGCCTTCTCATCGCAGGATCTTTGTCGCCATGATTGGATTGTTCGAACGTGGCTCCGAGATTAATCCAATCTTGATTGGTGAAGAACTGAAGAAAGACAACGCCTTGGAGTCGGTCGGCGGAATCAGTTTCATAACCAATTTAACCTATGGCCTCCCGCATTCAACCAACATCACTAACTACGCCAAAGTGGTGCGTGGGAAGTCAATGTTGCGCCAGTTGGTTAAGGTTGCCAATAAGATTACGCAGGAAGCTCTCGCGGAAGAGGATGAGCCGGAGATAATTCTCGATCATGCCGAGCACGCAATCTTCGAACTTGCTGACGAGCGGATCCGTCAGGGGTTCACCCACGTCAAGCCGATTGCTGAGCAGTTGCTTGAAAAAGTGCAGGAAATGGAGGGTCGTGCCGCAGTCTTAACCGGTTTGACCACAGGCTTCGCCGATCTCGACAAGATGACGTCAGGTCTCCAGCGCAATGATCTGATCATCGTTGCGGCCCGGCCTTCAATGGGGAAAACGAGCTTCGCCCTGATGCTTGCGGAGAACGCCGCGATTCAAGCTGGCGCTGTAGTGGGCATGTTTTCGCTGGAAATGTCGAAGGAAGCCCTGGTGATGCGCATGCTTTGCTCACAGGGAAACATCGATGCCCAGCGTTTTCGAAACGGATTTCTATCGCGGTTGGAGTGGGCCCAGATTGCCAAATCTCTCGGCACGCTGGCAGATGCAAGAATCTTTCTTGACGACACGCCCGGCCTCACCGTGCTCGAGATGCGTGCGAAGTCGCGGCGGCTGGCGGCCGAGCAGAAGCGTATCGATTTAATTGTCGTCGACTATCTGCAATTGATGTCGGGTTCGGCGAAGCGCTTTGAATCCCGCCAGCAAGAGGTGTCGCAGATTTCACGTGAGTTGAAGGGATTGGCTAAAGAGCTGAATGTGCCTCTTGTAGCCTTATCGCAGTTGTCGCGCGCGCCCGAATCGCGTTCAGATCATCGTCCGCAGTTGGCAGACCTGCGTGAGTCGGGAGCGTTGGAGCAAGACGCTGATGTGGTCGCCTTTATTTATCGACCGGAGCAGTATCAGACGCCCGAAGAGCGAGACAGTTTGCCGGAAGAGCAACGGAACGTTGCAGAGTTAATTGTAGCCAAGCAGCGAAATGGTCCTACCGGAAGCGTAGACCTGAGGTTCACGCCCTCCAGCATGCGCTTCGACAATCTCTATCGCGAGAGTTGATCCGCACTCAACTCTCAACACCACAGCGGTAGCCACGGCACTCAACAACGAAGAGGGTGACGCTGGGAATCCAAATCAGCGCCGGGACTATCTTCGGTAAGAGTCGTGAGCAAGTAGAGTGAAGTTCTCTGCTTGAGCGACTTGTAAGTTGAGTGCGGTCGCTACCGGTTCTGTATTGAGTGGCTTCGCCTAGGTGCGGCTCGCGCCGCATCTCTGTTTTCA
>Ga0070708_100003086_pt1 | contig 12953 bp, 14 predicted proteins | sample KBSK5503metaG_FD_65469 | JGI IMG/M metagenome (GOLD analysis project Ga0070708, IMG submission 65469) | Corn, switchgrass and miscanthus rhizosphere microbial communities from Kellogg Biological Station, Michigan, USA - KBS K5-50-3 metaG | ecosystem: Host-associated > Plants > Roots >...
CACCACGGTGGCGCCGGTATAGATCAGCGTCAGCCAGAGCGAAGCCCAGAACCGGGGGTCGCCTGCCATGCGCGCGAAATTGTCGAGACCCGCAAAGCCCGACAGCGCCGGCATCGACAAGTCGACCCGCTGCAGGCTCATCCACAACAGGTAGAGCAGCGGCGCCGTCGTCGTCAGCACAAGAACGACCAGCGCGGGCGCGAGCAGCATCAGCGCGAAGCGCCGCTCCCGCTGCGCTATCGTCGGCAAGCCTGGCCTGCTCACGCCTCGTTGTCGGGGCGATGCTTCGCGGGAGTGCCGGTCATGCCTTGAGAATCTGCTCGATCCGGGCCTGCGCCACGTCCAGCGCTTCCTTCGCCTTCGCCTGACCGACCAGCGCCGACTGGATCGCCGTGCCCATCGTGTCGCCGATGGCCGGGTATTGCGGCACGCGCGGCCGCCAATCGACGTCGGTATCCTGCTCGAGCGACTCGAGCGCGGCCTGGACGAAATTGGTGCCTTGCGCCTGCATCGTCTGCACGAAGTCCGGGGCCTTCCACAGCGAGGTGCGGTTGACTCCCGAGCGCTTGTTCGCGCCGGCGAATTTCCATGAGGTTCGCGCCTGGGTCTCCGCGGCGGCGGCCCAGGAGATGAACAGCCAGGTGGCCTTCTTGGCGCGATCCGATTGCGCGGCATTGATCGGAAAGCCCCAGTTCCAGATCGAGGTGACGCGCTTGCCGCTCGGCCCCTTGGGCCAGCGCGCAAAGCCTATCTTGCCGATCACCTTCGACTTCTCCGGATTGTTGAGCACCGCCGCGGACGAATGCGCGTCGATGTACGCGCCCAGCGTTCCCTGCGAGAACGCGTCGGCGATGTCGGGCCAGTTCCAGTTGCGCACCGCCGGCGGGGCGTACTTCGACAGGAGGTCGACATACCAATCGAGCGCACGCACCGCTTCGGGGGAATTGACGCGCACGACATTGCCGGCGAACCATGATCCGCCGAATTCGCGCAGGATCGATGGGTAGATATACATGTTCTGGCCGGCGCCGGAAAAGCCGCGCAGCGCGACGCCCCACAGGCGATTGTCGGGATCGTGCACCGCTTTCGCGTTCTGCACGAACTGCTCAAGCGTGTCGGCCGGCTTGAGCCCCTTGGCGTCATAGATGTCCTTGCGATACACCTGGACCGTGACCTCGCCGTCATAGGGAATACCGTACGGTTTGCCCGCGATCGTATCGGCGTCGCGCCACGCCTTGAGGATGTCGTCGTACTGGAACCACGCCGGATCGGTCAGCGCAGCATCGTTCAGATAGCGATCGAGCGGGTCCACCCACTGGTTCGACACGTACAACGGGTAATACATCGGGTCGGCCGCATGCGTCGCGTAAGTCGCCGTCTTCGACGAGAGATCCAGCATCGCCTTTTGCCGGATCTGCCCCGGAGGCACTTTCTCGAAGCGGACCTTGATCCCGGTCAGCGCCTCGAACTGCGGCGCGATCGTGATCAGATTGTCGAAATAGCCGGCCGGAATCACCGCGACGGTAATTTGTTCGCCCTCGACCTGACGCCAGTTGATCCTCGCCTGCTGGTACGGCGCGAGGTCGGCCGCCTGGGCGAACACGCGGCCGGTGAAATACGGCCCGGCGACGAGCGTCGCGCCGACGGCGGCCGCCTGCTTGAGCGCGCGCCGGCGACCCGGCTGGTCGATCGTCCTGTTCGAATCCTTGCTCATGCTCTCCTCCTCGAATAGTCGATGGTGACGCTGTAAAGCGGTGATCAGCGGATCGCGGCGAACGGGCTGCATCCGGGAGCATCGCCGGCGCTCTCGGCCTGTTCGAGCAAATAATCGGGGAAGCTGCCGCCGGCGTCGGCTTTGCCCAGTTCGAACAGGCGTTTGACGACGTCCGGATGACGTTCCGCCAGGTTAGGCGCGCCGGGCCGCGGCCGCGGCGAATCGTACAGGAACGGTCCACGCCCGTTGACCTTGCAGTTGAGCCACCACTGATCGTCGATGACGGTCATCGCGCTGCCCCAGCCAATGGTGACATGATCGCGAATCGGCGCGCCGCCGGCAAACGCGGTATTCCAGAACGATTTGCCGTCGATCCTTGCCGGTGGCTCGACGCCGGCGGCTTCGAGCATCGTCGCCGAAATGTCGTGATGCTGCACGAAGGCGTCGCAAACGGTGCCGGCGCCGAGCATTGCCGGATGGCGCACCAGCATCGGCAGCTCGTAGCTTTCGGGGTCCGACGGATAGCCGCGCTTGCCGATGTACCCGCGCCGCTCCCACAGGCTGTGTCCGTGGTCCGAGGTGACGATCACCAATGCCTGGTCGAGGACCCCGGTGGCACGCAGCGACTCGATCAGGTGCCCGAACCACCGGTCGCACATCTCGACCAGGCCTGCATAGTTGGCGCGGGTGCGCTTCACGAGCTCCGGTGCGAGGCCGGGCATTTCCGCGTACGGCGAAATAACCTGCTCCCTGCCGTTACCGTCGTCATGGCGTTTGCGGTAGTGCGGGGGGACGAACCACGGTTCATGTGGATCGAACGACTCGACGGTGAGAAAGAGGCGCTTGGCATCGAGGTTCTGCTCGATCCAGCGGGCCGATTCCTGCATGACCTGCGCATTGAACCACTGCTCTTCGCGCACGCGATCGCGCATGTTGAGCAGTATGCGGCTGGAGAACCAGTGCGCACCGTAGCCGGGCTGCTCGAGCCCGGTCGCCTTGCCGCGAAGCTCCTGCAGTTCGCGCGGCACCCAGAAGTCGATCTCTTCCTGCGTCGGAAACGGCCCGCTGCGCGCGGCATCGGCCTCCTGGCCGCGAATGAACGTCCATTGATGAAAGCCACGCCAGAAATTCTTCGACGGCTTGAACTCGTGGTAGAGATCCGAAATAAGGCCGGTCCGAAAACCGCTCGCTTCGTACATTTCCGCCAGCGTGGCCTGGTCCTCGGGAATCGGCCCCCAGCCCGGCGCGATGCCGACGAAGTCTCCCTTGATGTGGCGGAAGTCGCCGTTATGAAAGGGATAGGTGCGCAAACCCGTGTAGATCGTGCGCCGCGCGCAAAGCGTGGGCAGCGCTTCGGGGTACGCCCGGTCGAAGCGCACCGACTCGCGCGCGAATGCATCGAGGTGAGGCGTGGCGATGTTCGCCCAGTCGGGCGGATCGCCGTAGCAACTGACGGCGTCGCGCCGCAGCGTGTCGAATATGACCAGAACGACGTGCTTCACCGGTGACGGCATTTCTGTCATGCCTGCTCCTGAGAGGACGCGACGCGGCCCGCCGCGACCAACGTATTCGAGCAGATAGTATCGCGGCTGGCGGCGCGGGCGAGCACGGGATGCGCGTCGGGCCGCGCCCGAACCGGCAGCGTCGGCGGAAGGAACCGCCCAGGGGGAGACAACGCGGGCCCCGACGGTGGATACTTCCGCCGATGAGTGCCTCGCAACGCTCCGCGCCGCAGACAGGCGCTCGCAAGGCGGCCGGCAAAGCGCTTCGCATCGCGTTCGCCGTCGCCGCCGTTGCGGCGCTCGGGCTCAGCGCGGCCGCGGAGGCGCCGCTCAACGTCGGCTCCAAGCGCTTCACCGAATCGTACATCCTGGGCGAGATCCTCACGCAGACAGCGCAGGGGGCCGGCGAAGCATCGGCCGCGCACCGGCAGGGCCTGGGCAATACGGCGATCGTGCTCGGCGCCCTGACCCAGGGCAGCATCGACGTCTATCCCGAGTACACCGGAACGATCGCCAAGGAGATTCTGAAGCTCGACGCGGTGCCACCGCTGCCTGAGCTCAACGCCAAGCTCGCGGCGATGGGACTCGGCGTCGCGGTGCCGCTCGGGTTCAACAACACCTATGCGCTGGCGATGCGCGCCGACGATGCCCGCGCCAAGGGTATCGCCAAGCTATCCGATCTGAAGTCGCATCCGGAGCTCAAGCTCGGACTGTCGCAGGAATTCATCGGACGCGCGGACGGCTGGCCGGGGCTGAAGCGCGCTTACGAGCTGCCGTACGAAACGCCGCGCGGGCTCGACCACGGTCTCGCCTACGAGGCGATCGCCCAGCACCAGGTCGATGCGATCGACATCTATTCGACCGACGCCAAGATCGACAAGTACGGTCTCACCGTACTCGCCGACGATCGCAATTATTTCCCGCGCTACGACGCGGTGCTGCTCTTCCGCGCCGACCTGCCGCAGCGCCTGCCGCGGACCTGGGCCGCGTTCAAGAGCCTCGAAGGCCGGATCGACGATGCCTCGATGCGGCGCATGAATGCCGAAGCCGAGCTCGAAGGCAAAAGCTTCGTCGCCGTAGCGCGCGAGTTCCTCGCGCAAAGAGCCGCCGGCGCGGCGCCGCCGACTTCGCTTGCGCGAGCCGCGATGCCGGCCGGCGGCGCGCAACCGGCGTCGGCCGGCGGATTCTGGCAGAAGCTTTTCGGACCGGACTTCGCGCGGCTGACGCTCGAGCATCTGCTGCTCGTGTTCGCCTCACTCGCGGCGAGCATCGCGCTCGGCATCCCGCTCGGGATCCTCGCCGCGCGGCAGCCCGCCAGCGAAGGCCTGATCCTGGGAATGACGGGCGTCGTGCAAACGATCCCCGCGCTGGCGCTGCTGGCGTTCCTGATCCCGATCACCGGACGCATCGGCGCGATTCCGGCATTCATCGCGCTCGCGCTGTACGCGCTGCTTCCGATCGTGCGCAATACGCACGCCGCGATGATCCAGATCGGGCGAGGAGTGAAACAGGCGGCACAGTCGTTGGGGCTGGAAAACGGAACGATCCTGCGCTACATCGAACTGCCGCTCGGCGCGCCGACGATACTCGCCGGCATCAAGACCTCGGCGGTCATCAACGTCGGGACGGCGACGATCGCCGCCTTCATCGGCGCCGGCGGCTATGGCGAGCGTATCGTCACCGGACTGGCCCTGAACGACCACGCGATGCTGCTCGCCGGCGCGATTCCGGCGGCAGCGCTGGCGCTGCTGATCGAAGGGGCGTTTCGCCTCGGGGAGCGATGGCTCGCGCCGGCCGGAATGCGCGTGAGCCAGGTAGACGCACGCGCCGGCTGAGACGCGTCGCCCGGCCTACGCCTTTACTCGACGCGCAACATGCCTTTCATGTTCGAATGCAGCGTGCAGATGTAGGGATAATCGCCGGCAACCCGCGCAACGTATTTCCACGACCCGCCCGCCGGGATGTCGTGCGAGTCGAACTTGCCCGGCGCCGTAACCGTATGTGGAAACGGATCCTTGTTGGTCCAGATCACCGTGTCGCCGCGCTTGACCGTCAGCGTCTCGGGCTCGTTCTTCAGGCCCTCGATGACAACGTGATGGATTGCCGGCTTGCCGGCGGTTCCGCCGGCGGCGGTTCCCGCAGCGTACACCCCGCTGCCCGGCAGCAACGCGCCCGCGCAAATCAGCGCGAGCGCGAGCCGTTGCGCGCGGGTACTCACATCTTCGACTGCAGCATCTTGGCGTGCTCGAGGTGCGCGACGAACGCCGGCCGGACCTTGGTGATCAGCGCCTTCAGCTCCTCGTTCTTGGCGCTCGGCAGCAGCGTCTTGTCGACAGCGTCCAGCACCTGTTGGTGGTAGGCGACTTCGTGATCGATGTACGCCTTGTCGAACGCCTTGCCCTTCAGCGTCTTCAGGTTCTTCACGTTCTCCTCGCCGCCGGACTTCAGGGCCTGGCTGGTCGGGTTGTCTTCCGGCGTGACCTTGAGCTTGGTGACCAGCGCGACCGCCTGCTTGTTGACGCCGCTATGGTCGGTGACCATCTGCTTGCCGAAGTCCCTGACCGCCTTGGTGCTGCCCATCTTCTCCGCGAGCTTCCCCGCGTCGATGTCGACCTGGTTGGCGGTGACGACGATGTGCGCGATCTGCGCGTCGTTCGGAGCCTGGGCGGCGACACTGCCCGCGGCGAGGAATAGAGCGCTTGCAAGTACGATACCGATGTTCTTCATTGCTATCTCCTAGAGAGTGGCTTTCACTGCCCTGCGTGGGCATATACGTACGGCGGACCCGGCCGGATGCACCGGGCGAATATCAGCCCTCCTCGCGCCAGCGTGCGAGCACCCCGGCGACGATGCGGTCGCAGCGCTCGCCGGCGAATCCGAAGGCTTGCACGGTCGCGACTTCGACCTCGCGCGCCATCGCTTCGCGCAGCAGCGCCCGCGCGCGAAACGTCCTGCTGCGCACCGTCGCTGCGGGCACGCCGAGGCAGGCGGCAGCTTCGTCGACCGACATCTCCTCGACTTCGCGCAAGATGAACGCCGTCCGGAACTGGTCCGGCAGCGCGTCGATATTGCGTTCCAGCAGCCGGCGCACTTCGCCGCGGCTCGCGGCGGCATCGGGCTGTTCGGAACTGGCTTCGGTCATGGCGCCCTCCTCGGCGTCGCGCTCGCCGGCACTCCACGCGTCGGACTGGGAAGCGAACGGCAGAACGACGCCGGCACGCTTGCGCTTGCGCAAACGCCCATAAGATTCGTTGATGACGATGCGGGCGAGCCAGGTCGACAGGCGCGAGCCGCCGCGAAAAGCCGCGATGTTGCGAAACGCCGCGAAATACGCTTCCTGAACCGCATCTTCGGCTTCGGCGTCGTCGCGCAGGATAGCCCGGGCGATGCGGTACAGCATCTGGTTGTGACGACGCATCAGCAGCTCGAACGCAGGCTCGTCGCGGCAGCCGACACGGCGGGCGAGCTCGACGTCGTCCGGCGCATCGGCGGCGGCAGGAAGGCTGTTGGTTTTCATTGTCGCCATGGGTCCTTGCACATTAGATGACGAGACCGGCGCCCGCGTTCCGGCCCGTGGCCTTTCGCGCGCCCGCGTTCGGCCGGCGCGGCCGGGAAGCTGGACGCCGGCGATGGCCGCGGTCCGACCCGCGACAACCCCAGGTCGACGATGGATAATCAGCGTGTTGGGCCTCGATGGTAATCCAAGCCAGGGCATGCCAAGCGATGATTCTGCTGATTCTCGGTCTGATCGTGTTTCTCGGACCGCATTCGTTGCGCATATTCGCCGATTCCTGGCGCAGCGCCCAGATCGGCCGCATCGGCGAAGGCCCCTGGAAGGGCCTGTACTCGCTGATTTCGATCGCGGGATTCGTGCTGCTGATCTGGGGTTACGGACGGGCGCGGGGCGCCACGACCGTGCTCTGGCAGCCGCCGTCATGGACGCACTACCTCGCGGCGCTGTTCGTACTGGTCGCATTCGTCCTGGTCGCGGCCGCCTATGTGCGCGGCACGCGCATCAAGAGCGCGCTCCATCACCCGATGATCCTGGGTGTCAAATCGTGGGCGTTCGGACATCTCATCGCCAACGGCACGCTGGCCGACGTCGTGCTGTTCGGCAGCTTTCTCGTCTGGGCGATCGTCGATTTCGCCGCGTCGCGGCGCCGGGATCGGCTTGCAGGAACGGTCTATCCCCCGGGGACGGCGGGCCGCGACGCGATCGCCATCGCGATCGGCCTCGCTGGCTGGGCGATATTTGCCTTCTATTTGCACGAGCGCTGGATCGGGGTGCGGCCGCTCGGCTGATCCGCTGATGATTTTTTCCGCCAGCCATCGTGCGATCGTTGCGGCGCTGCTCGGCGCGCTGCTGGCCGCCGGATGTGCGGGAGTGAAGCCATCAGCAGCGCCCGCCGCCGTCGCCGTTGCGCCGACCGTGCCCGCCGCCTCGGATGCGGCACGCGTCAACCCGACCGCGCCGGCACCGGCGAGTGCCGCCACGACTCATCCGGCGGCGCCAGCCGCGGTGCCGTCCGCCGCCGACCAGGCGCCGGCCCAGCCTGCCGCCCAGTCCGCCGCACCGCAAGCCAAGGCGCCCGTTGCGCCTGCCGCACCTGCGGCGCCTGCAGCACCTGCGGCGCCTGCCGCCAAGGCGGCGCCGGTCGCGAAAGCGGCGGCGCCCCCGCTGGATCTCAAGGCTCTGGAAAACGAGCTCAAGGGGACCAAGGCGATCGGCGTGATGACCAAGCTCTCGCTGAAGAACCAGGTCGACGATTTGCTGAGCCAGTTCCGCGCGTTCTACCAAGGCAAGCTCAAGACGACGCTGGCCGAGCTGCGGCGGCCGTTCGATCTTTTGGTGCTCAAGCTGCTCGCGCTGCTGCAGGATAGCGATCCGACACTGGCGGCGGCGATCGTCGCGTCGCGCGAGGCGATCTGGGGCATTCTTTCCGACCGCACAAAATTCGCATCGCTGGATGGAGGCTAAGGCAAACGATGAAGACCCGAGCAAGTCTGGCGACGCTGGCCGTCGCTGCAGCGATCGCCGCGAGCGCCGCGGCCGCCGACGACGCGGCCGTCAAGAAGGATCTGACGGCGGTGATCGCGCTGCAAGGCCTGCCTTGCGGGCAGGTCACCGAAGTCAGGACGCTGGGCGACAACGACTACATCGCATCGTGCCAGGATGGCAATCGATATCACGTCTTTGTCAATGCCCAGGGCCGCGTCGTCGCACAGAAACAGTGACCTCGCGCGAGACGGAACAAACGGTCGCCGCGTGCTGTTAGCCGGCGGCGGCCGTTCGCCCGAGCGGCTGGAATCCCCCCAACAGGAGAAAGCGCGATGGGCCTGCTCCGGTTTCCAGCCTTGCTGACCTTGGCGCTAGCCGTGACGGTGGCACAGGCGCAGATCAGCGTCCGTGTGCGCGGGACGATCACCGGCATCGAGGGCAACGTCCTGTCGGTCAAGTCGCGCGACGGCCGCGATCTGAAGATCACGCTGGCTGACAACGTCGCCGTTTCCGTCGCCAAGGCGATTCGATTCGAGGACATCAGGCCGGGCGACAAGCTGGGCGTGACATCGATGCCCGGTGCGGACGGAACGCCGGTCGCGGTCGAAGTCCACTACCTGCCGCCTGGCGTTCCCGAGGGACAGGGTCCCTGGGATCTTCAGCCGGGATCGACGATGACCAATGCGATCGTCGCCGCGATAGTCGCGGCCACCGATACCCGCGAGCTCACGTTGCAATTCCAGGGGACGACGCAGAAAATCGCCGTCCCGGAAAATGCGGCGCTTGCGCGCGCAGTTCCCGGCAGCCGAAGCGATCTTGTCGTCGGCGAATATGTGTTTACCGTCGCCCAGGGAGCGAACGACCAGAACCTGAGCGCCGCGCGCATCCAGGTGAGCAAGGATGGAGTGAGGCCGCCGTTGTAGCCGGCGGTGGCGCTGGCAGCGCGATCGAAGACGAACTAGCCGAACGTCCCGCCCAGCAGATCGACCAGAAACTCGGCGACCCAGACCCTGCCCGGACCGCCGAGATAGGTCGCGCCGCGCCCGGTCGGCAGATGCCAGACGGTGATTGACAGCGTTGCCGCCGGCGCGTGTGCCGGTCGCTTGCCCGGCAGACGCTTGACGTCGAGCAGAAACTCGTCCGGCCAATAGCCCTGACGCGCGACCGCCGTGGCGAACGCGCGCTGATCTTCCACGCCGAGGTAGTGGTCTCCCCCCGGGTATATCGTCGGCCGCAGCTGCCCCCTTGCCCCAGGTGCGACCGGATCCATGTGTGCTTTGATTTCGCTCTCCCCACCCCGGCCCGGGTCCTTCGCCACCGATGCGGCATACTGCCCGGACTGCTGCGCTGGAATTAGCAACGTCCGAGCCACGGCTTGCGAATCAGCAGCTTAGTATTCGATCGCGCCGGCACGGCCGACCGATTGTAAGAAAGCGCGCCGGTGGGCAGTTTGTAGCGCACGTTGGCATCGGCGACAGTGAACTCGGGCGGTGGCGGTACGATCAGATCTGCAGAGAGGAGACACCGATGAGCCTCACGATCAGCTCGACCGCGTTCGCGCACAACGCCGAAATACCGTCTCTCTACACCTGTGAGGGCAAGGACATTTCGCCGCCGCTCGCCTGGGACGGCGTGCCGCCAGGGACGAAGAGCCTGGCATTGATCGTCGACGATCCGGACGCCCCCGATCCGGCCGCCCCCAAGATGACCTGGGTGCACTGGGTGCTCTACGCCATTCCTCCCGCAGCTCGCGGGCTCCCGGAAGCGGTCGCGCCGTCGGCCCTGCCGGCCGGCACCCGCGAAGGGATCAACGACTGGAAGCGAACCGGGTACGGCGGCCCGTGTCCGCCGATCGGCCGCCATCGCTACTTCCACAAACTCTACGCGCTCGACACGGTCCTGCCCGACCTGCAGCGCGCCGACAAGGCGGCGGTGGAAAAAGCGATGCAGGGACACGTGCTCGCCCAGGCCGTTCTGCTCGGCACGTATCAAAAGCGCAAATGAGTTGCGTCCGGATGGGGAGCGGGTCCCGCATGCGGTCGGCCGGGCCTGGCGCGATCCCGGGGCCGACTGTCGCCGGCCGGCGTAGATTGCTTCGCAATATCAATTTGTTGATCCCGGTGCCCGCTTGAGAGTAGAGTCCCCGGAACCGAGCAGAGTCGGTGGAGGATGCGGTAAGAATCGTGCAGAGCCCTTATCCGGTGGCACGGTTAGTGCATGTGTCCGTTCACGGAGGTAGATAAGCCGCATGGATTCCGTCATTGCGCTTGCAGACCTGCAGTCGATCTACTCGGTCGCCGAAGTCGACCGGGCGGCCGAGGACGGCGCAGCCCGGCGCAACGAAGGACTGAAGAGCTGGTACGACCGCATGCGCGAGCTCGGCGGTTCGCGGTACATCATCAAGCCGTCGACGGCGGCGGCAGTCGACGAATTGCACGAGACGTCGCCGAATTTCGCCAGCGTCGTCGACGATCTGCGCAAGTACCTGGCGCTGGCCATCGCCGGCAACGAGGCGGTGCAGTTCACCCCGCTCCTGCTGCTGGGCGAACCCGGCCTCGGCAAGACCTATTTTGCGAAAAAACTCGCGCAGGCGCTGGGCACCGGGTTCGAGTTCGTCTCGATGAGCTCGCTGACCGCCGGATGGATCCTCACCGGCGCCTCGGCGCAATGGAACAACGCGCGGCCAGGCAAGGTCGCGCACACCTTGATCGACGGCGAATTCGCCAATCCGGTCGTCGTGCTCGACGAGATCGACAAGGCCGGCGGCGACTCGCGCTACGACCCGATGGGCGCGCTGTACACGCTGCTCGAGCGCGACACCGCCGCGCATTTCAAGGACGAGTTCATCGACGTCGACATGGATGCCTCGCACATCCTCTGGATCGCCACCGCGAACGACGAATCGATGATCCCGGAGCCGATCCTCAACCGGATGAACGTCTACGCCATCGAACGGCCCGATGCGGCGGGCGCGCGCACGATCGCGCTGGCGGTGTATCACGAGATCCTCGACGCGCATCGCTGGCCGTTCCCGCCCGAGCCGACCGAGTCGGTGCTCGAGCGGCTGGCCGCGGTGCCGGCGCGGGACATGCGCAAGCTGCTGCTCGACGCGTTCGGCACGGCCCGGCTCGCCAATCGCGATTACCTCGTGCCCGAAGACATCGATGCGAAAAAGCTCTGCGGACGCAAGGCGCGCGTAGGATTCTGAAACGAACCGAACGTCCGTGCGTTGGAATCCGCGCGCCGCGGGCGTATCCTAGTCGCATGACATCGCGTCAGCGCAAAGCCGTCAGGCTCGCCCATCCGACGCCGCAGGAGGAAGAAGCGGCGTTCATCCGCGGTCTGGAAAAGCATGGACAGGCGGTGACGGGCAAGGGGCCGTTGCCGGCGGGAGCCACGCACCGGCTGACGATCGCCTCCTCCGGAGCCAAGCGGGTCAAGCGCAAACGGTTCTCCGCCGTTTAGCCGCGTTCGTGTCGCCGCCTGCAGCCGCAGGCAAAACGCAGTCGCCGCAATACCAGCTGACCATCGATGCGCACCACGGCGTGCGTCGCGACGCCGTGCGCGCTGGCGATGGCGCCGTGCCGGCCGGGCTTCGCCGCCGACCTCGCGTCGTACGCGATCGCGCCGCGCCGCACCAGGCTTGCGACAAAGTTCCGGACCTCGTCCTCGGTCGCCTGCTTGTCGGGCAAAGCGCCGAACACCGCAGCATGGCGATTGGTATGTCCGATCAGCGCCGGCTCGGCGCCCAGCGCGACGACTTTCGCCAGCTTCGGGCTCAAGCCCTTGAGCGATACTTCGCGCTGGTGGCTCGCTTCGGCGACGCGCTGACCGCCCAGGTCGAACGAGCGCATGCGCAGCGCGGTCCGCGGCGGAACGCCGAGCCGTGCCTTCAGGTCGTCCAGCGTCGCCTTCGCCACCGGCGCCGCCGCCTTGCCCTTCCTCGCCGCCGGCTTGCCGCGCAGTGCCGATCGCGGCGCGAGAAGGGCGTCGCTGCCGAGCAGAATCCCATGCTTGTGGAAGGCATCGCGAATGGCGTCGCGATGTCTGCCGGCGTGGAGGTGCTCGTCCTCGAGCGCCATCGCACGCCCCACCGCCTGGTAGAAACGCGGCGTGTGCTGCGCCTTGACCGCCGCGCGCACCAACAGCTTGCCGGCTTTGTGCGCAGCGTCCGTCAGCGCTTTCGCGTCCTTCTTCGGCGACGCTGCAAAGATGTTGCGAATGACGTCGTAAAAGCAGCCGACGAACACCTGGCCGAAACTGTGGATCTCGTTGATCAGCACGCCCGGCCCGCCGTCGTCGGGCAGCGTGCTGGGGATGACCCACTGGTAGGTGTTCCGGGCGTGCCGGGCCTTGGCGCCGTTATGCGTGGCGTCGAAATCGCGCAGCCCGTTCGCCAGCGATTCGATCAGCGTCTCGACGAAGTTGGCGCCGGCGAGCTTCGGCGCCTGCTTGAGCAGGGCCTTGCGCGTTTCGAGGTCGGCCAGCGCCGTCAGCAGCGCGACGCAGTCGCCGAACGCCTCGTGAAATGCGTTGGGCTCCGGAAAGTTGCTGTCCCAGAGCTCGGGCCGGACCGCGTCGAGCAGCGCGTGCCCGCACTCGTGCGAGACGACGTCGGTGCTCGCGGCGAATCGCCGCAGCAGCCTGGTCGTCTTGCTGCGGAAATGGTAGTAGCCGAGTGAGTCCCGGTCGTAATAAGCGTTGAGATCCGAACCCTCGTCGATGTTGACCTTCAACT
>Ga0070708_100003087_pt1 | contig 12953 bp, 6 predicted proteins | sample KBSK5503metaG_FD_65469 | JGI IMG/M metagenome (GOLD analysis project Ga0070708, IMG submission 65469) | Corn, switchgrass and miscanthus rhizosphere microbial communities from Kellogg Biological Station, Michigan, USA - KBS K5-50-3 metaG | ecosystem: Host-associated > Plants > Roots >...
TCAGGCGCAGCTGCCAAGTTGGGTATTGCACGATCTACTTTGGACTCAAAAATTAAAACTCTCAAGATCGACAAGAACCGCTTCAAGGTCTCAAACCCTTCCTAACAAAACATCAAGTTTGACCGTTTCTTAATCCTGAAACGCAGAAGTTTACTTTTCGAAACGCCCTGCCGAATTCATCTGCGAAACCGTGGATGCTTCGGCCGCAGCTGAGAATGACGAGGCGGCGTTCGGTATCGGATCGGTAGCGACCCAATTTGGTTTCGTGTGGTCTTTCCCTTGAGCAAGAATGGTCCACGAAATCACACTAAATGGGCGCGAAATAATCCTTAGTTCGTGTTGTTTCGTGGATCGTCCTATCGGCAAGTGGAGATCAAAATGGGGCACTACCCCAGCATCACTTCTCTAACCGTTTTTGAGGATTCGTAGTAGACTCCCGGGGTAATTTCATTTTGCAAATCCGATACATTGGCGCGACGCTTGGTGCCAACGGGCTCGGGGGCGTCTAGTCATTTCGATCTCGAGAAATTATGAGCTCCGGCAATCGCATTCGGATCTTATCCGTAGATGATCATCCGATGCTGCGCGAAGGTATCGCCGCGGTCCTTGGCACCGAAGCAGACATGGTTCTCGTCGCCGAGGCGAGCAATGGGCGTGAGGCTATCGAGCTATACCGCGCGCATCGCCCGGACGTTACTCTCATGGATTTGCAGATGCCAGAGATGAGCGGGACGGATGCGATTCTGGCAATTCGCAAGGATTTTCCGAACGCCCGTATCATTGTGTTGACGACCTACAGTGGTGACGCACAAGCAGCCCGAGCATTCAAAGCTGGGGCTTCTGGATACTTGCTCAAGAACATGCTAAGGAAAGAGTTGGTCGAAACAATTCGGACCGTGCATGGTGGCAAGAAAAGAATTCCCCCCGAGATCGCCATGGAAATGGCAGAACATCATACCGACGATTCGTTGAGCGAACGCGAAGTAGAGGTCCTGCTACAAGTGGCGGCTGGCAACGCCAACAAAAAAATTGCCGACCACCTCAACATTTCAGAAGAGACCGTGAAGGCTCACATGAAGAATATCCTCGCAAAACTTGGCGCCAACGATCGGACGCACGCCGTCACCATTGCCTTGAAACGCGGGATAATAGAGATCTGACAGGCGACCCTTTTAGACAGGCTCCTCTTTTAGAGAGGATCGGAGTATCGACCCACGTGCCGAAGCTGTGAAAGGAATTAGGACGCACCAGAATTCGACTCAAGTGATGGAAATTCGCAGGTTGGGAAGGGGGCAGTCTGTCGACTGCCCCCTTCCCAACCTGCAAATTTCCTTACTTTGTGTCATATCCGGTAATCGATCTAATTTTTCACAGCCACTACAGTGGCGGTATTTCTGACTTTTGAGGGCAAGGCCCCTCACGCAGTCGAATCCCTCAAAAGTGGTATCGAAGTATTGCTAATGTTGGGGTGTTGTCTGCCACGAAAAGCTTCTACCCTCAGACCGTGCAGAGACTGTTCTCAATGTTTCCTCACGGAGCTCCGGGTTTCGCGTTATTGCTTCTGAGGATCTCCGTAGCGGCGATCTTGCTCATAAACGCCGCGAAGTGTTGTGGTATGTCTTCAGCCCGACTGCTCTTCGCGGGTGTCTTATTGATCTCGATCTCGCTGACAATTGGTCTCCTGACTCCGTACCTGTCGGTTATCGCCTGCGGGTTTGCGGTCGCGAATTTACTGACTGGTCCGCACGCTGGCGACGCTTTCTATGTTTTCCCCATTTTCGATGCAGTGGTGCTCGCCGTCCTTGGACCGGGAGCTTATTCGGTGGACGCCCGATTATTTGGACGGAGTGTCAGCGTTCTCCCGCCCCGGAGAGATACTAATCGCTAATCTGTTCTCAGTGGGTCTCAGTCAGTAACGCAACGCAGTAGCGTCGGGTAGTTGTTAGCATTTTAGGGCCATAGTTGTAAAACGAACCCGACGCTACCGCGTTACGGTACTAGCTGAGACCTGCTGAAGTCTGAGTTTTTGGGCAAAGCCAAGCTGAGCGCTGACCTCGATCGTCTTGCGGTCACTCAATTTGGGGATATCCCAGTCGCGCTATGGAGGGTTTCGGTGCGGCTGTCACTTGGAGCAAAATGCCAGAATCGGAGCAAGGCCGAGAATTGAGATACGACAAGAAAGAGAAACATCAGTTGTGAATGCGAACGACTCGATAAGAATTCTTACCGTAGATGACCACCCTATGTTGCGTGAAGGGATCGCTGCGGTGCTTGGTAGCGAAACAGACATGGTTCTGGTTGCGGAAGCCAGTAATGGAAAGGAAGCAGTTGACCAGTTCCGCAATCATCGGCCCGACGTAACGCTTATGGATCTACAGATGCCGGTTATGAACGGGCACGATGCGATTCGGGCGATTCGAAAAGATTTTCCAGACGCCCGGATCATTGTGTTGACGACTTACAGTGGTGATGAAGAAGCGATCCGGGCATTCAAGGCCGGCGCCTCCGGATATCTGATCAAGAGCGCGGTGCGAAAAGAATTGATAGAGACGATTCGGAGCGTGCATCGAGGAGAGAAGAGAATCCCGCCGGAGATAGCTACGGAAATCAACTCACCCGAAACCCAACCTTAGCCGCAGATTAACGCGGATCACACTGATATGTGGGTCTCAGTCAGTACCGTAACGCGGTAGCGTCGGGTTCTTCTTACAGCAATGGTCCTAAACTGCTAACAACTACCCGACGCTACCGCGTTACGGTACTGACTGAGACCCACTGAATCTCCGTGTTCGTTCACGAATCGATTCCGGAGGAGCGGCTAAACCAGGCAGGCTTCCATTTAGCTCGTGCAGCTTGGTAAGCGGTTGTGCCCGGAACGAACAATTCAACTTCAGTTCCATTTTGATTACCGCTCAATATCTTCAGTTCCGCGCCAATCCTGTCAGCGCGTTCACGCATCCCCTGCAGGCCCCAGTGGTCAGCGCGGCCACCTTCTGCGAGGATCTGGGGATCAATACCGTGGCCATCGTCGCGCACCCGCAAACGAAACTGCCGCGGCTCGTACATGATTTCAACTTCAATGTGCCGGCTTTTGGAATGTGTGAAAGCATTAATGAGCGCCTCACGTCCAATACGATAAGACTCCTCGAGAACCAATGGATGTAACTCCCGCACGTTGCCTTCGACCACGGTCTTAAAAGTGGCCTCACGGCCTTGCGGCGTCTCTCTAGCGATCCGCTGAAATGCCGCAGGCAATTCGCCTAGAGATTTCGCATCGACTCGCAGATTCCGGACTCGATCTCTTCCTTCTGCGAGGACCACGTCGGCGCGATCGAGTGCTTTCTCCATCGTCTCGCGAGCAGGCTCATTGCTGGGTATTTGTCTTACGCCTGCATGGAACTTCAAGATCAGTCCCTGTACGCTCTGAATTAGCGTGTCGTGTAAGTCGCGGGCAATTCTCTCTCGCTCGTTGAGACGTTCCTCCATCCGTACTCGCACTTGTAGCGCTACCTGCCGCACGCGCAGTTGATAAAGCGCACCGAGCAATATTAGAAGGGCAGCCAGGACTGACACCCGGAACCCGGTGGTTTGGTAATACGCCGGAGCGATCGAGAAATCGAAGTATGTTCCGGCCTCGTTCCACACGCCGCTGTTATTGCAAGCTATCACGCGGAAGCGGTAATTGTTCGGAGGAAGATTGCTATAGAACGCTTGCCGGCGATTGCCGGCGTCGATCCAGTCCCGATCCCATCCTTCCAGCTTGTATCGAAAGAGAACCTTTTCCGGCTCTACCAGACTAAGCGCTGTGTACTCGATCTCCAGATCGCGCACCAGCGCAGGCAGGCGCAACTGTCCACTCCCGTCGGCAGCCGGAGAATAAGCCTTGCGGTCGGCGCTGATCTGCTCGACGTGCACTGGCGGTGGAAGTCGGTTAAAGGGAAGGTGCCGAGGATCGATAACGCTGACGCCGTCGGAAGGTAAGAACCATAGTTTTCGATCCGAGGACCTTGCGACATGCGGGGTGTAACCGCCATTATCTTCGAGGCTCCTGACTCCATCAGAACTATCGAATACCGTGACGCGAATGGCGCTGTTCGCATTCTTATCTTTGTCCACTGCGGTAACCCAGGCGTCCAGTTCGGAGCGCGCAATGCGCACCAGGCCGCAGGTCGTGTACAACCAGAACGAAGCGGTGTCGTCGTCCATCACCCAATGAGTCGAGTCACAGGGCAATCCGTTCTTGCTGGTAAGCGTGGCAACATGACCGTCTTTCAAACGGCTGAGCCCGCCCTCGGTGGCGGCCCAGAGCGTTCCGTCCGGATCGAATCTAAGCTCGTTAACCCGACCCTCGCCCAATCCGTCGGCAGCTGAATACGATTGGTGAACCTGGCCGTCAGCGAAATACGAAATGCCACCCTGATAAAATCCAACCCAGAGGCCGCGCCTCGCAGGATCAACGGCTAGAGCCATAGCAGGGTCCTTATGTCCCAGCCCGCTCCAGGGAATCTGTTGAACCTGGCCGCCCCGAAGCAAATGAATAAGACCGAGATTCTTGTTGGCGATCCACAGATCGCCTGCGGTGTCCTCTGTGATCGAGTACACTACGCCACCGGGAACAGCTTCTAGAGACATAAACTGATCATTCTGAAGGTAGCCGAACTCACGAATGGTGGAGACCCAGACTCGTCCGCGACTATCCTGAAACAGCGAGCCCGCATAATTTCCATTGAGTAGTCCGTCCGCTTTGTCGCTGCCTGCCATTTCGCGCGGGTTGCGCTCGACCTGCGAGTTGCTCTTGCCGAAGACCTTGATTCGTCCGTTGCTCCAGCGGTTCAACCCCCGGCGAGTGCTGAGCCAAACGCTACCATCCCTGTCCGCGAGAACTGACAGGATGCTGGCATTCGACAAACCTTGGTTCAAAGAAAGAGTGGGGACGGCAAATTCGCGAAAACGGTCGAGGCCACTATCGGTAGCAACCCAAATAGTGCTTTCACGATCAGTGAATAGAGTAGTGATGAAATCGCCCGAGAGGCCATCTGCCTGCGTAAATACATCTGTCCTTCCCTGATGTACATGCACCAGACCTCCGTCAGAAGTTCCGATCCAGAGAACGCCATCACCATCGCGGAGCAGCCGTGTGGTCGTGAACTGCTGCAAAGTAGTTGAGAGTGGATATGCCTCGATCTTATCCCCAACGAGTCGCCTGGTTCCACTGCGCTCGCCGAACAAGAGCGCGCCGTCATCACTGTCAGCCAGACCTTGGATGCCGCCCCCGTTCGCGGCTGGTCCAAGTGCCGCATAGAATTTTGGAGGGCCAGGTTTCCATCGCCACAGCCCATTCTGCACTCCCACCCAGACATTGCGGTTGCGGTCTTCATACAAACCGGTCACTCCCTTATCAAGAGCTCCGTTCTCTCCATCGCACTGGACGCTGGCCTTTTGAATTGTACAAAGCCGTGCAGGTCCCGACGACGCCACTCCGCCGGCCCATACCGTGCCTTCATGATCCTCGAGGATTGCTGCACGAATCGCCTGTCCAGCGAGCTCCGGGTATTCAGTGACCTTGCTGCCGTCCCAACTTGCAAGTCCCATCGAGGTGCCAATCCAAAGCGTTCCGTCGCTCCCGGCGAGAAGGCTGAAAATCCTGTTGGAAGGAAGGCGCTGATTCGGCGGCGGCTGCCAGGGTACGGCCTTTACACCATCGAAGCGAAGCAGCCCGAATTCCGTGCCGAGCCAGAGATAACCGTCGGGCGTCTGGGTAATTGAGCTAATGGTGCCTTTCGTAAAACCGTCGCGGATCTTCCATGCCGTGTGCGCGTACTGATTGACGTCGAGCTCTGGGTTCAACGCGAAAGCGGTACTACGGAACGCGAGCAGCAGCAACACCAGCAGGATGCCGGGCTTGAAAACAAGGGAGATCGGAGCCGCTAGTCTGCTCATGGCAACATTGCTCACGACTGGTTCCCGTATAACCGGCGAAACCAGGAACGCTTCGATTTAGCTTGCGCAGTTTGATAAGCTGTTGCGCCCGGAACTAACAATTGAACTTCGGTTCCAGTTTTATGCCCGCTCCACATCTTCAGTTCCGCGCCAATCCTGTCTGCGCGTTCCCGCATCCCCTGCATGCCCCAGTGATCAGCACGGCCACCTTCTGCAAGGATCCTGGGATCAATACCGTGGCCATCGTCGCGCACCCGCAATCGGAACTGCCGCGGCTCGTAAGTGATTTCAACTTCAACGAGACGGGCTTGGGAGTGCTTGAGCGCATTTATGAGCGCCTCACGCCCAATGCGATAACACTCCTCCCGGACCATCGGGTGTAACTCCCTTACGCTGCCTACCACAACCGTTTTGAACGTCGCGGCTCGGCCTTGTGAAGTTTCTTCAACAATCTGCTTGAACGCCGCAGGCAAGCCACCGACCGGTACTCTGCTAAAGCGCAGATCTCGAACGCGATCCCTTCCTTCTGCCAAAACCTCGTCGGCTCGATCAAGTGTTTTCTCTATGGCGTCATGGGCCGGCTGATCGCGAGGTATCTGTTTTGCGACTGCATGAACCTTCAAGATCAGGCCCTGCACGCTTTGGAGCAGCGTATCGTGCAAGTCACGGGCAATTCTTTCTCGCTCGTCGAGCCGCTCTTCCATTCGCACTCGCACCTGTCGCGCCACCTGCTGAAGCCTCAGCTGATAGATCAATCCAAGCATTACCAGAAATGTTGCCAGGACCAAGAGTCGGAACCAGGTGGTTTGGTAATACGCCGGGGCAATGGAGAAATCGAGAAAAGTACCAGTTTCGTTCCATACCCCATCGTTGTTACAAGCCATTACGCGGAAGCGATAGTTCCGAGGAGGAAGATTAGTATAGAAGGCTTGACGTCGGTTGCCAGCGTCCTGCCAATCACGATCGTAGCCTTCCAGTTTGTAGCGAAAGAGCACCTTTTCCGGCGCGACGAGGCTTAATGCGGTGTAGTCGATCTGCAAGTCGCGTATAAGCGATGGCAAACGCATCTGCCCATTAGAATAGGACGTCGCATCATAGTTCCCGTGGTCCACCGTGATCTGTTCGATATGCACGGGCGGCGGGAGGCTGTTGAACGGAATGTGACTGGGATCGATGACGCTGACTCCATCCAAACCAGAAAACCACAGGCTGCCATCTGAGGATTTGCCGACTTGTGGACTAAAGCCAGTAGGAAAGGAACGGATCGCTACACCATCGGAAATGTCGAAAACCCTCACCTGGATGGTCCGGTTCAAATCATTATTCTGATCAACCGCCGTGGTCCACTTGTCCAACTCGGCCCGTGCAAGGCGGACGAGCCCGCAGGTGGTGTTGAGCCAGAGGGAATGATCCTTATCTTCCGTCAGCCAATGAACCGTATTGCAGGGCAAGCCGTTCTTACTCGTGAGAGTAGCGACACGGCCATTTTTTAACCGGCTGAGCCCGCCCTCGGTGGCGGCCCATAGAGTGTGATCCTTATCAAGACGCAGGTCATTCACTCGACCTTCGCCTAACCCATTTGCGACATCAAATGATGCCTGAATCCTATTATCCCTGAAGTAAATAATCCCACCGCGAAAGAACCCGAGCCATACGCCACCCTGTGGAAGATCAAACGCCAGAGACGAAGCAAAGTCCTTGTGTCCGAGCTGGTCCCAGGAAATCTGCTGAAGGATCTCGCTTCCGCGCAGATGAAGCAGACCGGGGTTTTGGTTGGCAATCCACAGGTCTCCGTAATTGCCCTCAACAATTGCGCGCGCAACTCCGCCGGGAATGCCAGGTATCGAAACAAAGCGATCATTCTCGAAATAACCAAACTTGCTACTGGTGACGCCCCAGATTCGTCCCCCACCGTCTTGAAAGAGAGTGAGAGGAAAATTCGAGCTCTGTTCTCCCTCTGCCCTGATCCTACCGAAGGTTGTTAATTGTCCGTCTTTAAATCTGTTCAAGCCATTTGGTGTCACTATTAAAACGCCTCCTTCTCTGAGTGCGAGAGCCGCGTACACGCTGGCATCTAACAAGCCTTGCTTCACACCAAAGGAAGGCACTGCAAACTCATGAAAACGGTCCAGACCGCCTGAGGTAGTGACCCAAATGTTGCCTTCGCGATCCTCGAAAAAAGTACCAATGTCATCGCCTGAAAGACCGTTGGAAGCTGAAAAGAAATCTGTTTTTCCCTGGTGGACATGTGCCAGGCCTTGCGACGTGGTTCCGATCCAAAGACTGCCAGCGCTATCACGGAACAATTTGTCAATTCGCAACTTCCGACCCGACCCTGGGAGCGGATACGGTTCAGTCCTTCCACCAACTACCCGTTTAATTCCCTCCACTGTTCCGATCATGAGCGCACCGTCCAAGTCTTCAGCAAGATTTCGTGTGGTCAACCACCCGATCGGTAGTGAAATAAATTCCGGCGAGCCAGGTTTCCATCGCCACAGTCCCCTCTGCCCTTCGGCCCAGAGGTTTCCTCTCTTATCCTCGAATAAATTGAGCACTCCGCGGCCAAAGAGTCCGTCCTCGCCGTAGCATTGAACTCTGCCGTTGGTGATTGCACAGAGTTTCCCTGTCTCAGTGCCAACTCCAAACGTGCCAACCCAAACCGCACCGTCACTGTCCTCCTGGATAGAAAAAACAAATTGCCCATCAACCTCAGGGTACCGGGTTAATTTGTTCCCACTCCAACTTGCGAGACCTTTGTCGGTCCCAATCCACAAGGTTCCGTTTCGGTCGTTCATCAATTCAAAAATCGAGCCTGAAGGCAGACGCTGATCGCCTGGCGGCGGTTGCCATGGGACGTTTTTGACACCGTCGAATCGAAAGAGACCGAGTTCCGTACCCAGCCAGAGATAACCATCAGGTGTTTGAGCAATTCGGGTGATCCGAGATCTGGTAAAGCCGTCGCGAATCTTCCACGACGTGTGGGCTAACTGACTAACGTCCAGGGCAGGATCCAACGCGAACACACTAGAACACCACGCGAGCAGCAGGTAAGTTAGTGCGATGCTCAGCGCGATTAAGCGTAGTCGCCGGCCAGCTAGCTTTGTTTCGGTGTTGTTCACTAATCAACTGTTGGGGCGTCCCTCCGTGGGCGCCCCAGATTCGTTATGGTCCAGAGGGGCGTCCACGGAGGGACGCCCCTACAGTTTTGCGCTGATCAGATCTGCTTTCGAAACCAGCGACTCCGCGGTTTGCCATTAGCGCTTTTGTAGGCGGTTGCGCTCGGAACGATCAGCTCCACTTCGGTTCCATTTTGATGACCGCTCCATATCTTCAGTTCCGCGCCAATCCTGTCAGCACGCTCACGCATCCCCTGCATGCCCCAGTGATCAGCGCGGCCACCTTCTGCGAGGATCCTCGGATCAATACCGCGACCATCATCGCGCACCCGCAACCGAAACTGCCCCGGCTCATAAGTGATTTCAACTTCAACGAGACGGCCCTGGGAATGCTTGAGAGCATTGATGAGTGCCTCACGCCCAATGCGATAAGACTCCTCCAGAACCAAAGGATGTAACTCCCGCGTGCGACCTTCGACAACTGTTTTGAATGTCGCCTGATGATTGTGGGAAGTCTCTTCTGCGACACGCTTGAACCCAGCCGGCAGGTCACTGAGTGAGATGGTCGTGTCGCGAAGATTGCGTACGCGATCTCTTCCTTCGGCCAGTACCTGGTCAGCTCGATCGAGTACTTTCTCTAAGGCGTCATGAGCTGTAGCCTCACGAGGTATTTGCTTTGCAACTGCATGAATCTTGAGGATCAAACCCTGGGTGCTTTGTAACAGCGTGTCGTGCAAATCGCGGGCGATTCTTTCTCGCTCGTCGAGCCGTTCTTCCATACGTACTCGCACCTGTCGCGCTACCTGCTGCACGCGCAGTTGATAGAGCACGCCAAGCAAAACTAGAAACGCGGCGACGACAAACACACGAAACCAGGTCGTTTGGTAGTAAGCCGGGTCGATGGTGAAATCGAGGTATGTGCCGGCCTCGTTCCACACGCCGCTGTTGTTGCAAGCCATGACGCGGAAACGGTAGTTGCCGGGAGGAAGATCGTTGTAGAACGCCTGGCGGCGATTGCCTACGTCCTGCCAATCGCGATCCTTGCCTTCCAACATGTAGCGAAAGCGGTCCTTCTCCGGCGCGGCGAGGCTGAGTGCCGTGTAGTCGATCTGGAGATCGCGGATCAATGGTGGCAGACGCAGGTGCTGCTTCGGATCGTAGGTGGCATCGTAGGTCTTGCGGTCAGCGACGAGTTGCTCAATGTGCACAGGCGGCGGAAGGCGGTTATAGGGAAGATGGTTCGGGTCGACAAAGCTGACACCGTCCCATGGCAAGAACCAGATCTTTCCGTCTGCGGACTTCGCGACATGCGGTCTGAAGCCACCGGCACTGACATGACTCTTGACTCCGTCGGAACTATCGAAAACCGTGGTCTGAATGGTCCGATGAGCACTCTTGTTTTTTTCCAGTGCGACGGTCCAAGCGTCAAACTCGGCGCGCGCAATGCGAACTAGCCCACACTCCGTGAGCAGCCAGAACGAATGGGCGTCGTCTTCGACCAGCCAATGAACTGAATCGCATGGCAGTCCGTCTTTGCTGTTCAGCGTCACGATACGGCCGTTTCTCAACCGGCTCAGCCCGCCATCAGTAGCAACCCAGAGAGTGCCGTCCTGATCAAGTCGTAAGTCGTTGACAATACCTGCTCCCAGACCGTCGGTAGATTCGTACGAAGTGCGGATCTGACCATCAGCGAGATAGGCAATACCTCCTTGAATGAATCCAAGCCAGAGGCCACCTTGCGTGGCGTCGGCGATCAAAACAGTAGCAAAGTCTTTATGTCCCAACCTCCCCCAGGGAATTTGTTGGCCCACGCTCCCTTGGGACAACTGCCAAAGACCAGAATCTTGTGTTCCAATCCAGAGATCTCCCTGAGCATCCTCAGCCATGGAACGCACCACCCCTCCAGGGAATCCGTTGATGTAATTAAGCTCATTGTTCTCGAGGTAGCCGAGCCCGTGTTGGGTTGAAACCCACATTCGTCCCCGATGATCCTGAAAAAGAGAATGGGGGGCAACACCGTTTAGTCTCGCCTCCGGTTTGTCGCCGGCAATCGTCAGTTGTCCTTTATTCCATCTATTCAAGCCCTCGTGGCCGCCGAACCAGACACTTCCATCGCGGTCCGCTAGCACCGACCAGGGATTCGGCGAAGCGAATGTAGTGACGGCAAGGTCGCGAAAGCGGTCCAAGCCGTTACCGGTAGATACCCAAATAGTGCCCTCTCGATCTTCAAAAAGACACTGAACAGAATTGCTGGAGAGAGAGTCAGACTGCGTAAACAGATCGGTTCTTCCCTGGTGTACGTGCAGAAGGCCGTTCGACGTTGCGATCCACATACCTCCATCGCGATCGCGGAGAAACCTTTTTGCAGCCACCTTCTGTGCCAAACCTGGGAGCAGATGTTCAATGACCTTGTCGTCTGAGAGTCCTTTAATAACTGCGTCCGTTCCGATCAGGAGGGTACCGTCATCTTCACCCACGCCCAGCAGATTCAGTTCACCGGGAAGCTGATAGAATTTTGGAGGCCCAGGCTTCCATCTCCAAAGTCCCTTTGCCACTCCTACCCAGAGATTGCCCCTGCTGTCCTCATACAAACAGTCCACTCCACGCCCAAAACTGCCATCGGCTCCATACCACTGAACGATACCGTTCCGAATTGCCGCAAGCTTTCCGATGGGTAATGCAGTTGTGCCTACCCAAAGTGTGCCTTCGCGATCTTCAAGTAAGGCAAAGACATAGTGCCCGGCAAACTCGCCGTAGTGGGTGAGTTTGCCGTCCTTGCAACTATCGAGCCCGTTCGCGGTGCCGATCCAAAGAGTACCGTCACGCGTCGCAACCAGACTTATGACATGGTTGGAGGTGAGTTGTTGATCTATTGGTGGTTGCCATGGGACAGCTCTGACCCCGTCGAATCGAAGTAGGCCGAAGTCCGTACCCAACCAGAGATAACCATCAGGAGTCTGGGCAAGGGAGTGAATGGTGCCTTTCGTAAAACCCTCGCGAATTTTCCAAGCAGTGTGCGCGTACTGACTAACATCCAGGGCCGGATCCAATGCGAATGCAGAAGGGCACCACGCCAGCAGCACGTGAGCCAATAAAATGGCAGGCGCGATAAAGTATCGTCCTCGTCCGCGTGTTGTCTTCATATCGCGCGCATCTTATCTCGGTACTGACCTCATTCCACCGCAATCCATGGTTTTGACACGATCTCTGAAGCCCGGAGTGAAAGAGAAGCAGCAAGTATTTCTTTCCGACAGATTCCTTCACAGGCTCGGCGTCGCGCCATCGCGATTCACACAAGGCCCGAATTCTTTCGCAAGCTTGATTTAAATTTGAGACTGGAGCATCACGTCATAAGGGTACTGGCACATCACCCAATTTGGTTATTAAGACGTCGCTATATTTGGGAATTGACCAGGCGCGAGCCCAGGAGTAGCCTCAACCTGATCCCCTTTACCCATAAGGCTTGTCCTATGCCCCGAGCTACCGCGGTCGCCATCCTTCTCCTTCTTGGATTCACGTCTGTGCTCCGCGCGCAATCCACAGACGCATCGCTAACGGGTCGTATCACCGATCCCTCGCATGCCTTAATCGTTGATGCCAGCGTCACAGCGATTAGCGACAGCACAAACTTCGCTTACAAAACCGCCACCAACGGAGCGGGCGAATACTATCTAACAAGTTTACCGCCGAGTTCCTATCGCATCGAGATCGAAAAGCCCGGCTTCAAAAAGCTGATCAAACCTAATGTGATCCTACACGTTCAAGATGCTCTCAGGATCGACTTCGAGATGACGCTCGGCGACGTATCGGAAACCGTTACGGTGGAAAGTGGTGCGCCTCCGGTGAATATCGAGTCAGGAACTGTCAGCACTGTGATTAACCACACCTTTGTCGAGA
>Ga0070708_100003088_pt1 | contig 12952 bp, 15 predicted proteins | sample KBSK5503metaG_FD_65469 | JGI IMG/M metagenome (GOLD analysis project Ga0070708, IMG submission 65469) | Corn, switchgrass and miscanthus rhizosphere microbial communities from Kellogg Biological Station, Michigan, USA - KBS K5-50-3 metaG | ecosystem: Host-associated > Plants > Roots >...
GGAAAGACGACTCTGGTCAGCCTGATTCCCCGCATCTACGACGCTTCGCCGGGGACGGTGCTGATCGACGGCCAACCGGTGCGTGAATATCCCCTCGACTTTCTGCGCCACAACATTGGTTTCGTTCCGCAGGAAACTTTCCTGTTCAGCGAAACCGTCCGCGAAAATATTGCCTTCGGCAAAGAAGATGCCAGCGATCAGGACGTCCACTCCGCAGCAGAAGCCGCCAACATCGCCTCTGAGATCGAGAATTTTCCGGACCAATACCGAACGCTGGTAGGAGAACGCGGTATCACGCTTTCCGGCGGTCAGAAGCAACGAACTGCGATCGCCCGGGCGATTATCCGCAATCCGCGTATCCTGATTCTCGATGATGCCCTTTCCAGCGTGGACACCCACACCGAAGACAAGATTCTGAATCATCTGCGCGAAATCATGCAGGATCGCACTACGATTTTCATTTCACACCGTGTTTCCACGGTACGCAACGCTGACCTGATCGCCGTGCTGCACGGAGGCCAGATCGTAGAACTAGGGACGCATGACGAGCTTCTCAGCCGGAACGGCTACTACACTGATCTCTACAACAAACAGTTGCTGGAAGAAGAATTAGCCGAAGTCTAGGTAGCGCCGGCGTCTCGCCGGCATTCACGCAGCCATCTATCACCCGACCTACAGCCGGCGAGGACGCCGGCGCTACATGAAGCGAGTCGTCATCCCAGAATTGCTGGACACTGATTCCGGCTCGCCCGCCGAAATCGCCGCCGCACTTTCCGACCTGAATCGAATTAATCGCTGGTTCGGCGGCGTCTCGACCACTACCTCGATGATCCGCAGAGTGGCGCAACGACTGGGCGCGCCTTCTCTATCCATGCTAGAAGTAGCGGCCGGAACCGGGTATGTACCGGAACGAGCGCGGCAAAAACTGGTGCACGACGGGATCGAGCTTGAAGTTACATTACTAGATCGCACCCCCTCTCATCTGGTCAACGGACATCGAGCCGTAGCGGGCGACGTACTTGCGCTTCCCTTTCGCGACGCCAGTTTTGATCTGGTCGGCTCCGTCATATTCCTGCATCATCTGCCGCCCGACCAGGTCATACAGTCGGTCAACGAAGCTCTGCGTGTATGTCGCACCGCTGTTCTGATCAATGACCTGGTCCGCGATCCAGTGCATTTGGCTCTGGTGTACGCTGGACTTCCGTTGTTCCGCAGCCGGCTCACCCATCACGATGCGCCGGCATCGGTTCGTCAGGCATACACGTCAGCGGAGATACGCGACTTGCTGAAGCGCACCGTTGCGACGCGGATAGAAATTCATCGCCATTATTTGTTTCGCATGGGTGTGATTGTTTGGAAGTAAGCAGCTCGATGTCATCTGCAAGCCAATACGATTTGATCGTAATCGGCGGCGGTCCGGCAGGTACCGCAGCCGCGATCGTCGCGAACCGTAAGGGGAAGCGTGTGCTGCTCCTGGAGCGCGGCAAATTTCCACGGCACAAGGTTTGCGGCGAATTTGTCTCGGCTGAATCTCTTGGTCTGCTGAAGCTGTTGCTTGATTCCCAACATGCAGGCTTGCTTCGCGAGGCGGTTCAGATTCCCGCTGCCCGTCTTTTCCTCGACAATCGCACACTTTCTACAGTTGTAGATCCGCCCGCCGCAAGCATTGCCCGGCTGGATCTCGACCAGGCACTCTGGGATTCGGCTGAGAGAGCGGGCGTGGATGCCCGGCAGCAAGTGACCGTGCAGAGCATCGCAGGTACCGGTTCCTTCGAAGTCAGGACCAGCACTGGGCAATTTGAATCGCGTGCCGTGATTAACGCGTCAGGCCGCTGGTCAAACTTGAATGCGCGCCCAGGCGAGACCGAACAACTTGAGAGATGGATTGGCCTCAAAGCGCATTTTGCAGAACCGTTTCCGAACTCTTCGGTGGATTTGTATTTCTTCGATGGCGGATATTGCGGGGTACAACCCGTGGAGCTCAGCGGCGCGCACTCAGGAAACGGGCGCGTGAATGCTTGTGCCATGGTGCGTGCTGACGTTGCCAGTACCTTGGCGGAAGTCTTTAGGCGTCATGATGCCTTACGGGAGCGAAGCCTGCGATGGCGACCGTTGAGCGATCCGGTAAGTACCTCGCCACTCATCTTTCACAAGCCGCAGCCAGAGCGGGACGGCCTCTTGATGGCAGGAGATGCGGCCGGTTTTGTAGATCCATTCGTGGGAGATGGTATTTCCCTGGCGGTTCGCAGCGGCTCGCTGGCCGCCGAGTCTCTGATTCCATTCTTTGCCGGGGAATCTTCCCTGCAACAGGCGGTGCAGCGTTATCGCCAGGCATACGAACAACGGCTTGCGCTAGTCTTTCGGGCGTCGTCGATTCTGCGGCGAATGTTAGTGCTGCCGAAAGTGGTCCGAATTCCACTGTTGTTCCTTCTGACGAAAGCTCCTTCCGTTGCGCGATACATGGTGCGCCAGACGCGCTGATTCGGTCCAGTAGAAATAAAACAGTTGGTCAGAAGGAAAATGGAAGAGGTCTATCTGATCACGAGCACTTCGCGGATATGATCACGAGCCAGAAAGAATTTGATGGAACTGAAATCATGAAAGAGATTTTCAATATGACGATTGTTGAACACCCGCTGCAAGCGCACTCCGGTGCCGATGGTGGTGTGTGATACACCCGTAGGTCCCTTCCTCACTTCGCGGCGTGGATCAACATGCTGCATTTCGAGAATGTCGCCTTCGACAATGTGATAGCGATAGCAAGGGGCGTCGGGGCCGGCTTCGTGAGTATGAAAGAAGGCTAGCAGCATGCCTCCCGGCTTCATCAGCGACCACAAGCGTCCCATTACCGGTTTGACCAGACTTTCATCCAGGTAATCCGCCAAATTCCAGCACAGCACCACATCGAATTGCCTAGGGCCGTAGGCCAGGTTGTCCGACAGGAAGCGCTTGCTATCCAGAACCGGCTTCCCCGCCTCGTCTTTAGTCGGGAGCGACGGCTCGGTCGAGGCTACTAGCAGATCTTCGCTGTAGAGCTTGTGCCCACGACCGGTCAGATAACGAATATTGGCGGCAGAAGTGGAACCGAGATCGAGCACACACAGCGGCTCCTCCGATGCGAAGGATTTGGCCAATTCGGCCAAGCCACTGGAGCGTCGGGTAAGCCGTTTGCTTGTCTGAGCCGGCGCGGGAATCTGGCCCGGGCCGGCGGATGAACCTCGAAAGATTTTCATGAAACTATGCGCGACAGACGCCATGAAATTTCCTGGCTTCGGTCCTAGCCGTCCACTTTAAATATAGCGCGAGCGGCCAACTGGGGCCTTTCAAACCTTCTTGGGATCGGTTACCGGAGTTTTTCCTGCAACCCCCGGAATGGGCGAACCCGTGCCTGCCGCCGCCCGGTTCGCGACTGGAGAAACCATGTCGCGATCGGTTTTGAACTCAGGTCTGGGGGCTTCAGCCTTGCCGATATCGACCTTGCCTTTGAAATAGGCGCCCTCTTCAATCGCCACTCTCTGCGTGATCACGTCGCCCACCGCGATCGCCGATTTTCTGAAATCGACCCGCTCCGTGGCGTTAATATTGCCTTCCAGCTTGCCCTGCACGATCACGGTTTTGGCGCTTACGTTGGCGCGTATCTGTCCGTTGGGACCAACCGTCAAACTGTTGCCCTGCAGATCGATACTGCCTTCGACTTGGCCATCGACATAAAGATCCTCACTGCCTGTAAGGTCTCCTTTGACAACGACCGATTTACCGATATGCGCAAACTCCGCCGTTTTCGGCGTGTCCATGACGTGGCCTCCTTGGGACTTGCTTACCGCGGAACGCAAGCGGGAATACTGGATTCTAAATCACTTTGCGACTTGACGGGCAGCCAGAAAAAAGTGGCTACTGGCCAGCGTTCAGTCGGTTATGCCAACGGCTTCGCGCAACTGCAAGGCGGGCAGACTATAGCGCACGGGCCTGGTATGAGCAACCCACCATATAATCGGAGTTGCTGAACCCGGCTATTTCTCATTAGGGGCCCAGCCGGGAACCTTTCGAGGTGTCACGTGCAACAGGAAGGCGACTCCTCTCGTCTAATATGAGGTAGGGGCTTGCTTAAAATGAGACTTCGCACCCGTCTGGCTCTTCGAGTTTTGTCCTTCGCACTCGCTCTCACCGGTGTGCCGTGGGCATCTGCGCAGCAACCAAAGAGCGAATCTCCGGTTGAATTGGTTCGTAAGACAGTCCAGAACGAAGTCAGTCCCTCCAATGAGCGAGTAAAGTTTATGTTCACCGAGCGGAAAGAAACCCCGCGAGGCTCGCAGACAAAGTTGCTGGTGGAAGCTCGCGAGGCCATGGCTGGAATGGTCATCGCCGTGAATGACCGGCCACTCAGCCCAGAAGAGCGCCAGGCGGAAATCGCCCGAATCGAACGGTTCGTCAAGAATCCCGAAGAGCTGAAGAAAAAAATCAAGGATGAAAAAGAAGATGCTGATCGCACCGCGCGAATCATGAAGGCACTCCCCGACGCGTTTCTTTACCAACCGGATGGGACTGAGGTGGGCAAGGAAGGCCTGGGCAAGCCCGGCGATGAACTCGTCCGTCTGAAATTCCGTCCCAACCCGCGCTACAATCCGCCGTCGCGCGTGGAACTAGTGCTCACTGGCATGGAGGGAACGCTTCTGATTGACGCCAGCCAGCATCGCCTTGCCAGAATCGACGGAAAGATGGTGAAAGAAGTTGGCTTCGGCTGGGGAATTCTCGGTCATCTGAATCCCGGAGGACATTTTCTGGTCGACCAGTCAGACGTGGGATATGACCGCTGGGAAGTCACTCACATGGATCTTGCATTTACCGGCAAGGTGCTTTTCTTTAAGAGCCTCAACATCAAATCCAATGAGGCTTACAGTAATTTCCGTCCAGCGCCGCCAAACTTAACGTTTGCCCAGGCCGTGGAGTTGTTGAAGAAAGAGGAAGCTGTAGTAGCGCAGAACTATCTCCACCACGATAACCAACAAAAGTAGGTTACACCGCCGAACGGAACGTTTCTTTCCGGACCGTCAGCTTCTCAATCAAATCTTCGCGTACTCGATATCCCCTGCCGGGAGTGTCGCCGATTGCGATCGTCCCTTGAGTTGAAACCTCGACTTCAGGCTCCACAATGTCTTCCTTCCAGTAACGCTTGGACGCCGAAACATCTCCTGGGAGCCGGAAATTTTGCAGTGTTGACAGCGCCACATTGTGGGCGCGTCCGATACCCGACTCCAGCATCCCCCCACACCATACCGGAATGTTGTTCGCCTGGCACAAGTCGTGAATCCTTTTCGCCTCGCTGAAACCTCCTACCCGGCCCACCTTAATGTTGATAATGCGGCAGGCGCCGGTCTCGATTGCGGCGGCTGCGTCACGGACGTGGCGGATCGATTCGTCCAGACAAATCGCGGTTCGCAGCTCGCGTTGCAGCCGTGCGTGATAGTAGACATCGTCATTCCATAAGGGCTGCTCGATCATCAGCAGATTGAATTGGTCGAACTCGCGCAAGTGCTCAACTTCATCCATGGTGTAAGCGGAATTGGCATCGCAACTCAGCAGAATCTCACTCCAGCGAGAGCGGATTCGCTCCAACACTTTTACGTCCCAGCCTGGTTTGACTTTTACCTTAATGCGGCGGTATCCAGAGGCGAGTTCGATTTCGATTTTCTGCAGCAATTGTTCGACGGAATCCTGGATTCCAATCGAAACTCCACACTGAATCTCGCGGCGCGTACCTCCGAGCAGCTTCCACAAAGGTTGCTGCTTCTGCTGAGCCTCAGCGTCCCAGAGGGCATTCTCGACGGCCGCCTTGGCCATTTGATGTCCCCGAACTTTGGCCATGCGAGGGACGCTCTCGCGAGCCGACTCCAACGTGCGTCCCACGACCGCAGGCGCCAGATAGTGCTGGATAACAGGCCATGCGCTCTCAGTCCACTCCGAACTGTAAAAAGGATCTTCCCCGGCGACGCACTCGCTCCATCCGTCAATGCCCTCACAATGTGCTGTAAGCAAGAGGATACGCCGGCTGTAGACGCGGCCAAAACTCGTCTCAAAGAAATGAACGAGAGGCATCTGGATCTCGCGCAGCGTGATGGCTTCGAGTTTCATGGAAAAACGGTGGCTAGTGGTCAGTGGCCAGTGAGACCCTTTAGCTGAGAACTGAGAACTCAGAACTGACAACTGATCTGATAAGCTCCGCCGTCCAAGCTCTTCTCATCTTTCGGCCCACTTCCCTAACAGAAACTTTCCATTCCCTGCTTCATCGCGTTCATATCCCAGCACCGCCAGACCATCCGCAAAGGCTTTCAAAAACTCATCTCGAGTGCGATCTTGTACTTCTTTGGCGCGCTCGCGACTTGCGGGCGCAGCTTTCCATTCGTAGATTTGAGCTGGGATGGAAATCGCTTTCACCGCTTTGAACGCGGACATCCTACCCTTCAGGATGCTTTCGACTCGTTTCGATTTTAGCCACCACTCCGCTACTAACCGGTCCGTTGGCAGCCCTCCTTGCAGCGGCGACGATGTAATTCCGTACTGATTGATGTTGTACCGTTGCGTGATCGCGCCCAACTTTTCGATATTGAGATAGGCGTTCTTGATCTCCAAGGGATCGAAGGTCCACTCAATCAATTCGAAGCCGCGGGCGAGCGCTTCGTCACGCTGAAAGAGCTTAATCCGGCGGCCGACGCCGGCATTGCGATAGTTCTGACGTACTGCCAGCATGTGAGAGTGCAAGTAGGAACGTCCAGCGCGATAGCCGGGGATGGAAAGCCCGAAGCCCACCACTTCCTTGCCATCGAAGGCGGCGATGATTTGCCCGCCAATTTTGTCAGCTACTACGAACATGCGAAGCGGCACCAGATCCGCGTCGCTGAAGTTCCAGACTTCCTTCTGCAGCGCTACGCATGCCCGCATTTCATCCAGGTCGTGACAAAGGCGGATCACAATCGACTCCGCGCTCACTGTTTCTCTCGCTCCTTTTGCTTCGCCTGTTGCCATAATGATTCGAGTTCTTCCATGCTGGACTGCTCCGGGCCGCGGCCGGAGGTCCGTAACTGTTCCTCAATCCATTGAAAGCGCCTTTTGAATTTGCGGTTGGTTTTCCTGAGCGCTGACTCCGGGTCGAGAGAAAGATATCGGGCAATGTTGACCAGAACGAAAAACAGGTCGCCCACCTCGTCTTCGAGTCGAGCTCTAAGATCTTGGGGGAGCTGCTGGCCACGCCAGCCCGCCACTCCCGAAGTGTGCCCGCCCCGAGCTGGAACCTGCTCAAGTTCTTTCTGAAGCTCCTGAGTTTCTTCGTGCAGTTTTTCGAATAAACCATCCACATTAGGCCAATCAAACCCAACGTGTGCGGCACGCGAACTTAGCTTGTAGGCTTCCAGCAGTGCCGGAATTGCGCTGGAGACACCCGCCAGCACCGACTGCGAATTCTCGTTCTCTCTTCCGTCTTCCGCACTCTTCCCTCCTCCTGCTTCCAGACGCTTCTTCTTTTCTTCCGCCTTGAGCGCCTCCCAATTGCGCAATACGTCGGAGGATGTTTCCGCCTTCACATCGCCAAAAACGTGCGGGTGACGGTCCACTAGTTTTTGGGATAGTCGATCTAATACCTGGTCGATGGAAAACGTATTTTCTTCGTGGGCCATCTGGGCATAGAACAAGACCTGTAACAATAAGTCGCCTAGTTCGCTGCTCAGTTCATCCCAATCCCGATTGTCAATGGCTTCGAGGACTTCATAAGTCTCTTCCAGGGTGTAAGGCTTGATGGAGTCGAAAGTCTGCTCGCGGTCCCAGGGACATCCTCCCCGACCACGCAGCCGGGCCATGATCGAAACAGCGCGCTCGAAACGCTCTCCTGTGGTTGGCATGGGCGGAATTCACTTTAAATTACGGGTGCCGGAGCCGGCAATCGTGGAGCAGTGGTCAGTGGCCAGTGGCCAGTAACCCAAATTAACAATTCCACTTACTGAGAACCGAGAACTGACTACTGATCACTGATCTTGTATTTTCATCGGTTTGCAATTGGGCTTTAACGCCTCATGAAAGTTTCGCTGGACCAAAGTGACCTTCCCTGAAAACATCGAATGTAGCAGACTAAGCTTGGAGCAACCTGTCTGTCCGACATCTCAAGCGCGTAACATCTAATCCGAAACATGATTTCTCTGAGCGCAACCCGGCCTTCTCTAGAAAGTGAACGCTTCCACGTAGTGATCATAGGTGGGGGAATTAACGGCGTGGCCATTGCCCGGGAGTGTGCTCGAGCCGGCAAACGCACGCTCCTGATCGAGCAGCACGACTTTGCCGCCGGTACCACCAGCCGTTCCACGCGAATCATTCATGGAGGACTGCGTTATCTGGAGCACGGCGAGATTGGGATGGTTCGTGAGTCCCTACGCGAGCGGCAGCGTCTGCTGCGCGAGCGTCCGCACCTGGTGCACCCCGTTCATTTCTTGCTCGCACTCAGCCAAGGTAGCCGAAGAAGTGCGCTCAGCATCCGCACTGGTCTTTGGTTATATCGCCAACTCGGAGGCCGGAGACTGAGTGCAGATCTAAGCAAAACGGATCAGGACAAGCTGGAACGCTCGCTCGATGCCGGACGCCGCTGGTCGCTTTTCAGTTTCGAAGACGCACAATGTGAGTTTCCTGAACGCCTAGTCGCGGAATGGCTGGTAGAAGCCATTGAAGCCGGAGCAACGGCCCGCAACCACACCCAAGTTTTGGCCGTGGATGTCCGCCATGGCCGCGCCAGCGCTGTGTTGATACGTGACCGTCTGAGCGGGAAAGAAGAGCGCGTGGAAGCCAACTGGATCGTCAACGCCACCGGGCCTTGGGTGGACCGTGTCTGCCAACGTTCACGGATCGACACCCAAGGTTCCATGGTAGGTGGAGTTCGCGGATCGCACATCGTGCTGCCACGTTTCGCAGGAGCGCCCGATGCAGCCGTCTACACCGAGGCAGTCGACACGCGTCCAATCTTTGTCATCCCCTGGAACGAACAGGTACTGGTAGGGACTACTGAAGTGCCGGACAGTGGAGATCCGAGCAAGACCCAGCCCTCATCCGAAGAAATCGAATATTTGCTGCGCTCGCTGCTCCAACTCTTCCCCCAGGCGAAGTTGTCGTCCCGCGACATACGTTACAGTTTTTCCGGCATACGTCCGCTGCCTTTCACGCCCAAGGCGAAACCTTCAGCCGTCACGCGTAAACACTATCTTCACGATCACAGCGATGACGGCGCAGCGCAGATGATTTCCGTGATCGGCGGCAAACTGACGACAGCCGCACAACTGGCGCGAGAATGTGCGGATCAGGTTGGTGCCAGGTCCAGTCGACCGCGCGAATTGGCTGTCATTTCTGGGGACAATCTGGATCCTGTGCTCGATCAATGGGTAGTCGAGATCGCGGAGGCCGGCGGAATCAGCCAAGACTCGGCACGCGGAATCGTTGAATGGCACGGCAAACGCGCGTTGACCGTCGCTCGTATGGCCATTAGCAGCGCGGAGCTCCGTGCGCCGCTCTGTCAGCACAGCGAACACATCGTGGCGGAAGCAGTGGACGCTTTCTCCAACGAATGCGCAGTCACCATGGCGGACGTTTTGCTGCGCCGAGTACCGGTAGCGCTTGGCGCCTGCTGGTCAGAGACCTGTGGCAGGGATGCTGCCGCTCGTATCGGCGCTGTGATGGGGTGGAATGAGCAGCAAGCTGCGGCGGCATTGGAAGCCTTCGAAAACGAGCGCGCCGCCTTCCTTCGCAAACCCTCGGCAGTGAATGCAGTTCTGGAAGCAGCGGCCGACTGAGCCCGCGCGACTCACTTTAGGCTGCCGTCACCAAAACCTTTGGGGTGACATTTCTCATGACCAGCGCTGCCACGATACCGATGACCAGATAGCCGACAATCTCAATAGTCATATAAGCTGCCGTATAGCTGGCCGGAAAACCATACCAATTCCAGTAAGAGATATTTGTGGTAATGGCCGCCAGGACGCCCACTAAGGTCACAAATCCCACACGAGAGCCAAAGCTCGTCAGCCGCGTTTGCGCCAGCAGAAAAACCACGATCAGGGCTTCGGCTAGTTCGGTAAGAAACTCCGCAGCCAATTGTCCCGGCGTGAGAGCCTTGGCGCCCGGAGGATGGTAAATCAACAGCCCGGATGGATTGCCGGCCAGCTTCTCCCCGTAATGTTGCATCGCGGCATGTTCTTGCTCGCGAGTGGGATGGGCGCCGAGCTCCATTCCCGGAAACATATACATACCAGACTTTTCGCCGAGGCTCGTGTACATCGCGCTCAGCACAGAGGCTTCGTTCGGGATCTCTTTGATTCCGGTTTGTCCCAGCGGCAACATCACGTGGGCCACGGACGACCACAGAAACATAGCGATGCCGCCGAGTATGCCAGCCAGCAGAATGCGCTTAGTCATAGTTCTCCTCGTCGCTGGGTATTATGCGCTTTCCCAAGAAAAGCGATCACCACAAAGGGCACGAAGGACCACGAAGGGAGAGGCGCTGGCGGTCACGCCCGTTGGCGGTGGTTCAAATAGTGGGCGGGAACGCGTTCAACTTTGGACGGCCGCAGAGTGCGTACTAGTAGTTGCGTGTCATCGGAAATGACGCCATCAATTCCCCAGCCCGCCAGTCGCACCATAGATCTCTTGTCATTGACCGTCCAAGCCAGAATTCTCCGCCCAGCTGCTTGAATTTCCTGAACCAGCTCTTCGTCGATCAGCGACTCATGCACCATCACATACTCGACGGGCAGTTTATTCCAATGCGCAAGTTGACTTCGCTTTTCGCAAATGATGCCCACGTTGACGATGCCGCTGCGGGCTTTCAACTCCATGACCACGTCGGGAATAAAGGAAGAAACTACAAACTCCCGTTCCGGCTGGTGTTCGCGCAATGCGTCCAGGACGATCGTTTCCAAACCTTTTACTTTGAGTTCTATATTCAGAAAAGCACGGTGGGCGTAGCGTTGCAGCACGTCGTCCAAACTCGGTAAATGGACCAACTGGCGGCGCGTGGCGTGGGAAACAGTAACCCTGCCAACTTTGGGATCGTGACAGACGATGGCGCGATCGGCGCCCGCAAGGCGAACATCAAATTCGAATCCGTCGCAGCCATGTCGCAAGGCGAGGTCGAAAGAGGCAAGAGTATTTTCGGGAACAGATCGGGACGCACGTGCGCCACGATGGCCCAGGAGTAGGGGGAGGTTGGCCATTCCGCGTGATTGTACGGAAAAAAAAAGCGGTTGTCTGTTCAATAAAAGCCGCTGGCTATAAATATCGGTGGAAAACTAGTCTAAATCGATGTCGCGGATGGGCTTCCCAGTGTCCGGAGATTCTTTAGCCTTTTTTACCGCTTCCTGGAATTTCTTTTCCAGCAGATCGCCGGCATGCTTCTGGTTCTCTACCGACTGCCGAAATATCGAGTCTCGGCGGACGTCCTGCTCTCGCATAGCGCGCGCCGCTTCTTCCATGTCAGCGAATGTCTTGGGCTTGACCGCCGCAGTATGTGCGATAACAGCCTTGTCGGCAGGGTCCACCTTCAACACTGCGCTGCAGCAGGGACAAGTCACTTCAAACGCGGGAGCGTCCTTCGCCATGAAAGGAATAATACCGCAAACCGGAGACTTCAGCGGGGCTCCAGCTTGATAGGCAGGATCTTGAACAAGAACAGCATTTCCCAACCCAGAAGCAACACCGAGACCACCACCACCAGGACAGCCAGCAGTTCGCCGAAGTTAAGGCGACTGCGATCAGGATCAATGCGCCTCCCCACCAGGCTGAGGATATTAATCGTGGCAAAGCCGAAGACCAGCGCCCAGAGGATATTGTAGACATCGCTTTTTTTGCTGTCGAACTGCCACAAGGCTAACAGCAACCAGTGTGGATGAAAGGGCTGCATTGCCCACGAAACCAGGGAGCCGACGCGAGCCGATGGTGCAGTTGGATACAAAACCATGCCCAAAAATTTTGCGTTATACGGGTGCGGCCAAAAGAAAGAGAGATATTACGCTATTCGCTCGGCGAAGTCCGAGAAAGTGGGACTTGGGTCAGTCAAAAAGACTTTATTTCCTCTCAGGCAGCTCAAGAGTGATCCGAATCGATGCCTCTATCCTCCCTAGCGACTCGGGTGTTAAGAATCCCAGGGAAGGATACACGGCGGCATCCGTCGAAATGACAACGGCTGGCCTTTCCTTATCCAAATCCAAAGAGGCACACCCCTCCCCGTCTGGGATACCTTCCGCCGGAGCTTTATGCCTCTCTTCCGCACCATTTTTCACTCTCTCGTGATTGCTCTGATGGAAGCTTGCTGAAAAGCACGACGTCTCGTTCCATCTTCTCGGGGTGCGCCGAAAAATGCCGCTGCTTCGGCCTGCAAAGATTGACGACGCGCAATTTCCAGTCCGACCTTCAACAGTTTGTTCACCCTTTCACTGGTAGAGACGGGCCCCTTTGTGCGTTCCACTTCATCCAGAACTTCCCGCTCCAGGGAAAAACGTCGGCTTGTCTTTGTCGCTGTCGCCATGAACCTAAACCCTCTGATACGTATTCTATTAGAGGTCACAAGCTAATGCCCCACACTAGGCGAAATAAAAGCGAAATACCGGCCTCGATTTAAAATGCTGGGAATGCCTCATACCGCTAAGGCAATCTTCTTCGATGTCGGCAACACCCTTCTTTTTCCCGATCGGGAGCGAATCTACGCTCCGCTCTATCAGCACAACATCGTGCCCAATCCAGAGCTTTTGCGCAGCATTGAATGCCGCACAAAAGCTGCGTTCGACGCTCTTTTGCAGAAAGGCGGCGCAGTGGACCATGGCTTCTGGTACATGTTTTACTCCCACCTATTCGAGGAACTTGGTTTACAACAAGACGGACTCCGCGACACCCTGGTCGCGGCCACCCGGGTTTCGTCCAATTGGGGAGCGAT
>Ga0070708_100003089_pt1 | contig 12949 bp, 14 predicted proteins | sample KBSK5503metaG_FD_65469 | JGI IMG/M metagenome (GOLD analysis project Ga0070708, IMG submission 65469) | Corn, switchgrass and miscanthus rhizosphere microbial communities from Kellogg Biological Station, Michigan, USA - KBS K5-50-3 metaG | ecosystem: Host-associated > Plants > Roots >...
GACTTGGATCAGTTACGGGAGGCATTGCTAGCTGTGGTGCAGGAAACGATGCAACCCTCCCATGTCTCGCTCTGGTTGCGCAAACCTGAAGGGAAGTTCTCCAATGCAAATTCAAAAAAGGAACGGCAGAACACCTGAGGAAATGAACCTCGCAGTGGAGTGAACCCCTTTTCCACTCTTTGAGCATGAAAGGCTACCACGATGATGGGCAAGAAAGAGCGGCACTTTGCTCTGCTCATCAATGTGTCACTGGAAGCGTTGGCTCCCCACGATCACTTCTATCGTCATCTGGAGCAAACGCTTGACTTGTCGTTTGTGCGGGGGTTTGTGCAAGGCGCCATGACTGGATCGAGCAACTGGGAGCGCAAAATCGCAGTGTTACAGGCCGCTGCTATCAGCGCATCGCTGACCTGCGTGTCAGTACGACTTGATCTTCCAGCATGGGAGCGAGGTATGTTTTATGAGTGACACCCAGACATACGATGCGAGAGTGCGAGCCATTCGAGCCTATAACCAGCCCCTCCTTAATGATTTTCGAGCCTGGCTTGAGCAATCCAGCTTAACCGCCAAAACAGTCAAAAGCCACGTCTACAACATCGGCTTCTTTACTGAATATCTCGTGTATTATGAGCCGCTGAAAAAGCTCGATGAGGCCGAAAGCGGCGATGTCTGGATGTTTTTAGCAAATTGGTTTCCTCGTAAAGCAATGTGGGCTTCCGTAACCAGTGTCAAGTCGAACATAGCCTCATTCAAGAAGTTCTTCCAGTGGATGGGAGAAACAGGCCGCGTCTCTCCCGAAACCGTTGCCGATGTGCTAACGATGCTCAAAGAAGGCCGAGACAAATTTCTTAAAAACGTTGCTGAGTAATGCGGTGCAAAATATTGTGATCACGTGTCCTTTTGTCTTCTGTCTTGCGTACCTGATAGAATGGTTCACCTGCAAATTCCGCGAAAACTCTAGCATATCTCGCTCATGATTACACACGAACTGGCTTTATCTGAGCTGTGGTATATCTGAATGTTTCCCTGGCCGCCTTAGAATCACGCAAAGCGTGGGTGAACCCATTTTAACTACAGTCAAGCACGATATAAACGACCAGACCGCCGAAGTTTGCAGCCTGGGTATACGCCTGGGTTAATGGAACTAATACAATGGTTTATAAAGGGAAAATAATCACCGCTAATAATTTAGATAGCCATTTTTGTACCTTTGTAGCGTTTTAGCTCAAAAACAGACTTTACGCCATTTTTGAGCTATTGTGTGAAATGATTCAATAGCTTTTTGAATGGACGAAATAGGCTTTTTATCCTCTAGTATTGCGTTACTTAGCCCAGTAGTATAAACTGTAGGACAGTGAATCGGCACATCTAATCATCCGTTCTACCTCAGTACAAAAGTCGTTAGGGAGGGAGTAATGCATGTCTCCGCAACCTATCGCTGAGAATACAATGCTTTATGGCGATAACCTGAATATATTGCGCCAGCACATTACGGATAACAATATTGATCTGATTTATCTTGACCCCTCTCTCAAAACAAACAACTATAACTACTCTATTGTAGGAGGCTAGGTATGGCGGTTCCAGATTACCAGAGCCTTATGCTCCCTTTACTGAATATTGCGGGTGATGGGAACGAGCACAGCATCCCTGAAGTTATTGAGACCTTGGCACAGCAATTTGGGCTAAGCGAGATTGATAGAAACGAAATGCTCCCAGGCGGATCGCAACGGAAATTTGATAACCGCGTGAGTTGGGCACGTACGTATATGCAAAAAGCTCTCCTTCTATCAAGAACTGGAAGGTCAAAATTTCGCATAACTGAACGGGGTATCAAGGTATTGAAGAATAATCCTCCTAATATCAACGTAAAATTTTTGAGACAGTTTCCTGAATTTCTTGCATTTCATACTCAAAGAGATAAAGAGGGTAAAATCGATGAAACCGGCCACACAGCGCAAGAGATTATCGAACAGGCAAGCCAAACACCTCAAGAAATCCTAGAGACGAGTTATCAAAGCCTGAGACAAACGCTCGCTCAGGAAATCCTTGAACGAATTAAAAATAACACTCCAAAGTTTTTTGAAAGCCTCGTCGTCGATTTACTTGTTGCAATGGGCTATGGCGGTTCACGAAAAGACGCCGGGCAAGCCGTTGGTCAGGTTGGAGATAATGGAATTGATGGCATTATCAAGGAAGATAAGCTTGGCCTCGATGCAATCTACCTTCAAGCAAAGCGATGGGAAGGAACGGTTGGAGGTCCCGTCGTGCAGGGGTTTGTAGGTGCTTTGATCGGAAAGAAAGCACGAAAAGGAGTATTCATTACCACGTCAAATTTCTCACAACAGGCACGAAACTATGCGAACGGCATCGAGAACTTGAAAATCATCTTAATTGATGGAGAACAGCTTGCTCAGCTAATGATAGATCATGAAGTTGGAGTTACCGAAGAGTCTAGATATATCGTGAAAAAAGTAGACTTGGATTACTTTGGAGATGAATGACGAGATTTGAACAATTGCCGTCTGTTACTTAGTTGTGCAGAGGTAAAACTGCTCCCGCAATTTGCCAAATACAAGCGGGTGCAGCGAGTCTGACAGTCCGAGGCTAAACAGGCAGAATTAAACTTATATACTGGATAGTACTGGTTGGAAACAATACGATGAACATACCCGATGATGTAGATGCATGGAACTATAATACCATTTACGAGATCGTGACCAACCATGATTTCGAGCTAGATAACTTTGATTTCAAAGAGGTACTTAATGTTTAAGACAATGAAAAGTGGTCCCACTGGTCCTCGTTTGGACAATCAAAAACAGACCCAGGTAGTATAATTTGGACAATGAAAATGGGACCCACCTGCGGGTTTTTCTGCTATCGTTAGAGCATGAAATGTTCCAGCTAACGATAGGAGAGAACGGAGATGATTATCGTGGAAGACTACGAAGCCATTCGCCGTGCATACTATATCGACAAAAAGAGTATCCGGCAGATTGCGCGAGAACAGCACCACTCCCGCACAACCATCAGAAAAGCCATCGGCAAAGTTCAGCCGCAACCCTACCAGTTAAGACACCCGAAACCAGCGCCGATCTTTGGTTCCTTTCAACACCGCGTTGATGAGTTACTGGCTAAAAATAAGACACTCCCTCCTAAGCAGCGCTACACCACCCACAAAATCTATGAAGTCCTTGTTGCAGAAGGCTATCAGGGAAGCGAGTCACGGGTAAAAATCTATGTGGCACAGTGGAAAAAAGAGCACAAACCTCCTGATGTCTTTCTCCCGTTGGACTTTGAACCTGGACAGGACGCGCAATGCGACTGGGGGGAAGCAGTTGCAATTGTTGGCGGTATCCGGCAAATTGTCCAGGTCTTTGTGTTGCGGCTGTGCTATTCCCGTCGCACGTTCGTGATGGCCTTTCCAACCCAACGGCAGGAAAGCTTTCTCTATGGGCATGTGCAGGCATTCAAACACTTTGGTGGGGTTCCTGCTCGCATTAGCTATGATAATCTCGCCACTGCGGTAAAGTTGGCAATGGAGAAGAAAGGCAAAGAACGAAAGCGCGTAGAAAACCGCACCTTTGTGACCTTCCGATCCCACTATTTATTTGAGTCCCACTTCTGCACGCCTCGTGCTGGATGGGAGAAGGGGCAAGTAGAAAATGGGGTGTTATGTAGACAAATTGTTGCCCCTGAGACACAGAACCCACAATTCTGCAAGGCAGCAGGCAGCTAAAATGCGGCCCTTGACCTCATCCATACAGCCCTGCGGGCCGAAAGCGAGGGTGAGCGGTATACTGGTATGCTGCCTCGTCCGACCCTCGCTTTCGCTCTGCGAGTGTAATGGATGAGGTCAAGGGGAGCTGCGCCCGCATTTCTTCACGCCGCCTGCTGCCATGAGCACCGTTCCAGCACCCCAGGCGTGCCTCCGGCGGGCCTCTGCTCAGGCTCCTGGTGCCAGGTGTGCTGCACACCACTTCCGCCCCGCCATCGCGCTAGCCACTGCTGATTAGTCTATGGCGAGAGCACCATCGATGGATTCGCCAAGATCAGTCAGCAGCTGCTCAAGACGGTGAATCGTACACCGATGCCGCTCGACCTCTCGTTGCCAGCCATGCTGTCGCGCATCTTCTATGAGTTCCTGTTCAACCCGGCGACGACGGCGCAGCCTCGGTGCATACGCAGGGGAAGTCACAAACTTGGCGCAGGTGAGATACAGATCGCACTCACAGGGGCCTTCCTGGGGGAGGCGAAGACACCTGCCCAATTCAAGCTCGGTCTGGAAGTAATGTTCCTTGATCCAGCGGATCTCCGCCTCCGCAAGCTCGCCAGATCGTACGAGCTTGGTCCCCGGTCCAGCAATGAGCGCATCCGGCCCAAGGACGCTTTGGTAATCCTGACGCACGTCCTCATCAGTTAAGCCAATATAGACCAGGGCCATTTCAACGCTCTCGTGTCCCAGAATTTTCTGGATGGTTCTCAGCCGAGCGCCACGCTGGGCGAGCTGCGTGCCGACGGTATGCCGAAAGCGGTGTGCAGTAATGAGTACTTTGTTATCTACCGTCAACAGGCCAGAGGCTCGGCACACTTTTTTTAAGGCATCCTCAAACAGGTATTTCGTGGAAATGAGCCTTCCGTGGTGCATGAAGAGGTAGCGGGTTTCCACCCCAGTTTGTCGGTCACGTAACCCTCGCTCCCCCTTGCGTTCATTTTGTAAAAGTCGAATGGCATCAGCTGCCTCCTCATTGAGTGGCACAATTCGCTCTTTTTTGGTCTTGCCGGCGGGTATGCGGAGTCTTGGGGTTCCATCCGGATAGCTATCCAGACAATCGACGCCAAGACGTTGAATTTCCTCTCGCCTTGCTCCACACCAGCGTGCGATGAGCAGTGCGGCCCGCTGATACGGACAGTCGAGGGCGCGAATCGCAGGCATCAGCTGATCTAACTCCTGCTGGGGGATGTAGCGCGGGATGCTCTTCGGTAATTTCGGCAGATCACCATGCAGAAGAGGTGGGCGATTGGGCACATCCTCCCATTCCCAACTGATGGTGTCCTGGAAAAAGACCGATAACCTGGACAACAAACCATACTTGGTCTGAGCTGCAAAGGGTCTTCCTCTCGTGTTGATCATGGTGTGTAAGGCATTGGCATACTCCATGACCTGGTCGCGGGTGACAGCACGCCAGGATTCGACCAACGGGTAGGCTTGCGCGAGCCAGTCGATGAATTTGTACAATTCTCTTTTGGCCCGTTTGACGGTCGCTGGTTGATCGGTCAGACGACGCATGGCGAGATAGCGGGTGACCACCGCTTCCATCTGAGGCTTGCGAGGAGAACGAGTGGTAACCTGGTACGTCACGCGATAGGGTTCAGTCTGTAGCTGCCCCTGGTGATACAGCACGGTTTGCAGAAGGCGGAGATCCGTCAGATACTCCTCCCGAATCCCTTGCTGGTAGCGTTCACGCGATCCGAAAAAGAGCGCGACATCGGCTCGGTCACCAAAGCGAGCGATGGCTTGCTCAAATTCAGCCAAGTGAGCCTCACGAATATCGTGCAGGTGAGGGGAGCCAAGATGCAGCAGCACACGAGAGACCGCCCATTGGAGCGTCATGCGGGCATCCTTCCAGTCATAGCCAAGGTTGACAGCGGTTTCAACCAGGCAAGAGAGCGTGGTCGGATATTCCAACACAGGCAGAAATGGCTCAATCACTAGATGATGGGTCGCGATGAGCCAATCCCAATCAAACGTCGCATACCCACGTAACGAAAGGTACGTCAGATAGTGGCGTGCTCGGTAGGAACTGGGGCCGGATGGGTGATTGGTGTCTTCCTGGTAGAGGCGACCAACACGCTCGGTGAGCGGAGCTGCGAACCAATCACGAAGATCAGGGTACGCTGCCACAAACTTGGTGTGACAACGCAGGAGCCATGCTCTGGTTCTCGTTGGATCTGCATAGGGGTACAGCCGGGTCCAGGTCTGGACAAATTCCTCATATTCTGCAGGTGGAGCGTGTCGAAGCAGTGGGATGGCCTGGCTCTTGTGGACGTGTGATTGGCTCATGACTGCTTCTCCTCTCCAAGAGCACGACGGTACTCTTCCACAACGACTGGATCGGAGACCTGCGTATACACCTGAGTGGACGCCGGTGAAGCATGCCCTAAGCGCTTCTGGAGGGTGAGCTCTCGCATGCCCTGTTCAAACATACGAGTGGCGTGAGTATGGCGCAAGGCATGTGGAGTCACCCAGGGGTTGCGGATGCCCAGGCGCTCACAATGCCGCTCAAAGAGCTTGACGAGCGCGTGATACCCTACTGGTTCATGACGTCGTTTCCCCTGACCCCCGACGAGAAAGACGTAGGGAGATGTGGCATCGCGAGGGCGTTCGTCCATCACGTAATCACTCACCGCTTGCAGGGTTTCTGGTTGGAGGAGATCGACGACCCGTTCCGTCCGCGATTTTGTTCGCGCACGTTTCGGGTGATCGGTTCGATACCGGATCACGACCCGCTTTCGTCCGTATTGGATATCGCCCAACTGAAGCGTGAGGACCTCCCCTGGGCGCAAGCCTCCGTGAAGCATGAGCAAGATCATCGCTTTGTCGCGCTTCTTCGAGAGCGACTCCAGGAGTTGGCGTATCTGCTCGTCATCCATCGGACGAGGAACGCGCTGGACCGTTTTGACATGCACCGCTCGTCGCATGGGCTGCTGCCTGCTGGCATAGCCCATGAAAGGTCGATGGCGTTCAGACACACGGGCCAAAGCAGGATCAGGCACCTTCTGAATGGGGTTCTCGCGCTCAGTGAAGTTGCCTGCAAGGATGAGATATTCGTAGAACGAGGAAACGGCTGCGAAGGTGCGATTGATGGTGGCCGGGGAAAGACGGGTCGTCGAAGCCCCGTCAGCAGTGGTGGTTGAGAGTACCAGGCCAAGTCGTCGCGCAGGCTTCCGACTTGGCTGTTGACTCAGATACTCCAGGAACAACAACGCATGTGGTGGACGAAACTCCAGGTAGGTGAGCTGCTGTTCCTTGAGAAAGCGCATGAAAGACAGTAAATCGTAGGCGTAGGCGGAAAGCGTATTGGGGGAACATCCCCGAGCGCGTAGATGCCGCATGAAGCCAGAGATGACCTCGATAGGCTGATCATGCTCATCCAGGAGAACGTACGAGACATCGTTCGCATTGCTCAGTTGAACACGTTGTACTTTCATCGATCACTTGCTCCTTCCATACAGGACATTCGTTTTCTCTACAAACAAACGTCCTCAAGGGTGTCAAGTGTCTACATAACACCAGGGGTTCAGTCGGAGAAACTATCTGGTCCCCATTCCCGAAGCATCATCTTTTGAGGAGCTGAACCAACTGCTTCTTGAGCGCTGTGTGCAGGATGACCAACGGCGGGTCAACCGGCAATCTCTGACGATTGGAGAGGCATGGGAGCAGGAGAAGTCCTTTCTGCATCCGTTACCAGCATTTGACTATGATTGCTGTGAACTGGTCACCGTTCGGGTTAATCCGTACAGTCAGGTCATGTTTGAAACCAACCGCTACTCAGTACCAGTTGCTAAAGCTCGCCGTGAAGTAACGCTCAAAGCGTACCCATTTGTCATTGACATCTTTGATGAGAAAGGAAACCAGCTTGCGTGTCATCCCCGCAGCTATGGCAAAGAGCAGGATATTTTCGATCCGCTCCATTATCTCTCCCTTCTTGAGCAGTGGCCAGGTGCCTTTGACTATGCTAAACCGATCAAAGAGTGGCCGCAATCTTACTCCCGTATGTTGGAAAACTTGCAGGAGAAATGGCCGGAAGGACGTGGTGTACAGGAATTTGTGCGATATCTAGACCGCTGACCCACTCACACCGCTTCACACCTTGTTGTCTACGTCGGCACATATACTCACAAAGAAGAGGAGATCTTTGTGTTCTGTAGTGTAGCATATCTTTGGAGAAAGTAATAGAGGTGAGGACCAATGGCCGGGGCTTCTCCCAGGCGGTCCTCTTTGGCGCCGCCAGGTGGGTGCGTCTATCATGGCCAAAACCATATGGTACCCTAATAAAAGACGTTTCGACTCATCAGCCAAGAAAGGAGCGCTTTCTTTTATGGAGAGCATACCTGGAAAACTTACAGAAACAGGCCGACCCGATCCATTAGCAGCATATTATGGAAAGCCATTGATCAGCGGAGCCAGTACGCACGTTCGCTATCTGGGTCGTGTAGTGATCGAATTATACGAATCAGAAGGTGCTACCGATGAAATGGGATTAGCTTACACGATTGATCCAGCTTCAGATGGGGGATTAGACGTCGCTACCCTAGCAAAGCGGATTTCAGAAGCATTTGTTGCCCGCGTTCCAAAGGATGCATCACTACTTCAGAAGATGTAGTTATGAAGGAACGCAGGAGATCGAACTCATCGCTAGTGACAAGTTCGATCTTAGCTTCTGAGAAGCCAAATTAGTTGAGGCGTGGCCATAATTACGAAGCTAAGCCTCCGACTTAGCTTGGCTTCGTAAAGGAGGTCAGCAATCATTCACAAGTCCTGACCAATGGCAGAGAAGTGTCTTTTCTTACCGCGCGGTCTTAGACCTGGTAGCCCTGCCCCAGTGGTAAATGACGTGAAAAGTGAGCGGCTTTTGCCCTCAAACATGAGCAGTTGCCCCCAATCATGAGCAGCACAAGCATTGACTACGAGAGAAACCGCCTCTGGAGGAGTTTGTTGATCTCGATCGTTGTAAATTCGGATAGTCAGCGTGCCACTTTTTGCACCAGTATACACGGGAAAAGGGGCTAGAGGTTCGGCGCGGAGGTCTCGCGTCTTTCATGCGCGGCAAGATCCTGGGCGACTCTTCAGTCAGAAGAGGCGGAAATTTCCCGCCCATTCTGCCTTGAATGTACAATCGTTGAGTGCTGTTTATTCACAGCGTTTTCGGAGCGAACCGCCGATAATGCGCATGTTCATACGCAAAAACCAGGCCTATCAACCGTTAACACTCTGAGGGCAATACTAAACGTTGCTTTTTGATCCCGCTGCCACGGGAAGGCCAAAGAGCAACGCTGTGAACGCCTCACTGGTAGAACCTTTTTTACCGTTCATGCCAGTTCGGAGGAAACCATGCCGCTTGACCCCCGTATCAGGACGTTTCTGGAACAGGCAGGACTGCTGATCCCACTAAGCAGGGCTCCGCGAGCGCCCGAGGTCTTGCTAGAATACATGCGCGCCAACGATGAGAAGGCGAAGATGGCGGCGGCTCAGGCGGCTGCCGCGTTGCCGGTCGCCCGCGTTGAAGATCGCACGATCCCGGGTCCGGCAGGGGCGGTTTCGGTCCTACTCTACCTTCACGGTGGCGGCTGGATCTCGGGCAATCTCGACACTGAAGATAGCGGGTGCCGCTATTTCTGTCGCGAGGTCGGCTGCCTTGTCCTCTCCGTCGAGTATCGCCTACCTCCCGACCATCCCTTTCCCGCCGGATTGGAAGATTGCTACGCCGTTGCCTGTTGGCTGGCCGGGCAGGCGGCGCAATTTGGTAGCGATCCTGCACATCTGGCCGTATGCGGGGCCAGCGGAGGCGGCAATTTCGCGGCTGCCATTGCCCTCATGTGCCGAGATAGGGGTGGCCCCTCCCTGTGCTTCCAGTTGTTAGTCGTGCCCGTCCTGGATTTCGACCTCGCCACTCCCTCGTGGCAGGACTACGACGGGTGCATGATCTACTCGCAAGAGTTTCTTCTCGTCCGCAATCTGTACATTCCCAACGTCGGGGATCACATCCATCCCTACGCCGCCCCTCTGCTCGCTCCTGATCTCCGGGGATTGCCGTCAACGCTCATCATCACCGCCGAGTGCGATCCCCATCGCGACAGTGGAGAGCGCTATGGCATGCGGCTCCAGGATGCCGGCGTCTCTACCCGCGTGAGCCGCTATGATGGCGTCCCTCACGGCTTCATGGGTATGAGGGCTTTGACGCCCCTGGCTGAGCAGGCACTTGGCGAGGCCGTTGCTGCGCTACGAGGTGCCTTTGCTGAGAGAGGATGAGGTCTCTTCGTCCATGTACATCCCACCACGCTACGGGAGAGCTGCTTCAGGTTGGGATGGACACCTTTTCCTCTGCATCGTTCCAGCTCGCTAGGGTTGTTATTTACAACATTCAATTCCAGGACACGAGATGTGGAGCGGTTTTCCCCGCCACGTTCGCATCAGTGCTCATGATTGGGGGCAACTGCTCATGTTTGAGGGCAAAAGCCGCTCACTTTTCGGCTGTTGCCCACTTCGGGGGCTTACCCCTCGCTTGCTGATATCGAGGAAGATGTCATGATAGAATCCCTTCCAGAAGAACCGCTCACCGATTATCTTTTCCCAAAGTGAGGTTGTGATGGAAGGAACTCTCCTATTCCAATTGCCAGAAGGGATGCGCCTCGATCAGATTCAAATCACAGAACAGGGCTTGCTGATTGAGGTGGTTGCTACCTCTCCTACGTCGCGTTGTCCGTTGTGTTCAGAAGTTTCATCGTCGATCCATTGTCATTATCAGCGAACGCTACGGGATGTGCCCTGTGCAGGCCGTCAAGTTCAGCTCCGCCTTCGTGTGCGCAAATTCTCCTGTCGCAATCCGCTCTGTGAACGCAAGGTCTTTGCCGAACGGCTCCCAGACTTTGTCGAGCCTTTCGCTAGAATGACGATCCGCAACTCGCAGCAGATCACCTCCATTGGACTGGCAACTTGCGGCAAAGGGGGAGCCCGACTCGCCGCCCGCTTGGGAATACAAACCACCCGTCAGACGATTCTGCGCCGCATCATGGATTTGCCTGATTTCCCTGCCGAATCAATCCTCTTTCTGGGCATCGACGATTTTTCTTTTCTGCGTGGGCGGCGGTTTGGCACGATTTTCGTCAATCTGGAGACCAGGCACGTCGTGGATCTCCTGCCTGACCGCAAAGCGGAGACCGCTGCCTCCTGGATGCGCCACTATCCGGATCTGAGGGCAGTGAGTCGAGATCGTGGAGGAGACTATGCAGCCGCTGCGAAAGCGGCTGCTCCCCAGGCAACTCAGTGTGCCGATCGATTCCATGTAATCAAAAATTTGGGAGAGGCTTTAGAAGGCTTGCTGGCGCGTCATCTGGCGGCTCATCGGACCCGCCTGACTGAGGAGTCAAGAGCCACCCCTCTCTCCTGCGCAACCTGGACCGCCACCGAACATGAGTCCAAAGGAAGCCGCGCTGAGCCAGGCGAAGCGAGAGGAGCGTCTTGCTCGATACCAGCAAGTCGTGGCCTTACGCAAACAGGGCTTCTCGCAAACGGCCATTGCTGAGCAGGTTGGGATAGGCCATGCCACCGTCTCACGCTGGTTGGAGCGTGGCGCGTTTCCCGAGCAACAACCTCGCCCGCGAAAGACCGATCTTGATCTACACCTCCCCTTTCTCCGCCAACGGTGGGAAGCAGGCTGTCATAATATCGCTCAGTTGTACCGGGAACTGGTAGCCCGTGGCTACCCCTACTCGTATCGGTCCGTGTACAAACAGCTGGTTCGGCTTCTTCCCGAAGGACGGAAGAATCCCCACACTCCCGATTTGCTTGCGCGCCCTCCTGTGCTCGCACGACAAGCTACCTTCCTTTTTCTTCGTCGACCGGAAAAACTCAGTGGTGAAGAGCAAGAGACCTTGCTCATGCTTCGCCAGTTCCATCCCGAAGTCGATCTGGCCTATGACCTGGTCCAGCAGTTTCGAGAGATGCTGCACCAACGCTTGGGAGGACATCTGGATACCTGGCTAGCCCAGGTGAACCAGAGCCGAATCCCCGAACTGCAGTCCTTTGCCGCAGGAGTCGAGAAAGACAAAGAGGCGGTGAGAGCTGGGCTCACCTGGTGGATCAATAACGGCGTGGTCGAAGGGCATGTGACCAAGCTCAAACTCATCAAAAGGCAAGGATATGGTCGTGCAGGATTTCTACTGCTGCGCAAGCGTGTCCTTCATGCGTTGTAGCAAGGAAGGTGAAGTTTGGACTTTTCAGATGGTGAAATCATTCCGGTCGATTCGATAGAAACTCTTGGTCTGCCCGTGATCCTCTTTATCATGAAGGTAGGTCATCCCTATCTTTTCCATGACTCGCCTTGATGCTACATGTTGCGATAATGCAAACCCCATGATTGCAGGGAATCCCGCCTCCTGAAAGCCATATGCGAGCATCGCACGTCCAACTTCGGTCGCATATCCTTTTCCCCAGTGTTCTGGGCCAATCTGCCACTCAATTTCTGGGATATACTCATCTTCTAAGAATGGGTTTAATCCCACATCCCCAATGAGTTGATCGGTAGCACGCAGGATCAGGGGGCAATTAAAGGTACCTACCCCCCATCCTATCCGATGGTCGAGATGCCACTCAAGCCATGATTGCGTGTATTCTCTCGACCAGGGTTCTTGCTGTGTGTACAGGTGTGTTTGTGGCTCAGACATCACGTGATAGAGCGCGTCCAGATCGCTCTGCTTCCATGTACGAACGTCTAATCGCTGCGATTGGATCAAGATCTTCTCGTCCAAGAGAGGTTCCTCCAAAAAATACGTCTCTTCAGGGGCCTGCTTTATTCAAAGCAGGAAGAGCTACCCTTCTTCATTGTACAATCTTTTCACTCAAGTCACTCCAATACTCTCTCTGTTGAATCATGGCAAGCAGACTGTAAGCCCCCGAAGTGATACTGGTGGCGAAGTCGAAGATCCCATCTCAGGCCGCCTCCTTCATGACCCGTTTGAAGGCAGAGGTGCGGGTCTGCTCCGGTGCCTCTCCTCGCAGCCAGCTCATCAATTGAATGAGGTTGATTGCGGCGGCGACAGCTATATGACCTAAATGGGTTTTGCGCAGACCGATATACCGCGAACGGCGTAGGCCCATCGTGCGTACCCCCTGAGAATGGGTTCCTTCAATGCCCGCTCGATGGTGATACGTCTCCTTGAAAGC
>Ga0070708_100003090_pt1 | contig 12949 bp, 12 predicted proteins | sample KBSK5503metaG_FD_65469 | JGI IMG/M metagenome (GOLD analysis project Ga0070708, IMG submission 65469) | Corn, switchgrass and miscanthus rhizosphere microbial communities from Kellogg Biological Station, Michigan, USA - KBS K5-50-3 metaG | ecosystem: Host-associated > Plants > Roots >...
CGACGAGGTCGTGCTGCCTGCGTTCACTTTCGTCGCTAGCGCAAATGCGGTTGAGTACCTGGGCGCGACACCCGTATTCGCGGATATCGAGACAAATACCTTCAACCTCTCCGTGGAATCGATGAAGGCCAAGTTGACGCCCCGGACTCGCGCAATCATCCCGGTTCACCTGTTCGGGCTGAGCGCCGACATGGATCCGATCACGGCGCTGGCCCGTGAGAGGCGGCTAGCAGTGATCGAGGATGCGGCCTGCGCGGTGGGCACCCGGTATCGCGGACGGCGCGTCGGGGCGCTGGGCACCGCCGGCGCGTTCAGCTTCCACCCGCGGAAGGTGATCACCACCGGCGAGGGCGGGGCGGTCACAACGAATGACGAGGCTCTTTACCGGCGCATGTGCATCCTCAGGAACCATGGGGCGCGGCTTTCCGATCTCGAGCGCCACCGCTCCGACACCTTCAGCCTCCCCGAGTATGATGAGGTTGGCTTCAACTACCGGATGACTGATCTGCAGGCGGCGATCGGGCTCGTCCAGCTCGGAAAGGCTGACAAGCTCATCGCCCAGCGGCAATCGCTCGCGCGACGATACACCAACGCCTTCGCAAGTCTTCCCGGCTTGCGGACACCGACCGAGCCCGACGGCGATACCCACCCCTACCAGTCGTACGTGCTGCTGGTCGAGGCGACCGCGCCGGGATCCCGGGATGAGCTTGCCACGGCGTTGAGTGCGGCCGGTATCTCGGTACGTCAGGGGACCCACGCGGTTCATGCCCTCGGCTACTACCGGCGCAAGTACAACCTGAAGGAATCCGACTGTCCCGGCGCCTGGATGGCGGATCGTAGCAGTCTGACACTTCCCCTGTATCCGGACATGGACGAGGCGGCCCAGGATCGTGTGATTGCCGCGGTCCGGGATCTCTGGCGGTGACCTCGTCCCGCCTCGAAAAGAGGACCGGCTGACCCCATGTGCGGCATTGTTGGGGTCTGCTATCTGAACGGCGAGCGCGCGTCGCCGGACATCCTCAGGCGAATGACCGATGTAGTCCGGCACCGGGGCCCCGATGACGAAGGAGTCCACTGCGACGGCCCAGTGGGGCTGGGAAGCCGACGGCTCGCGATCATCGATCTGACGGTGGCCGGGCACCAGCCGATGGTCGCCGATCGGGGCACGGCGGTGCTCGTCTACAACGGCGAGCTCTACAACTTCAAGGAGTTGCGGACAGAGCTCGAGGGGGCCGGGCGTCGCTTCGAGTCGCGGTCGGATACCGAGGTCGTGCTGCGCGCTTACGAGGAATGGGGAGAATCGTGCCTCGATCGCTTTAACGGTCACTTCGCGTTCGCGATCTGGGATCGGCCAAGGCAGCGGTTGTTCCTGGCCCGCGATCGATATGGAGTGAAGCCTCTCTACTACTACCACGGCGACACGCGATTTCTGTTCGCCTCGGAGATCAAGGCGATCCTTGCGCATCCGGGGTTGCCGCGGGCCGTGAGCTATCCGGCCCTGAGCGAGTACTTCACCTTCCAGAACATCCTCACCGACCTCACCCTGTTCGAAGGTGTGAAGCTGCTGCCGGCCGGTTGCTGGCTGACGGTGGACCTGCGGGTCGGTGGGCGTGTGTCGCAAGCGCGCTACTGGGACTTCAAGTTTCCGCAGGAGCCAGAGAAGGTGTCGGAGACGGACGCCGCCGATGAGCTCTTGCGGCTGTTCACGCAGGCGGTGAAGCGTCAGCTCGTGAGTGATGTGCCCCTGGCCTGCTACCTGAGCGGCGGGATGGACTCAGGTTCAATCACGGCGGTCGCTCGGCGGGAACTGGGCAGGCTCTCGACCTTCACCATGGGCTTCGACCTGTCCTCCGCGTCGGGTCTCGAGCTCGGCTTTGACGAGCGTGCGCGATCGGAAGTGCTGGCAAATCTTCTCAAGACTGAACACTACGAAATGGTGCTGCACGCCGGCGACATGGAGCAGGTGATGCCCGAGCTGATCTGGCATCTGGAGGATCTACGTGTCGGGCAGTGCTACCCCAACTACTACGTCGCCAGGCTCGCCAGCAAGTTCGTGAAGGTCGTGCTCTCGGGCGCCGGGGGGGACGAGCTCTTCGGTGGCTATCCCTGGCGGTACTACCGCGGCCTCGGCAGCAGGGATCGGCAGGCCTTCTACAGGAACTACTACGATTTCTGGCAGCGGCTGGTCCCGGACGACGAGAAGCCGGAGCTGTTCAATGACGAGACGTGGCGGCACCTGAAGGACCATTCCGCGTTCGATGTGTTCCGGGGCGTTCTCGAGCCCGCTGACATGCCGCTGAGCACGAACGAGGACTTCGTCAACGCCTCGCTCTACTTCGAGTTGAAGACGTTCCTGCATGGCATCCTTCTCGTCGAGGACAAGGTCAGCATGGCGCATTCGCTTGAGGCGCGGGTGCCGTTTCTGGACAACGACCTCGTGGAGTTCGCGCAGCGCCTGCCGCCTCGTTTCAAACTGCGGCATCTCGATCGGCTTCCGCAGCCAGTTGACGAGGACGAGCCGGGCAAGCGGCTCCGCTACTACCAGAAGACAGGTGACGGCAAGTGGATTCTCAGGCAGGCGATGCGGCCGCTGATCCCGACAGAAGTGGCCGAGCGCACCAAGCAAGGATTCAGCGCACCCGATGCGAGCTGGTTTCGGGGAGAGAGCATCGACTACGTCAACCGCTTGCTGCGGGATCCAAAGGCTGGCATCTACGAGTACGTTAGCCCCAGATACGTGGCCCGTCAGCTCGATGAGCACACCGGCGGCCGCCAGAACCACCGGCTCTTCATCTGGTCGCTCCTGAGTCTTGAGTGGTGGCTTCGGACATTTGTCCGGTGAACGGCTAGTAAGGAAGACAATGGCAATGGATCTCGTGTCGATTCGGGAGCATTGGCGCAAGGTGGGGGAGCAGTTGTCTGCTGCGGAGAAGGTCACGGGAACGACCCGCGATCCGATCCTTGGGTCGCTCGAGGAGGAATGTCTCGCTCGATACCTGCAGCCGAGTAATACGGTCTTGGAAATTGGCTGTGGCGATGCCGCACATACGGTGAGATATGCGCGACAGGTAAGGCGCATCTTCGGGCTGGATGTGGCGGATACCCTCATTGCGCACGCTCGACAGAGAGTGGAAAGAGCTCGGATTGAGAATGTTGAGTTTGTCGTCGGGTCCGTGCTTGATCTTGAGCGCATCTTCAGTGCGGGCGACATCGACTGCGTGCTTTCGCAGCGCTGCCTCATCAACCTGCCTACCTGGGAGCATCAGCAGGACGCGCTGCTGAAAATCCATGCAGTTCTGCGTAAAGGCGGAGTCTTCCTAATGACCGAGGGTTTTCAAGAAGAGTTAGATAACCTGAACCACGTGAGGGAGACGGTGGGGTTATCGCCGATGAAGGTTGTCAGCTATAACCGCAATCTTCGGCACGAAGAGTTCGACTCATTCATTGCCCCGCATTTTGAGGTCGAAGCGGTTCACGGTTATGGGCTGTATCTCTTGCTGTCGCGGGTTTTCCACCCGCTGGCCGTGTTGCCGGCGGAACCGCGCCATGACTCGCCGTTAAACGAGGCTGCGGGTCTCCTGGAACGAGCAGTCAGCTTGCCGGAGTGTCGTCGCTTTAGCTACAACCTGCTTTATGTCTTAAGACGGCGCTGAACGAGGTGAGGGTCCAAATTGACGCGCTTTTGGAAGTCCCAACCAAACCCCGAGCTGGGAGCAGCCGTGTGATACGGGATTATGCGCGCGATTATGTAGGGGAGCTGATTCAGATGTATGTATCGGACGAGGCCTGGGGAACGATGGCGGTACACGGTTGAGGAATCCGGGCGTGGATCGGGGAGCTGGCCTGCGGTGCGTTCACGAGCCGGCCGAGGGCTCCAGGATTGCGGTAGGGGCGGAAGCCCCGTGCCAACTTCCGAAAAATAGATGGTGGGTAGTGGGACGAGTGAATGATTGCAATCACAGTTGATATAGATTGGGCTCCTGATCCAGTGGTGGAAGACACTCTTGAGTTGATTGAGGGTGCCGGGGTCCGCACGACATTGTTTGCGACACACGCCAGTGCCTTGCTGACTAGCATGAGAGATCACGAGGTTGGTATTCATCCGAACTTTCTCCCGCTGACGCTGAACGATTGCAGAGGCGAACTAGACAGATTGCTCGGGTTATACCCGAGATCAAAAGGAGTACGTTGTCACTCGTATCATCAGAATTCGCGCATTCTTGATTTATTTGTTGAACGCGGTTTGATATACGACTCAAACGTATTGATGTTTCAGTGTGACCGCATCGAGCCATTTCGCCACTTTAACGGCTTGATAAGGGTTCCAGTGTTTTGGGAGGACGACGTGAACTGTATTACTGGCGGAAATTGGGTCCCGACCGAGTCGATGGTGGCCAAGATGGACGCCGTCTATATATTTAATTTTCATCCGGTCCATGTATTTCTGAACACTGAGACATTACGACGGTACGAGAGCGCGAAGCCTTACTACCAGGATCCCGCCAAGCTGCGCGAGTTCGCGAACCCGGAGTTGTCCGGAACAGGGACCCGCGTTTTCCTGCGACGTCTTTTAGCTCTCATACAGGCCGGGCGCCCAGCCACCACTCTGTCCCAGATTGTGACGTCTTGGAACAGTCGTATAGCTGGAAGTGAGGGGCGACCGCTTTGAGGTTAAGAGATCAGGGCAGGTTTGCGTTCCCGAAGTGGTGGTGGGTTGGTGATCGAACTGCATGCTCATAGAGGAGAAATCGGGCGGGCGGGTGGGGATTGCGATCATCGGCTGCGGACGATGGGGTGGGAATCTGGCTCGGACTTTTCATAGTTTGCCAGAAGCGCGCGTCTTGGTTTGTTGCAATAAGGAAAACCGAGATCGACTGGTTCAGATGAGAACCCAGTACCCGGGAGTATCGACTACTCAGGATGTTTCGGAGATTTGGGAGGATGGGAGGGTCGATGCGGTCGTGGTGGCGACTCCTGACAAGACACATTTCGAGATCGCGAAGCAGGGGCTGGCGTCAGGCAAGCACGTGTTTGTTGAAAAGCCTCTGGCTTTGTCTCTAGAGGAGACGCTGGAATTGGTGCAGCTTGCCGAGGCACAGGGCAAGATTCTCATGGCTGGCCATATCCTTGTGTATCACCCCGCAGTTCAGTGGATGAGGGAGCGGATTACCGCGGGTGTGATAAACCCAGTCAGTGTTCTGTCGACCCGGATGGAATTTGGCATAGCTAGAGCAGATGCCGACTTGTTGTGGAGTTCGGCGGTCCATGACATCTCGGTCATGCAGTTCGTATTCGGAGTCGAGCCAAAGGAGATCCATGCGATCGGAGCGTCTCTGGCGACGGGAGGGCCGCACGATATGTTGTTCATCAACCTCCTTTTCCCAGGAGGTGTCGTTGGACATATTCACGCGGGCTTTGCTGGTCCGTACCGGGAAAGACGCCTTGTGATGCACGCGAGTAACCACATTGCGGTTGTTGATGGTTTGACTGGAAAGTTAGAGGTGTTTTCGCGATCTCGACCGAACATATCGACCGGCGAGCGAGAGTATGGCAAGGAATTTGATGGGGGCGTTCAGGTGGAGCTTATGCGAAGCAAGGATGCGCTGACTGTGGAGTGTGAACACTTCCTAGATTGCATTAGGCGGAGGACAGTCCCGCTGTCCGGCGGAGAGAGAGTAGTAGGGGTGGCGCGCACACTGGACCGGATCGCGAAACAGATAGGATGGCCGACCGCAAGGACAAGCTCGTGAGAGTCAATATAGCTGATCTGGTTTCTCAGTACCGGGGCATCCAGGCCGAGGTAGAGGAGGCCGTTGTTCGAGTGCTGCGAAGTGGCAGCTATGTGTTGGGTGACAACGTTAGAGCCCTCGAAGCCGAGATGGCAAGGTACTGCGGCGTCAGATATGCGCTTGGGGTTAACTCAGGTACGGATGCCCTATTGTTGGCATTGATGGCTCTTGAGGTTGGGCCGGGCGATGAGGTCATAGTGCCAGCGTTTACCATCATCGTCGATGCGGCCGTCGTATGCCTGCTCAGGGCGAAGCCCGTCTTTGTGGACATTGATCCTAGCACGTTCAACATAGACGTGAATCAGCTGGAACAGAGGATCACAGAACGGACAAAGGCGATTGTCGCGGTCCATTTGTACGGGCAGATGGCCGAAATGGACAAGATCGTGACGATGGCCCGGGCTCACGACATCGCGGTAGTTGAAGATGCGTGTCAGGCAATCGGTGCAGAGCACAGATCGCGGAGGGCAGGTTCCGTCGGGCAGATTGGTTGCTTCAGCTTCTACCCGACCAAGAACCTAGGTGCATACGGTGATGGAGGTCTGATCACGACGGATGATGAAGGGCTTTGGCAGAAGATTCGATTGCTCCGCGCCCACGGAGATGTCGGTCAGTACGACCATGTGACAATCGGACTAAATAGTCGTCTGGATGAAATCCAGGCAGCCATCCTAAGAGCAAAGCTGACGAAGGTGGATACATGGAACAATGCGCGTAGAAGAAATGCGCAACGTTACACCGCCTCCCTCGAAGCGGTCGACGGCATAGAGGTTCCGCTCCAGACGGCGGACTCTCACCACGTGTTCCACCAATATACGATCCGTGCCAAGAATCGAGACAGTCTACAACAATATCTTAAGGAGCACGATATAACGACTGCCATCTACTATCCCATTCCGCTGCATCTCCAGAAGGCTCTCAACCATCTGACCTACAAACCGGGCGACCTTCCTGCGAGCGAAAGGGCCTCCCGGGAAGTGCTGTCATTGCCAGTCTATGCGGAGCTCGAGGCTGACAAGATCGAGTACGTAGTCGACCTTGTCCGTTCCTTCTTCAGCGCTAACGCATGACAATTGACTCCGTCCGAGGATCTCAGAGTAGCGAATGCTATGTTTGCCGGAGTACTCGCGTCCGACCGTTTGCGGACCACGAAGAGTTCACGCATGTGGTCTGCGAGGATTGCCATCTGGTTCGGTTGCACAACTCTCAGATCGTGCCTACGACAGAGATATATACGCCCGCATACTTCAGTGGCAAGCTGTTCGAGGAAACAAGCGGAAGGCTTGGGTATGCGAAATCATACGTTGATCCGTTGAAGAGCCACCGCGCCCAACAATACGGCCAATATGCGGATGAGCTTGCCGCGGGGTTGCGACGTTATGACCGGCGGCCACTACGAGTTCTTGACTTCGGTTGTAGCTATGGGGCCTTTCTAACAACTTTACAGGAACGGATGGAAAATGATGTCGAGGTGCATGGCGTTGAAGTCAATGCGGAGGTCTGCAAGAGGGCGTCATCGCGGCTGAACGGTGCACCGGTTCATTGCGTTGACTTGAAGATCGACCGCGGTAAAGTGCCGCAGAGCTATTTCGACGCCGTCACACTCCTGGACGTTATAGAGCATCTCGACGATCCGCGCGCTTACCTCGAGCGTCTGGCCGAGTGCGCTCGCCCCGATGGTCTTCTGCTGATAAGCACACCAAACATTGAGTCATTTAACGCTCGACTTTATGGCACTCGCTGGATACTGCATACGCCACCGTATCATATTTCCTACTTCGGACCTCGGAGCATTGAGGTTCTCCTTCGTGAGACGGGATGGACTGTCGTGAGGTGGCGTACAGAACGGACCATTTTTCATAATGAACGATCCGGAAGGGAAACATGGCGGGGCCGTACGTTTCGCGCGTTGTTTCAGAACAGGCTGTTCGACATGCTGACCAATCGGGCGCTACGGATTGGGTCAATAATGACTGTGATGGCGAAAAGATCGTAACCTGTCGAATCGTGGGTGAACTGCGGCGAAGAATTCGTACCGTTATGACTTGGTCGTTGCCATCTTTGACTTGGCGTGGGGGTCGCCTGCTGGGATGAAGACCTACTCGAGGGAAAGTTACTGTCATCTGCTTGAAGTGGCCCTAAGAAAGGGCTACGAGGTTGTCGGTTTTCTAGACGACGAGGGGGTTTCTGGGGACCGGATGTACTTGCGTCATGATGTTCACTCCTCGTTGGGTCCCGCGTTGGAGTTTGCGAGAATCAACCGATCATTGGGTCTCAGCGCGACCTTCTTCCTGTTGCTGCGCTCGGAAAGCTATAACCTTTTCAGCCCCTGGGGGCTGGATTCAGCCCGCCGGCTATACGCGCTAGGCCAGCGTTTGGCCTTTCACTATGTTGCGCCCCCGGTGCTTCCGGTTGGAGACGACGAACTCGCGGCCAGGATATTGGAGGATTTCGAGGTTGTACGACGTGAGTTGCCTGAAGCTGAGCCAGTATTTTCCTGGCATAACCCTACGCCGGAGCTTATGAGCCGGGGTCTTACTCTACAGGTTCCGGGGCTTGTTAATGCATATAGCACTAGGTTCGTGAAACACATTCGATACTTCTCGGACTCGAACATGCGCTATTCCGTGGATGAATTCGAGAAGATCCTCGCCGAAGGGGGGCATCGTAGGTTACATCTACTCTTTCACCCAGATCATTGGATTCCCGGCGGAGCAAGTATCGTCGAGATTCTCGGAGCCACTTGGCAATACGTCATTCGGGACGCAGAGCGAGAGATGCGCCAGAACCGAGTGTACCAAGCGGTGCTACCTGACGGCATGCCGGATAGTGTGTGTCAGACGTTTACCGAGCACTGGCGCCGTTCCACTGAAACGAGCTCGGCATGAGGCGGTACGCATTAGGGATGCTCAAGGGAGTGCGAGTGGCGTTGACTTCAATGCGCCCTATAGGCCAGTGACCGAGGCGGAGCATGCGGAATGGGTTAGCGAGATTCAGCGAAAGAAGGACACGATGATCTTTGGCATTCGGGTAATGAACACGGGGAAGCTGATTGGTTCGTGTGAACTACATGGCATTAGTCCAGTCCATCCTGCGGCCGAGTTGCAGGTTAGGCCAGGAGAGGAAGGGGAGCGCCGGAAAGGCTATGGGTCCGAGACCTATAGTTACTACTTGAGTTTTCATTTGGAGACTTAGGGATGACGCGGGCCCTGCTCGTCGGTGATAACGTCGGCCTGCCGCTACTCCTGCGGACGGTCCCGCGCTCGGTTGTCACGGCGGTCATGGCCGCAAGCCTGCGCCCGCACTACCTCGATGACCTCGGACAGCTGGCGCGGCAGACCGGTGTGCCGTTCCTCGTCCAGCCGCGTGTCGACGCCACTCAGTATCCGAGATTCCTCGCGGAATTTCTCGCCGCCCGGTTCGATCTTCTCATCTGTTGCAGCTACTCGATGCTGATTCAGCCCGCGATGCTCAAGGCCGTGGAGTACAACGCCGTAAACGTCCATGCCTCCCTGCTCCCTCGGAATCGGGGGCCGAATCCGATTCAGTGGGCCATAATCAAGGACGAACTGAGAACGGGCCTCACGCTGCATTACATGGACGACGGGATCGACGCCGGCGACATCATCGCACAGGCCGACGAGCCGATTTACGACGCGGATACCTGGGTCAGTCTCACGGAACGCGTGAGCGGCCGGACCGCGCCATTGCTCGCCGCGCATCTGGCCGCGATTCTCGACGGCGCCGCGCCCCGCCGGCCGCAAAGTGCGGCAGAGGCCACGCACAATCCGCGCCTTACGCCCGAGTCCCCCAGGATCGACCTTGCGACCATGAGCGACCGGGAAGTCTTCAATCTGATTCGCGCCCAGGTGCGCCCGCTGCACGGAGCATTCCTTGAGGCGAGTGATAGGCAGCGCCGCCATTTCCCAGAGTATCTGAGCATGGACGGAGTGGCCCGGTTACGAGCGGCCATGTGCGCCGCGTGAGGCCCAGCGTGGGCGCCGGAGAGCCAGGCGCATTGCCGCTTAAACCTCAACCGCGTGTTCTTGCATGTTTTGGTACGAATCAGGCTGCGCTGAGCGCCCACGAAAGTGTCGGGTTCGTGGGAAAAGGCACGCTCCGCAAGGCTGTCTATATTGATCGGCGAATATATGGATGTGGTTGTGGTGGGAATCCTTCGGAATGAATATGGCGCCACACGTTAGACCAAGAGTTGTTGCGATACACCAGCCGACGTTCTTCCCATGGCTTGGCTACTTTAACAAGGTTGCGTATGCGGATAGCTTCATCGTCTTGGATAGCGTGCCGATTTCTAAGACAGGCGGGACATGGCTGAATCGTGTCCGATTGCTACTCAACGGTCGTGTGTCGTGGGTGACCATGCCGATCGTGCGCGGGTACCACGGAGCTCAGTTGATTCGTCATGTGCAGATGGACGGTGTGGCCTGGCGAGGCAAGTTCTTGCGGACACTTCAGAGTGCTTACGGGCGTGCTCCTCACTTTGAGATGGTATTCCCGCTTGTGGCTGCCATGATCAACAATCAAACCGATTCTTTGGCCGAGTTTAACCTCGCGGCCATCAGGGCGCTCACCGTTTCGATTGGACTTGATCCTGCAAAACTCATCGTTGGATCAACACTCGGCGTTGGAGGAAAGGGGAGTGAGTTGCTAGTGGAACTGGTCAAGTCGGTTGGAGGCACAGCGTACCTGTGCGGCGACGGTGCGGCCGGCTACCAGGAGGATGAGAAATTTCGCGATGCACGGATAGACGTCGTTTACCAGGGGTTTCGGCATCCAGTGTACCAGCAAAGGGGGGCGTCCGAGTTCAAGGAGGGACTTTCAATCGTAGATACACTGATGAACTGTGGCTTTGATGCAACTCGTGACCTTGTGCTGCGAAGCAAACCGTCGATGATCGGAGAGTACATTGGTGAGGCCGCATCGGTACAGCGCTTGTTCCCGGAAAGAGCGTGATGCCGCCGAAGTCTATCTTTAGCGACCATCTAGTTAGGCGGTTGGAGAAGCCCGCTCGGGGCATTCTCGGTTCAGTTGAGCGCAGGACGTTGACCGTTGGTTCTAGGCTAAGGGGACTGTTAAGAGGCCGCACGCGACGAGCCGTTCGCGCGTTGAGCGGCGGCGAGAAGAGAAGTGTTGTCTTTCTTGGGCACAGTTACTACCACTTCTACTACTTGGCTCAAGCGTTACGACGGCGTGGCTGGGACGCTGTGAGTGTGAGCTTAGAAGACCCAAACGGCCTGAACGCAAACTACTATCACGGCGAGGATGTCAACCTGTTCTCTTCGGATCCAGAGAGACTCCGCCGAAACATCGAAGGGTTTTTTGCTGAAGCGGTTGAGCGTTTTGACTTACTGCATTTCGCTGGTGATGGGTTGCTGTCGTTTTTTCCAGAGAATTGGGGAAGTGAGAAGCCTGCGGACATAATCAGGTGGCGTGCGCGAGGTAGAAAGATAGCTTACACAATAAGCGGCTGTAATTCGGGTGTCGCCCAATCTTCCGTCGCCCGATGGTCGGCTCTTGGAGGCAATGTTGTGTGTGACAAGTGCGTGTGGCAACTGCGACCCGACGTCTGCAACGATGAGAAGAACTTGGCATGGGGCCGCAAGGTCGACACATATTGTGACGTCACATTTACCGAGGGCTTCCCAGCATTGGACTACCAGAACACATCGAAGTGCGTGCGCGAGCCGACAACGATGTGCCTCGATCCGGCGTTTTGGCGTCCAGATCTCGAGGTGCCAAATCATTTGAAGATCGAACGGAGAGGGCAAGAGCTCATGGTTTATCACTCGTTTGGCAATTATGAGAGCCGTGCGAGAGATGGGCGCGACATCAAGGGGACGGGTGCTGTGATCGCGGCTATCGAGCGACTGCAATCAGAAGGGATCCCGGTTCGACTTGTGTTCGTGACGACGGTAAGAAATACCGAGGTAAGGTTTCTTCAGGTGCAGGCGGATGTCATCGTGGATCAGTTGAACTACGGGCGATACGGGGCCGGGGCACGCGAAGGCATGATGCTCGGGAAACCAACGGTTTGTTATATCAATCCGAATGAAGTCACGTCGAGTGCTGCCTTGCCGTGGCTTCGTGAGGTGCCGTTGGTTTCGGCGACTGAAGAGACGATCTACGAGGTTCTAAGGGACCTCTTGGTGGATGAAGAGAGACGCCGGAAGATTGGCCAGGCCGGTCGGGCGTATGCACGGAAGTGGCACAGTGCCGATGCGTGTGCAGAGCGCTACGAGGCAATCTATGACCTGATCATGCGTGGCAAGTTTGGTACAGAGGGCCATCGTATGGTCGCTAGCGGGGGCCCAGGGTGGAGCGCGAAGCCAGGAGTCGAGGGGGCGTGCAGATTCTAGGCTTCGATCGTGCAGATGCCCGACGTCTGCTGAACTTCGTGAAGATGAGCCTGCGGGATCGATTCCTCGGGTCGACGCTGGGACTCGTGTGGGCCATCGCCAACCCGCTCCTGATGATGGGCATCTTCACGTTTGTGTTCGGGTTCGTATTCCGTTCGCGCCTACCGGGGGCGGAGACGAGCCTGTCGTTCGTGATCTGGCTGATCAGCGGGTACGGGCCGTGGCTGGCCATCAGCGACAGCCTGGCGACGAGCACGGGTGCGGTGACCGGTAACAGCGGCCTGGTCAAGAACCTCGCCTTCAAGACCGAGTTGTTGCCCGTCGCCGGCAGCCTGATGGGACTGGTCCCTCTCGCGGTGAGCACCTGCTATCTCGTGGCGCTCCTCGTGTTGAGCGGAACGCGGCCGTCGTTGAGCTGGCTCGCCATCCTCCCGGTGCTCGTCTTGCAGTTCGTGTTCATCACTGGTATCGGCCTCTGCCTGGCCGCGGTGAACGTGTTCGTCCGGGATACCGCTCTGGTGCTACCGAACGTCCTGATGCTCCTGCTGTTTAGCTCGCCGATCTTCTACCCGCTGAGCGAATTTCCCAAGGCGATGCAGGGCGTGCTGCAGTTCCATCCCTTCCAGGTGATCGCCGAGGGCTACCGGCAGCCGTTGCTGTATCGAGCGTGGCCGGCGCCTTGGAGCCTCGCGTACCTCGCCGTTCTCTCGGCCGTGGTGTTCCTCGGGGGCTTGGTGTTCTTCCGCAAGCTGAAGGGATACTTCGATGCCCGGATCTAGTCGG
>Ga0070708_100003091_pt1 | contig 12948 bp, 13 predicted proteins | sample KBSK5503metaG_FD_65469 | JGI IMG/M metagenome (GOLD analysis project Ga0070708, IMG submission 65469) | Corn, switchgrass and miscanthus rhizosphere microbial communities from Kellogg Biological Station, Michigan, USA - KBS K5-50-3 metaG | ecosystem: Host-associated > Plants > Roots >...
TCGCGAGTCGCCCGACAAAGATCCCGGTAATCCCTGGTAAACGGAATGCGCGCGATTTTCCTTTTGAAAGTCGCGTGTGCCCGAAACACAGCTTTCCAAACTCTGGCTGTCCAGAGCTAATTTACTCCTATAACGGTGGGGGGCGGAGTTTCGGTTGTTTTCGGGCTTGGGGTTCGCAGGAATGCAACGGTTTTGATCATCTCGGTGCTTTTGTCAATCGCAGTACTCGGGACATGGGGATACCTATGTGTCATCTCGGATGATGCACTGCCATTTTCTGACCGGGCTACGGGGGTGACGAACGGCGTCTGCCCTTCTCTTCCGATATTACTAATCGCAGCGGGACTGTACGCATGGGCAATTGGCTCACTGAGGAGAATTACATATTTCCAGAATCGCGCAGCTCGCTTTCCTGTCAGCCATTTTGATCTAGTAGTGAAGAGCGATTTTGAGGTACTTCGGGAAGACCTGGAGAAAACCCTTAGCCCCGTGTCCCTGCCAACCACTGGTACTGTCTGGTGCATAGTCAGCGCGATCTTCTGTTTGCTTCTCTACCGCTGGGTCGGTCTGGACAGTCTTGAACCGACTGTTTTCAGTTACGTTATATTTGCCGGCGTGTGGCTCCTCTGGGCCACCGTGCTGTTCAGCATCATAAGGCTCATGAACATCTGGGCGGTGCTCAAGAAAGTGCTCAGACGTCTCGAACGACTCCCGATTCGTTACGCTTTCAGCCGGATTCCCAGCACCTTTTCCTGGGGCCCCATTTGGCGGCGCGGGGACTTCCGAAGATCATATCTCGTTCAGGCCAGATCGCTTGAATACCTAAGATGCCTTCTGACAGAGTCGGTACCAGCATCTCAGTCCGAGGTACAAACTCCCGTGCTCGTCGCTGCTGCCGCCGCTGGTGGCTCGTCCTTAGGACCGAGTCTTGTTCGATCAGTCACTTCGAATCCGGTATCGGATCTTACAGACGATATTGTTACTCGGAGCCGATTGGAGGAAGTCCGGTCAGCCATATCCGAAATAGTTTTGCGTGAAACGCGAGGCGGTCGTATCACCTGCAATGAGGCTCAGAAACTGGATACCGCATTACTGGATGCCGCCGAGGAGATGATGGTCCGCTTATCCAAGCTATGGGCCAAAGGCGGGGCAGACGGGGAGTCCGCCGATGTTTTAAAGCCGCGCGAAGATTTGCCAAGTTGGGTAGGATTGAAGGCTGAACAACGGCAGATGCTTGCGGCCGAGTTTGTAGCAGTTCGCTTCGTGGCCGTGTTTCGATACGTTAGCCTCCAAATGAGAAATCTTATTAGCATGATTTCCTTGGGCTTCATGCTGGCCTTGCTAGCCCTCAAGTCTTAGCCATTTCAAACGCGGGAAAGGATTGGTTGGTGGCTAGTAATTGCCTTCATTTGCTTGGGTGCCCTCCTCACTCATGTGTTCATGCAGATGGATCGAGACGTCACTCTGAGCAGAATCAGTAAGACGGATGCCAACAAACTCGATCGAGAATTCTTCGGGCCGCTTCTGAGGTTCGGGGCACTACCCCTCCTCACCATCGTTGCGGCCCAGTTTCCTGCAGTGTCGAGTTTCTTGTTTTCGTGGGTACAACCAGCGCTCGATTCCTTACACTGATTTGCCTCGCTGGTGTTTCTGGGCATTCAGCCCCTCTCGGTCGGGAGTTTTTCCGCATGTAGGAACCGAGTGCTACGTGTGCACGTGGGGGCTCTGGCGGGGATTCTTGTGGTGCGGCGGCGGGCCTTTCACTACCTTCACTTCAAACTCCACGGGCAACTGTTTGGGCGGATAGCAGGCGGCATTGTCGCAGGCCTGGTATTTCAGTTGGCCGCGCAACATGTATTTGCCGGGCACGACGTGGGCCAGCGGCCGCACCACAACCGCCAAGGTGAACTCTCCGCTATAGACGCTCAGCTTTTCGCTGGGATCAAAGGGGAAACTCATGTCTTCCCCGGGCGGATAGGTGACTTTTGCGACCACAATGTCCGTGGGGGCATCGAGTTTGAGCGCGGTGGGAATCAGGAATTCAGACTTCGGCTTGTGGGAGTTGACGTGAAAACCCGAGCCGATGTGGAAGCGCAGGTCCACCGTCCCCGGTTTGCCGCGGGTGAGGGTGGCCATCGGCACCGGCGAGATCGTGACCGATGGAACCTTCTTTCCCGGAATGTCATCCTGGGCAGCGCCTGGGGCCGCAGACACAGCGGCCAGAACCAAGACGCCGCTGGCGAGCTTTCGAAGTGTACACATCAGGCACATAGTAGGACGGGCAGGATCTTTGCCTAGGAGGCCGCCGAAAAACTCAGTGGAGCTGAGTTTTCTTGGCCTCAGGGGCTAAAGCCCCGACCTGTTTTGAGCACTTTGCGGCACCCTTCGGCCTCGCTCAGGGCAGGCTCAAAGACTAAAGTCGTGCCCTCCCCAATTCTAGCCGCCCATGGGAGGTTTTCAGCAGCCTGCCAGGTTACCGTTGTGCTTGTACCGCCTGGCCCTGGGCGAGGGCCTTCTTGACATCGTCCTCGATCTCGCCTCTGCCTTTGAGTCCGAATACCCTATCGACTATTTTGCCGTCGCGACCGATGTAGAACGTCTCAGGCAGGAACTGCACCCCGCCATAGGCATTGCCCACGGCTTCCTTGCCGATGAGGACGGGATAATTTACGCCCAGGTCCTTGGCGAACTGAGCAATGTCCTGTGGGCTGGCGTCATCCATTGCGATCCCTAGCACCTGCAGTCCCCCGGGTCCGTATTGCTTTTGCAGTTCCACGAACCACGGCATTTCGATCTTGCAGGGCTGGCACCAAGTGGCCCAGAAATTGAGCAGGACGGCTTTGCCGCGGAAATCGGAGAGATGAACGGTCTTGCCGTCGAGCGATTGCAGGGCGAAGTCGGGTGCCGGCTGGCCGGTCATCTGGGCGCTCTTAGCTGCGGTTGGGTCGGAGGAGCGGCGCGACATGTGGAGCCCAAAGACCAGCATCAGCGAAACCAGCATGGCCACCACGATCAGGACAACTGGATCACGTCTCACAAAAAACTCCCATCACAGCGCAAATCGATTCAGGAAAGAGAGGTAATTCGAAATGATGGTGAAGCGCCCGAACACCAGCAGAGCGCCCAGCGCAATCAGCAACGCGCCGCTGGCCACTTCCACCGCGTGCATATGCGAACGGAAACGGCTGTAGAACTTGAGAAAGCGCTGGATACCCAGCGAAGTCAGCAGGAAGGGGACCGCCAGTCCCAGCGAATAGACGGCGAGCAGCAGAATGCCCTTGAACACGGAATCTTGCGCCGCGGCAAAGCCCAGGATCACGGCCAGGATCGGTCCCACGCAAGGGGTCCAGCCGAAGGCAAAGGCGAAGCCGATCACGAAGGCTCCCCCCATCGTGCTGCCGCCTTTCACGTTGTGTAGACGCTTGTCGGCGTACAGCGCGTTGATGCGGAAAATTCCTGTCAGATGCAGCCCGAAAAGGATAATCACCACGCCTGCCAATTGCGCGAGCAGCGACTTGTAGCGCGCCATCAACTGGCCAACTTCGGTCGAGATTGCGCCCAGCGCGATGAACACGATGCTGAAGCCCAGAATGAAGCCGATGGAATTCAGCATCACTTTGCGCAACAACTGGGATTCTTGCGACTTCAGTTCCTCAACCCCCACCCCGGAGATCAGCGACACGTACCCGGGCACCAGCGGGAGCACACAGGGCGAGAGGAATGAAACCAGCCCTGCCACAAAGGCCGCGATGGGAAGAGGAAGACTCGACATCCAGGATTATTGTACCTGCCGCGCGCAGTTGGCTGCGAATAGATAGGAGTAAGACCCATGCGCGGATTGTCCGTGGGTCGCCCGCTTCCTGACCGCCAACTGGCGGGTTACTTATGGAGATGCGCGGCAATTCAGAATGTTACAGATTTTGCTGGGCAAGAGCGCGAGGCCGGAACTTCACAACTCACTCGCGTGATGTCTGTTGCGCGGGAGCGCCGGGTTATCGGTTTTGCGATCGCGGCACCCGCGGAGCCGCTTCTTTGGGAGGCTCGGCCACCGCCTTGCGGATGAAGCCGGGGGGCACAGTCGCCGTCAGCACTGCGCGAGTGTTGTGCTGCTCAACTTTCAGGCTATCGAAGAACTGTTTCACGTCGGCGTCGGTTCCTTGAGTAGAAACGGAGCTTTCCGCAGTGTGAAAGATGTTGAGAAAAGTGCTGAGCTGCTCGGTCAGACGCTTGGCGTCGTCTTCACTCCCGGTAAAGGCTTCCGCTCTAAAATGTACGCTGCCGAGATAACGTGCCGAAGCCACGACCACGGCTGGCTTGGGGAACAGAAATGCCAAGCCAAATGGACCCGGCGAGGAGTGGTCCGAGGCGGAATCGATCCTGAAAATCGTCCAAGCGAGACTGGCGAAGGGAACGTGCCTGTAATACTGCCGCAAGAGGGCCGGGCCGCCGAACGGAGACGCCAGCTTGCGCGAGCGATCGATGATTCCACGGAGCAGCAGCGGATCTCCGTGATTGGACGCGGCCACGGTGTCCACCCCGAGAATGGCGACGCGCAGCGTGCGTCCTTCCAGCGGGATGCTGTAGATGTCCACGGAGCGGTAGTTCTCGACAGAGCTGGAAATCTTGCTCAGGTAGGCCCGGAGACGTCCCCCCTGGATCCTTCCGACGAAGACTTCGGAAAAGTGCGGCGGCTCGGCGGCGCCCGGGGTTGAAGTTGCCGGATAGTGGATGGCGAAGGCGGCTTCGTCCAGATCGCGCTCAAACTGGAAACCCGTGGCCTGGATGAACTGCTCGTATTCGGGATCGCGGGATACGGCGGGTAGCTGGCCCGCAATGTTAGCGCGGCGCACCCACTTGAGGTTGACGTAAAGGAATCCATCGGCTCCCGGAAGCAGGCGTGCCGGCTCCGGGGGAGCGTGCTTGCGCAACACAACCACGAGGGCGACCGCCGCTGCAATGAGCAGAACGGCCAGCAGGATGGGGAGGCTGCGTCGTATGCGCATGAAATGTGGCCGCTCCGGCGGAAACCCACACTCAGGGTACCGAAAGCGGCCAGCGAAGGGCCATCATAGCATCAGCGAGGCGGCGGAAAACGGCCTCAATGTCAATGTCGGATAAGCCCCGGTCGTCTTCTAATTTGGCTTGCTCATATACTCGATCTCAAAGGAGGCAAGTTAGGACACCACCGAATCCACAGGGCCAGTTGACGCATCTCAATTTGAGCGCATATCATTTTTGTTTGGCTAAAGTGCGAGGAACTACTAAGGAAAGTGGCCTTCGGGCCGCGAAGTTATTATCCATGGACAAAAAGAAGCTGGATTATTTTAAGAAGAGACTGGAGTCGCGGCAGGTGGAACTGCGCCGCATGGTGTCGCGCACCGAGCAGGACGGCCGCACCGTAGACGAGGACTCGGCCCAGGACATTGCCGATCGTGCCGCCAGTTCGTATACCAAGGAATTTCTCTTTCATCAGAGCAACAACGACCGGCAGCTCCTGCAGATGGTGGAGAGCGCGCTGGAGCGGCTCCGCCAAGGCAGCTTCGGGGAGTGCATCGCCTGCGGGAAAGACATCAATCCCAAGCGTCTGGAGGCCGTGCCCTGGACGCGGCACTGCATCGAGTGCCAGGAGAAGCTGGAACAAGGAATACTGGAAGAGACGCCACGGTAAGATCGAGAATCATGACATCGAAGCCGCCGGTGACTCGGCGGCTTTGGCTTTTCTGGTAGCCCGGCGAGACGCCAGGCACCACTCATCTTTGACGCTGCTAATTTTCGCCTGTTAGACTGAGTCATCGTCAGCCCTCAGCCCTAGCCAGAAGGGAAGTTCGTGCGCGCAGAAACCCGTCATCAACTGAAACAAGATCGATTCAGCCGGGCCACGATCGACGCGGCGGAAGCGACAGTCCACTGGTCGGTGGAGCACCAGTCGAAGCTCATCATCGGCACTGTCCTCGTGGTGGTGGTCGCGGCGGCCGGAGTGGGCTCCTGGTACTACCTCAATCGGCAGGACCAAAGAGCCAGCATCGAACTAAACCAGGCAGTCCGGACGCTGGAAACGAATCTGCGCCCGCCAGGAGTCCCGGCGGAGCCTGACTTCCCCAGTTTCGCGTCCTCGCAAGAGCGGGCGACCGAAGCCCACAAGCAGTTCCAGGCCGTGGTGGACAAATATCCGCATACGCGCTCGGGCGAAATTGCCCGCTACTTCCTGGGCCTGACTTCGATGCAACTGGGCGACAACGCAGCTGCCGAGCGCGAACTCAGGATGGTGGCCTCGTCGCACAATGACGACCTCTCCGCGCTGGCCAAGCTCGCACTGGCTTCGGTTTACCGCAACAGCAATCGTAATAAAGAAGCGATTGATCTCTACAAGAAGCTGATCGACAAGCCCACACGCACAGTGGGGAAGGTGACGGCGCAACTGGAACTGGCCGCGACTTACCAGGCAGATCAGCAGCCGCTCGAAGCCAAGCGGATCTACGAGCAGATCCAGAAAGAGAATCCTGCCAGCGAAGCGGCGCAGATTGCATCGGCGAAACTGCAGGAGTTGAAGTAGCAGGAGTCGGATGTCAGGCAGCAGGTTTCAAAGAATTGGATTCCGCATCCCGATTCTGGTTCTCCAGTGGGCTCTCCGTGTTCTCCGTGGCTCTCTTCAGCCCTGGGTAAAAAGTTTGCTCCAATCCTCGAGTGGCGCGGGCGGGGTCAGAGCTGGCTTGATATTCGCTGCCACGTGCTCTTTGTGGCCCATGCCGACTAATGAGATGGTGAGTCCTGGAGTGGAACGAGAAAACTGAATGGCATTTTCGGCGTCGCTCTGCATCTTCAGAATGCGACCGATGAAATCGGGCAGCCCATGCGTGAGGCGCGCCTGATAAAGCGTGGCGCTGCCCACCACGGTGATGCCCAGGTGGGAAGCGGCGGCTAGCAGAGACATCTTCTCTTTTCCCAAGCCGTGACTGAGTAAGCCATACGCTTCGGGCATGGCGAGATTGAACGGAAGCTGAATAAAACGGAAATGGTGGTGGTCGCCACCCGCCGCGCGCGCCAGTTCCGCGATTTCGAAGAGGTTGATGTAATCGTGCGAACTTTCATCCACACGGAAAGCGTTCCAGGTGGCAACCCCGTAGTAGCACAGCTTGCCTGCCTCGACCTGCGCTTCCAGCATGGCGAAAGCGTCTTTCAGGCGCTGGTGAAAGACTTCCCGGGAGACATCCGCCAACTGCGATTCCGGGTTGTGGACGTAGAAGAGGTCAATCGTCTCCAGCCCCAGGTTGCGGCGCGAGCGCTCGATCTGGTTTTCCAGGTACGCGGGGGCCATGCAGTGCATTCCACCCGCAAGCTGCTTAGGGTCGAGGATGCCGGGCTCAAGGTACTCGCGCATCAAGTAGCCGCGGGGATCGGCAGGCATGCTGCCGTCGAATGAGAGATAGCCGGCCTTGGTGCAGATCAGCACTTCGTCGCGTTTCAGTTCTTCAGAGGCGATCAGTTGCTCGAGCGCCGCGCCTAGATTGCGTTCCGACCGCTGGTGCCGGTAATTGATGGCCGTGTCGAGAACGTTGATGCCGGAGCATAAGGCGGTGGCGATAGATTCGGTATAGGCCTGATCGGCAGTTCCGTCGGATTCGCCGAGGTAAGTTCCGAGTCCGATGGAGGATAACCAGAGCTCAGCGGCGCCTGGCACGTGCTCGGGACGGCGGAAGTGTCTGGCATCACGCAACTGGGGAAAGCGGTCGCGATAGCGAGCGGTGCCTGCGGCCGTAGCGTGTCCGGAGAACATCGGGAGTCAGTGTAGCAGCCGTCGCTGGCGCCAGATTTGCGGGCGCGCGAGTACATGGTTATGATATTATGACCATAGTCATTTGGAGCGGTCATGAAGACGATGCCGGCAGGCCAGTTCAAGGCCCGCTGCCTAAAGATCATGGATGAAGTGCGTTCCACCCGCGAGCCCGTGGTAATTACCAAGAAGGGCCGGCCAGTAGCCAAGCTGGTCCCGGCGGAGGCATCTTCCGACGATTTCTTGGGAAAACTTGCAGGGGTGATGAAGATCGTAGGCGATATCACTCAGCCGATTGAAGACGCCGACGCTTGGGAAGCACTCCGGTGATCCTGCTGGACACGCACGTCGTGGTTTGGGCGGCAATTGAGCCTAAGCGACTCTCGCGAGCAGCCGTGTCCGCTCTACGGCGGGCTCGCGCGGGAGACGGCCTAGCCGTGGCATCCATAAGCCTTTGGGAAATGGCGTCGCTGTTTGCGCGGCGTCGTATAGAGACGTATGCCACAGTCGAAGCGTCGGTGTGCCAGGTTTTGGAAGTGGTCGGTGTTTCCGTAAAGCCTATCACCCCCGAGATCGCGGTTCTGGCCACGCAGTTTCCAGAAGGCTACCCGCAGGACCCTGCCGACCGGCTCATTGGCGCAACAGCGCAGGCTGAAGGATTAGCCTTGGTTACTCAAGATGAGAGGATCCGGAGGTGTACGCTGCTGAAAACCATCTGGTAAGCCGCCGGACCCTGCGACCCGCGTATACTTTCCGCAAGATTTCCATTTTCCTCCATTTTCGCTACCATGTTTCGCCTTAGTCCAAAACCACGGGGCAAACATGCCAGACATCACTCTGCGAGTAAATGGCAGTGAGCGAAAAGTCAGCGTTTCGCCGGAGACGCCGTTGCTGTGGGTATTGCGCGACACTCTGCAATTGACCGGGACCCAGTTCGGCTGCGGCGCGGGGTTGTGTGGCGCATGCACGGTGCACGTGGATGGGGCCGCGGTGCGTTCCTGTTCTACACACGTTTCGCAGGCCGTGGGGAAAAACATCACCACAATCGAAGGCCTGGCTGCGAATGGGCTGCATCCGCTACAGCAAGCGTGGATTGCGGAAGATGTGCCGCAGTGCGGCTACTGCCAAGCCGGGCAGATCATGGCGGCGGCAGCATTGCTGGCGAAAACTTCTCAGCCCTCGGACGATCAAATCACGCAGGCAATGTCCGGCAACATTTGCCGCTGCGGGACTTATGAACGGATCCGGCGGGCAATTCATCGCGCCGCGGGCACGGGAGGTGCGCGATGAGCCCGCTCTCCCGCCGCGAATTTCTCACTACCGGTGTGGCAGCCGGTGCTGGACTGGTGATCGGCTTTTACCTACCCCATGGGTCGTCTGTGGGCAGGAATACGTTCGCACCCAATGCTTATCTGAAGATCACGCCCGACGGCAAAATCACAGTGGTGGTGGCACGCTCCGAGATGGGCCAGGGCGTGCGCACTGCCCTGCCCATGATTCTGGCGGAGGAATTGGAGGCTGACTGGAAGCAGATCAGCATCGAACAGGCTGGCGCGAGCACGCTCTATGGTTTGGGCGCCACCACGCTCGACGGTATCGTGCAGTACGGACAGAGTAGCCTCTACGGCGACCAGTACACGGGGGGAAGCGCGAGCATACACAAGAAATGGGACCCCATGCGCAAAGCCGGAGCAGCCGCTCGCGAAATGCTGATCACTGCCGCCGCGCAGCAGTGGGGTGTGTCTCGTTCCATGTGCCAAGCGGAAAACAGCTCGGTTGTGCATGCCGCTTCCCATCGCCGCCTGAGCTATGGCCAACTGGCAAGCCGGGCCGCAACCTTGCCAACTCCGCTCGATCCCCCGCTGAAGGCAGCGAAAGATTACAAGATTATTGGCAAACCGGTTCCGCGGCTGGATACGCCCTCCAAGGTGGCCGGAAAGGCCGTATACGGAATTGATTTTCGCCTTCCAGGCATGAAATATGCCTTGCTGGCGCGCTGTCCCGTAATCGGCGGCAAGGTTGCGAGCTTTGATGACAAGGAATCAAGAAAGATTTCCGGTGTCAGCTATGTCGGAAAGATCAGCGACTCGGCGGTGGCGGTCGTGGCCGACAGCGTTTGGGGCGCGATGGAAGGGCGTCGCGTACTGAATGTGACTTGGGACGACGGACCTAACAAGGACTTAAGTTCGGCGGCAATCGCCAAATCGCTTAGGCAAGCTTCCGGACAGAAAGGCGTTCGGCTGTATTCCACTGGTGATGTTTCAAGAGTCAGCGGCCGCGGGATGGAAGCCGAGTACGAAGTACCGTTCATGGCGCATGCGGCTATGGAGCCTTGCAATGGCACCGCGTATTACCAGGGATCGAAATGCGAACTCTGGCTTCCCACGCAAGATCCAGTCGATTGCCAAACTGCGGTCGCCCAAGCTATCGGCCTCGCCGCTGATCTAGTCACGGTCAATGTTACGCTGCTCGGCGGGGCGTTTGGCCGTCGCCTCGAGACGGACTACGCGGTCGAGTCTGCACTGGTTTCGAAGGCGGTGAATGCGCCGGTGCAGGTTCTCTGGACGCGAGAGGACGACATGCGTTCCTCGTTCTATCGCCCATCCAGCTACCATAAAATGAGCGCCGTCCTCGATGGCCGGGGATGGCCTGTCAGCTTTTCCCACCGGTTGGTGGTGCCCTCGATTAACCTTCAGAAGGGTACAGACCTGGAGTCTGGCGTCGATGTTGATCTGAAGGATGAGGCGGCGCTGGTATATTCCTTCCCCAACGCGCTGGTCGAGTTTATAAGAACGGAGACGCAGGTTCCGATCGGCTTCATGCGATCGGTTTACGCTCTGGAAACGGCATTCGCGAGCGAGTGTTTTATCGATGAGCTGGCCACGGCTGCGGGAAAAGATCCGCTGGAGTACCGCCTGCACCTGCTCGCCAAAGACGAGGACATCAAGTTTTGCGACACGACCTGGCGCACGGCGCGCATGCGTGGCGTGCTGCAAATGGCGGCGGAGAAAGCAGGCTGGGGCAAACCGCTGGCCGCTGGGCGCCATCACGGCCTTGCCTGCTTCGGCTGCTTCGGCACATACATGGCCGAAGTGGTCGAGATCTCGATGGAAAATGATCAGCCCCGTGTCCACCGAGTAGTGGCAGCGATGGACTGCGGGCAAGTGATTAATCCCAACATTCTGGAGCAGCAGATTCAGGGCGGGGTGATCTACGCGCTCACCAACGCTTTGCGGGCCCAAATTACTCTCGACAAGGGCCGCGTCGTGCAGGGCAACTTCGATGATTACGCGCCGATTCGTATGAACGAAGCGCCTGTGGTCGAGGCTCATTTTGTGCAGAGCACGGAAGCGCCCACCGGTGCGGGTGAACCTCCGGTGCCGCCGCTGGCACCGGCGTTATGCAATGCCGTGTACGCCGCGACGAAAAAGCGCATCCGGGCGCTGCCGATCCTGAGCTGAGCCCAGGGCCTCTGTCAAGCGCTCATGGGGAGCGTAGCGGTCTCGCGTGCCGGCTTGAAGCTGTCCACACTGGCACAATGAAGCTCAGTTGGACTATGGGGGACCACTGGGCATCGGCTCACCCACAGTCAGCTTGAACAGCGTGATGTTGCGGCCGAAAGTTTGGGGATTGAGCTCGTGAAACTCCGGAAACCTGGTTTGTAGTTCCCGGGCGAGGCCAATGTCCCATCCCGCCTGAAACACCCACACCGTGTCACCGCGCTTGAGGCCAAAGGTACGTACCATCTCGTCCCAACGGCGCAGGAATGTGTCGGCGGTAAAGATGGTTGTCTCAGGGCCGGTGAAGATGACGCGGTATCCGGCGCAGGGATAAACCCAAAATGCGGATACCGAGCTGCTGGCGGGGATGATCACATCAGGGCAGAAATAGTAGTTGAACAGAAAATTGCTTTGAAAATCCAGGAAGGCCACGTCTCCGGTTGAAACTTTCCGCCGGACGGAGTCGAGAGCGCGGTTCATGTGGATACTGCTCTGATCTTGACGACGCATGTACGGCCGATGAGGAGCGCCGAACAGGTGGCACACAATGACAATCAGAATGGCGGCGCCTAGTCCAATCCCAATTCGTGGGTCTGCGAGTTTCGCCAACGCGAAGCTGACCCCTGCCACAACGAAAGGAATTAGGAACGCCGAGTGGCGCGTCCCACCATAAGGGTACTTGTCCATCATCGCGGCCCCACAGGTGAGCACGAACGGCAGCAACAGAAGGATTCCCAGTTGACGGGAAGTCGGCCCGGTTTTTTGGCCAGCGGTCTGGCCGAATGTGTAGCTCATCCACTTGAATACCATCCAGCCGAAGACTGTGCCCGCGATGACCGAGGGCAGTCGAAGAACAAACTCCGAGTTGCCGAGAGCGCGCCAGAGGTAAAGAACAAGAATGAAAAGCGGTGGATGGGCTGTGGTGAGACTCGTTTGGTAAGCTCGAGCGAGGGAGTTCCCATGGGCGATCAGGAGGTGCAGGGCTTCATCTGGATTCAGAAAGGTTCCAGACGCGGCCCAGACCCGCACCAAAAATCCTGCCGCTAAAACAAGTGCAGCGGCTAGATTGGGATCAGCGCGGAGCAGTTCCTCAAGGTAACTCTCCCGACTTATCCCTTCACTCGCGAGGCTCATGAGGCTCCCATAAACTAGCATAGGTGCCTAAGCGCAGAGAGATTGGCAGGCGGTGGACCTATACCATTTTGCCAGCAGGACTCTCAGTTTCCGCGCACGCGAAAGAAATTAGCAGGAAACTAACCGCTGCCAGGTCAGGCTGTTCCTTGACACCTCTGCGCAGGCACCCTTATTCTTAAGTCTTGCTCCCTGGAGAACTTACGCCTCTGAGCGTGCTTCCGCGGCCTTCGCGGTACCAGGTAGGGGCGCCGGGGTTCCCGATGTTCATCGAGATTCTTAAATTGGAACTCAATCCTATCGATTTCGAGGAAGAGATTCGCCCAGGTGTGGTCGATCTTGGGCCGGATCTGCGGCAGGTGAGCGCGCTGCAGACGGCTGGGCGTGCTCAATTTGTCGAAGAACATCGCGGGAAGCGCCAGAGACTAAAGGACATACGGCTCAACGGAGACTTGACAACCACTCTTGAGCTGGCCTGTGCGCGTTGCCTCGATCCGGTCGTGCAGAACGTCGCGCGCAAGTTTGATCTCTTGTACCGGCCCCTGG
>Ga0070708_100003092_pt1 | contig 12947 bp, 20 predicted proteins | sample KBSK5503metaG_FD_65469 | JGI IMG/M metagenome (GOLD analysis project Ga0070708, IMG submission 65469) | Corn, switchgrass and miscanthus rhizosphere microbial communities from Kellogg Biological Station, Michigan, USA - KBS K5-50-3 metaG | ecosystem: Host-associated > Plants > Roots >...
CCGGAGACGAGAGCCTCACTGCGGCCGAACTGTTCTATTCCCTGGCCGCTTAATCCTCCCTATAGACAGGGGCCACTGCCCCTTCATGGCCCCTTGAGCAAAATTTGCGACAGAGCCGGCAGAAGCCCACGTGCCGTCCGCCGACACGCAGGGCTGGACAGTCCTGGCTACCACGGTGGGGTCAGAGAGCTGTACAGATACCGAGATACTCCAGGCCTATCAGGAGCAATATATCACCGTGGAACCGGGTTTTCGCTGGATCGAGAATCCCGCCGCCATCAGCCCGGTGTGGCTGGAGAAACCAGAACGGATTGCGGCATTAGCTATGCCCACCGTCGTGGGGTTACTGGTGTATGCGGTCATCCAACGGCAGGTCCGCCTCTATCTCCGTGAGCATAAGCGGCAAATACCCGGCAACAAAGGTCCGACTGCCACCCCCACAGCCGCCGTGGTGTTTACCCTCTTTACGCCAGTGACGCTTGTCCCCACGTTCAAGGGGGTATGGCTTGATATGCGGAATTTCTCTGCAATCACAATAATATCAAAGGCATAAGAAGCAGCTCCTCTGACAGACCCAATGATTGACGTCTTCACAAGCAAGCCACAGAAGAGCCTGGATGTGCGCAATGTATGACTTTTTCGTCTGAAAAGAGACATTTGTGTCGTTCTTCGCTCGTGTCACAGCCAAAAATCGTCTCCCTGTGCCAGTACCCCTTGAACGTGGGCTTGTCCACTTCGCTGTGGACCATGCGCCCATCCTGCACGTCCAGGGTATCCGGGAGGATCATCTCATCGTGTGTGAGGCCGTGGGTATTGACCATGCCTGGTATCAGGGAGGAGCGGCAGCGGGGCAAAATTCGCTACTGTCGACCACACCCCTTTGAACGTGGGCTCCTGGGTCTATCGTGGATTGTAGGGTCAAACACTCGTCGTCGCTGTGCCCGTCGCGGTGGCTGGTCTTGGGTCACGGCTGCGCGGCGACCGCCGCGGTGCACGACGCTGCGCGGCCCTGGATGGTCTGTCGTCGGACGCCGTGCCCGTGGCCGGCGGTCGCGTGTCTGGTCACTCGACCGCCAGGGAGTCCCTGGGGACACTACCCCGCAAGTGATACCGACGGGCGTAGTGACACGTCTGGTTCTGCATCTCGACCGCGATGATGCCGTGAGCATCACACGTGTACCGCTCCTCGATCCATGGCGCCTCGCGCTCCAGGCGCGTGATGGGGAGGGCCTGGAGGTTGTCCGCCGCGTGCAGGGTTGGCACAAACGGGAAATAGACCTCGTCCCACGGCATCAGATCGCCCGTGGGGTCGCCCGTGTTGGTGAGCTGGCTGCATTCGAGGTAGCGAAAATGCCCGATGGTGTGCGTCGGCTGATACCGGCGTGTGCAGGTGAGGGGCGTCTCACCTGGCGCCGGCAGCAGACGGTCTTTGGCAAACACCACATCAAAAGCGACTGCACGGCCGTCCTCCGCTTCCCGCCACACCCCGAAATGACGCGTGAACCGCTCGCGGAGTTGATAGCCTGCCTCCTGGTCGGCGGCGATGGCCAGGCCGATCGCCGTGGCCGCGTGGGGATAGGGGGAGGTGCGCACCTTACGCCCATAGCGCTCGCGCAGCAGACGCCCGACCAGGGGCAACGCGCTCGCACCGCCGACAACGTAGAGGGCCGCCACCGCCCCCCAGTCGAGCCCCTGCATGGCCTCCTCCAGCGTGGCGAGTGTGCGCTCCACGAGCGGCTGACAGCGCTCGTAGAATGCGCTCGTGCTGACGACGACCGTCCCGGTCTCCTCCCGCCCCCGGGCCAGATCAATCGCCAGCCGGCGCGTGTTGGGATGGAGCCCCTCTTTCTTCTCGCGGCACTCCTCCAGCAGCCGCGTCCGCTCGGGGGCTGTCCAGTCCTGGACCCCGGCTTGGGCCAAGGCCAGGTCAAGGAGGAGGAGGTCCACATCATCGCCGCCAAGCTGGGCGATGCCAGCGCTGCGGATGACCTCATGGCGGCGGGCCGCCATACTGATGACGGACGCATCGAAGGTGCCCCCGCCGAGATCATACACCACGATCAGTTCGCGGCGGGCGCTGGGACCCGCACGGCGGGCATGATGGGCATATTCGATGCCTGCCGCGGACGGCTCATTGAGGAGCCCACGGACCTGAAAGCCGGCGTGCCGGAAGGCCTCCAGCGTCAGGAACCGCTGGTTGCTGTTGGCGTTCGCAGGCACGGCGATCACGGCCTCCAGGGCCTCGTGCGGAGTGACACGCAGGTTGGAGCGCTCCACGAGGTCACGCCGCAACTGCGCCAGGAACGCGGTGAGCAGCTCCAGGGGGGCGACGGCGCCGGTGCCCAGCGTCATCTGCGCCGTGGGTCCCAGTGTGGCCAATTGCCGCTTGAAGGAGCGCAGCAGCGCCCAGTCGGGATCGTCCTGGCGGCGCGCGGCGTCCAGCCCGAAGAGGCATTCGTCTCCACGCGCAGTGATCAGGGACGGATACCAATCCTGGGTGTCGCCCTCCATGGTCTGAAAACTCACCACCGGGTAGTTGCCCCGATCAATGGCGGCCACGACGGTGCGGGTAGTGCCGTAATCGATGCCGAGTCGCATGGCATCCTCCTTAGTACGGACGAGGAAAGCATGGGGTGAGCCCTTGCGACAGTCGCCCAAAGAGGGAGGGTGAGCCCGCGCACACCGCGCTGACCCAGCCCGCCACCGCTGTCCAGGGGACTTGTGTCGGCTCCTCTGCCTGGGACTGCGCCGAGCGCCCGCAGCAGACCCCGCGCCCCACGCGCCGTGCTGACGCAGTCCAGCGTTACCATACAAGGTGCGCACCTGCAGCGCACATGTCAAGTCTTTCACCAAGCGAGGGGTCGAACTGGAACGCGGTGGCTTCCCCGCCATGGCTGCGAGCCTTCGCACCCTCCCCGCCCTGTTCTCGTCTCTCCTGGCCCTAGCACAGCTGGAGGCCACTCGCCTGGCGTGTGACCTTGCGCGGTGGCAGAGGCTGTGGTACAGAGAAGTCGTGGCATAAACCTACTGTATGCCCCTTTGACGACTCCTCTTGAGTGATGTAACACATTGTCATATCAATCGCTTCCAACGAGCATCCAATGTCGGCATGCCATTTCAGGGAGGCGAAAAGATGAGAGCCGTGTGGGCCTCGCGTCAAGAGGAATTGTTGAGTGATTGCGTCGTGTCCCCTCACATGTTCGACCACATGGTGGACCGTCTGTGCGACTTCGTCGTGCCCTACCAACACTGTCTGGAGACCGAGGCCGGCAAGCGCAATGTGCACCTCTACCTGGCAGGTCTGCTGTCTCACTTGGACCGGAAGAATGCCGAGGAGATTGCCGCCTTGGTCGACGTCGAGCGCTTGGTCATGCAACAGTTTCTCGGGACAGCGCCATGGGACCATCGTCCATTGGTCAAGGTGCTGGTCGGACAAGTGGTCGATCGGTTGGGGGAACCCGATGGCGTGATCGCCTTCGATCCCAGTAGCTACCCGAAGCGGGGCACGCACTCGGTGGGCGTGAAACGGCAATGGTGTGGTCACCGAGGCAAGGTCGACAACTGTCAGGTGGGGGTGTACATGGGGTACGTTTCCCGCCGCGATCATGTCTTGCTCGACTTCCGGTTGTCCCTCCCCGAGGACTGGGCGCGGGACACGCAACGGCGTCAGGCATGTCATATCCCGGAGGAGGTGCGATATCAAACACGGCATGACCAGTGCTTGGAGATGCTCGACACATGGGGTGAGCAGGTGCCGCATGGCTGGGTGGTCGGTGACGATGAACTGGGTCGCCACACCCGGTTTCGTCAACAGCTGCGAGCGCGTGGCGAACGGTATGTGCTGGGAGTGCCCTGCAACACAACGATGCGTGACTTGGAGGCCCCGCTGCCCGTGTATCAAGGGCGTGGGCGACGACCGAAGCCCCCGTGGCAGTCGGTGACGGCTTGGCGGACATCGCTCGCTATGGATGCGTGGACGCGGTTGACGGTGCGAGACGGTGAGAAAGGCCCGGTGGAGATCGAGATGGTCAAGCGCTGCGTGCAGACCCGCCTCGCACGCAAACGTACGGGACCGCACGAGTGGCTGGTGGTCACCCGTCGTCCGCTCGCGGACGAGAACGGGTGGGAAGCGCAGGCATCGCGGGATGCCACCGATTAAGACACCCGCTACCGTTATCACTACTACCTCACACCGACTCAGGCACACGCGTCGATGCTAGAGGAGCCGTCGCTGGTGGAGCTGGCGCGGGTTATCAAAGCGGGAACCTGCATTGAAGCCAGCTTCAAAAGAGGAAAGGGTGAAGCGGGAATGGACGAGTATCAGGTTCGCACCTGGGAGGGCTGGCATCATCACATGGCGTTAGCCCTGATCGCAGTGTGGTTCTTGATCGGTGAAACTCACCGGGGCCAACAGGTGACACCTGCCTTGACACTGCCACAAGTGCGCTACGGGCTCAGCGTGCTGCTGATGGAGGTGTCCTGCACACTCAGCATCCCCCATATCTGTCGCCACGTACAGCGCCAATTAATGCGCAACGAGTTGGCCCGCTTGTACCACTATCGTACTCGTAACTGCTTGCCACCAAGGAAGTTACGTCGAGACATACAGTAGGTATAGCCCGAATGGCATTAAGTTAGTCGCAAGCTATTGTCCCAGTGCTGGTTAGGGTGGATGCGTATCTCGTGTAACCTCCTAGCCCCGGGAGCACCCCATGGTTAAGCCCGCGCCGTCAAGCGCTGAGTCAATTCCACTCGCGGCCACTCGATCACCCCGAGAGATGCACAACTCATTGATAAGAGACATATTGGAGCTTAACTTAATGTCATTCCGGTTCGACCGATCTATGACGGGCTCGTTACTTGATTCTCAAAAACCGATTTTCATTCGCGCGAAATGTCAGTACCATTGAACAAGATCATCGTGGAGTGAAACGGATTACCCGCCCGATGCAGGGGTTCAAATCCTTCGATGCGGCCCAGCGGACTCTGACCGGTATTGCACTCATGCATATGCTGCGGAAAGGTCAACGAGAAGGCGGAGCCAACCAGGGCCTCACCGCGGCCGAACAGTTCTACGCCCTGGCCTCATAATGACCCCACAGCCAGGGGAATTCACTCCAAATTGTCCACACACGAAAATTTGCGACACAACTGGAGGTGGTGGCAAGGTGGTGATCGCTATGCCAGGCGGGGTGTCCACGCGCCTGGCTGACACGCCCCAGCGCGAGGAGGCTCCCCATGCAGACCCGTGTACAGTCCACGCTCGAAGTACTCGTTGACTTTGTCTTTTCGATCCTCGTGAATGTTGGAGGCCAACGCGTCATCTATGGCACTGCGGCCACCGCCACACGAGTGACGTTCTTTTCCAGTATCTTCTTGACCCTGGTGTTTGTCCGCCGGTTTGTCACGCGCCGCTTCTTTGAGGCCCTTACCCCTCCAGGGACACGCCAGTCCCGCTCCCATTCGGCGCTGGAAGCCATGAGTGATACCGTGTTAGGCTTGGTTATTGCCGTCGTCTTGCAGCTGCTCGTATACGGGGAAGCGGCGACGCTCGTGCGCGCCAGCCTCCTGACCCTGGGGCTCTACGGGCTCACGATGGTCAGGCGGTACATCATCAGGCGCATCTTCGCTGCGCTCGCAGCGCGGTCCTCAGGCTCGGGAGAGATAAACGGGATAGTTCCTGAGCTCCCCTCCTGATCACGGAGACGCGCTCCCCAATACTTCTTGAGCCCTTGCGCGATACCCCGCGCTGTCTTGGTGTGGGCACTCCTAGCGTGCACGCCCCTCAAGATGTGGCTCGGCCGGCGCTCATCGTCCAGTCCCCAGGTTTTTACTCTCCCGAACCATCGAGGCATAATACCCAGGAGCGGCACGGGGTATCCCCACGAGGGATACCCCGTGCCAGGGGCACGCCTCCCCTCCAATAGGCATTGGGGAGCGTTCCCACTGGTCGCCAACAGAAAGGAGCAAGCTATGGCTTCCACCACCCTCTCTCCCATCGCACTCACCATCACAGACACACCACCACGCGAGGTATTACACCGGTGGTGGCGTGTCCGCCAGGCCGACCCCGATACGGCCCGTGCTTTTACGGATGACGCCCCTCACACGTTCGCAGAGCTGCATACCTTGATCGTCACCGGTGCCTATCTGTTCTACTTAGCTCAGGACTCCATCGGTGACGTTGTGGGGGCTATGTGGCTGCACGACCTCGTCCACGATGAGGAAGACCTCCCCCGTGCGGGATGGCTCGGGACGTATGTTCTCCCCACCCATCGCGGCACGCGGACAACGCAGGCCATGTGGCTCCTCATCCGCGACGCTCTTGAGGCCCGCGGGGTGCAGAGCGTGTACATTGCCTCACACCGTGATAATACACGGGCACACCGAGTCGCCGAGGTCCATCTCGGCTTCTATCCTGTCGGTATGTTTCCGGCCTTTGCACGATTTGGTGGGCAACTGACCGATTGTCTGATCCTCAGTATGCACCCGGAGGATATCGGCGAAGCCTGGGCACTCGCCTATGAGCGCGCCTGTCACCAGGGTGCTGACGGCTTGGTCAGTCATCCGCTGCGCACACGCTTGCGGACGCTTCCTGCGCAGACGGAGCACATAATAATCGATTGAATGATTGAATGAGCCATAACAATCGGACCTGTAGCATGGCATGCTATGGCAGGGTTCTCAGACAACGGCAACACGAGGGGTTGTTGCCACGTGCTGAAAGCAGTACGCTTTCGCGATAATCGAGGGGTGAGCAGGTGCTGCGCCCTCACCACGCCTGTGGTGAGAGCGCCCGTTGCCTGGAATCGCCCTGGATCGGTATATGGAGGGCACAATGCCAAAGCGCGGAAAAATGTTCGCGGGCATCACGCGGCAGGTGGTCATTTCCGATGAGACGCATCAGTTACTCTGTGAGGCCGCACAGCATGAGAACAAGTATATTGGGGAACTCGCGGATGAGATCCTCCGCAGTGTCCTCGCACGACGGCAGCAGGCGTCCCAACGCACACATGGCATGAGACACCGTGATGGCCTCTCCCAGGCGCCGGTGACCCCCTAAGCCACCAGTACCGAGGGCCGACACAGACGTCGAGCCTGCCGGGGGGTATCTTGGAACCAGACACGGCGTGGAGACACCGTGTCCCCCTGAACGAAAGTAGACAACCATGGACGTTAAGCAACAACATCATGAGCGGTTCCAGGCGTTGCTAGATCCACGTGAGGCCATGACCGTTGCCGTGCGCGTCCAGCTCAGTCCCAGCGTCGTCGATACGCGCATTGTGGCGGCGACGCCGCGCGCCGCTGCGCTCTACGGCTATGATGATCCGGCCGAGTTGGAGGGCCAGTTCACGTCCATGGTTCACGTGCTCGAAGATATCCAGCGGACCCGTCTCCGCTCGACGTTACGTGCCTTAGGGCTTGTTGATCCTCTGGAACGCTATGAGGTGCGCCTGCTCCAGCGGTCTGGCACGGTGCAACGCGTCCTCAAAGAGGTCGAGCAGCGTCAGATGGAGGAAACCATGGTCTGGGTCTGTCGGCTCGAACCCACGGATACGCGGGTCCCCTTCCAGCCCCCACCCCTCCCTGAGACCGTCCCGGAGGATGCGTTACACCACTTTTTTGGCTGGGCATGTGTCGCGGAGATGGAGGCGTTGCTTCACCACCAACGATTGCTCTTGACATCCATCCCTAATATGTCTATTTTTGGACATGAAGAGACACTTGTTAGCCCACGCCTGACACGTACCCTGGCGGAGGATGCACCGTCGGTGGAGCGTCTCGTCCTCCGGTCGCCCCGCGTGTACTATCGCTATCGGTGTCTGGTGTGTGGGAGGGACTGGATTGGTGGCGGCCACGAGGAAGCCCAGGACGAGGCGTACAGGCGGCCCACGCGGTGTAATTATGCGGATTGTCGCGCCTACGCGTGGAACGATCCGATCGCTGCAGTCGGGGCTCGACGCAAGCGCGCGCAGCGTCTCGCACGCCAACGCCGTGATGCTGCCTGGTTGTCATGACCGGGCAGAGGGCACCTCTGCCCATGCGATGGTGCGTATGGTCCTCGTTTCCTGCCTGCCAGACTTCCCTACTCTGTACACCTTACTGCCCTAAGGCCTTGGTGAGCCCGAGAGCTCGGAGAAGAGGGGAGGGATGGCGGACCAGACCTGCATGCCGACGCTGGGACAGCTTCTCCACCAGGCTTGTCAAGTGCAGGGCCTCTTACGCCGGCAGCTGGCTGCCCGTCTCCACCGGCCAGACGGTCGGTCGATCACGCCCAAGTACCTTACTTGCTCGAACAGGACCGCCACCGTCCCTCCCTCCACCTCGCGCAGCAGCGCGCCGCTGTCCAGGCGCTCGACGAGGTGCTTCTGGTCGCCCAAGCGCATCAAGTGGACGCCCTTGTCCGGCGGTAGCTCCAGGGCCATCCTGGGTCGGAGAGGGCCCGCGTCGCGATGATATTGGAGGCCGCACAGCGCGGGTGCATTGCCTGGGAGTGGGTGACGCAGCAGGTCGTGGCTCTGAGGCATCATCCGCTGCCAGGCGCAGGACAGGTGCCTGCAGGACACGGACGAGGAGGCGCAGCCATGGGGATATCCCACCGTTACACACCGAGTGTCCTGATCATTGATGACGATCAGGGCTGGTGAGAAGCTTACACGGTCTTGCTGGAAGACGAGTTTCATGTGCATACGGCCACGACAGGGGAGGGCGGCCTGGCCTGCCTGCAACGGGAAGCCATCGCCCTCCCTCTCATTGCCACATGAGGAGGAGGTATGTCGGAGATCACATGTACCTACTGCCACAACGTGATAGAAGGCGTGGAGTTGCTGGAGAACTCCCCCGATGTGGTGATCCTCTACGCGCACACGACATGCCAGGCCGAGCACGAGAAAACATGCCCGACGTGCAGCGGGCCGCTCAAGGCGCCGTTTTTTGCCGTCCTGCGGCTTGAGGGCTATGTGTGCGATCGCTGCCATATCTACTACAACACCGATCTGCAATCCATTGCCTTTCTGCCCTAACAGGAGACCGATGGATTCCACATTCCAAGTGGGTAGGATCAGGGCGCGTTACCTTACGGGACGTCTCCCCAATCCCCCTGTTAAAACCGAGTATGCGGCTTTCACCGCGCACGGCTCACGAAATAGGGAATCTATGGTGACTTCCATTGCGTCAGGATTCCACCGCGTTCACGGTGTACGGCTGGCGCGTTCCCTGAGTACTTTGTACCGTTTCCCTCCCCTATTCCTCAGGGCGCTACCTAAGCCAGCGGGGTCGCCCCCGCTGACTCGGCTTCAAAACCGGCCGTGACCCTTTCGCGTCATCCGGCTCCTCAGTGGTGTGGCTCTTGTCATGAGGACCATGGGATTCCAGGAGCGAGCGCCGGATAATGGCACATGTTCGATAATCCGCTGAATGCTCCTGGGACCCCATTTTGGGGGCAAAATCCGACCATGGGGTATGAGAAATTCAATCGCTACGGGTCAGATCCCCCGAAGCTTGCTTCGTCTCGAAAGGATATCTTGAGGTCTGAAAACCTTTGATTTTCAGGGCGAAGACACTTTAGTGATACCCTGCAGCAAGCTGCGGGGAGCATTCATTAACTGGCATTATCTCAAAAGGCGATTTTTTGGCGGAATGCCGGTTGACCATGCAACATGAGTGAGGAAAGTAAGCCTCTTGATGCATGCATAGGTCACAACGTCCCTGCACAAGAAAGGCTCACGACCATGTGCAGTTTCTCGGTGGTGACATGGATTGGCAATGCGGCGACAGTGTTGAGTGGTCGGTGGGGCGCCGTGTCGCGGCGAGCCCAGGACGTGGGGTGCAGCCGCGAGGCGATGTACCAGCAGGCGCGGCGCACAGGCGGTGGGAGCGGAACGGGCTGGTGCCCCACGTCGCGAGGCTCTCCTGGCCGAGCATCAGCGCTGACGCGACGACAATCGCCTCCTATGGGAGCTGCTGGAAGCAGCGGAGAGCCTCGCCAAGGCCAGGCAACAGCAGTGTGCGGCGACGGCCTGGGCGATGGGGGTGAGCCTGGGACAGATCGTCACGTTATTGGCCATCCTTCTGCCCGCGTGTCGCGTGCCGAGCCGGGCGACCGTCGGGCGGTGGGTCGATCAGGCCGGTCGTCAGGCGGACGGTATCCTGCGGGTGTTGGATCGCGTCTGTCAGGCATAGGTGGTGACGCTGTGCCTGGACGAGATCTTCTTGCATCGGGCCCCGGTGTTGGTGGCAGTCGAACCCCACAGCATGGTGTGGGTGGCCGGACAGCGCGGTCCAGATCGTACCGGGGACACCTGGTGCGCGCTGTTGCAGAAGTGGCCAGGCGTGGAGCGGATCGTCTGTGACGTGGGCACTGGCCTCGCGCGGGGCGTGAAGTTACTGAACGAGGCGCACGCGGCCACCGCCACTGACCTGGGGCACAGCCCTGTCGAGCCCGTCCAGGTCGGCTTCTCGGCTTCGATGTGTTTCATACCGAGCGGGAGATGCAGCGGCTCGTCAGCCGGCGGTGGGCCGGGGCGGAAAAGCGGTTGGACGCGGCCTCGCAGACGGATCAGCAGGTCGCGCGGGCCAAGCGGCGTGGCATCGATGCGCGGGCGGCCGCCGGGCGGGCGCGGGCAGCGTGGAGGAAGGCGGAGCGCGCCTTTGGCGAGGCGGTGCAGGCGGCAGCGGCCCTGGAGTGGATCAAGGCGGCCTTCGCCCTGTTTCGGCCAGACGGGCAGCTTAATGACCGGGCGTGGGCGCAGCAGCAGATCATGGAAGCGATGGATGCGCTGGTGGGAGAGGAGTGGGGAAAGGTGCGGCGTCTGTGGCATGATCCACGGACACTGAACCACGGAGATTGGTTGCATGTACAGCGTGCGCAGGCCGTGCCAGACCCGTTGTGACGTGAGGCTGTGGCCCGCTTGTGGTCTTGGAGTGGGCCCATGCGCCGCCCGGACGGCACACGACAGGCGCACGCCACGCACATGGTCGTCGTCGAGCAGATCCTGTGCCAGCGACTGTCCCCGGACTGGCAACAGGGATAGGCACACGTCGGGCAGATCCTTGGCCACACGGTGCGAGCCAGCAGTGCCGTCGCGTGTATGAACAGCGTGCTCCGCATGCATCAGGCACGTCACCGCCACGTCAGCCAAGGGATGCTCGATCTCAAACGCTTGTTCTGGAATTGCCGCCCCTTTACGCACGGCAAACGGCGTGGGGCGTGTCCGTACCACCTGCTCGGACTCCGCCTCCCGACGGACGACTGGTGGGCGCTCTTGCAGATGGATCCAGAAGTATTGGCGCAAAAACTGTCAACTCAAGCAGTTACCGTATGAGACAATCCCCATTAACTTATACACCGCCCAATGCTCGAAAAAGCCACTATGTGGGGTGGTGTCCCCCTGGGGACACCACGAGATAGGTCAAGAGGAACCGCGGGCCAGTGGTTTACAAGGCAGCCCCGCGGCAAGGCCATCGCGAAGACGAAGCTCTGTGCTCCTGTCTTGGAGGGATCTTGATGGCGCGTGGACAGAAAACAGCCCTCACGATCCGCCTCACGGCGGACGAACGCCAGACGCTGCTGGCGTGGCAGCGCGCGACGAGTATCCCGGCGGGGCGTGCCCGCCGGGGGCGGATTATTTTACTCATGGCCGAGCGGGTGCCGATCGCCCACATTGCGGCCACCGTCGGGGTCAGCCGGCGCTTTGTCTACAAGTGGGTGCAGCGGTTTCTGCAGGACAGACTGGAGGGTCTGGCCGACAAACCCGGCCGCGGCCGCCAGCCATTGCCGCGCCCGCAGGACAGGAGGGCGTAGCAGCACGGGGGCATGGGGTAACGGGCCCACAGAGCGTGGCGCGGGCAGAGTGTGCCACCGACGGCGCTCGTAAGGCCAAAAAATAGACGCGCCGTAGTAACCAATGGGAAGGTGTTTCAGAGCTGTGGATCTGCTATCCTGTCTGGGCGTCTGAGCAGAACAGAACCACCAGGGTGAGAGCGAGCCACGATGATTACCCAAGTACTGCACTGTCCCTACTGCCACGGTACTGATATTGTGCGACATGGCACAACGCCCGAAGGCAAACAACGTTATCGGTGTCGCGCGTGCCCGGGTCGCGGCCGGACGTTTCTCCTGGAGTATGCCTACGCCGGTCAATCGCCTGACGTGAAGCAACAGATTGTCGACATGGCCATGAACGCCAGCGGCATTCGTGACACAGCGCGGGTGTTACATGTGAGCCCCACCACGGTCCTGAAAGAATTAAAAAAAAGGCACCTGATCTCCAGCAAGTGAATCAGGCGGTATTGCAGCACCTCCACCCAGAGCACGTGGAGGTCGAGATTTGTCGTGCCGACGAGTTAGCCCAGCGCCGAGGGCTGACGTCAGCACTCGACGAAATGTGGAGTTATGTGGGCAAGAAAGCGGAGCCACGATGGTTGTGGCATGCCATCGATCATCACAGTGGCACGGTGTTGGCGTACGTCTTTGGGCGACGGAAGGATGCAGTCTTTACAGAACTCAAAGACCTATTGAAACCGTTTGGTATCACGCGATTTTACACTGACGGATGGGGGGCGTACGAGCGGCATATCGACCCCGAGCAGCATCACGTTGGGAAGGAGAATACCCAGAAAATCGAGAGTAAACACATCAACCTGCGGACACGAATCAAGCGTCTCGTGCGTCGTACGATTTGCTTTTCCAAAACAACGACGATGCACGATCTGGTGATTGGCCTCTTCATCAATCGCTATGAGTTTGGGCTCCTCATGTGATATGGAATCAACAGCTCTGACCGACATTGAGCAGGTGTACGAAGTAGAAAAACCCACATTCCATCCGATTTAGTGGTAGCCAGATGGGCCTCGATCATCGGATCGGCCACTTGGCCACCATCAGACCCCAGAAAATTGAGCGGCTCAATTCCAGTAGAGGTTGAAACGAGAGGGCGACCTCGCCA
>Ga0070708_100003094_pt1 | contig 12945 bp, 11 predicted proteins | sample KBSK5503metaG_FD_65469 | JGI IMG/M metagenome (GOLD analysis project Ga0070708, IMG submission 65469) | Corn, switchgrass and miscanthus rhizosphere microbial communities from Kellogg Biological Station, Michigan, USA - KBS K5-50-3 metaG | ecosystem: Host-associated > Plants > Roots >...
TAAATCGTGACGATGGACGGATGATTCAGGACCGATGCCGCCCGGGCTTCCAGCTCGAACCGGCGGCGAAGGTCGTCATCCCCGAGCCGCTTGGGCGAAATCACTTTCAGGGCAACGTCGCGCCCCAGACGCGTGTCGCGCCCCCGATAGACCTCTCCCATCCCGCCGACCCCGAGGAGGGCCACGACTTCATACGGACCGAGCCGGTCTTTGGCCTGCAGCGCCATGAGGGGAACGTCCGAATGATCTCACGCGGCTCCGCCGAAGCAGCCGAGCAGGGGTCGGAAGAATCGCGACGCGCGGCTACCTGGAGAGGTTGAAGTACCAGGTCATGCCGGCCGTGTAGGCCTGGCCGTTGTGCGTGTCGGTCCCTGAGACGTACTTCGAGATCGACGCAAAGACGTCGAACGCGCCGAGGGAGTACGAGAGTCCTCCGCCGGCATGCCGGTAGTTGTCTTTCAGGATCCGGTCGTGCTCGTGGAGCAGCTCTGGGGTGTTCACCTCGCCGGGGGGAAAGAATGGATCCCCCGTCCCGGACCCGATCCGCAGCCCGCCATGCGTCTTCTGCCAGTAGCCGTCCGCGTGAAAGTACAGCCGCCTCGTCGCGGCGTAGCCGATCGAGAGGGAGACATTGCTACGGTCGTTCGGGACGTTGAGAATCTTCTGGACGAACGAGTACACGTAGCCCGCCTGGAGGCTGGCCCCGGGCAGAAGGCCCACGAGCCGCACTCCCGCGTTGACGCCGAACTGCAGCTCCCGCAGGTCCCGGCCTACGACGGCCTCTCCCCGGTAGTTGTAATCGTGAGTGGGTTGGACGTATCTCACGAGGGGCGTGACGGCCCAGGGGTCGTCTCCGAGGCGATAGCGGGCGGTCAGTGAAATGTCCTGGAACGTCGAGTGCCAGCAGTGACAGGTGTCGACGGGGAGGTAGGGAATAATCGGCGGCGGAACTCCACCCGTGTACTTCGCGAAGATGTAAGGGACGCCGATCGTGCCGGAAAGCCGGTCCGTCACGCCGTAGTCCATTTCGAAGAGGACGCCGGTCGAGACGCTTTGCCCGACCTTCACGAGGTCTCCGTTGGAGTTCCGGTGTCCCGTGTTGTCGATGTATTGCCAGGCCACCGTGAGCGCCCCGACGCCTTGCGGGAGTGTAAAGGCTTGTGCGCCGACGGTCGAGGGCACGGAAGCGAGCGCAGCGGCGACCACGCTCGTGAAGAGTGCCTGGCGTGTCAGTTTCACGGCGACGGTCAAGAGCGTGTCCGGGCCTTGCGGGAGTTCTGGTCCTGCCTCTTGACAGCCTGCTCGGTCGTGTCGAGGAGCGACCCCCCTCGCCCGAGCTTGCCGCCGCGGTATTTCAATCTGAAGCCTCAACACATCACTTGTCGATTCTGGTCTCACCACAGGATAGCAAAGCGTTGTGCGGAAGTCGCTCTCTATCAAGGGATGCCAACGCGCCGGACGAGGGCGGCGAACCGGGGGTCGTCGCGGATCCGGTCCCAGGCGCGGTCCACTTTGAGGAGCACGAGCCCGGCAGAACGCTCGCCGAAGGCCGCCTCGAGACTGACGAACGCCTTCTCGCGCTCTCCCACTTGCGCCTGCAGCCGGGCGAGGTCGAGGGGGGAGACGTACCGCGCTTTTGCCAGAGACTCGAGGTCGGTCAGCCGAGCCCGCGCCACCGCGACTTCCGCGTTCTCGTAGTCTTTCTCCGTGCGTGCCGTGGCGAGCGCCTTCACACCCTCCTCCTCCCCGGATAGCTCGTACGCTTTGCGGAGGGCCTCGATCGCGCCCTTCGCGTCGCCCTGGCGTCTCAGGATCTCGGCGAGGCCGAACAACGCGCGTGGATCGGAGGGTTCGGCTTCGATGGCGGCTCTGTAGAGACCGATAGCCTCGTTGAGCCGTCCGCTCTGCGCGAGGAAGTCGCCTGTCACGTTGGTCAAGATCAGGTTCCCGGGATCGTCGCGCCGCGCTTTCTCCGTTACGGCGGCCGCTTCCTCGGTCCGGCCAGAGGACCAGAGCACGAGGCCGAACAGTCGACTGTGTATCCCGAGCGGCCCGGCCGCGCTCAGTTCACGGAGCTCGCGTTCGGCGCCCGCCCAGTCCCGGTCGAACCAGAACCGGCGAGCCGCGAGCGATACGCGCGCTTCCGGGATGCCCGGGTAGAGGTCGAGGGCTTTGCGGACCTCCTCGTCGGATCGCGGCCACGCCTCGGCGGGCCGCGCATATCCCCCCACGGCCATCAAGGCATATGTGCTGGCCACGCCCATGCGAGCCTCCGCGAACTTCGGATCCTTCTCGAGGGCCTGCAGATACAGCCGCCTGGCCTCGAGGTAGCCCTCCTCGGTGTCCTTGAGGAGGAAGGAGCGAGCTTTCAGGGAAAGCTCGTAGGCCTGGGGGTTCTCGGTGCCGTGCCGGCTGAGCGCACGTTTCTCCTCGCCGGAGAGCCGCGGGCGAAGTTTCGTGGAGATGCTCATCGCGATCGAGTCCTGCATGGGGAGCAGGTCCGCGAACGACTTGTTGTACGTCTCGCCCCAGAGACGAGCGCCGGTGGAGATCTCGACTAGCTCCGCCGAGATCGAGAGCCGGTCGCCCCGGCGGGAGACGTTACCCGTCAGCACGGCGCCGACGCCGAGCTTTCTCCCGGCGTCTTGCGGATCCGCTGTCCCCTTGAAGCGAAAGACAGTTGCCCGGGCCATCACCTTCAAAGACGGTACGCGCGACATCTGGCCGATCAGGTTTTCAGTGATGCCGTCGCTCAAGTACTCGGCGTCGGGATCCTTGCTCGCGTTCTCGAATGGAAGAACGGCCAGGGAGTCGATGGAGCGCGTCGAGCCGTGAGACCGCAGCCACGCCGCCGCCGCAAGGGCCAGCACGAGAGCAGCGCCCAGGACCAGAACGGTGCGCCGGGGCGAGCCGCTCCGCGCGACCGGCGGCAGGACCGCAGGGGGCGGGGCGATCTCGAGCTCCGTGGGCTCGAAAGAGGCGGCGGAGAGTCTCTGGCCCAGGGATTCGAGCGCCGCCGCCAGCTCCCGCGTGGAGGCGAACCGGTCCTCCGGGCGCTTTGCGAGACAGCGGGCGATCAAGACCTGGAGCTCTCGGGGGATCCCGGCCCGGAGTGACGCCAGCGGGGTGGGTTCTTCGCGGATGACCGCCGAGAGGGTCTCGACCGCGGTCGGCCGCGAGAAGGCCCGACGGCCCGAGAGCATCTCGTAGGCAATCAAGCCGAGCGCGAACTGGTCTGATCGGAAGTCCACCAGCTTGCCGCTCGCCTGCTCCGGCGACATGTAGCCCACCGTCCCGAGAACCGTTCCCTCGAATGTCTGGGCGTTGGGAAAACCGGCCAGCGTCTCGACACCAGACCCCGAGCCCTCGAGTGACTCGACGACGGACTGACGGGCCAGGCCGAAATCGAGGATCTTGCTCCGTCCGTCCGCCGCGAGCATGACGTTCTCCGGCTTCAAATCACGATGGACGACTCCCTTGGCGTGCGCGGCCGCGAGTCCTTCGGCAATCTGCCGGGCGATCGTCAGGGCGTCGCGAAGCGGGAGCGGACCGTCGGCTTCGAGCAGCGCCTGTCGGAGCGTCCGCCCCTCGACCCATTCCATCGCGATCCAGGCGACCCCTCCGGTGTCTCCGACGTCGTAAATCGTGACGATGGACGGATGATTCAGGACCGATGCCGCCCGGGCTTCCAGCTCGAACCGGCGGCGAAGGTCGTCATCCCCGAGCCGCTTGGGCGAAATCACTTTCAGGGCGACGTCGCGCCCCAGCCGCGTGTCACGCCCCCGGTAGACCTCTCCCATCCCGCCGACCCCGAGGAGGGCCACGACTTCATACGGACCGAGCCGGTCTTTGGGCTGAAGCGCCATGAGGGGAACGTCCGAATGATCTCACGCGGCCTGCCGCAGGCGCTCGAAACCAGGGTTGAATCCATTTTAGGATTCGCCCTGATCCATGCTCGACCTCTCCACGACCTTCGGCCCGATCGACATCTATCTCTTCGACCAGATCCTTCGCAAGAGAATCGCGCCGGGGATGAGGATCTTCGACGCGGGGTGCGGGCAGGGGCGCAACCTCGTGTTTTTTCTCAGCCAGGGCTATGACGTCAGCGCCGTCGATCCGGACCCGGGTGCCATCGAGGCCGTGCGCGCTCTCGCGGGACGGCTCGCCCCCCGGCTCTCCGCCTCAAGCTTCCGAGCGGAGGCCGTCGAGTCGAACAGCTTCGCCAACGGCTACGCGGACGTCGTCGTCAGCAGCGCCGTGCTCCACTTCGCGCGCGACGAGACGCACTTCCGGGCGATGCTGGAAGGGACCTGGCGCCTGCTCGCGCCGGGCGGCCTGTTCTTTTGCCGCCTCGCGTCCTCGATCGGCATGGAACAGCGCTTTTCTCCGCTCGGCGGCCGGCGCTTCGCTCTGCCCGACGGGACCGAGCGCTTCCTGGTCGACGAGCTCTACCTCCTGCGGCTGACCGAAGACCTGGGCGGCACGCTGCTCGATCCCTTAAAAACAACGGTCGTACAGGACCGCCGGTGCATGACGACCTGGGTGTTGAGAGCTGTTGCTCCGAAGTAATCCTCTTCGATGCCCCACCTGTCGACTGTCGACTGTCGACTTCAGTAAATCAGTGCTCGGCAGGCATCGGCAGCGATGCCTGGCCGAAGAGATACTTCCAGCCGGCCGGCGTGCGAACGTAGGTGTCGCTGAACCACAGCTTGCGTTCGAAGGGCTTGCCTTCACTCGAACCCTTCATCCACAGGAGGGCGGTCACGACAGCGGTGTCGCCCCACACCCGGACCTTCTGCTCGATCTCTTCCTGGCGTTCGTAGACGGTGCTCTTGTTCCGCGCCTCCGCAAGCAAATCGGCCTTGAGGTAAGTCTTTCCCCGACCCGTGACGAGCACGAAGTCCTCGGCCAGGATCTTGTCCATCGCGGCCGCGTCGTTTCTCTTGACCGCCGCCTGGTACTCGGTGTCGAGCGCGGCGACGGTCTTCAAATCGTCGCCGGCGGACGCGCCCGCGGCGGGTGCGGGCTCTCCCTTGTGGCGCCGAAAAAGGATATCGAAGAGTGGCCGCCAGGTCGCGCCCCCATCGGCGGAGGTGTGCGCGATCTCCCGGACGCCGCCATCCTGGGGTGTCCAGACGCCCCGCAGTCTCTCTTCACGGCCTGCCGGTGAGAACTGCGGCCCCTGCAGGGTCAAACTGTCGCCCTGGAATCGTCCCTCGATCGCGAGAAGCCGCCCCCGGTTGGTCAGCCAGGTCTGATGCCAGATCTTGCGCGACGCGTCGTAGGTTGTGAAGCTCTCGCCCACGAGCCCGTCGGTCTGTTCATAGGTCTCACGCAACCCGCAGCCGCCCAGGACGATTTCCACGCGCGCTCGAGCGACAGGCCTGTCGCCGCCGCCGACTTCATAGGCGTCCCAGTCGCCGACCCAGAAATCGAGCCGCCGATGCTCGGGGCTCGCGCACTGCGAAGAGATCGCAGGCCGGGCGGCCGCCTCGGCGCGGAGGCCGCAGAAGAGAAGAACGGCGGCAAGCCATGGCGTGACCATCCGAAGCGATGACCTCATTTCGAGCCTCCGTATCGCGTCATCAGGAAAGCCGATCCGCGGGGAACGTCACCATTACCGCTTCGGTCGAAGCAAAATCAGGAATATCAAGCCGTGCGTGACAAGCAGCGGCGGGACCACAACCGTTGGAATGAAGAACGCGGCGCCAAGCATCCCGGCGTCCAGGCCGGTCTTCAGGCCCTGGTAATTCGCGTACAGGAGATCGGCGGTACCCCACACATTGAAGAGCCATACGAGCAGGGTGGCCAGGGACGCACGCCTGGAGAGCGCCAGGGTCGCCAGGACCGCCAGTATCGCCGCCACCAGATCGCCGTATGCGGCCGGGATGGCGAAGGCCGACGGCAGGCCGGCGGAAACAACCCCGGGCACAAGGAAGCTCAGTCCGATGAAGCGAAACGTGTGCGGCACGACCAATGGCATGAGCGCGTCCCTTCGCTCCAGGACCCGGAGCCGGGGCCAGATGAAGAGCTTCGTGACGAAGCCAAAGGCCACGAAGCTCATGAGGATGCTCAGCCCGAATAACGGCTGAAGATTCATACTTCCGCGCGCCGGAAGTCGCGATGGCGCGCAACCACGGAAATCAGCGTATCGCTCTTCGTCTCTCCGGGGTCGCCATTTTCGGACGTGAATGTCGCGATTCGGTCAGGGCGCCGGCAACCCGGCCGCGCCGCTCAGGCGATCAGCTCCGGATTCGGATTGCGTCCGAACGGAGCCGCAGGCAGGCGCAGGGCCGCGGCCGTATAGGCCCACAGCGCTTCGGGCGGCGGTGCATTCGGCGGCGGCGCGCCGTCGGGTTGCTGCGGCCCGGCGGTGCCCGTCTTGACGTACTTGCCGATCACGGTGGCGGTTCCGCCCGGCTCGTGATCGGACTTGGGGATCGTGCGGCTGAACTCTCCGGCCAGGAGTGTCACCACGTTTCGCCCGGGCAGAACGAGCATCCGGTCGAGAAACGTGGCCAGGGACGGCGTGATGGGCGCCATGACCGCGCGCGATTCCACGCCGGCGTCGTCCTCGTGGGTGTCGAACTGCCGATCGGGTCGTCCCGTGTACGCGGGCTGCGCGAAGACAACGCTCGCGCCCGCATGAACCAGCAGCTCGACGCCGACAAAAGTCGAGCGCTGGTCGGAAATGGCCGTGCGGCCTTCAGGCATTCCGTACGCGGAGCGAACGTCGTCGAACTGCACGGTCCCGATCCGGCTCGCGACACGCTCGAGGTCGAGGACGCACTCCAGAGTGGCTCCCCCCTCCGGCGGCGGGTTGGCCGCGACGCCCGCGGGCAGGCCGAGATCGTTGACGACGGCGCAGCGAACGGGTCCGTCCGGCATGACGGCCGCCATCCGCAGGAGCTGACTGCGCGACCCCGCCTCCAGCACGGCGGCGCGCGCGTGTTCGTGCGGGCGGAGGATGCCGTGCCGGAAGTTGATCGAGGCCATGTGCGCCCGTGCCGCAGCCGGCAGCGCCCCGAACGATTCCGTGTCGACGTAGAGGTCGTTTCCCAGCTTGCGAACGTTGCTGTCCGTGACGCCGAAGGAGCCCTTCGCCAGAAACGAGCGCGCGCTGTTGAACAGCCCGGCCGGCCCGCCGTTCAACCAGAAGACGACCAGCGCCGGCCGCTCCGGCCCCGGGAGCGATTCTGGTCGCCGCCATTTGCCGAGCGCGAGCGCGCCGGCCACGGCGGCTCCTCCCTGAAGCGCTGCCCGGCGGGTGATCGTTCGATCCGTCATGGGAGCCTCCTTCCCGGCATCGCCTGTCCCGTCACGGGAGAGTGTGGGAGCTCCAGGGGCATTAAGTCCAAGATATTGATTTTATAAAAGCGATAATAAATACTTATCGCTATGGAGCTCCGCCACTTGCGCTACTTCCTGGCCGTCGCCGACGCGATGAGCTTCACGGCGGCGGCGCGGCGGCTGAACCTGGCTCAGCCGGCGCTGTCGCAGCAGATCCGGGCGCTCGAGAAAGAGATGGGCGTGACACTGATCGAGCGGGGGGCCCGCACGCGGGGGCTCACGGAGGCCGGAACCTGTTTCGCCGTCCGCGCCCGCCGCATCCTTCTCGACGCGGAGGGCGCGGCGGAGGAGATGGCCGTCTTCGCCGGAGCGCGCCGCGGCCGGGTTCGCTTCGGCTCGGCGCTCCAGTCGCTGACAGAAGGCCGCGTGGCTGCGCTTCTGGCGAAGTTTCACCGACTCCATCCCGGTTTGCGCGTCGCCTTCCGTGAAGCGCACACACGGCCGATGCTCGATCTGCTGGGCACCGGACAGCTCGACCTCGCTCTCATTCATCTCGGCCGCGGGGACGGCTCGTCGGCGCTCCGGGTCGAGTTCGAAGATACGGCGGTGGAGATCGAGCGCCTGTACGAGGAGCCGCTGCTGCTGGCGGTCGGCCCGCGCCACCGGCTTTCGGGCCGAACCTCGGTCCGATGGAAGGACCTGGCGGAGGAGGAGCTCGTCTCCTTCGGCGCCGGCTCCACGGTCCGCGAGCTCGTGGCGAAGGCGACGCGGCAAGCCGGCGTCCAGATGCGGGCGCCCATCTCCGCGACAAATCTCGGCACGGTCCGCGCGCTTGTGTCGGCCGGCCTCGGCGTCGCGATCCTGCCGCGGGAGGCGCTGACTCTCCCGGGCCCCCCGCTCGTCGGGGTGGCCCTGACCGCGCCCCGACTCACCCGGATCGTGGCCCTAGCGCGCAACCCCGTTCGCTACCAGAGCCCGGCCGCCCGCGCCTTTACCGATTTCCTGCGGGAGGGCCTCCGCGAGGAGCGTCCGATCAGGGGTTCTCTATTTCGGTGAGCTCTGGATTCGGGTGATCTGCGCCGAAACGGTTTTCCATCTCCCGTCCATCATCGCCCAGACATCCGTGTACCGGCTCGTGCCGGTCGATCCATCGCGGCGCGTGAACACGCCTGTAGCGTGCACGAGGCCGACGTTTCCGTAGATCCGAACGCGCACGTCCGTGAGCCTGTAGGTTGCAACATCGGGGCCGCGCCCGGCATCGCGCAGGAACTCCTCTCGGCCAAGGATGGACCCGTCCGACTCGGTGCAAAGGAAATCCTCGGCGAGGTTGTCCCGATACCAGCCCACATCGGCTTTCATGAAGGCGTCGACATAACCCTGGTTGAGTCGCGCCAGTGTTGTCGTGGCGGCGCGATCCGCTTCGGAGATATCCGGCATGACGGCTCCGCCTTTCTGTCGCGGAAAGAGGTTGTCGAGAAGAGGCCACGAGGCCGCGTCTCCATCGGAGGGCCGGACCGTTTTCACGTCAGGGAAAACAAGGTCGGGTCCGGTGTGCCCGCAACGAGCGCCTGCCGGCCGCCGGCTTCCAGCGCCAGCAGCTTGCGCTTGATCGCCAGGCCTCCGCCGAAGCCCGTCAGCGAACCGTCCGCGCCGATGACGCGGTGACAGGGAATGATGATCGGGATGGGGTTACGGCCGTTGGCCGCGCCCACCGCTCGCGACGCGGCCGGTCTGCCGAGCCGCCGGGCGATGTCGCCGTACGACACGGTCTCGCCGTAAGGGATGTCCGAGAGCGCGGACCACACTTCTCGCTGGAAAGCGGTGCCTTCGGGGGCCAGCGCGAGATCGAAGCGGCGCAGCTCCCCCGCAAAGTAGGCATCGAGTTGGGCGATCGCCTCTCGAAAGGGCTCTTCCGTGCCCGGCTGGTGTCCGGCGGCCTCGGCCGGATGAAATCGATTCTCAAAGGAGATACTGCGCAATCCTTTTTCGTCGCCGGCGATGCGCAGCCGGCCGACGGGCGTGGAGATCTCGCAGAAGCGCATCATCCCGCGGCGATACTCCGCGCCGAGACGGCCCGCGCACGCCCGCCGGCGAGGTCGGCCGCGGCGCGCCAAAGGTAGAGGGCCGCATAGGCTCGCCAGGGCCGCCACCGTTCGGCGCGTTTGCTCAACTGTCTGGCGGTCATGAGGCTGCCCTGGCCGGCCGTTCGGAGCAGCACCAGATCGTTCGCGGGAAAGGCGTCGGGTTGGCGGAGCGCCCGCATGGCGATGTACTGGGCCGTCCAATCACCGATCCCCCGGATGCGAGCGAGGTTCGCGAGCGAAGCCTCCTCCGCTCCCGAAAGAGAGAGCCCGATCCCGCCGGAGACGACGCCCTCGGCGAGCGCGCGGATCGCGCTCGCCCGGACCCGCGGCATCCCCTCGAAATCGGCGTCGGCAAGCCTCTCGGCCGAGGGAAACACGAGGCAAAGCCCCCCGGGGTCGGAGAGGGAGAGCCGTTCTCCGAACCTTTCCGCGAGATGACCCGCGAGCGTCGACGCAGCGGCCACCGAAACCTGCTGGCCGAGAATCGCGCGCACCGCCAGCTCGAACCCGTCCCACGCGCCGGGGACCCGCAGGCCGGGATGCTCCTTCACCAACCGCCCCAGCAGGAGATCGCGACGGAAGTGCTCCGCGATGACAGCCGGCTCCGCGGCGAGATCGAAGAGGGCGCGCAGTCGCGTCACGATCGGCAGGAGAAAGAGAGGCTCGCCGAAGCGGATGCGCGCCTCCAGAGCATGAACGCCCTTTGCGTGCCGGACTTCCAGGATGCCGTGCCGCCCCTGGAGCGCGAAGGAACGGCGATAGGCGCCGGAAGCGACCTCCTCGACGCCGGGTATGGCGCGGCCCGCGAGAAACGTCAGGAGCGATTCCCAGTCGTAGGGAGGATGGTAGGGAAGGCGGAAAACGTACTCGTCCGGCCGCGCGCGCAAGGCCACCGGCCTCCGGCGACGCAGGTCCGAAGGAGTCCGGCCATAGAGCTCGCGTATGGAGTCGTTGAAGCGGCGGACGCTTCGAAAACCGGATGCCAGCGCCACGCGAGACATGGGCAGGTCGGTATCGCTGATGAGTTGTTTGGCGAATTGCAGCCGCCACGCTCTCGCCACGGCGATGGGCGAGGCGCCGAGGTGAGTCCGGAACAGACGGCTGAGGTGGCGGGCGCTCACGCCGAGGCGTTCCGACAGACCCGCGAGGCTCTCGGACTGCAGCGCGCCTTCGGTGATCAGACGCAGAGCCCGGCTGACCGTCGTCGCCGTGCCGTTCCAGGCCGGCGTGCCCGGGGCCGTCTCGGGCCGGCACCGGAGGCACGCCCGGAACCCGGCCGCGACGGCCTCTTCGGCCGAACGGAAATAACGAACGTTCTCGGCCCTGGCTGTGGGCGATGGACAGATCGGCCGGCAATAGATGCCGGTCGAGAGGACGGCAATGAAGAACCGTCCGTCGAAACGCGCGTCGCGGGCCAGGCGCGCCTGGTCGCAGACTCTCGTGTCCAACGCCGCCACAGAGGTCAGCGTATCCCTCTTCCTTTTTCCCGGGTCGCCATTTTCGGACGTGAATGTCCGGTCTTCGAAATCGTTCCCCGATCAGCCACTAGCCGGTCCCCGGAACCTGCGCCGCGCCGACACGAGCCAGTAGAGTCCGAGCGAGACACTGAAGAGGAGCATCGTCCAGAGGACGAGCTCGTTGGGAGGAAGGCAGAAGACGACGGTGATGAAAGCCACCCAGAGGATGGCGACGCCGTTCAAAAGCGGCGCGAACCGGCCCAGGTTCCAGGGCGCGTTCTCCGGAGTCGCGAAGACTCCCTGTCCACGCAGCCGGTTCCTCAAGTTGAGGAGGATCGGGAGCCCGTAGGCGAGGTAGAGAGCGATCGTGCTGATCGAAGTGACCACGGGAACGGCGGCCGCATAGACACAGATCGCCACGGCCAGCGCGGCGCTGACGAGGATCGCCGGGACGGGTGTGCGCCAGCGCGGGTGGATCCTGCGGAGGAACGCCGACCCGGGCATCCCGCCATCGCGCGCGAACGCATACCACATGCGGCCCATCGAAGTAATCGACGAAAGCCCGCAGAGCCACATCGCTCCGCCGATGACGATCGCCACGAGATTGGCCAGCGCCCGCGGGAGGTTGTGGTCGATGATGTAGAGAACCGGATAGGGATCGGCGGCTGTCCGGGCGACGTCGCCGCCCGGGATGCACCACGTCAGGACGAGGAGCAGCACCCACCCGAAGACGGCGGAGACGGCGACCGAAAGAAAAACGCCCCACGCGGAGGTCAGCCGCGCCATCACCGTCTCCTCGGCGACGTGCGCCGAGGCGTCGTAGCCGGTGTAGGTCCACTGCGCCTGAAGGAGCCCGAGCACGAACGCGAGCGCGAAAGGCCCGGCGGCATAAAAAGCCGCGAGCGACGGAAAGAGAGCGAAGAGCGGGGAGGGAAAGGCGTGGCTGCCGACGACGACGGCCGGGGCGATGCGGCCGCCGGGGAGCTCTGCCGATGAGGCCTGAAGCGGCGTCACGGCGGGCGCGAAGCGGGTCAGGAACTCCCGAGGGTTGTGGTGGGTGCCGAGAAAAACGAGGAGCAGCACGATGAGCGCGCCGCCGGCGATGTGCCACCAGACGCTGAAGTCGCTCAATTTCGCCGTGAGGCGAATGCCGAAGACGTTGATCGCGACCTGCGGAACGAGAATCAGGACCATGACGAAGAGCTGAAAGCTCCAGCTCGTCACGGCGCCGAACACCGGCACCTTCGCGTCGGCGGGCAGTCCGAGGAGGCGCGTCGCGGTGCCGATCAGGTAGGTCGCGGCCGCGATGTCGATTCCGGCGGTGATCGTGACCTGGCCGACCATGTTGAACCATGCCGTCGTGAAAGCCGGGCCCCGGCCGCCCAGGCGGAAGGCCCAGAAATAGAGGCCCCCGGCGGTCGGGTAGAGAGAGGCCAGCTCGGCCATGCTCGCGGCGACGGCGAGCGTGAAGAGGCTCACGATCGGCCATCCGACGGTGTTGATGATCGGGCCCGCGAACTTCAGCCCATAGCCGAAGAGAAGGACGGCGCCCGTCAGGATCGAGATGACGGAGAAGCTGATCGCGAAGTTGGAGAAGCCCCCCATTTCGCGGAGGAGCTGCTGCGTGTATCCGAGCCGCGACAGGTCCTCCTCGTCGCGCCGGAGAAGCTCCTCCCGGCTCGGCATGATTCCGGGCGTTACTCCGGCGTCACATACGCGGCGGTGATGCCCCCGTCGACGGTGAACGTCGCGCCGTTGACGTAGGACGACTCATCCGAGGCGAGGAAGAGAGCCGCCTGGGCGATCTCCTTCGCCTGCGCCAGCCGTCCGGGCGGGATGTGCACCATGCGGCGCGCCCGTCGGGCCGGATCCGAGAAGAGCTCCTTTAAGAGCGGCGTATCGACCGGACCGGGACAGAGGGCGTTGGCGCGGATGCCCTTGCGCGCGAACTCGATCGCGATCTCGCGCGTCATCGCGAGCACGCCTCCCTTGCTCGCCGTGTAGGCGATCTGGGGCGTTGCGGCCCCGACCAGCGCGACGAACGACGCCGTGTTCACGATCGACCCGCCGCCCGCGCGGAGCATCGCGGGGATCGCGAACTTGCAGCCGAAGAA
>Ga0070708_100003096_pt1 | contig 12940 bp, 11 predicted proteins | sample KBSK5503metaG_FD_65469 | JGI IMG/M metagenome (GOLD analysis project Ga0070708, IMG submission 65469) | Corn, switchgrass and miscanthus rhizosphere microbial communities from Kellogg Biological Station, Michigan, USA - KBS K5-50-3 metaG | ecosystem: Host-associated > Plants > Roots >...
GATGCCCACGCCCACCTGGACATGATCCAAGGGGGGTCTGGGGGGATGGGTCCCTCCCAACAGGGGTCCGGGGGGATGGGTCCCCCCGGGAAGAAGACCGGGGGGGTCTGGGGGGGTCGTCCCCCCGGGCTGGCACAGGTGCTCGCCGCGGCGCGGGCCGCGGGCATCGTCCGGGTCGTCACGATCGGCTGTGACCTGGCGTCCTCCCGCTGGGCGGCCCGCTGCGCCGCCGAGCACGAGGAGGTCTATGCAGCCGTCGCGATCCACCCGAACGAGACCGAGACGGTCACCGAAGAGGCGCCCGCCGAGGCAGTGCTGGCCGAGATCGGGACGCTGGCCCGGCTGCCCAGGGTGGTCGCGGTCGGCGAGACCGGCCTGGATTACTACCGCGACCACGCCGCCCCCGACGTGCAGCGCTGGTGGTTCCGCGAGCACATCAAGATCGCCAAGCGGGTCGGCAAGGCGCTGATGATCCACGACCGGGAGGCGCACGCCGACGTGTTGCGCATCCTGGAGCAGGAGGGCCCGCCGGACCGGGTGGTGTTCCACTGCTTCTCCGGCGACGTGGCCATGGTCAAGCAGTGCGCCGAGGCCGGCTACGTGATGTCGTTCGCGGGCAACGTGACGTTCGCCAACGCGCAGCCGCTCCGCGACGCCGCAGCGGCCGCCCCGGCCGAGCTCATCCTGGCCGAAACCGACGCGCCGTTCCTCACCCCGGTGCCGAACCGCGGCAAGCCCAACGAGCCCGCCCTGACCGCCGACACCCTGCGCGCCCTGGCCGAGGTGAAGGCCATGGACCTGGCCGACCTGTGCGACACGGTCACCGCCACCGCCCAGCGCACCTTCGGCCCCTGGTAGCCCCGGTGCGGCCGATGGTGCGGCTGCTTACTCCGGGGGATATCAGGGAGCTGGCCGGGCGGCTGGGCGTGCGGCCGTCCAAGCGGCTGGGGCAGAACTTCGTCATGGAGGCGGGCACCGTACGCCGGATCGCGGCGCTGGCCGCCCTCGAGCCCGACGACGTGGTGCTCGAGGTGGGGCCGGGGCTCGGCTCGCTCACCCTCGCGCTGCTGGAGGCCGGGGCCGGCCAGATGGTGGCGGTCGAGATCGACCCGGTGCTTGCGGCCGAGCTGCCGCGGACCATCGCCGCCCGGGCGCCTGATCTGGCCGGCCGGGTGGCCGTGGTGGCCGCCGACGCGCTGCACGTCGGCGAGCGCGACCTGCCCGCGGTGCCGTCGGTGCTGGTCGCGAACCTGCCCTACAACGTGGCGGTGCCGGTCGTGCTGCACCTGCTGGCGGCCCTGCCCGCGCTGCGGCGGGGCCTGGTGATGGTGCAGGCCGAGGTGGCGGAGCGGCTGTGCGCCGGCCCAGGCTCGCGGGTGTACGGCGCACCCTCGGTGAAGCTGGCCTGGTTCGCGGCGGCCCGTCCGGCCGGGCCGGTGCCGCGCACGGTGTTCTGGCCGGTGCCGAACGTGGACTCCCGGCTGGTCGCGTTCACCAGGCGAGACCCGCCGGCCACCACGGCGGGCCGCGAGGAGGTGTTCGCGGTCGTCGACGCGGCCTTCCGGCAGCGGCGCAAGACGCTGCGGGCCGCCCTGGCCGGCTGGGCCGGCTCGGCGCCGGAGGCCGAACGGCTGCTCCGCGCGGCGGCCATCGATCCGCGGGCGCGCGGGGAATCGCTGGGCGTCGCCGAGTTCGCGCGGCTGGCGGCGGTCGGTCCGCCGGGACCGCGTACGATTTCAGCATCGTGACCAGTGAGCATGCGGGAGACACCGTGACCGTGCGGGTACCCGCCAAACTCAACCTCCAGCTCGCGGTGGGTCCGCCGCGGGCCGACGGCTACCACGACCTGGTGACCGTCTTTCACGCCGTCTCGCTGTTCGACGAGATCACCGCGGAGCCCGCCCGGCGGGACGGGATCACGGTCACCGGCGAGGGCGCGGACCGGGTCCCGGCCAACCGGGACAACCTGGCCCTGCGGGCGGTGGCTGCGCTGCGCAAGGCGGCGGCCGGCGCGGCCGGGCCGGGCGGCGTGCACATCACCATCGCCAAGCGGATCCCGGTGGCGGCCGGGCTGGCCGGCGGCAGCGCCGACGCGGCCGCGGCCCTGGTCGCCTGCAACGAGCTGTGGGGCAGCGGCGTGAGCCAGGCGCGGCTGCTCGAGATCGCGGCCCGGGTCGGCAGCGACGTGGCCTTCGCGCTGCTCGGCGGGACCGCGGTCGGCCGCGGCCGGGGCGAACGGCTGACGCAGGCGCTCGCCCCGGCGACCCAGTACCACTGGGTGCTGGCCTTCGCCGACGGGCACCTGTCCACGCCCGAGGTCTACGCCGCGCTGGACCGGCTCAGGGCCGCGGGAGGCGCCGTGGTCCCGGCCGAGCCGGACCTGGACGCCGCGCTGATGTCGGCGCTGCGCTCGGGCGACGCGCGCATGCTCGGCCGGGCGCTGAGCAACGACCTGCAGCCGGCCGCGCTGTCGCTGTTCCCCGCGCTGCGCAAGACCCTGGCGGCGGGCCTCGAGCTGGGCGCGCTCAGCGCGCTGGTGTCGGGTTCGGGGCCGACCTGCATGTTCCTGGCGCCCAGCGCGGACCGGGCCCTCGACCTGGCCGCGTCCATGTCGGGCGCGGGCGTGTGCCGTTCGGTGGCCCGGGTCGCCGGGCCGGTGCCTGGCGCGGCCGTCCTGCCCCGCGCCAGGTGAGCCGGCCGTGGTGAACCTGATCAGCCTGGAGAAGGCGGCCAAGGCGTACGCGCACCGGACGCTGCTGGACGGCGTCTCGCTCGGCGTGTCGGCCGGGGACAGGATCGGCGTGGTGGGGCGCAACGGCGCGGGCAAGTCCACGCTGCTCGGGCTGCTGGCCGGCCGGGTGGCGCCGGACACCGGCCGGGTGGCGATGGCGGCAGGCCTGCGGCTCGGCTTCCTGCCGCAGGCGGACCAGCTGTCCGGGACGGTCGGGGAGATCGTCTTCGGATCCGGGGGGGCTCGGGGCACCCCGTGGGAGGCCGACCCCCGGGCGCGCGTCATCATGGCCGAGCTGCTGCCAGGGATCGGCACCGGCACCACCGCCGCTCAGCTGTCCGGCGGCGAGCGGCGCCGGGCCGCGCTCGCGTCCCTGCTGGTCGCCGAGCGCGACGTGCTGCTGCTCGACGAGCCCACCAACCACCTCGACATCGAGGCGATCGACTGGCTCGGCCGGCACCTGCGCGACCGCGGCTCCGCGGTCGTCGTGGTCAGCCACGACCGCTGGCTGCTCGACCACGTGTGCGAGCGGACCTGGGAGGTCGACCGGGGCCGGGTGCACTCCGCCGAGGGCGGCTACTCGGCCTACGTGCTCGCCGAGGCCGAGCGCGAGCGCAGCGAGGAGGCCGTCGAGCGGCGCCGCCGCAACCTCGCCCGCAAGGAGCTCGCCTGGCTGCAGCGGGGCGCCCGGGCCAGGACGACCAAGGCGAAGTTCCGCGTCGAGGCGGCCAACGCGCTGATCGCGGCCGAGCCGCCGCCTCGGGACACCGTCGAGCTCACCCGGCTGGCCACCGCCCGGCTGGGCAAGACCGTGATCGAGCTGGAGGACGTGTCCGTTTCGGTCGGCCAGCGCACGCTGCTCGACCACGTGACCTGGCGGCTCGGGCCCGGGGACCGGGTCGGCCTCGTCGGCGTCAACGGCAGCGGCAAGACGTCCCTGCTGCGGGTGCTGGACGGGGAGGGCAATCCCGGGCTGCGGGCCGACGGGACGATCGTCAGGGGCAAGACCGTGCGGCTGGCCCACCTGTCCCAGGAGCTCGCGGAGCTCGACCCGGACCAGCGGGTCCGCGAGGCGGTGGAGGAGATCCGGCTGCGGATCCGGGTCGGCGACAGGGAGCTGTCGGCCGGCCAGCTGCTGGAGCGGCTCGGCTTCGCCGCGGAGCGGCAGTGGACAACGGTCGGCGACCTGTCCGGCGGCGAGCGGCGCCGGGTCCAGCTGCTCCGGCTGCTCATGGACGAGCCGAACGTGCTGCTGCTCGACGAGCCGACCAACGACCTGGACATCGAGACGCTGACCGAGCTGGAGGACCTGCTCGACGGCTGGCCCGGCACGCTGGTGGTAGTGAGCCACGACCGGTACTTCCTTGAGCGGGTGACCGAGCACGTGGTGGCGCTGCTCGGCGACGGCACGCTGTCCTTCCTCGGCGGCGGCGTAGACGAGTACCTGGACCGGATCCGGGCCGCCCGCGGCGCGCCCGACCCGGCGAGGCCGACCGCCCACGCCAGGCCCGCGGCGGCCGAGGAGCGCACCGCCCGCAAGGAACTGCAGCGCCTCGAGCGCCAGCTGGACCGCCTGTCGGCCCGCGAGGACGACCTCACCGCCCAGCTAGCCGCGAACGCCACCGACTACGAAAAGCTCACCGAGCTAGGCGCCGAGCTGAAGGCGACCCAGTCAGAGAAGTCCGACCTAGAGGAACGCTGGCTGACGGTTGCGGCAGAGCTCGAATAGGCGAGCCGAAGAGGGTGTCCTCCCCCGCGAGCCAAAGGGCCGCGCCGGCGACTGGACTGAGGAGCGAGGAGCCTGCGACGAGCGACGAGGGAAGGAGCCGGCTTAAGGCGGCCCGGCGGCGAGCGGGATAACAGAGTGCCCGGAGGCGAGCGGGGATCATCAAAGGGCGCGAGCAGGATCCGCATCAGGCCGGCGAGGTGCCGGCGCTCGCCGGCGTTCAGGCCCGCCAGCAGCACCCACTCGCGGCGGAGCAGGCCGGCCAGCGCCGCGTCCACCCGCTGCTGGCCCTGCTCGGTCAGGGTGACCAGCACGCCCCGCTTATCCCGCGGGTCGGGCTCGCGGCGGACGAGTTCCTTGCGCATCAGCCGGTCGATCCGGTTCGTCATGGTGCCCGAGGTGACCAGCGTGGCGCGCAGCAGCGCGCCCGGCGTGAGCTGGAACGGCGGGCCCTGTCGGCGCAGCGCGGAGAGCACGTCGAACTCCCACGACTCGAGCCCGTGCTCGGCGAAGGCGCCGCGCCGCGCGATGTCCAGGTGCCGGGCGAGCCTGGAGATCCGGCTGAGCACCTGCATCGGCTCGACGTCCAGGTCGGGCCGCTGCGCTCGCCACGCGGCGACCAGGTCGTCCACCTCGTCCCGTAGCAGCGGTTCGCCGAGGATTTCCTCGTCGGAGTCCGCCTCAGCACCGGAGCCGGCGCGCTGGCCCATTACTAGAGCGTATCTCTTGACGTCAAGACTCGCCGTCCGGTACAAGGGGATCAGGTCTCATGTGTCTCTCGATATCAGAGAAGGATTGACCATCATGTGGGACGCGGCCCTTTATCTGCGGTTTGGAGGCGAGCGCGCCAGGCCGTTTTTCGACCTGCTCGCCAGGGTCGGAGCTGAACTCCCCGGATACGTGGCCGACATGGGCTGTGGCCCAGGGAACCTGACCGCCCTGCTCGCGGAGCGCTGGCCCACCGCCGCTGTCTGCGGCGTGGACAACTCGCCCGAGATGATCGAGGCAGCCCGCCAGTTCGCCACGGCTGGCGCCCCGCGATCGGCGGCTCCATCCGGTTCCGGGCCGGTCGCGACGAGCCACGCGCCCGGGTTGTCGTTCATGCTCGACGATATAAGGCACTGGGAACCCCAGTGCCTGCCCGATGTGATCATCTCCAACGCGGTGCTGCAGTGGGTGCCCGGCCATCGCGAGTTGCTGGTCCGCTGGGCGGACCAGCTGGCTGGCGACGGCTGGCTGGCCTTCCAGGTCCCGGGTAACTTCGACCAGCCGGCGCACGCGATCCTGCGTGAGATGGCGGCGTCGGCCCGGTGGCGCCCGCTGCTGCGCGACGTGGAGCTGAACCGGCAGTCAGCCGACCCGTCGGACTACGCGGAACTGCTGTCCGGGGCCGGCTGCGAGGTCGACGCCTGGGAGACGACGTACGTGCACATCCTTCAGGGAGCCGACCCGGTGCTCGAATGGTACAAGGGCACCGGGCTCCGTCCCGTGCTGGCCGCGCTCGACGCGGACCAGGCCGGGGACTTCCTGGCCGACTACGGCACGCACCTTCGGCAGGCGTATCCGCCCGGCCCGTTCGGCACCATCTTCCCGTTCCGCCGGGTGTTCGCCGTCGCTCACCGCGCCGCCTGACCTCAACTCTATTTTTCCTATTGTCTTAGTAGGGAAAACCTGGCAGGATCACGGCATGCGCCGTGGCATCCCTGTCTCGTCAACGCCTGTCCGTCAGCGCGTTCACGTCGGCGCCCTCCCGTTGGCGCGTGGCGTCGCGCGATGTCGGGGCGGGCTCGCCCTGACCTGACCCGACCGGCTCGGTTCCGCTGCCAGCCCGTCTGGTCCGTTTAGTTCACCCGTTTCCGCCGGCGTCCGCCGCCGGCGATGTTCAACGTGAGGAGAGACGCGAAATGAGCATGATGCTCCGGCCGACGTCACCAGCCAGCATGCCGCCTGGCCGGCTACTCGGTGCGCGGCAGCTGGCCGAGGTGGTGCGCCGCCTGGCGGCGAGCCCCGCGGACTGGCTGGGCCGGGTGCGGCTGAACCCGGAGGGCCGCTGGTACGAGCGGATCTACCTCGGCGACAGCCACGAAGTCTGGGTGATCAGCTGGCTGCCCGGCCAGGCCACCGGGTTCCACGACCACGGCGGGTCGGCAGGCGCGTTCGCCGTGGTCTGGGGCACGCTGGTGGAACGCCGGGTGGTCGGGGCCAGCACCACCGGACAGGTGCTGGCCAAGCCGATCGGGGCGGGCGGAGCGCGCGCGTTCGGCCCCCGCTACATCCACGACGTGCGCAACGCCGCCGCCGCCTCGGTGGCGGTGAGCGTGCACGCGTACTCGCCGCCGATGCCGGCGATGACCCGCTATGACCTCACGCCCGGCGGGCTGGTGAAGCGGGGCACGGAGGGAGCCGCGGCATGGTGACGGTCCGGCCGGCCGGCGCCCGCACCATCGACGAGATCCTGGCCTGCGCCCGCGACCGCCTGGTCCGGCTGACGCCGCGGCAGGCCTTCGGCGAGCTGTCCTGCGGCGGCGTGCTGATCGATATCCGGCCCGCGGCGCAGCGGGCCGCGCAGGGCGAGATACCCGGGTCCACCATCGTGGAGCGCAACCACCTGGAGTGGCGCCTGGATCCCTGCTCCGATACCCGGCTAGCCTGGGTCACCGGGTACGACCACCGGATCATCGTCTTCTGCGTGGACGGCTACACCTCCAGCCTGGCCGCGGCCGCCCTGCAGGACCTGGGCCTGCACCGGGCCACGGACGTGATCGGCGGATACCGCGCCTGGGTGGCCGAGGACCTGCCGTCCGCGGCCGCCAGCGCCGGCACGGCCATCCTGGCGCCCGGGGCGGCCCCGGCCTTACCGCCCGGCTGAAGCCTTCCCCTCCCGGCTCTGTTATCCGCTCGCCTCCGGGGTCCCACCCACCTTTCCTGCGCACGGGGGGCTCCCGCCCCCGTCCCCCCTGGCCCATTCCTCTCCACTGGTGCCGCCTTCCCTCGTCGCTCGTCCCTCGCTCCTGGGTCCAGGACGGCACCGCGCCCCTTTCGGCTCGCTCAGGATTTCGCGTCCAGGTGGGAGAGGCCGTTCCAGGCCAGGTCGATCAGGTTGGCGGCGACCTCTTCCAGCTTGGGCTTGCGGGCGTCGAGCCACCACTGCCCGGTGAACGCGACCATGCCGACGACCATCTGGGCGTACATGGGCGCGAGCTTGGGGTCGTGGCCGCGCGAGGCGAGGAAGTCGGCCAGGATGTACTCGACCTGGCCGGCGATATCGCTGAGCAGCGTCCCGTAGGTGCCCGTGCCCGAACCGGGGTTGGAGTCCCGGACCAGGATGCGGAAGCCGTCGGCGTTGTCGTCGATGTACTTGAGCAGGGTCACCGCCGCGGCCTCGAACTTCTCCCTAGTGTGGCCGCCGCCCAGGAGCGTGGTCGCCATCGTCAGCAGGCGGTCCACCTCCCGGTCGACGACCACGGCGTAGAGGCCCTCTTTGCCGCCGAAGTGCTCGTACACCACCGGCTTCGAGACGCCCGCCTGGGCGGCGATCTCCTCGATCGAGGTCCCCTCGAAGCCCCGTTCGGCGAACAGCCGACGCCCGATTTCCAGGAGTTGCTCCCGCCGTTCCTTGCCGGTCATTCTCTTGCGGCCGGATCTTGGGGGCGGGGAACTCACTGGTTTATCATCGCGACTCCGCGTACACCGCGCCACGTATCCGGTCGGCGCGCCGCGTCATCGAACCGAGTTTCCTCGTCGCCGTGGCCGGACGCTTGGCCGAAAGCCGTTCTTCGTCCGGCCAGCGCACGTCGTAGGCCCAGCCCAGCTTCTCCAGCGCCCAGATGACCCGCGCGCTGGGGTCCAGCTGGCCCCTCAGTGCCCCGTGTCGTGCGCAGGTCGGGTCCGCGTGGTGCAGGTTGTGCCAGGACTCGCCGAACGACGCGATCGCCATCCAGGACACGTTCCGCGACTTGTCGCGCACCTCGAACTCCTCGCTGCCGAAGGTGTGGCAGATGGAGTTGATGGCCCAGGTGACGTGGTGCAGCAGTGCGATGCGTACCAGGCTGCCCCAGAAGAAGCCGGTCACCGCACCCTGCCAGGACATCCCCCACAGGCCGCCGATCAGCGCGGGCAGCAGCAGCGTGACGGCGACGAGCCCAGGGAACCAGCCGTCGACCCCCTTGATCCGCCGGTCGGCGAGCAGGTCGGGAGAGAACTTCTCCTGCGAGGTCATGTTCGGGTCGAAGAGCCAGCCGATGTGCGCGTAAAGCAGGCCCTTGGACAGCGCCTTCCAGTCCTCGCCGTACCGCCAGGGGGAGTGCGGGTCGCCTTCCCTGTCGCTGTACTTGTGGTGCCTGCGGTGATCCGACACCCAGGTGATGACCGGTCCCTCGATGGCCAGGCTGCCCGCGATCGCCAGCGCGACCCGCAGGCCGGTCTTGGCCTTGAAGGACCCGTGCGTGAAGTACCTGTGGTAGCCGACCGTCACGCCGAGCCCGGACACCCAGTAGAAGACCAGCGCGATCAGCACGTCGTGCCAGCCCAGGCCCCAGCCCCACAGCAGCGGGATGGCCGCGGCCAGCGCCAGCAGCGGGATAGCCACGAAAACACCGACCAGGAAGCGCTGGAACGCCGAGTTCGGCTCGTCGTCCAGGTCCGGCCGGGTCGGGCGCAGCGTGGTTCTCGAGGTTCCCCCGATCGGTCCGGTGGACGCAGGCATGGTCGGCGAGGTGGCTAGATCCGCTGTGGCGGCGGCCAGCCGGGCCGGCGCGATGGTGGCTTCAGCCGCGTTGACGGTGTCGGGAGATGTGGTCATCGTGCTCCTCTGGAACTCGGGGAAACGGCAGGAGCGCTTGTACGCTTACGTAACCGTAGCCTACTACACCGTAGGTTGGGCAAGGCCCGGCGGATGAATTTCTGCAAATAGACCTATGAATTTCGTATGCACGGCACCACTCACGTCTCATGATGCGAGACGCATGGGCGCTCCGTGCCGCGTTCATCACGGCTCGTCGACAACCGCCTCGCGCTTGAGGCTCGAGTCGCGCGCCTACCCGGCTGCAGCGTCCCTATGCACGCGAAATGGCCCCGTCGGCTCTGGGGAGCCGCGCTACGGCGGCCGCTCCAGTGGGGTTCCAGTAGAGTGAGGACTCGAACCAATCCCGGGTCGTCTAGTGGCAGGACTAGTGGTTTTGGTCCACTCAACGGAGGTTCGAATCCTTCCCCGGGAGCACAAGGAGGTTCGAAGCCTGGCCGTGCTGGCGTCAGCGCTCGCCCGTGATCGCCGCCGACCAGCCTTCGATCTTGCGGTAGAGGCTGCTGCTGCGCCGGACGTCGACGCGGAGGCAGCCGTGGTAGTCCTCGCCCACGTTCTTCCGCACTGTCCTCGGGTTGTGGCGTTTCAACGTCGGCGTGCGGAACTGGCTGGGGGACGCGCCGGTGACCTCTAGCCAGAACCGCTGGGCTGCTTCCACGTCGGCAGTCTCGTGGATGCAGACGCGGAAATTGGCGTCCGTCAGCGGGGTTCCTGTCGTCTGCAGGAATCTCAGGAACAAGCGAATGAGGGCTGGGTCGCTGTTCGTGAATATCACCCGATCGGCACGACGATCGGGCTTGTTCTTCGAACCCTCGCACCAGTAGGCAGTGGCGCCGGCGATGAGGATCTCGCGGTCAGTCAGGTCACCGATCTCGGCGGCGGCCGCCGCGCGTGCCGCGGCGCGTCTGGCTTCGTTTACCTGGCGCTTGGCGGCCCAGTAGCGGCGCACGCCTTCTGCTGCCCGCTCCCTGCATTCCGCGTAGCTCAGCCGCTCTGGTGTGGGGAGGTCCCGTACCCATAGCGACACAGAGCTCTTGGCCACGCCGAGAACTGCGACGATCTCCTCGTAGTGCAGGCCCCGCGCCCGCAAGTCGCGGGCTTTGGCCCTCAAGTCGTCCTTGGCATTGGGCCGCCGGGTCCACGCGGGCGGCGGTTCCCCTTTGAGGGCGTTGTCGAGCGTGGAGTTGCTCATCGGGCCCAGGATCTCTTTGATCTGACTGCGGGATCTGCCCTGGCGGCGCAATGTGACCGCCTGCTCTCGTAGCAGGTCAAGCTCTTGTGGAGTACGCACATTCGAACTCTAGTACGAGGCACTGACATTTCCGGAGTGCTGTCCCTCGTACTGCGTGCGCGCTCCCGGGCCTGCACCTGATGGGACCCTGAGCGGGCAGCGGCGCTCGGGGCTGTTTCGGCGGGGGCGGGCGGGGTATGGCGCTGGCACAGCGTGCCCGGCGGCCACCGGGTGGCCGGAGCCTCGGGCGGCCGGCGGAGCACGGCTGGTTGCCCGGCGTGTTCCTCCCCGCCGCGGGCGTGACCGCCGGCTACATTTCGAAACGCTAGGCGAGTCACGGCGGCCTGTGCCGCTGGGAGGACATGCATGACGGTGGCCCTGGTCCTGGCCGGGAATCCGGGCGAGGCCGACGCGGGGCTGTGCGGCCAGCTGGCCGCGCTCGGCGTGCGCCGGGTCGACGCGGCCGAGCGGACCGGGCATGGGCTGCTGACCGTCGCTGCGGCCGCGCGGGCGGCCGGGGAGCGCGTGCTCATCTGCGTCGGCGCGGACGCCATCCCCGCACCTGTGCTGGCGAGGCTGCTCGGCGCCGGCCGGACCGCGGCCTTCACCGGCGTCCAGGCGGGGACGGTCCGCGCGGCGCGCCAGGCGGCGGACCCGCTGGGCGGCGGGGCGCTGGTGGTCGACACGCCCGACCTCGACGCGCTGGCCCGGGCGGCCGAGTCGCTCGCGGCCACGCACGCGGGGCCCGCGGGGGTCGAGACGCTGCTCGGCGAGCTCACCCGGCGCGGCGTCACGGTCCGGATCATGGACGCCGGGCCGGACAGCCAGGGCGCCGTCACCCAGCTGCTCGCCGACCCCGCCGCCCGCGACATGGTCCGGTGGGCGCAGTGGCGCAAGCTGACCCCGGCGGCGCTGTACGGGATCTCGCTGGGCCTGGGGCTGATCGCCGCCGTGTGGTTCGCCGAGCTGGCGGTGCGGGCCAAGCTGCTGGCCGTCGCGGCGCTGGTCGCCTCGTTCCTTTTCGCCAGGACCGGCTCGCTGCTCGCCGCCACCAGCCGCCAGGCCCGGGCCGGCGCGCTGGTCAGCTGGCTCGGGGCCGCCTGCGGGCTGCTGACCGAGCTGGCGGTCTACGCGGCGCTGGCCGTCAGCTCCGGCCTGGCCCTGAGCAGCACCCAGGGAACCGGCGTGGCGGGGCTGGACGGGACCTTCGGGGGAGCGCTGCGGAACACCTTCGTCGCCAGCTGGGGCGTCGCCGGGACGGCGGGCGTGTGGCGGCTGGCAATCGCGGCCGCGCTGCTCCTGGGCGTCCGCCGGATGGCCGGGCTCGGCTACGAGCACACGGCCCTGACGCCGGGAAGCCTGTTCCCCCGGTCGGTGCTGCGCACCCTGGAACAGGGGGTCACCCTGCCGGCCGGCGAGCGGCTCGCGGTGATCGTGGTGACCTCCGTGTTCTTCGGGCCGCGGCTGACGTTCCTGGTGCTGCTCGGCTGGGGCGTGCTGGCGGCGGGTTACGTCCTCGCCAGGCAGGCCGCCCGGCCGGCGGACGGGGCCGGCCTGGCCGGGCCGCGGGACGGGCCGGCCGCTTACCGCGGCGACGGCGTCGTGTCGCGCTGGATCGGCGGCCTGGTCCAGGGCCGGCTGCCGCCGCTGCCGCCGGTGCTGGTGGGCCTGCTCGTCACCGGCGTCCTGGCCTCCCTCGGCATGGGGAACCTGCCCGGCATCCTGGTGCTGACGCCGGTCGAGGCGATGATGCTCGCGGCCCTCGGCGCCAGGCACCCGCACGACGGGCGGCTGGACTGGCTGGTGCCCGCGCTGCTGACGACGGGCGAGTGCGTGTACCTGGCCGCCCTCGGCCTGTCCCGCCACGTGGCCCCGTGGCTGGTCTACCTGCTCCTGACCGCCGTGGTCGTGCGCCACGTCGACCTGGCCTTCCGCGCCCGGGCCGGCCGGGGTCTGGCGGCCGACGGGTTCGGCTTCGGCTGGGAGGGGCGGATGCTGCTGGCGGCGGCCGCCGCCGTGGCGGGTGTCGCGCCGTTCGCCTACGCCGTGGTTTCAGGTTATCTTTGGTTGCTTTTTTTCTGGGATTTCCTCAGCGGATGGCTGGCACCTGGACAACCGCGGCTCACGGACGGAGACAGCGCGTGATCGGGATGGTCCTCGCCGCGGGCGCGGGCCGGCGGCTGCGGCCCGACACGGACGCGCTGCCCAAGGCGCTGCTGCCGGTGGACGGCCGGGTCACCATCCTCGACATCGCGCTGCGTAACCTGGCCGCGGTGGGACTGCGCGACATCGTGATCGTGGTCGGCTACGCGGCGGAGGCGGTGCGCGAGCGGGCGGCCGGGCTGGAGCGGGAGCACGGCGTCCGGCTGACGCTGGTGGACAACGACCGGGCCGAGGACTGGAACAACGCCTACTCGCTCTGGCTGGCGCGCGAGCATTTCGCGGCGGGCG
>Ga0070708_100003097_pt1 | contig 12939 bp, 15 predicted proteins | sample KBSK5503metaG_FD_65469 | JGI IMG/M metagenome (GOLD analysis project Ga0070708, IMG submission 65469) | Corn, switchgrass and miscanthus rhizosphere microbial communities from Kellogg Biological Station, Michigan, USA - KBS K5-50-3 metaG | ecosystem: Host-associated > Plants > Roots >...
GGTCGAGGTGCCGGGCGACCTTCCGCAGGTGCGGGTGGACGTGGACCGCATGGTGCAGGTGGTGACCAATCTCCTGTCCAACGCCATCAAGTTCTCGCCGCCGGGCTCGACGGTGACAGTGTCGGTGGCGCGCGCGGCCAGACAGCTCGAGCTGCGCGTCACCGATCGGGGCCGCGGCATCGCGGCGGAGGACATGAGCAGGCTCTTCAAGAAGTTCCAGCAGCTCGACGGGAGCAATGTTCGCTCGGTCGGCGGCACGGGCCTGGGGCTCGCCATCTGCCGCGGGATCGTCGAGGAGCACGGCGGCTCGATCGGCGTCGAGAGCCGCCTGGGGCAGGGTGCCACCTTCACGGTCACGGTGCCGCTGCCCGCCGCCGAGGGCGTGGGCGAGCCTGCAAGCGCCGAGCCGGGCGACGGGCATGGTCCGTTGATCCTCGTGGTGGACGACGAGCCCGACATCCGGATGCTGCTGCGCGACCAGCTCGAGATGGAGGGATTCCGCGTCCTGGAGGCGGGCAGGGCGCTCGAGGCCGTCGAGGTCGCGCGGGATCACCAGCCCGACCTCATCACCATGGACCTCATGCTGCCCGATCTCGACGGCTTCGAGGCGATCCGGCTCCTCCGCGACAATGCGCTGATGCGGGAGATTCCGGTTGTGATCCTCTCCGCCATGGAGCTGGACGACGACGACACGAGGGCGCTCGGGCCCACCGTGCACCTGACCAAGCCCTTCTCGCGGGCGGAACTCCTGGGAATCATCCGCGCCAACCTGCGCCTGGACCGGAGCCACAGCCGATGAGTACGGGATGACGAGTCCGCGGATCCTCGTGCCGCGAATCCTCGTGGTCGACGACGAAGTCGACATCAGCACCGTGCTGAGCGTGACCCTGCGGCGCGCCGGCTTCGACGTCCAGACCGCGGGCGACGGCATCGAGGCCATCGAGTCCATCCACCGCGAGCCGCCCGACCTCGTCATCCTCGACGTCATGATGCCGCGCGCGGACGGCCTCGAGACCCTCAAGCGCATCCGCGAGCACGGGCCCACGGTCAACCTGCCCGTCATCATGCTTTCCGCCAAGGCCCAGCTTGCCGACAAGATCCGTGGGTTCGACCGCGGCGCCGACGACTACGTGGCCAAGCCCTTCGAGCCGTCAGAGATGCTCGTGCGCGTGCAGTCGCTGCTCAAGCGCACCGCGCTCGCGCGGCTGACTGCCCCGCTCCTGGGCGTGCTCGGGGAGTGGTCCTCGACCGAGGGCGTCGCGCAGCTGACGCGCGACCTGGAGGCCGCGCGGGACATCCAAGCCCGGCTGACGCCGCCGGTGCCGCCGAGCATGGCCGGACTCGAGGCGGGCGCCGTGCTGCGACCGTCCACCATGGTCGGCGGCGACTTCTTCGACATCCTGCCCATGGGCGAGCGCATCGCGGTGGCGGTCGGCGACGTGTCGGGCAAGGGTATCCCCGCCGCGCTGCTGATGGTCATGGTGCGGACGCTCCTGCGCGAGATCGCGCGCGGCCTCGCCGAACCCGCCGAAGTGCTGGCGCGCCTCAATGCCTCGCTCTGCCGCGACATGCCGCCCTCGATGTTCGTGACAATGGTGCTGGCCGTCCTCTTTCCGGGGCGCGTGGGGCGGGTCGCGCTCGCCTCGGCCGGCCACCCCGAGCCCATCCTCGTGCGGTCGGGCGCCGCGCCAAAAGCGGTGTCCGTGGGCGGCATGATGTTGGGCGTCTTCGAAGAGGCGGCATTCGAGGAGGCCGAGGTCGATCTCGAGTCCGGCGACAGCCTGGTCTTTCTCACGGACGGCGTCATCGAGGCGCCCGGCGCCGATGGCAAGCGCCCGGGTCTCGATCGCGTGCTCCGCGCGCTCGACCGCTCGCGGGATCTCGGCGCACAGGCGCAGGCCGAGGCCCTCACGGCGGAGGTGCTGGCCGACGCCGCGGGCAAGATGCGCGACGACATGACGGCCTTCATTTTCAAGCGGCCGTAACACATCCATAGACCGTGCGGACCAGGCCGTACGCGTGAGGTAGATATCATGCCGAGGGTGCGCGAGATCGAGGACGACGGCGGCGATCCGATCCTGAAGGAGACCTTCGCCAGGGAGCGCGAGCTCTTCGGCGGGCTCTTGAACACCACGAAGATTTTTGCCCACTGCCCGCCGATCATGAAGGCGGCCAAGCAGCTTTCCGCGTCTATTGAGAAGTCGGGGCGGCTGCCCGCCGCGCTCGTGCCGCTCGTCTACCTTCGCGTCGCGCTCATCAATGGATGTCCCTTCTGAATCGACATCAACGCATCCAGGGGGATGCAGGCGGGGGCGGACGAGGACAAGATCCGCGAGGTGCCGGCCTGGCGGGAGAGCGGGCGCTTTTCCGGGATGGAGCGCGTGGCGCTGGAGTACGCGGAGGCCATGACGATCACCGGCCAGCGCGTCAGCGACGAGCTCTTCGGGCGGCTTCGGTCCCTCTTCGACGAGGCGCAGATCGTCGAGCTGACCGCCGCGGTCGCGCTCGAGAACTTCCGCAGCAAGTTCAATGTGCCGCTCGGGATAGAGAGCCAGGGCTTCTGCGTTCTTCCATAGTTAGGGGCTACTTGGGCCTCCGGCAACGGTCATGCTCGCCCTCCGCAACAGCCGGTTAGCGTCGCGAGTGCCAATCCGGCGACGAGCCCGTGGCGGGCGGTGAATGCAATGTACCAGCGACAAGTGACCATTGGCTGTCCCTCCGGTGCGGCTGGTCAGGACAATGGCCGCGAGTCTACCAGCCCAGCCGGGCGTGGGGAGAAGGCAAGTGCTCATTGTTTCCCCTTCGGCCGGCGCGGGTCCACGGTGTCGGGGAAATACGGCGATCACGGGCCGCCGGGGCGGGTCGCATACATGGCCTCGGGCAGAGCGGGGCCATCCTTTCCCGCTCGCGCCAGACAGTCAAGCATGGACCGCCCCTGGAATGCTCCGTTGGCCCAGAAACTGATCCGCCCATCGAGCTGCACGTTCCGGATGTCCGAGCCGGGCGCCTGGCTGCGACAAGCCTCCCAGCGGCGCCACGCCTCGTCTTGAGCGGGGGTGTTCGTCACGGTGGAGCAGGCGACCATGAGTAACGCAACGATCATCGGCGTTGAGGCGAGCCAGCGGCGTAGCGCGACGTCACGGGGCATGGCGGCGTAACTCCTAACGCCCGCGGTTCGGGTGTGGCTCGGCAACATGAACGCCCTCCTGGCGTCGGGGAGGACCGGAGGACGGCGGGGGCGCTAGGCCCTTGGCCGGCGCAGCGCGGAAGCCTCCCGCCAGTGTGCCGATAAACGCCCGCCGCGTGGTCACTGGATCACTTCGTCGGCGCGCAGGAGCAGCGACTGCGGGATGGTGAGGCCGAGCGTCTTGGCGGTCTTGAGGTTGACGAGGAGGTAGTATCGGGTCGGCTGCTCCACCGGCAGGTCGCCCGGCTTGGCGCCTTTGAGGATCTTGTCGACGTAGACCGCCGCCCGCCGCAGGATGTCGTCGAGGTCCGGCCCGTACGACATCAAGCCGCCGTCCCTGACAAGGAAGTCGAACTCATACATGGCCGGGATGTGGCGCGCGGCGGCGAACTCGATGATGCGCTTGCGGTTGAGAATCGTGAGCGCGTCCGTCACCAGGAAGAGCGCGTCGGGCTGATTCCGGGTCATCGCGGCGAACGCCGTATCGAAGTCTTCGGGCTCGCGGACGCCCAGCGGCTGGACGGTCACCTGCAGGATGCGCGCGGCACGCTCGACCTCCCGGTAGCGCAGAGTCATCGCAAGATCGTCGGCATTCCAGAGCACGGCGATGCGCGAGGCCTTCGGCACCGCATCCTTGAGGAGCTCCAGCCGCTTCGCGCTCAACTCCGCGGCCTGATCCGTGATCCCGGTGATGTTTCCGCCCGGATGGGCGAGGCTCGAGATCAACCCGGTGCCCACGGCGTCGCCCACGGCGCTGATCACGATGGGGATGGTCGTGGTCGCCTGCCTGGCGGCCTCGGCGGCCGGCCCACCCCTTGTCACGATCACGTCGACTTTGAGGCTGACGAGCTCGGCCGCCAGCCCGGGCAGCCGATCACGCCTGGCCTCGGCAAACCGGCCCGCGTAGCTCACGTTCTTCCCCTCGACGTAGCCGAGTTCCTGGAGCGCCTGCCGCAGCGCGGCCGGCGGGGCGCCGTCCGGCGTGCGCGCGCCAACCTGGAGATAGCCGATGCGCCACACCTTGCCCGGTTGTTGCGCGCCCGCGGAGAGAGGCGCGAGGATAGCGCCCGCCAGTGAGACGATGAATGCCCGCCGATCCATCACTGAATGACCTCATCCGCCCGCCCCAGCACCGACGGCGGGATCGTGAGGCCGAGCGCTTTGGCGGTCTTGAGGTTGATGACCAGCTCGAAGTTCGTCGGCTGCTCGACAGGCAGGTCCGCTGGCTTGGCCCCCTTGAGGATCTTGTCGACGTAGTAGGCCGCCCGGCGGTACTGGTCAAGAAGGTTCGTGCCATAGGCCATAAGGCCACCGGCCTCCGCGTGCATCCCGAACGCGGACACCGTTGGCAGGCGACTCTTTGCCGCGAGGTCTGCGATTCTCTTGCGCTCAATGTTGAGCATCGCGTCTGCGAGGACAAGGAGGGCGCCAGCACGCTCTCTCGTCATCGCCACGAAGGCTCGGTCGATCTCGCTGGGACCATGTGCCTCCAGGGGTTGAAGCCGCACCCCCAATACCCGGGCTGCAACCTCCGCCTCTCGCAACTGGGGTGGGTTACCCGGATTGGCTGGGTTCCAGAGAACCGCCACCCGGGAGACCTTGGGCACCACTTCCCTGAGTAGCTGGAGCTGTTTCCCCACTAGCTCTGGCGCAGTCAGGGACAGCCCGGTAATGTTTCCCCCTGGCCGTGCGACGCTGGTGACCAATCCACTCGCGATGGGGTCATTGACCCCTGCCATGACGATGGGGATCGTCTTGGTCGCTTGTTGGGCAGCCTGGGTCGCTGTTATGCCAGACGCAACGATGACATCAACCTTAAGACGGACCAGCTCGGCGACGAGGTCGGGGAGCCGTTCGTACTTCTCCTCCGCCCCTCGGTACTCAATCGCGATGTTCTGACCTTCCACATAGCCGAGCTCGCGCAGCCTTTGCCAGAAGGCATCGAGCTGAAGCTGGATCTGAGGGTCAGAACGGGAGCGCACCGATAAAAACCCCACGCGGGGCATCCTCACCGGCTGGGCCTCGGCGGCGAGCGGCGCGGCAAGGAGCACCGCACCCGTGCCAGCGAGGAACGTGCGGCGGTCTATCACTGGGTCCTCCCGCTCAGTTGAGCCATCCCTGCCGTCGCCGCCGAGACTCCTCGGCCAGGACCCACTTGAGGTGCTGTCCTAGTCTTATGGGCATCAGCCAACTATTTTGCAGGCGCGGTCCCGCCCTTGATGAGATCTTGGACGCTCGAAAAGAGTTGGGCATCCTCGACCACAAAAAAGAGTCCGCCCCGGCCGTTTTGGCTGCTATGGCAATTTCCGGCGACCGCCCCTTGCTGATTCATATCCCCGAATATGGCGTATGAATGCGTGCCAGTCGATATCCCAATCTTGGCGTGATTGCCCTCAGGGTCGGCCAGGCCTTCGAGGCCAATTGTCTTGCCCATCCAGGTGCCCGACGTTGCAATTTCGACCGCGCCCGGTTTTCCGAGCGACGAATCCCAACACTCGATCACCATCGTTGCTGTCGTGGTCGGAATCTCAGGCTTGGTCCACCACGTCGCCGCACGGAGCGGCTCGCCGCCCAACAACGCCGACACCATTTGCCACGGCGGAACTTCCAGGTTGGAGGGTTTCGAAATCAGGACGACGCCGCTCGATAGTTTGTCGTTCGTAGGGGTCTTGCTCGCGGACACCTTCCCCAACCCCTTTACCAACCCCTGAATGTCCGCCGGACCACCGTTCTTCACAATCTGAGGCTTGGACGGGTCCGTCACCACACTCGCGTTTCCGAGGGCCTTGAGCACCATGACGACATCGTCCTTGGTGAGCTTCAGCGAAAAGAAATGCTGGCTGACCATGACGTCGTTGTCATGAAGAATGCACCCCAGCGTATTTCCGTCGGTCTTCCGTGGGTTCTTTGCACTGCCCGCAGCGGGCCAGTCCGGCGTGGAGACTTGCAAGACGACTCCGCCACCGTTCTTATTCCACGCCAGCATCCCTTTGGAATGACCCGCCGGGGCGCCTTTGGTGCCGAGAGGATCTCCGTAGAATTGATCGTTCCAGAGCACGTAGAAGTATTGGCCCTTGTACACTTGGCTGAACGTAGCGCCCAACGGGTCGACGGTCGTGTCGCCGAGACAGCCGCCGCCTTGTCGCAGCGTGTGGTCAGCGCTGCTCGCGAAGCCAAACTGCTGGCTGAAGTGCGTATAGGGTTGAACCGTACCCCCGAACGGGCATGCTCTTTGAGGGCCTCCGCAGTCGGGAAATGACTCGGCATTGAACTTGAACACAAACCACCAATCGACGGGCTGACCCGCCTTCAAGAGGGGAGCAGGAGCACTGGCTGGTTGGGCAGCTGGCGAGGCAATGAAGCAAAACAGCATGAGAACCGGCAACAGGAAGAAGAGGTACGGCGCCTTCGCGCTCGTCGATGGCCTTGGCCTCATGGTCGATTCTCCTCTCGTCTAGCTGGTAGGATATGTACTGAGTAACTAGGGGGTCACCGCCTCGGACTGCCGTCCTACGGAGGCTCGCCTTCGGTCGGCGCGTCTCGCATCTCGTCACGGCGATACCGCTCTGCTTGCTCCGGGGCGGGGCGTGACAACAACTCGCTCACGACCTCTCCAGCGAACTTCGCCAACTCAACAGCAATTTCTTTCTTGAAGCTCTGTGCATCATCGGCGGCCCACGCTGGCAACGTCCGGGCCTTTCCGAAGGGCGGAGCAAAAGGACGGACAAGGCGGAGGCGCCTAACCTCGATGCCCTTCTTCAGAAGTCGCATTTCGCCAACAAGACTGAGTGTGAGCTTCGGAGCAAATTCGAATCCCTCAGCGCCAATTACGAAAATGTCATTGATCCACACGTGCACAACGGTCTCGATCTCCAGGCTGGCCGTCGCGGTCTCGTCTACGGGAAGGACACCGCCATAGTGTTCGCGATCGAGGTGCGCGATGACGAGGTCGCGCAGGCGCTGCTGGACGTTCGCTTCTCTGGCTGCTGCTTCCATGGTGGACACCGCCCGCTCTACCTCCTCTCGAGTTTGAGCAGCCAGCGCGCCATAAATCGCACCGACGGGCGCCGTGAGGGGCCAATACGCGAACCCCAATATCAGGCTCTGCAGGTCTTTAGAGCAACCAAGGAAGAAACAGAACCCTGCCAACGCACCCTCCTTAGCGGCTTCCCAGCGGGATGTCTCAGGGCGCCCAACGTGGAGCTCCGGTGTGCGCCCGACGGTGGCAACGCCTAGCGCGCCAAACTCGGCCCGCGCCTCTTCGGCTGTCATCCGAGCTTGGGTTGGCGCTATTGATGACGCACATCCTGGCAGAACCGAGAGGGCGATCAGGAATGCAGTCGCGCGTCGCGTCCCAGCAATGGTCGCTCTGAGCCACAGTCTCTCCATTTGGGGGAGCCTCCGGTCAGGGGTCCGCGAGTCCGGGCTTAGAGGATAAGGAACCTGTGGCAACCGGGGCCGGGTCCATGCAGGAGCCCTCCTTACAGGCTGGAGGGGAGTCTAGCAGAGTGGGGGAGGGACGGCCCGGGTCGAGCGCGGTACACTTGTCCGTCATGTGTGGCCGCTTCACTGAAACCGCCGCCTTCGACCTACTGGCCGAGCGATTCGGCATCACGGGCGAGGCGGAACCCGCTGAGGAGCTGAGCGCCCGCTACAATGTCTCCCCCTCACAAGAAGTGCCCATCGTGGTCGCCGCTAACGGCGGTCGCCGGCTCGTCATGGCGAAGTGGGGTTTTCATCCCGCTTGGGTCCACGACGGTAAGCTTGCCCCGATCAACGCAAGAGCCGAGACGGTAGCCACAAGCCGCTTGTTCGGCGCGGCTGTGAGGAATGGGCGCTGTCTCGTCCCTGCCACGGGGTTCTACGAGTGGAAGCCGGTACCATGGCAGAAGCGCAAGCAGCCGTACCACGTTCGGCTCAAGGGCGGGGCACTCATCGGGTTCGCGGGGCTGTGGACCCCTGGCCGCACTCCTGACGCGCCGCCAACGTGCGCCATCATCACGACCACGGCCAACGAATTACTCGCTCCGATTCATAACCGGATGCCGCTGATCCTCGATCCCGACGACGAGGCCCTGTGGCTTGATCCCGGCTGTGTCGCTCCGATCAAGGTCTTACCTTGTCTGCGTCCGTACGCATCGGAGCGGATGGAAGCGATTCCTGTTTCAACGCTGGTGTCTTCGCCGGATAACCAAGGGCCGGAACTTATCGAGTCCGCCCCCGCATGAGGCTTGCGGGAGCCCCAACGGGCGCGGATAGGGGCGCGCAGGGGTGTGGGGCGGTGTCTAGTGCGGCCCGCACTCAGTGTCGAATTGTTTGACGGATCAATGTCTTCGAAAATGAAGCTGCGCCCTAAATCTCTAATTTGGCGACTTCGGTGCATGAGGCACGGTACGTGCAAGACGAGGTCAGATCGGTCCGTTCAGAACACCAGCTTAGTTGCACGGAGGAGGCAGGATGCTTACTCTCCCTCGTTGTCTGGCTGTTCTCTTGGCCCTCGTATCTGTCGCCCTTACCTCCACCCCGTCCGGCGCGGCAGCCATTGTATCGGACGGCGTCACGATCTCCCCAAATGACCGGACCCCGAACGAGTTCCCCACGTTCACGACGCCCCTATCGGCCACAATCGCCGAATCAGCTTCCGAGGGACTCTCTGACCACACGCCTTTGCTCAATTTAGTTCGCTCAGGTACGCACCTCGCGTCGTTCAATACCGACGTTGCGTTGACGAACCCAAATGGCAGCATCAGTGACATCTTCGTGATTTCGATCTTCGCCTCGCTAAGCGGCTCGCAAAGCTGGTCCCTGGATTTCTTGTCCGATGGTGAGGGACCCTTGTCGGTACCTCCCAACGTCTCACCGCCTGGCACGGGGCTGTGCCCCCAAAACGGGTCATCGCCTGAGTCATGCATTGTGTTCGTCCCCGAGAGCGGGGCCCCCCAGGACATTTCGGGTCTGTTCTTCAACAGCGATGGGATGACCCGAATGACGCCGTTGTTCAGTGTGGTCGTCCAGTCGGATGTGGAGGCGGTTCCGGGACCGTCAACGCTCCTTCTTCTTGGCTGCGGTCTCGCCGGACTGGCAGGCGTCACAAGGAGACGGCGCCGCCGCAAGTAGCGCAGTATTGACAGGGCAGGGTCACCTACGGGATGAAATGGGAGGAACCTTGGATGAAACTCCTAGCGAATTCCTCACTTGTACATCGAATAGGAGGGTGAGCTATGTGGGGTGTTCGTACCTGGATCTGTTGTGTCGCACTCCTCACGCTCTGGTCGGTGGACGCGTGGGCAATCGCGGCAACGTCACCTGCTGCCCTGACAACACCCGATATTAGCTGTACTGGTGACACATGCCCTGGCTTCGCTGCTTTGGACCCGGCCGTCCCTTCGTTCACCGAAACTGGAATCACCCAGACCCTCGGGTTCGATGTTGTCGCTGGAGATGTGGGATTGAGGGAAGGTGCTGCCATCTCGGACGTGCTTCGGTTTGGCGATGGTAGTGGGGCCATCGCAACCACCGCGTTCCTCTTCTCTGATCCGGACAGGGCTGATACGAACGGCACAGTCGACGTCTCATTCCTCCCAGGCCATACGTTCTCAGCTAACGCCGTCTTCGGTCAAGAGAGTTCCACGGGTACGACGGTTTATACGGTTTTCGCCATCCCCGGGGTCGTTGACATGGTCTATTTCATCAACAGCGACCCACCCGAGGCCGTCCCCGAACCCGCCTCGCTACTGCTCCTCGGCTCCGGGCTCGCGGGACTGGCGTGCATCACATGGAGGCGGCATCGCCGCAAGTAGTCGCAGCCTCGATAGGAGTTGGTGTCACCTACGGGCGTCGAGTGTCCCTCGGCGCTCGTGGTGTTTTCAGCAACTGCTCACTTCCCCTTCGGCCCGCGCGGGTCCACGCCGTTCACTTCTTGTCTCTCTGAAAATAGAACGGACCCTTGCAGGGTTCAGTCGGGTCCGCGATTCTTGCCCGGACCGGCTCGCAAGTCGCTTGAGAACCAATCACGTTGAAGTCTTTCGATATCCGCCCCGCAGGTATAGGCACGATCGGAATGCCGAATGGACCCATGTACACCGTGTTCTTCGGTCGCGCCTCGAACTGCCAGAACTCCTCGTCGGCGGGATTGTTCGTCACTCGGGCGTCCTCCATAGTCTTGTTGCACGGGTCGACTGCATTGCCGCAGGGCCTGCCGGTCAGGACCTCGTTCCCAGATGCATTCTTGTAGACGTAGTAGCTCTTGCCCTTCTCAGTAGTCCCGGCGCATCCGGCAAGCATAGCTAGAGCAACCATGAGAACCAGCGTAGAACGGCCAATGAGAAGCGGGTCGAGAGGGACCATAGATCCTCCCATTCTTGTCCGCCAGGCGAGCCTTGCACGAGGGCCATTTCTGGCGCGCGGCCACTCGTCGAAGCTACTACGGCCAACTCCCGCGAGAGCCATTTTCTGCTGCGCCGGAGGTCCCCGAGTCACCACAGCGAGCCCCGGTGGCCTGTGGGGGGGGCGTCAGCGCGTTGTGGAGCGGGCAGGGAGAGAAGCCGAAAGTATGGGGCGGGGCATAGCAAGGCCTGGCCCCTTCGTGAGTTGCGGGCCCTGTGGGGGGGGTCTACATCTTTGTTACCGTTGTGCCAGCTCGAACGCGGTTGCGCCTGGGTTGCGTCCGATGACTCAGCCTGCCCCGATCTGCAACCCGATGATCTTCAACTTCGCAGGGTTGCAATCGACAATATCTACCGCAGCAAGTTCAATGTGCCCCTCGGGGTCGAGAGCCAGGGCTTCTGCGTCCTGCCGAAGTCGCCGTAAGGGACGCGTGCAGTCTCCGCGTGCTATTCTACTCGGGAGCATGTCGCGCATGATCCTCGCCCCCACCCGCACAAGCGCCGCCCGCCTCATCGCGACATGACGCCCAAAGCCGCCGGCAGCACCTTCTCCATGACCAGCGAGGCCGAGAATCTCGTGCGCCTGCGCAAGTGGCTCCGCGACGAGCTGGCCGGCCACGGCGTCCCGAAGCAGGAGCAGCCCAACATTCTCCTCGCGGTGGGCGAGCTCTGCGCGAACTCCATCCAGCACGCCTACGAGGGGAAGGGCGGCCAGCCCATCCAGGTCTCGGTCCGCTCGTCGGCCGACTCGCTCGTCATCGAGGTCGAGGACTTCGGCAAGCCCTTCGACGCCGAGCTCTACGAGTCGCCCGACCTCGACTCGCTGCCCGACAGCGGCTACGGGCTCTACCTCGTCAAGAACATCGCCGACAGCCTCTCGATCGACGTCGCCAGGGAGCGCGGCACCCGCTGGACGATGGTCAAGTACCGCCAGGGCCGGGGACCCGCAGCCAAGCGGGCCCAGCCGTGACTACCAGCAGTGAGTACCAGCAGGGAGTAAAGGACGAGCATGGACATTGACGTGACGCAGACAAGCGGAGTGGCGGTGGTCGCGCCGCGCGGGGATCTCGACATGGCCACCGTCGACGAGGTCAGGCGCACGCTCGCGGGTCTCATCGACGGCGGGCAGTGCCGGGTTCTCATGGACCTGGGCGGCGTCGGCTATATCGACAGCTCCGGCATGGGCGCCATGGTCGCCGCCATGAAGCAGGCGCGCGCCGCGGGAGGCGATGTCAGGCTCTGCGCGCTCCAGGACGACGTGCGGGGCATCTTCGAGCTGACCCGGCTCGCGCGGGCCATGAGCATTCACCCGACACGCCAGGAGGCGCTCGCCTCTTGGCGGTGAGCCGCCGGCCGTCCGCCTCGAACAGCATGTCGTGACCCGGCGCGGGAGCGCCGAGAGAGAGCTGCTGTGGTGCCTGCTCCTCCTCCTGGGAGCGGGCATCGTCTATCCCCTGCTCCAGGTGCTCTCGGTGGCGGTCATCGTGGACGGCCGGCCGAGCGCGGCGCCGCTTCTCGCCTTCTTCGCACGCCCGCTGTTCCGCGAGGCCCTCGTCAACACGCTGGCGTCGGGCGTGCTCGCCGTGGCGCTGGGCAGCCTGATCGCGGTACCGCTGGCGCTGCTGACGGTTCGCTACCGCTTTCCCGGGCGCTCGCTGTTGACGACCCTCGGGCTCCTGCCCCTGGTCATCCCACCTTTCGTGGGCGCCGTCGCCTTTCAGCAGATCCTGGGGCGCAGCGGCACGGTCAACCTCTTCCTCCTCGAACGCTTCGGCGTGACCGTGCCGTTCATGGAAGGGCTCCGGGGCGTGGTGCTCGTGCAGACGCTCCACTATTTCCCCTTCATCTGGCTGAACACGGCCGCCGCCCTCTCGGCGCTCGACCGGTCGCTCGAGGAGGCGGCGCAAAATCTCGGCTCGTCCGGCTTCCGGCTCTTCCGCCGCGTGCTGCTGCCGCTGTCGCTGCCGGGCTACGCGGCGGGGGCTCTCCTGACCTTCATCCGCGTGATCGACGACCTCGGCACGCCGCTCATGCTCAACTACACCAAGCTCCTGGCGCCGCAGGCCTACCTGCGCGTGACGACGGGGGAGCTGACCGACGTGGACGGCTACGTCATCTGTGCCGTGCTGCTGGCGCTGTCCCTCGCCGCGCTCTGGATCTCGAAGGGGCTCCTGGGGCGGGGGGAGTTCACCGCGGTTGGGCGGAGCGGAGAGACGCCGGCATTGGCGCTCGGCGCGGGCGGGACGCTCGCGGTGTGGGCGCTCGCCATCGTCCTCCTGGGACCGGCGCTCCTGCCGCACGTGGGCATCGCGCTCCTGTCCGTGTCCAAGGTCTGGAGTCTCTCGCCGCTGCCCTCCGTCTATACCT
>Ga0070708_100003099_pt1 | contig 12934 bp, 13 predicted proteins | sample KBSK5503metaG_FD_65469 | JGI IMG/M metagenome (GOLD analysis project Ga0070708, IMG submission 65469) | Corn, switchgrass and miscanthus rhizosphere microbial communities from Kellogg Biological Station, Michigan, USA - KBS K5-50-3 metaG | ecosystem: Host-associated > Plants > Roots >...
AATGTTTCTGTAAACCGATGCCAGGAGCTAAGCGTGTACATCATTTATGGGTCCCCAAGCATCTCCTGTAGTTCATTCCAGGCATACATCAGCGGTGCCTGATCATATCCCACCTCCCTTGAGCGCACATGAATGACGGTTTCGGTAACTGTTGGCACCCACGTGTAATCTCCTGAGCGACGCACCAGCCCATGACTAGCAGCAAATTCCAGGAAACCTGCTGCTCGTTTACGCGCTCTACGAGGCTTGAGCAGTTGCCGATCTACGTGGCGACCAGCCTCCACAAGTGTCACTGCCTGGTGCTTCAAATCATTGACCAGGTCATCTAATGTGAATGATGATAACCCTGCACGACTTGCCCGCATCAGAAAACCGCTGGCGAACTGGGAACAAGTAAAGCGTGCATTCCGCAGCCACGCCGTACGCAATTGCGCATCCAGTTCCTTTAATGGCAGCGTCGGTGCATGTTCGATGGCGGGAGCAAGGTCCACAAAGATCCGTAATTTTTGTACGGTCATGAAGTCGTAGATGATAAATATTGGGACAATACTTGTATCAGGGGGAGCAGCCTCTACGATACGATGCCAGCCAGAATTTAGGGAGCTGAGTCTTCCATCAGGCGAAAGTTGCCCCTCGGGTGAACCATAAAGCGAGCCTCCTCTCCACAGCCATGCATCAAGACTAGCCAGGGACTCTTTTATGCTTACTATGATACGCTTTTCTAAAGGTCGACGGGCAGGCCCCACAATGATCTCGATACCATAAAAGTGCTGAAGTGCTTGCTGGTAACGCCAGTCCAGCAGGTGAGAGAGAGGGTAAGCCTCCAACTGCGTATAGGGTTCGCCTGTAGCCGTGGCCAGGTCCTCGATAAACGAAGGAGCTAGTATATCGCCAACAGACCCACCATACCCCGAACGTAGTAAGTCACGGATCCACTCTTCTGCCGGGCGAATCAAATCATTCGTTGGTTGTGCACCAAGCCATTGCAGAGCGGGGCCTATCGATAGCTGCCGTATGATTCGCGCGAACCAACGTGGATGCATTGTAATGCGTGAAAGATAACCTTGCGAAAAGCCATCATCGCGCAGGGCAAAACGCACATCTCCGGCCAGTCCTCGCCATCCGCGGTGAAAGAGAATCGTCGGAACGAGTACAATCGGATCCAGGTCACGTTTATGACACATGCCATAGTAGCTTCGTGACGCTTTGGGATCGTTTTCCAATCCATGGACCTCAACATCAAAGAGGGACCTGGTAGAGGCCCAAAATGCGCTCACGACCGTTGTCCGGCTTAGTCCGCGCAACGATCGCTTGAGAAAGCCCATCGCATACCTTTCATTTGAAATCCATTAAGACAGCGTTCCCCCACGCCATCAATGAAAATGCATCGATTCAGTGTATTGAAAATGCATCGATTTGTTACTATTATATTCCCCTCAAATCCTCTATTCAACAGGTTCCTCTGGGCTTGAAATGAGGATACGCAGGAACCGTCTCAACGCATAGAAGATAAGGAAGTAGACTGCCATCGCAATGAGAGTCGAAAACTCAAAAGCTTGATTGGGATGAATTGATGGCGATTTGACGATACCCAGAAATGGGTAGAGTATGATATCGGTCAAAGCATAGAGAAAGCCGGCAAACAAGTTGTTTGGATCTGCTCCAATCAGCTTCAAGATGAAACGCAACAACAACGTTACCTCCAATACCGTCAGGAACCATAGAAGGTAATCGTTTAGTTTGCCGATCGCGAATTTGATTGTAAGCGCTTCTTCCTGGCGTGTCACCGGACTCTCCACGCCTTCCGACGCCTGGACGGGACTCTCACCGGCCGGTTGAGGAGTATATACAGGCTCTTGCGGAGGAGGCGGCTTGAGAGGCAGCTCTTCCATGGGAGGATACGTTTCGGTTGGTTGCGACCCAATCGTATCTTCCGGAAAAAGATTGTTAGGATTATACATCGTACTCTCCTCAAACAGGCTTTCAGTTTATGTTGTAAGATGCGGATAATTACTCTTTAAGCGGATTATAACATTATTTGACCGTTATGTGCTACGTCGAATCAACAGAACGACACCATCTGCACGGGCCACTACACGGAATTGTCTCGAAAGTGCATTCAGTTTACTAGTGGCCACTGCCCGGTTTTCTATGGTCAGGCTATTAAGATCAACTATCACATATTCAACAGTACGATTACAGGCTGAGTCCAGACAGACAGACGGAAATACGGCTAAAAGCTGGCGCTCGCTCAGGTGAGGATTAAGGTTATCCCCGGCAGATACAGAGGCATCCGGCGGAATCAATGCGAGCAGTTGTTGAACTTGTTTTTCGCGACTACCTGGCTCATGATCGGCCCAGAACGAGTTGAGTTGAGGTATGACAATCACGTAGTTGAGTCCGATCATGAACGTAATCCAGGCAAACATTACCAACTGCAGGCGGAACGCAGTGACTCTTTTCGCCAGGGGAACCATGCGCTCACTGAATCGCTGCCACTGCTCGCTTCTCCACGATGATAATGTAAGACGAGAGAGACGAGGCCGCAGCCCTGCGACCAAACGACGGAACTGTTCGATCACAAATGTTTTGCCTTGATCAACGAATCTCAAGGCGTGGGCGAACAGGATGGAAGTGCGCAAGGCCGAAGTGCCCCCGCCCTGTTCGCTCCCACCCTGCTTGCTCCCGCCTATCACACCCTTGCCTTGTACACTCAAACCTTGCCTATCCCCGCCCACTGTACTTAGCCTGCCTGATTTCTCCTCAATAATACCCTGTTCCCCTTGCCGCCACCTCTGCCAGGTCTGAATCAAGCGGCGCGTGCCATGAATGGCGGCAAGCATGACGAAAGGAATAATAGCAGCATTATAGTGGAAGACGCCGCTAAATAAGTTTGGATCGGTGCTGAGCAAATTTTCGGCCAGGGCAGGTATTGCTGGTAGCAGCCACTCCGGGGCAAGTAATGGTAGAAAACCCACGCTGCGTACGAGCCCAGCCAGGTAATACAAACGGTTCAGGGTGATAAAGGTGGTAAAGAGTAGCCAGGGATGTGTTAGAGCATTCACAATCGCTGCCCCTGGCGAACTTCCCAGGGCTTCATAACGATACCAGAAGTTGTTGGCCTGCGCGCCTGGATAGAAGTGCGGGATAATTACCTTAAAGGCCAGCAAGCTCCATAAGATGCCTCCAACGATCAGGACAATACCCAGGCGCGGTAGTTTATACTTCCAGACGACCAGGATTCCAAATAACGCTATCGTCAGCGGAACATCTTCTTTGCACGCAGCAGCCAGGACACATGCAACAAGAAACCATACATAACGTTTGTAGGTGAGCGCAAGTACAGCATAGAGCAATAACGGTGTCGCCAGGGCAAGGGGGTGGAAGTCAAAAATATTTAAACCGAGCAAGGCTGGGGAAAGCAGATAAGCAGTAGCCATCAGTGCAGCAAGGATAGGCAACTCGGGAAGATACTTGCGCGTGAGCAGAAAGACCGGCAAAGCTCCCGACACCAGTGCCAGTGTCTGGAAAACGAGCAGGATGCGCGGGTCCGCGTGGAAGACATAAAGCAGGGAAAGCGGCAAGATGATCGGTTCAAAATGGACTGCCAGGCGCGTTGGTGGGCCATACCAGTCAATCGCCTGGTTGGTAAACTGGAAAAGGCGTCCGTGAATCGTGTTCCAGAGCACCTGGTCCATATTGCCAAGGTCAAACGCCGTTGCTTTGAACGTGTCATAGCGCAGTATCGCCTGGTGGCTCATATCCAGGGTGTAGACCACCATAATCAGTATGAGAAGTCCCCAGGCTATTGATTGTTGTGAACGCAGGTCAAATCGTTTCATGTCTTCAAATTGTAAGCATTGCTTTCCAGATACCTATACCAACCAGGAGCATAAATGCGTAGACGATTACAAACTCCGGCCAGTCACCAGTCCTAAAACGCCAGCGTGGATTAGGAGGGAAGCCAAAGCGCTTATGACTCGGCCAGAGCAAGGGCACACCGCCTTGGGTCAAACCATCGGCTGCGATGTGCATGATACAGCCGAACAGTACTCCAATGAAGACCAGGTGCGATGCTCCTATAAACTGGGCAGGTAGGGTAAAGCCTTTTTGGGCTAATAGATATATTACCAGTTGTTCCAGGCCAATCGCCAGTACTGAACCCAGCAATAAACCGAGTAGGCTATGAAAGATCGTCCGGTGACCTGCAACATGTTGAATTTCTTTGCTGATCCAGCCAAACTTACGTCCAATTGTACTACGCGCATTGTCCATATCCGGCAGCAGAGCGCCGAACCCCACTGCGAAATAAAAGACACCTTTTTTTACTAGTAGCTCCAGTGGCACCGATGTGGCCATAGTCAACGGGGGTCCAGATAAGTGCACAAAACTATCGAGTACTACTCCAGCAGTTAAACCGATGAATAGATGTGATCTACCTTGCATACGATGTGGCTCCTTAAGAAGAAAAGGCTTCAGTGCGCCCATTGTAGGGAGTTTTAGAACAAAGGTCAAGAGGGGATTTATTCTTCGGGCAAGCAAACCAGGATCGATCCGTTTTCAACGCGCACACGGTATGTCTGAATATCCTGGCGGGCGGGGCCGCGCAATACCTTGCCGGTACAGACGTTGAACTGCGCACCGTGCCAGGGACAGGTCAGCATTTCGCCATCGAGTTCGCCTTCATCGAGTGGGCCACCTATGTGCGTGCAATTGCCGGTAAAAGCGTAGACGTTACCATCTACTTTGGCGAGGCAAACAGGTTCGCCATCAACCTCAACTGCCATAAGTTCGCCTTCTTCCAGGTCATCGAATGCTGCAACTTTTACGAAGTCCGTCATCAGATTCCCTTACCCTGGACGGGCAGAATAGCTCCTGTTACGCCATCGCTCGCGGGCGTGACCAGGAAGATGGCGGCTTCCACAATCTGCTCCGTGCTCACCCACTTCTTGCTCAGGTCTTCAGGTGTTGGCTTCATCGAAGCGAGATTTGATTGAGTGATGACCAGGCCTGGACCGATGGCATTTACGTAAATACCCACGTTCTTGCCTTCTTTGGCAAAGGTGCGCGTGAGGGCATCAACGCCCGCCTTGGCGGCGTTGTAAGCAGCCATCATCGGCCCGGCGCTCTGTACGCCACCGGCACGACTAAAATTGAGAATCTTGCCGCCGCCCTGGCTCTTCATGACAGGCCAGACGGCACGGGTGCAGAGGAAGGTGGTACGCAGATTGTTGTTCAGCTCGTAGTCCCAATCGGCCAGGGTCAGTTCGTAAGAGGGACCATATTTGGTGAAGCCGCCAGCGAGGTTGACAAGGATGTTAATTCGTCCATAGGCAGCTAACGTCCCCTGGATCAACATGTTGGCTCCTTCTTCGGTTGTCAGATCGGCAGGGATAGCAACGACCGTTGCGCCTTCAGCTTGCAGTTCCTGGGCGCGTGCGTTGACTCGCTCACTACTACGCGCGCTGATGGCAAGCAGCGCGCCCTCGCGGGCAAAGGTAGCAGCGAGCGCATAGCCCACCTGTCCGGCATGGCTAACACCAGTAATAATGGCAACCTGGCCCTCGAGTCTCATGGAGCTTCCTCTCTAGATAGCGTGCAACTAGCGCTCATTTTGCGCGCTAATATTTTTTAGGCTTCAGGCAGTACCTATGTCCATAGAGCCATATCCATATGGACGGATTGCACTCCGTGGTACAATTAAAGCGTTCTTAGCACACTGACAACTCAATACTGTTTGCCGGTTCCAGGGTAAATCGTTCCCCTGGGTAAAAGCAGTAACGTACACACGTTTGTGTGCCATTCGATACCTCTGGTTTCTTTGAGGTCACACTCGCCATTGGTGAATGCAACGAACATGCCAGGCTCGGACGGAGCCTTCAGAGGACGCGCCTCTGAGAAGCCCTCGGCTTTAGCTGTAGGGAGTCGTCACTCTTCATCGTCATCCGTTGCTGGCTTTTCCAGGCCCGCCAGCGCCAGGCTGCGATGCAGTACACGCAGGGAAAGAAATGCACATTTCATGCGTGCAGGACTGATGGGAATGCCAAGCGCATCCAGCACGTCATCTTTACCAAGCTGCACAACCTCTTCGACTGGCTTGCCCTCGATCATTTCTGAAAGCATCGAGGCGGCTGCCTGGCTGATTGCGCATCCACGCCCCTGGAAACGTATTGCCGTTACCTGGTCTCCTTCTATTTGAAGATCAAGCGCTAATTGGTCTCCACATAAAGGATTGGAATCTTCGGCGTGGACATTAGGATGCTCCAGTTTTCCGTAGTTGCGCGGATTCCGGTAATGGTCCAGGATGTATTCACGATAATCCATTGACATGGGCTATACCCCCAACGACCCTTAGAAATTAAAAATTTGTAATGCTTTGTGCAGGCCCTGCACAAGCACATCGATGTCCTCAGGTATAGTATATACGTAGAAGCTAGCACGTGCCGTTGCGGCTAAACCGAGGCGTTCCACCAGTGGCTGTGCGCAATGATGCCCGGCGCGAATGGCAACGCCCACTTCTTGATCGAGAATAGAAGCCAGGTCGTGCGGGTGAATATCACCCAGGGTAAAAGATATGACGCCGCCACGCTCGCTTGCAGCAGGCCCATAGATCGTCAACCCGGGGACCGCCTGCAATTGCGTCATTGCATACGTAGTAATTTCTTGTTCGTGCCAGCGTACATTTTCCATACCAAGTTCATTAAGGTAATCAACAGCAGCACCCAGGCCGATCGCCTCGGCGATAGCAGGCGTGCCGGCCTCAAATTTCCAGGGCAGGTCGTTCCAGGTGGATTCACGCAATCCAACTTTGCGAATCATTTCACCGCCACCCATGAACGGGGGCATGTCTTCTAATATTCCTCGCTTGCCGTACAATACGCCAATACCGGTGGGACCGAGCATTTTATGCGCGCTGAAACACAGGAAGTCGACATCGAGCGCCTGCACGTCAACAGGCATGTGGGGCACACTTTGCGCGGCATCGAGCAATACGGTCGCGCCGGCAGTATGTGCCTGGGCGGTCATCTGCTGGACAGGGTTAATGGTGCCTAACACATTGGACATATGCGTGAAAGCTACGAGTTTCGGTTGTTGCCGCAAGAGTTGCTCATAGACATCCAGGTCGAGTAATCCATCAGTGGAGATGGGCACAAATTCTAGCCGGGCACCCGTGCGCTGGGCCAGCAATTGCCAGGGTATCAGGTTGCTATGATGCTCCATTTCCGTCAACATGATAAGATCACCTGCTGATATATTCTTATTGCCCCAGCTATAAGCGACCAGGTTAATACTCTCGGTGGTATTGCGCGTGAATATAATCTGTTTGCTCTGGCGAACGTTGATGAAGCGAGCGACTTTCACACGCGCCTTTTCCATTCTTGCCGTTGCCTCTTCGCTGATCTCATAGACTCCACGGTGGACATTGGCATGCGTGGTCTCGTAATAGGTACTCATAGCCTCGATGACGGTAGAGGGCTTCTGCGAACTTGCCGTACTGTCAAGATATACCAGCGGCTTACCGTGCACCTGGCGCGATAGGATTGGAAAGTCCTTGCGGATATCTGCCGCCGTCCGCGTAGGGGTAGAGGTGCTTGCGTCGCCCCCTTTCGCTGTCATCGATATGTTATCGGAAGTAAGCATACTGAACCTGATTTCTTTTCACTCTTTTAGGGATGTGGGAGGTGTGGTATCGCATGTGATGCCACACCTCCCACATCCCAACAGATTAATACTCCATTAGCTGGATCTCTTCTTCTGCTGGCTTGTTATCGAGTGAGACGGCGTACTCATCCACACCTTCGACTTCCCAGCGCTCCTGGGCATCAACCCAGGTATCGGCCTCAGATTCGAAGGAGCCACTCATACGATGAACGATGCTGCGGCGCAGGCGCGTGCGCAGATTCTCTAATGGGATACGCTGTAGTACCGGCTCGAAGAAACCTTGCACAATGATACGTTCCGCTTCTTCGCGCGCAATACCACGCACCATCAAGTAGAAGAGCTGCTCTTCGTCGATCTTGCCGGTGGTGGCACCATGGCTGGCGCTCACCTGATTGGCTCCGATCTCCAGGCTGGGAATCGACTCCGCCCGGCACTTGTCGCTGAGCAAAAGGGTATGATCCGAGAGGAATGAAGCCGTTTGTTGCGCTTTTGGCCTTACACGGATCATGCCTATAAACTCTACACGAGATTCACCTGAGAGCACACCTTTGACCAGTGTCTCGGCATTGGTCGCGGTCGAAGCATGGTCCGAGAGCGTATTGATAGAGTAACGCTGATCATGGTCGGTAAAGAAGACACCCACCAGCTCACCTGCGCTGCCATTACCGGCCAGGCCAACACCAATGTCGGAAAGCATTACCTTGCTGCCAAGGTCAGCCAGCACCCAGGTGGTGCTGCCGTCCTTTTCATGCACAGCGTTCTTATTAGTAATGTTCCAGACGTTCAGCCCGAGATCTTGCATATTGCTGAACTCGACATGTGCCGCGTTCTTGACATATACTTCGACAACATCATCCAGTAATGAAGGTTGCTCGCCAGCAAAAGCCGAGTTATGCTCCTCAACGAAGCGCACGCTGCTCTGCTCGTCCGCGATAATCAGCGTATGCGCAAATGTGGCCGACGCGGGTGAGTCAATCCAGATCTGGGCCAGGATCGGATCTTCAATTTCTACTCCCCTGGGAATGTAGAGGAAGATACCACCACTCCAGAATGCCGCGTGCAGCGCTGTATACTTTGAGGTGTTTACCGGTACGCAGGTTGTCATGAAATACTGCTGTACCAGCTCGGGATAGTCGCGCACGGCGCTGTCCAGATCGGTCAATATAACGCCCTGGCGCTTCAGTTCCTCGTCAAGTTCAGTGCGCACGACAGATGCATTGCGCTGCACGACAAGGCCAGCACGCTGATCGACCAGCGCTTCTTCTAAGGACTGTTCAATAGCAATAGGTAGTGCCCCGTTGCCATTAGAAGGAACATAGGGACTGAGTTGCTGGAACTTGAAGTTGGAGAACATGCGCAGCGTACCCAGGTCTCCACGCCGGCCAAGCGGGGTCGGTGTTTGCTCGTAGATTTCCCAGGCTTGCAGGCGTTTCTGTAGCATCCATTCAGGCTCTTCCTTCTGGCGCGACAGTTCCTCGACCGCGCTCCTGGAGAACCCGCTTGGTAGAGCTTTAGGCATTGGCGGCCACTCCATTCTCTTCGTCAGAAGGCCTGAGCCATTCGTAACCCTTCTCTTCAAGTTCCAGGGCCAGTTCTTTGCCGCCCGACTTGACGATGCGTCCATCGTACATGACATGCACGAAGTCGGGGGTGATATAGTTCAGAATGCGCTGGTAGTGGGTGATGAGCAGGATGCCCAGTTGAGGACCTCTCAGGGCGTTTACGCTCTCAGATACAATCTTAAGTGCGTCGATATCCAGGCCAGAGTCGGTCTCGTCCATGAGGGCGATTTCCGGCTCAAGCAGCGCCATCTGGAGAATCTCGGCGCGTTTCTTCTCGCCACCGGAGAAACCATCGTTGATGGAGCGATTGATGAAGCTGTTGTCCACTTTGAGCAGGCGCATCTTCTCTTGCAACTGCTTGCGGAACTCACCGGGGGGGATGCTCCTGCGCTTGGTTGCCTGGCCGGTGGGATTTTCGCCTTCCTCGCGGGGCTTGTTACCTTCACGCACAGCTTCGAGGGAGCGGCGCAGGAAATTTGCCACGCTCACGCCCGGAATAGACATGGGATACTGGAATGCCAGGAAAAGGCGCATGCGGGCACGGCGGTCGGGTGAATATTCCAGGATATTCTCTCCCTTGAACCAGATTTCGCCGTCGGTCACTTCGTATTTCGGGTTGCCCATAATGACATTTGCGAGTGTACTTTTGCCTGAACCATTGGGGCCCATGAGTGCATGGACTTCGCCTCGCTTAACTACAAGGTCGACGCCACGCAGAATCGGTTTGCCTTCAATATTTGCATGAAGGTTTTTAATAATCAGTTCTGATTCCATAGACTAGAACACATCCTACCTTCTTTAGATAATATTCATGCTTAGTTTGCAGACGAGTGTGCTACATGAATGTCTGAGACAGCAATAAATTGAGCCGGGGAGCTTTGTTCCTGGTCAGATGATGTACTCACCAGTTCAGCCAGGGTCATGGTATCGATGGTGTGAGCCACGGCGTCACGTACCTTTGCCCAGAGATACTGGATCTTGCACGAACCCAGAAAGCCGCAAATCTCGGTCATCTCGCCTTCCGTCGCACAGATCATGGGTGCAATCGGACCCTCCAGCACACGCAAAATCTCGCCCATGGTGATACTTTCTGGACTCCGGCTCAATTGGTAACCGCCGTGCGCACCTCGTGTACTTATGACAAGGGGCGGGTCCGCCTCGCGCAAGAGCTTTGCCAACTGCTCCAGGTATGCCAGCGGTAACATTTCCGCCTGGGCGATATCGGTGAGCGAGCGCGGCCGTCCACCATAGTGATGGGCCAGGTCGACCATGATTCGTACACCATATTCACCTTTTGTAGATACTTGTAACCACATGGTCAACACCTTCCCGTCTGAAAGTCCAGCCAGCAATCTGTATTACTTTGATGCAGGGCCTAATTAATCCGACCTATTCACTAGGATATATTTTAGCACTTCGTCTAGCAGGCGTCAATCTTTCCTGCCTGTTGAAAAGCCTTCGGAAAAGCTCATCAGTAAAAAGAATAGGGGGTTGTGTATGATCGGAATAGAAAGCAATGATAGCCGATCAAGCGGGTGCGTTTCATTTTTGCCAGGCTCTTCTACATCAAATCGCGCAGGTTCATGGGGCGAGAAGGCGGAAACTCACCGGCATAGGCGCGCCGGTGAAGCTCTGCAAACGACATACCAGTCTGGCGGGCCGCAACCAGCTTGTCGGGATCGACAAACGTGCCGCCCATCGAGTTCTTGTGAAAGTCTGGCGAGGTCCGCACGTACTCGGTTGACTTGTCCCAATCACCGAAGGCGTCGACCAACAGCTCAACGCTGTTGCCATCGGGATCCTTGTAGTAGAAAGCGATGGTCGGGCCGTGATCCGTCGTCAGGACCGGTTCGATCCCCAGGCCTTTGATGCGCGCGTAGGAGTTCAGCAGATCGTCGATCGTGGCATACTCGAAGGCCACATGCTGGAGTTTCACGTGCGCTTTTTTGTCAGTATCTTCTTGCAGCTCAGGCAGCGAGAATAGCGCAATGCGGTGATTGGCCCTGTCATTCGAAACAAAGGCAACACTCACAGACATGCCAGCTTCCGACCCCCATGCATCATTCGCTGTCGAGTAATTCGTGACCATACCGAGGACGTTGGCATACCAATCAATCATCCTTTCCAAGTGCCGGGTCTCCACACCGAAGTGGTGCAATGTAGGGTGAATGATAGAACTATTCTCGGATATTTGTGCCATCGATGTTCTCCTTCTTCGTTAAGCTCTTCTTTTTTCGACATCTGGTCGTTAAAACATCATTCGGTCCCTTTTGCGTAGCAAAATTATAGCACCTGGGGCCCATTGAGGATGGCAAAAATGGGGAAGGAGGAAGCACTGAGAGGCTGCGTGTAATGGCTCGTGGAGCCATTTTATGGCAATCGCATCCATCGTCTTGTGAAGTCAACTCACCACCTGAGGGCGCAAGCTCTTGCCAAAACACACCGTCTCTTAGATGACAGCACCAGTGTCATGTTCATAGGGGCAAGGTTCAATTTGAAGAAAAGTACTTGACAGTTTGACCAGTCACACCGTGTCACCCTGAGCACATTCGCTCCGCTCAGTGTAAACTCCGCGAAGGGTCTGTCGCGATCGGCAGAGAGATGCTTCGCTGCGCTCAGCATGACAGGGCTGGACCTTGCTGGTGATGAGGAACTGTCAAGTTCATTTGAACCTTGCCTAAGCGCAAAAAAGAACGTCACTGACGGCACAAACCTTTGCATTCCATCTGCCAGGCGGTCTCCATCGTTCGCTGAATGCGGGAGGCGTCGAACATGGGCATGCTAATCGCCAGGGAGACCATCCCATGGACCAGGGCCCAGAGGACATCGCTGTAGCTCTCCGCATCACCTGGTCGCAGGACTCCTGCATCGATGGCCTGTTGCACAGTCTGCCGCAACACCCGAAAGCTAGCAATACGTGGCTGGCTCTCACCCGCCTGCCTTCGCGTTAAGAAATCCGTCCGCTGCATAAACATGAGCTGGTAGTACACCGGGTTCTGCAAGCCAAAGGCCACATAGGCTCGACCGAGAGCAATGAGCCGCTCCCAGGGATCCTGCGTACTGGCTGCCGCCGCTTCAAGCTGCTGGCCGAACCGCACAAACCCCTCATCGACTACTGTGAAAAGCAAGTCGTCCTTATCGCGAAAGTAGAGATAGATGGTCGTCGGAGAGTAACCAATGCGCTCAGCCACCTTGCGCAACGAGAAGCGCTCATAACCGTGCTCCAGGAACAATTCGCCTGCTGCCGTCAGGATGGCGTGACGCAGTTCTTGCTTCTCCTGGTCCTGCCGGTGGCGAATCGCCTGGCGCAGACGCTCAGCCTGGGTTTTCGCTGTGCTTTTTTTCATAACATCGCTCCTTCAGATAACACCGTTATTTTAACAAGTGATTGCAGGTTTGTCAAGAGGAGGTCAGCACAAAGCGCGGTCGATCAACGGTTCAATTTGAGTCCAGCTTTCTGCATCAAGGCCCATTCGCAACGTGCGTGCCCTACTGTCATTTGTCAGGATATTTACGCAGTTTGCCAGATAATATGCCACGCTGCCAAGCGCTTTCAGCGGATTGGCTCTGCCTCATAAAATGGATCTTACGCACCTTTGCTGATACCAGTTATGTGCTATTTGTCAGATTGGTCGCCTCGTGCCATAAGTTTGGTTGCACTTTGCGAATGAAAAAAGACCTAGTTCTTCCGTAAAGTTCGCAATGCTTAT
>Ga0070708_100003101_pt1 | contig 12932 bp, 14 predicted proteins | sample KBSK5503metaG_FD_65469 | JGI IMG/M metagenome (GOLD analysis project Ga0070708, IMG submission 65469) | Corn, switchgrass and miscanthus rhizosphere microbial communities from Kellogg Biological Station, Michigan, USA - KBS K5-50-3 metaG | ecosystem: Host-associated > Plants > Roots >...
CGCCACCGTCACTTTGCCAACGTCATCCGCGGTCCGGAAGGGAAGGGTGTGCCGGCGCTTAACTGCGCGACGTGTCATCAGCAGACCAATGCCAACAGCACCGGAGTGCCTGGGGGACATGACTGGCACCTGGCGCCGCTCTCGATGAAATGGCAGGACCTGAACGATCAACCGCTGTCGAGCGCCGCGGTGTGTCGTGCCATCACCGATCGCTCGAAGAATCACGGACTCGACGGGCCGGGCTTGTTGAAGCATCACGCAGAAGAGTCGCTCGTCCTTTGGGCGTTCACTCCGGGGAAGCGACCAGACGGGACGATGCGAACGCTCCCGCCCCTAAAGCATGAAGAGTTTGTCGCCGCCACCCGTCGCTGGGTCGAAGCCGGGACACCGTGTCCATGACCAGCTACCAACTCAGCGTCAATGGCGAGCGGCGTGAGGTGAGCGTTGATGCGTCCACGCCGCTCCTATGGGTCCTGCGTGAAGAACTCAAGATGACGGGCACCAAATACGGCTGCGGCATCGGCGCCTGCGGCGCATGCACGGTGCACCTTGGCGGCGTGGCGACGCGTTCCTGCCTCGTGCCGGTCGAGCTGGTCGGTGATCGTCCGATCGTCACGATCGAAGCCATCGGACAAGGTCGCGTCGGCCGCGCCGTGCAGGACGCCTGGGTGGAGCAGGACGTGGTGCAATGCGGATACTGCCAGAGCGGACAGATCATGAGCGCGGTCGCGCTCCTCACCGCGAACCCGGTACCGACCGACATCAACATCGAGCAGTCCATGGGTGGGAATCTCTGTCGGTGTGGAACCTACGTGCGCATTCGCGCGGCGATCCATCGTGCCGCGGCGCAGTTGAGAACATGAGGCTCCCGCGCGACCTGACACGCCGCAGCTTCCTTCGGGTCTCGGCCGGGGCCGCCGGCGGCATGCTGGTGTCGCTCCATGTGGATCTCCCGACGTTCCCGAGCCAAAGGCGTCAAGGACCACAGGCCAAGACGTATCCCCCGGACGCGTTCATTCATATCCGAGCCGATGGCCAGATCGTGATCACGGTCAATCGGGTGGAGTTGGGACAGGCCGTTGCTACAGCCTTACCCATGATTCTCGCGGAAGAATTGGACGCCGACTGGTCCCAGATCGTCGCCGAGCTCGCGCCTGCGGCGGATATCTACAAGGATCCCGTCTACGGGTTCCAGAATACCGGCGGCTCTGCGACGATCGCGAACTCGTTTCAGCAGTACCGTGAACTGGGTGCCAGGACGCGAGCCATGCTGGTCGCCACCGCCGCGGATCGTTGGCAGGTCGCGCCTGCTTCTTGCCGGACGGAGAGCAGTGTGGTGTATGGGCCGGGAAAAAATCAGTCCGCCCGGTACGCCGAGCTCGCGGATGATGCCGCCAAAATGACGGTTCCCGACAGGGTGGTCCTCAAGGATCCCTCGAAGTTTCGTCTCATCGGTACGAGCGTGAGACGCCTGGATAGCCGAGTAAAGTGCGACGGGTCTCAGCAGTTTGGGTTGGACCTCGACCTTCCTGGAATGCTGGTGGCCGTCGTGGCTCGGCCACCGTTGTTCGGCGGGCGGGTAAAGACCGTCGATGACACCGAGACGCGCAAGCTCGCTGGCGTGCGCGACGTGTTCGAGATCCCGCTGGTCAACGGCAGCGCCGTTGCCGTGGTGGCCGACCGGTTCTGGACCGCTAAACAGGGCCGCGATCGGTTAGCCATCGACTGGGATCTCACCGGGATCGAACGTCCGGACACCGCGGAGCTGTGGAGCAGGTTCGCCGCACTGGCGGGTACCGCGGGCAACGTCGCCCTGAACCGCGGTGACGAGCACGCACTGGATCAGATTCCCCAGGCTCGCCGGATCGTCGCCGAGTACCGGCTCCCCTACGTGGCGCACACGCCGATGGAGCCGCTGAATGCCACCATCCGGTTCGACGGCGACCGCGCCGAAGCGTGGGTCGGCTCTCAATTCCCGACCTACGACCAGGCGGCCGTAGCGCAAGTGTTGGGCTTGAAACCGGAAGACGTCGCGTTCCACATCCAGTTCGCCGGCGGGGGTTTTGGCCGGCGCCAATCATTCGATTCCAACGTCCCGCGCGAAGCCGCGGCGATCGCGAAGCGCCTGCGTGGCATACCCGTCAAGCTGGTGTGGACGCGCGAAGACGACGTCCGGGGCGGCTACTACCGGCCTATGTTTCTGCATCGCGCAGAAGTCGGAATCGGTCCCGATGGGATGCCGGTGGCGTGGAAGCACGTTACTGTGGGCCAGTCGTATCTCGTCGGGACTCCGTTCGAGTCCTTCCTGGTGAAGAACGGGGTCGACTTCGATACGGTGGGGGGAATCACCGCAAGTCGCTATGCCATTCCGAACTTGCACGTTTCCGCTCACCATCCCCAGGTCAGCGTGCCCCCCGCGCAATGGAGATCCGTTGGCTATACCCACACCGCGTTCGTGCTCGAGACGCTGGTGGACGAGCTGGCCACGCGGGCGCAGGCGGATCCGATCGCCTACCGGCTCAGGTTGCTGCAGCGGGACGCCTCGAGACTGCGCGCGGCACTCGAGCTGCTGGATCGGGTGAGCGATTGGCGTCGCCACTTGCCGCCCGGACATGCCGCGGGAATCGCCTGCGTCGAGTACGAGGGAACGGCGGTCGCATTGGCGGTCGACCTAACGCTCGAAAATAGGCGCTCCAGAGTCCGTCGGGCGACGGTGACGGTCCATTGCGGCGTGGCGGTAAACCCGTTGTCGATCGAGAGCCAGTTCCAGGGCGGTCTGATCTTTGGGATGACGCAGCTCTTCCCGAAGGGAGCGATCACGCTCAAGGACGGCCGCGTGGAGCAGCGGAACTTCGACGGCTTTGTGCCGCCCTACATGGGCGATACGCCGGCCGCCATCGATGTCCACATCGTGCCGAGCAGCGAGCGGCCGACAGGATGCGGCGAACCTCCGGTTCCAGTCATCTCGCCTGCGGTCGTCAACGCGCTTGCGAGGCTCACCGGCACGCGTTACCGCACGCTGCCGCTCGCGAGCTTTTAGATCTCCTGGGTCGCAAGCGATAGATCGACGAACGACTGGGGACGATCGCCTAGTTGCCGTGAGCAAACAAGTTATGCAGACTTCTCGACTCCGGTGGCGCCAGCAGGATCCCGATTCAAAGGGACAAAGCCGGGGCACGCTTAGAACAGGTCGCCCCGTAGAGACAGGACCCGTCTCGGGAGCAAAGGGGGTAGCGGCGTCGAGCGGCCTTGCAGTCTCGTTCTAAAGGAAGCTGTTGGGTCGTGCCCTGGCGAGCACGGGACTTCGTCCACTACTAGCTGCGCCGGCGGGCGAGTCTCCCGGAGCTGAAGCGCGATTGTCTAGGCGGCTTGGCAAGGTCTCTGAGGTGGCGGGAAGACTCCATGTCACAATGGGCGCAACTAAGGGGCGGGCCACCAGGAGCGGGTGGGCTCCAGCGCGGGCACTGGTATCCTGTCGAGGCGATCATCAAAGAGGTTCAGCTGCGCGTTTTAGGCCCAAATGCGGTGAGCGTCATGCTCGATAAACGCTCGGTGCGCGTTATCGATCATGAGCCTGATACTATCACTCGGATTGAGGGAACAGGCTTTCGGCCGCTCAAGCCGGGGCAGCCGGCGCCAATGATGTCGTTTTATGGAATTTGCCCCAAGGGTCATCGGGTGGGACAACTAACGTATGTCATTGACAAGGCCCGCTGCGAGCAGTGTGGCCAGACCTACCGCGTCCAGGACGAGGAGCACTTTTGACCTACCGCTGCTAGCTTTCGTTCTCCCGCCGGTTGCGGTCGCCTGTTCGCATCGAGTTCACGAGTCAGTGTCATTGGAGTAGCCTAGAGTCCGTGTCCGGTACACCAGCGATGCTTGGTCCAGCCTACGACGCCCCGTGTGAGCTGGCGACAAGTCTCTATATCGACCCTTCAAAGCGTGACATGGTAGAGGCAGGCCTGCTCCGCGCAAAGGAAGCGCGAGACGACGAAACTGTACGGCTAATGCATTGGGAGCTAGCGATGATGGACCTCCTCCCTGTCGTCCAGGACGGGACGTCTCCTTGGCACGGCGCCAGTTACGAGCGGTACGCCGAGGCACATCATCTGGTTCCAGAAACGGTCGCATATACACGCGATCGGGCGCGCGAGACGCAGGATCTGCGTCTTCGCATACGCTATCTCGAATTTGCACTTAGGCGCTGCGAGCCCCAGACTGGCCGCGCATGGATTGATCTACAGCGCGAACTACTCGCTGCTTACCGTGAGTACATCGATGGCTGCCGCACGGGCGCTGCCCACGATCCACACGCAGGTGTGCACATCTATGACGCCCTTACCCGGGTTCGCGCGCTCCTCGCCGTGCGAGGTGTAGTCCCGGAAATCGAAGCACCAGGTTGGGCGAAATGGATCTTCGATCTCGCCGGAGATTCCCGTACCCTCGCTGGCGACACAGGGTTCAAGGGCCGTTGGGTCGCTGACTACCTTGATGTAATGCGTTCATTGCCGGCTACGGCGACCAGCCAGGACCTTCGAGAGAACGCCTTAGGCCTCCTGTTGGAAGCCGCCAGGCATTACGAATCGTCGCCCATGCTCCATTATATCGAGCAGGCAATCGTCCAAATCGAAGCCGATCTGCGTAAATACTGGGGCGAGTCGGACACTCATCGCCCAATGATCCGACGACAGTTTGAGGCTGTGCTGAGATGCGCGAGAATGCACCGCAACAATGGAAGCAATCTTGTCGCATCAGAGTTCTTCCGGCAAGCGCGTGAGATCGCTGAGAGCGAGAGGCAATATTTCTCCGATGCAGAAATTGCTAACCTAGGGCGGTCGATGCAGGAAGCGATTCACGCGGGGACCGCTGAGTTCACGCGCTTTCACATTGAGATTCAGATCCCGAACGACCTTGTGAATTACATCCGAGAGACACCGGAACTGACGGTTCAGGCGATCGTGAGTGAGGCTGGCACAGCAATCCCGAATCGCGCTCGAATCCGGAAGGACGTCGAAGAGGGTAACCAAGTTGCGCCGCTTCAGGCGATGATCGGACGAACGATAGTCGGGCCTGGCAAAGTCGTCGGACAGACGACTGGTCCGGACGGCAACGTTGAGCTCGACGTTGACTTTCGTGCGGTGTTACAGACGCAGGCGCTCGGAAGCGGTGTGGCGGCTGCCATTCAAAAGGCTGCCGCGCAGATTGCTCTAACGCCGGAGCATCTTGTCGTTCCGCTCGCTCCATTGGCTCTGGAAGAAGGTTCGCTCGAGCTTATGAGACACGGGTTCGGGCGCCTCATCGCGGGCGATCCGATCTCAGCCGTGCATCTCTTGGTTCCGAGAGTCGAGGATGTATTGCGCCAGCATTTGACCAAAGTTGGATTCGATACCACGAAGTATCGCGCTCAGGAGGCTCGAACAGATGACGCGACGTTTGGCGGCCTCATGCATGCAGAACTGTCTGACGGCAGAACTGTACGCGACTATCTCGGCGCCGATCTCTGGGAACAGATCGATTCACTCTTCGCGCGGCAGACAGGCCCTAACCTCCGTAACGAGTTCGCTCACGGGCTCGCGCGACCAAGACATTGCACCCCGACCGTGGCTGGTTTGGTGATTCTGGTGCTGTACCAACTTGCGGCCGTGGCCGCGCGTGGTTGGTCTCCCTCCCCGAGCTAGCCAGTAATACGACGTTCTGAGGCAGTCCACGGTTGTTTTCGAGTTCCTGTGTAGCCTGGGGGACTCGTTTCGCCATGGTCTAAGGCCCCTGTAGCACCACAACAACGTCTTGGATGCCTTTTGCGACCCATAACCCGCATCCGCCTTTAGCTGCAGTTGGGCAGCCCACTCGCAGGTAGGAGCGCGACCGTGCCGACGCTTGCGTGCCGACTAGTCGAGATGGAATACCGCCAATCAAAACGGAGCTCGATGGCCGACCGCGCCACGCATCGACCCCTGCGGCCCGGCGACATGTTCTACCACCATCGGGTGCTTGAGCGATTCCCCGCCTGGCTCGCGCCCAACTATCGACGGCAGAACGCCCACCGACCGCCCCTGGCCGTCATCCTGCCCGACACAACGCTGTTCTTGGTCGATGGCCTGCAATACGACTCGGGGAGCGGGTACTACGGCGACGGCTATACCGTGCGCGGTGACGCGCCACGCCTCACGATCTCGGAACCGATTAGCGATCACCCCAGTGGCTGGACTGGCTGGCTGCGAGACGGCGTGCTTGAGTGGGAGTGAGGCGCCGGCTGACGATTAGGAGGAAAACGCCTCCCGTAACACGACCACGTAACTCACCATGCACGCCGCGAATGCCACGCCCCCCACTACAAACACGATCAACACGCGCAACGGAGACGCGCTGATCTAAACGCGCAATCGAACTGCACCGGGCCTCTCTCGTAGTGCGTCAAGGCATGATTAGGCGGCGCGGGTGGCGACGATAATGAGCCCGATGATGCCAGCGACGGCCACCGCACCCTGCAACTGGGTGCTCTCGCGCTTGCCCGTAGTGATGTAGCGCGCGAAGTGCTCGCAGCTATTCCCAAAGAGCGCGTAGTTAGGGTTGGCTAGCGCCTGTTGCAAGCGAGCGAGCGCCGCACCTTCATCCGTAGCCTTTGCGACAACGTGCCACGGACTCGTAAGCCAGTTCGCGTGAATGCCCGTGGTGTTCATTTCCACAACCACGGGGTACGGCGCGTAGGCATTGCCTAGCCAATTCCCAATGTCGAGCACCGCGTAGTGATCGACGCCCTTTTCTGGCGACGCCCGCTTCACTAAGTAGAGACCATCCGCCCAGCCCTGGTACGGCATAAGTCCGCTCCACCCTTGTTGCGGAAATATACCCGTTGTCTTGGCGAACAAGCGCGTAAGCGCCCACATGCCCAAACAAGCGGCAGCGCACGAACAGTGTTCAAATTCTATTTAGACGAAAGCAAGCGCCCTGGTGTTTTGGCGGTCGGTGGCTATGCCGCTCATACCGATCAGTGGACAAAGTTCGAGGAGGAGTGGGGGTTCCGGCTGCGGCAAGCGGGAGTTGAGGTCTTTCACGCCACCGACTTTTATAATTCTCGCGGGGAGTTCGAGGGCTGGGACAAACAAAGGCAAAAGGAGTTTGCCAAGTATTTCACGGCGATTGCTGAAAAGCAGACTGAACTCGCAATTGGACGGGCGGTTGAGGTTGATGCCTATGACGAACACGTTGCTCCGATTCTCGCTACCTCCCATTGGTCTCCCCACGGTCGGATCACCCCGCTGATGTGGTGTGCCCGCACTTGTCTCGAAGCCCTCGCAGTTCGACACGCTCGCTTTGTTCCTTCGAGCGAGCAGCTTGCGGTGGTATTTGAGGAGGGGGATGGAATTGGTGAGACTATCGACTACATGCGCGGGCTCCAAGAACGTGGGGCGCCGTTCGCTCAACGTTTTGAGTCATTCAGCGACGGCCCAAAGAGTCTAAAGCCTCTACAGGCCGCTGACCTCATTGCCCATGAGGCGATCAGGGCGGTACAGGAGAAGATAAGCCCGACCGGAAGAAGTAAGCGGAAAAGCATGTTACGGTTGGTGCGGGGGCAGCGTGTTGACCTGCGTGTCTTTACACGTCGCAACTTGATTGATGATGTGGTACCCGGCGTCAGGGACCAAGTAGCGGACTTTGAACGACCCTAAGAGTCCGACGCAGGAAGGTGCGTGAACAGGTGGACCACTTTAGGGAGACGGGTACTCGGCAGTGTGGCGAAACATGTACCCAAGGACCGCGCCTGTGCCGCTGCTGAATATCATCAAGAGCGCGGGGACGACCACTGGCGGTGCGAGCGCGATCGTTACCGCTGCCGCCAAGCCAGCCCCGATTAGGGCACCGTAGCTCGCACCGGCTGCTGTACGGAGCGCCGAACTCAATTTTGGATCTGACGGAGCCCAGTCAGACGTCATACCGCACCTCCGATTAGCCGCGACGGACTCAGCCACCCCAGAACCACTTGAAGATACCACCGGCGAGGATCGCCGCACCAGCCAAGGCGGCGGAAACGCCAGTAATGCGTCTCTTGCTCAGCTCCGCCGTTGCCGGATCCCGTATGCGCGCGGTGATCGCAAGCGCCCAGACCACGTTGGCAAGGATCACGACCCACAGCATCGTACCGCCCGCCGAGATCTTGACGGTGAGACTCGCGGTCTTCGAAGCAAAGAGACCGGATGTCGTGACGACTGAGAGCGTCGTCGCGTAGAAGCACAGCTGCCCGTCACCTAGGTAGTCATGAATTCGAAATCGATTGACGACCGCCCAATTGGCGATGTAGGCGGCGGCGACAGGCAGGCCGGCCGACAGCAGCACGTCGAAGAAGAAGTAGCGAAGGACGTTCTCCATCGCGTCTACAGGCGGTGGGTGCTCATCCGTGGTACCACCAGGCGCCCATTTTGCTCGTAACGAGGCAAGCGACACCCGCGCCTGCGATCAGCCACCCGAACCGGCGTGCGTCCGCAGCATCTGGCACCGGACTCGCACGGAGGATGAGTACGCCAACAACGACGAGGAGCCATCCCAGGACCCGGATCGCCTTCCATCCTCTTCCCGTCTTCTCGATGATCTGAGCTCGGGCGGGCGCCCGGGTGGGATATCCGCAGTGCGGACACGACGCTGCCTTGTCGGAAACGTCACCGCAGCACTCCGGACACTTCGTCAGGGCCATGCGTTCCTCCAACTCACGGCACGCGTTACTCGTCTTCGTCGTCTTCCCCGCGGCCGAGCACGATGTCCTTGACCACCTCTCGGGCCTTGAAGGCGATGGCGGCTCGTGGGGCGGTCAGCACGCGACGGAGCTGAGCGATCTCGCGAGGCGTGAGCCGATCGACGGCTCGTCCGATGCTGCGCTCCAAGAGGCCGAGGCTCGGTGCGTGCTTGAGCTGCTGCTGTAGCTGGCGCAGCCGTTCCGCCGCGCGGCTCACGAGGCGCTCGGCCTCACGGCGAGCCCGCTCGGCCGACCGTTCGGCCTCCTTCCCCGTCCCTTCCTGCTGCGTGCCGGCGCGGTCTTCGTGGCCGCGCGCGAGCCCGCCCAGGGCATGCTGCGCCTCCGCCAGCTCGCGGGCGCGCGCGGCCGCACTCGGCGCCGCGAGCCGCGCCGGTTGGGCGTCGTGGGCAACCCCGAGCCCCAACGCGCGACGGCGCTCGACGGTCTTCAGCGCCCCGAATTGCTCGGGCTCCGTTTCGAGGCGAGTGGAGGCCCGGTCCGCGCCGATCTCGACGGCGGTGCCCGTGAAGCGTGCGCGCGCGGTAGCCGGATCGTTGTAGACGCGGGCGAGTGCCGCGTCGAACCGCTCGGACGCGCGCCGCACACGCTCCATCGCCCCGCTGAGTCGCTGTAGGCGCTCGCGCGCGGCGGCGAGTTCCTGATCGGCACGCGCGCGCTCCGCTTTGAGGGCGGCGAGGCGCTCGTGTTCATCCAGGGCCTTGGTCACTTGCTCCACAGCAAGACTCAAGGGTTCGCGGGCGCGCGCCGGCGTCTCCCGCTCGGGGTACGGCACGCCGAAGCGCTGCTCCAGCCGCTTGAGCGAGAGATCGCGCGCCACGCGCGAAGCCTTGACCTGCTGTTTCCCATCCGTGATCACGAGTCCCTGGCCCTTGCGCTCGAGCCGGAGCCCATGGCGAGCAAGTGTCGCTTCCAGCTCCTCCCATGAGCGAGCGGCGCGGAGTTCGGGTAGGTGCGCGCGGACGCGGTCGGGGAACGCAGGATCGCCGCTCCGCTCCGCCTGGCGGCGCTCCCCGTTAGTCAAGGGTGCCCGCTCCGGCGGCTCCTGGCCGTCGAGTTGATACAAACGACCCGCGACTTCCCGCAGCCCGAACTCGCGCTCCAGGATGCGCAGCGTCTGCTGGATCTTCGGCTGGTCTTGCCAGCGATCCCAGGCGCGGCCGGTCACGGGATGCACGCGGTTGACCATGATGTGCACGTGTGGGTGCTCGCGGTCCCGATGCGCGACAAGGAGCGCCTGATGTTCGCTCAGGCCCAAGTCGGCGAGGACCCGATTGGCCACGGCCTGCATCCGCTCGGGAGTGACGGGATCGGTGGGGTCAAAGTTGATCGTCAGGTGGTACACGGGAGACTCGACCTGGAGGTTGGCGTTGGCCGTGGCCTGCATGAGCGCCGCGGCCACTCCGGGATCGTCAGTGCCGAGGTTTCGGCCGGCGGTCCACGCCACGCGCTCGGGCTCGTCGCCCGAGCGGCCGAACATGAGGTAGCGGGCGAGGGCGGCGAAACGCCGGCCCGAGGATGACGTCGCAATCACCGCGGGGAGCGGCGGACGCCGCGGCGCCCATCCTCCATCAGCCGTTTGACGAGAGCATCCTGCTCCGCGCGGGCGGCGGCGACAAGCTTGGCAAGCCCCGGGGCGCGGCGCGCCTGCGCCAATCGCGCGACCTCTTCGAGATTGCTGCCGATCCGGGCCAGGGCGCGGAGCATGCGATCGGTCTCCACGTGGTGGCGGGCTTTGAGGCTCTGGCCCAGAGCAGCTTCGCGGATGAAGCGCGCGGGCTTCAGACCGCAGGCCTCGGCGCGGGCGGCGATGTCGGCGAGCTCCTCGGGGAAGAGGCGGAGCAGCTTGGTACTGGTGCGGCGGCGAGTGGCGGGCATGGAGACGCTCCGAAGCCGCGGGACGGTGGATCGCAGGCCCCTCTATAAGGGAATAGTCTCGGATGACCCCGAGCGTGCCCGATCGAGGCTCGAGGCCGCGGGTGAGAGGGTGGGCAAACAGGGTGGGGGAGGAAGGTTCTGCGCTTGAGCACCCGTCAGGGTGCGAATGCGCGCCTTTGCGCAGATTCGGGGCCGCGCACCAGCGCGTGCACCGATATCTGCGCACTAGCTTGCACAGCCAACAAGGCTACGAGACTCAGTGCATGGTGGAAATCCGGCTCGCCGTGTGGAAAAACAGCCCGGGATTCGGTTATCAGAACGGGCAAGCTCGCCACGGGACAGCGTGCCGATCGATGCTTGCCCTGGCCGGCGCCGGCTGCCTCAGAGCAACCCGGCTTCCGCGAAGCTCAGATAGCGCGCTGCGCCGAGGACGAGATGGTCGTACACGGGAATGTCCAAGAGACGCCCGGCGTCGACCAGTTGCCGCGTGATAGCGCGGTCGTCCGCGCTGGGAGTGGGGTCCCCGCTCGGGTGATTGTGGGCCACTATGATGCCCGCCGCGCCGAAAGCGATGGCGAGTCGGAAGACTTCCCGGGGATGAACCAGGGAGGAATTGAGGATCCCCCGCGTCACTTCCTGGATGGCGATCACGCGGGACTGCGAGTTGAGCGCGATCACGTAGAACACTTCTACGAGTTCCCGGGCCGCCCGCTCGCGCAAGAGGTTGACCGCGTCTTGCGGGCCCCGCACCTGAACAGGCTCCGGTTGCGACGGGTCCACTTCCTTGATCAGGCGGACCCAGGCTGGCCGTAAGGCCTCGGAACGTCTCCGGTGTGGGCGATACATGACTTGCCTATCTCCCATCCCCTCGCTAGTGACCCCGTCAATATATCGCTGACAATATATCACTAGCGATATGCATCTGTCAAGGGCTGGCGATATATTGCCGGAGACCGATATATTCATTCCGACCCACGTCAGGACAGGCTATGGCCATTCGGGTACGACTACGGGACCTGCTGGAGAAGCGCGGTATGGCGCAGACCGAGCTCCAAGCGCGGAGTGGGCTCGGCTACTCGACGATCAACGCGCTGTACCATGGGAAGACAGAGCGGGTCGAGTTTGCGACGCTCGAGGCACTGTGCGAGGTTCTGGAGTGTGGCGTAGGGGAAATCCTAGAGCACGTCCCGGAGAGGAAGCGGGTGCGGTCCTGACGGCGCTACCTCACGTCATCGTGAAGCGCGGGCCCTTACGGGCAGGGAAGACGTCGTCGGCAGCGGCCCCGGCCCACGGGACGCCAATCTCGGGAGGCGGGATGGCAGGTAGAGGCAAGCGAAGAGAAAAGAAGGGGGGGGCCGCTGGTAACGGCGTGGTGGCCTTAATCAAGGAGCTCTGGCAAGCCGCCGTGGGTCTGCGGGATTCCATCGAGCCGGCCGATTACAAGCGATACGTCCTTCCGCTGATCTTCCTCCGCTTCCTGTCGATACGTTACAAGCGCCGCCACGAGGAACTCGCCCGCCTCGTTCACGAGCGGAAGAGCGACTACTACACGCCGAACCCAAAGGCGGCGAAATCGATCCTCAGGGACCCAGACGAGTACCGGGCGGCTGGAGCGTTCATCGTTCCGGAGAAGGCGAGTTGGGACTACATCCGGACGCGTGCGCGCGCTGACGACATCAAGGTCATCCTCGACGAGGCACTGGAGCTCCTCGAGAAGACCTATCCGAAGCAGCTGAAGGGCCTCTTGCCGCCCATCTACGCTGGCTCGAACCTGGATAACGAAAGCGTGGCTGGCCTGATCAACCTGTTCTCCAAGGAAGTCTTCGAGCAGGACCACAGCGGCCAAGACTTGATCGGCCGTGTCTACGAGTACTTCATCGGCGAGTTCGCCAACTCCGAGGGGAAGCGAGGCGGGGAGTACTTCACTCCCGTGAGCATTGTGCGAATGCTGGTGGCGATGCTCGAACCTAAGGACGGAATCGTGTTCGATCCCTGCTGCGGTTCGGGCGGGATGTTCGTCCAGTCCGACATCTTCACGAAGCACGACCGGCGGCTGTCGTTCATCGGCCAGGAGTCAAAGGAATTCACGTACCGACTGTGCCGGATGAACCTGTTCATCCACGGCCTCGACGGGAATATCCAACTCGGCAACTCCTACTTCGATGACAAACACGCCACCGTTAAGGCCGATTATGCCCTAGCCAACCCACCCTTCAATGACGGCGCAAAGGGGGAGGAGGGCTGGGGGGCTGACCGCATCCCGGGCAATGACCAACGGCTGGTTGTGGACCGCGAAAGGATGCCACTC
>Ga0070708_100003102_pt1 | contig 12932 bp, 9 predicted proteins | sample KBSK5503metaG_FD_65469 | JGI IMG/M metagenome (GOLD analysis project Ga0070708, IMG submission 65469) | Corn, switchgrass and miscanthus rhizosphere microbial communities from Kellogg Biological Station, Michigan, USA - KBS K5-50-3 metaG | ecosystem: Host-associated > Plants > Roots >...
GGACGTGCCGCGCTGTACATGAAGCCGCTCAACAGACATACGGTGATGTCCGATCTCAAGTGGAGTGCGGGTTGGAAGCAGAGAATTCCGTTTCAGCTCACTTTCGCGGACCTCGATGGTGGTCTGCGCGGCTTCAGGACAGCCGATGTGGGAGGAGCCCGGCGAATGGTCGCTCATGTAGAGGACCGATACCTCATTGGTCGCTACAAGGATGCCGCGACTATTGCGGTGGCAGGGTTCGCGGAAGCGGGGAAGTTATGGGCCGGCGATTCGCCTTTCGGAGTGACTACTCCGATTTATGCCTCGGCTGGCATTAGCGTGTTCACTGCCTTTCCGCCACAATCGCGTCGGACCCTCAGAGCGGACTTGGCATTTCCGGTTAACGGGCCGCGCGGTCACGGGTGGGAAGTGCGTTTGATCACCACCGACCTCACGAGGATGTTCCGCGTCGAGCCGCGCGACATCTTCAACAACCGCGAGAGGTCAGTGCCCGCCTCGGTATTCAACTGGCCCTAGATGGCGACCACTGTCAACGATTCCCCGCCGGAACGTCGCGCATCATTCTGCGAACCGGGATGACGAGCAATCCGCACACAACCGCGGCGATGAAGAGAAACATTGAGGTCTGCCTGAACAGGATCGGCATCTGGGGCAGCTTCTCCGGATCCACGTTGCCGCCCACGAGTCCTGCTACGAGGTTGCCGAGCGCGCTCGCCATGAACCAGACGCCCATCATCTGGCCCTTGAATTTGATCGGCGCGAGCTTGGTCATCGAGCTGAGCCCAACAGGACTGAGTGATAGCTCGCCTAGTGTCTGGAAGAAATAGCTCCAGACCAGCCACCACGGTGAGACGCGGACATTGCCCCCGCCCGCAATGACGATGTTCGCGGCGAATAACATCACCACGAAACCAACGCCCGCGAAGAACAGCCCCCACGCGAACTTGGCAATGCTCGACGGAGCTTTCCCGCGATTGCCGAGCGCTATCCACACCGCGGCGAACACCGGGGCAAGCGCGATGACGAATACGGAGTTCGCCGCCTGGAGCCACAGCGTCGGCATCTCCCATCCGAACACGACTCGATTGGTGTAATCGCGCGCGAAAAGATTGAGCGAGGTGGGTGCCTGCTCGAATGCAGACCAGAAAATCGCCGCAAAAAAGAAAAGAAGGATGATGACGACGACGCGCTTCTTTTCTTCGCCGGTCAGCCCGCCACCGACGAAGAGATAGATGAAGTACAGCAGCGCGGACCCGACGATGACGTACGTCATCTTCTGCGCGAGCGAGACGGCGTTGATGTGGATCACCCCCGTCATTGTGAGAAGAACCAGGAGCGCAATCACGCCGACTCCGATTATCGCCGAGAGCTTGACGCGACGATGTTCCGCGGGATCAGTTGAACCCGGGCGGACTCCGACGTCACCGAGCGTTTTGTCGCCGCGCAGGCGATAGGTGACGAGTCCGATTACCATACCAAGCCCGGCGGCGCCGAAGCCGAGGGACCAGCCCACCCGCTCGCCGAGGATACCCGTAATAAGGGGTGCGACGAGTGCGCCGATGTTGATTCCCATGTAGAAAATCGAGAAGCCGGCGTCGCGCCGAGATCCACCCTCGGGATAGAGATCACCGACGATCGCCGAGATGTTCGGCTTGAGGAGTCCGGTGCCCATCACGATGAGGACCAGTCCAATGTAGAACGCGGTGTGTGCGAAGACGATCGAGAGAGCGATCGACAGATGTCCCAACGCGATCAGCACTCCCCCGTACCAGATCGAGCGCCTCAGTCCGAGCCACCTGTCGGCGATCCAGCCACCGGGAAGCGACGCGAGGTAAACGCTTGCTGCGTAAATGCCGACGATCGATGACGCCGTCGACCGATCCATTCCGAATCCGCCCGACGCCAGCGCGGCCGTCATGAACAGAACGAGGAGCGGACGGATCCCGTAGTACGAGAACCGCTCCCACATCTCGGTGAAGAAGAGAGTTGAGAGTCCTACCGGATGCCCAAAGAAAGTGCGCTTGCTGGCGCCGACAAAACCCGGAGGTGGCACGTCGATCGTTACGGTTCCCGCCGAGGGCTGCTGAAAAACGCCTTTCGAGTCGTTGGGCATGGTCGGAGGAGTAAGGGTCGTTATCCGTGCACGGCAGCGAGCGGAAGATACCGCTCGGGTGGATGTACGCCACCAGCTTCCTTTTGTTGTTCCCAGCTCACGGTCGTCGGCGGCTGCTTGATGCACGCGGCGAAATGACCCGGCGTCTTTTCCTCGAGCGGAGGAACGATCGACGCGCACGCCGCGTCTTTCGCCGGATGGTGGCAGCGCGGGTGGAAGACGCACCCCGATGGCGGATTCGCCGGAGAGGGAACGTCTCCTTGCAGGATGATTCTCTCCTTCCTCGCGTGTGGATCGGCGACCGGAACGGCGGAAAGGAGCGCCTGCGTATACGGCATCATCGGCTCGCGGTAAAGATCTTCGGCCGTCGCGAGCTCAACGATCTTCCCCAGATACATGACGGCGACGCGGTCTGCGATGTGCTCCACCACCGAGAGGTCATGAGCGATGAACATGTAGGTGAGGTCGTGGTCCCGCTGGAGGTCCTCGAGCAGGTTGATCACCTGTGCCTGCACGGACACATCGAGGGCCGATACTGGCTCGTCGCAGACAATGAACTTCGGTTCCACCGAGAGGGCCCGCGCGATCCCGATCCGCTGACGCTGTCCGCCTGAGAACTCGTGTGGGTAGCGGTTCGAGTACTCCGGTCGCAGACCAACCTCCTGAAGCAGCTGTCTCACTCGCGCATCTGCCGCGGCGCCTTCAGCGAGCTTGTGAATCGTAAGACCCTCGCGAATGATCGCGCCGACGGTCATACGCGGGTTGAGCGACGATACGGGATCCTGAAAAATGATCTGCATCTCCCGCCTCAGTGCGCGCAGCTCGGACGTGCCCATCGATTTCACGTCTCGCCCCTCGAATCTGATCTCGCCCGACGTCGGCTCGATGAGACGGAGGATCGTGCGACCAGTCGTGGTCTTGCCGCAGCCGGATTCGCCGACGACGCCGAGGGTCTCGCCGCGCGCGACATCGAACGACACGTCATTCACCGCCTTCACCGCGCCAACCTGTCGCGACAGAACGCCCTTCCTGATCGGAAATTCCTTGCGGAGATTCCTTACCGATACCAGCGTCCCCGTCCCGTTCACGCGGCGGCGACTCCTGCCTGGACGACGAGAGGCGGATGCGGGTTGTTCCGTCGCTCGGGCTCTATCGCCAGATGGCAGCGCGAGACGTGGCCCGAACCGATCTGATAGAGCGGCGGATGCTCTCTCTCGCAGAGATCCCACGAATACGGACAACGCTCGCGAAACCGACAGCCGCTCGGCCATTCCGTCGGCGCGGGCACGGTGCCGGGGATGACGTTGAGCCGCTCCTGATCGTGCCCGATGTGCGGCATCGAGTGCATCAATCCCTCGGTGTAGGGATGGTGCGGCTTGGCGAAGAGCTCGTCGACTTCGGCCTGCTCCACGACTTCGCCAGCGTACATGACGATTACCCTCGACGCCGTCTCGGCGATCACGCCCAGATCGTGGGTGATCATCAGTATCGACGTTCCGATCTTTTTTTGCAGATCGAGTAACAGATCGAGAATCTGCGCCTGGATCGTGACATCGAGCGCCGTAGTAGGCTCGTCGGCGATGACGAGGGCCGGCTTCATCATGAGTGCCATCGCGATCAGCACCCGCTGTCGCATTCCGCCGGAGAGCTGGTGCGGGTACTGTCTCGCCCGCGCCTCCGCATCGGGCATGCCGGTGAGCTCGAGCATTTCCACGGCTCGCTCCCACGCATCGCGTCTGCTCATTCCAGCGTGTACGCGAGCCACTTCCGCGACCTGGTCGCCAACGGTGAATACCGGGTTGAGCGCCGACATCGGCTCCTGGAAGATCATCGAGATGCGGTTGCCCCGGATGTCCCGGATATCTGCATCATCGAGCGTGACCAGGTTCTTTCCATCGAACTCGATGACGCTACCCGTCTCGATTCGGCCAGGGGGCTGAATGAGGCGAAGTATCGACAGCGCCGTCACGGATTTTCCGCAACCCGATTCGCCGACGATGCCGAGCGTCTCTCCAGCGCCAATGTCGAAGGAAACTCCGTCGACGGCGCGCGCAACGCCCGATTCCGTGTAGAACGAGGTGTGCAGATCACGGAGCGACAGAAGAGGCGCGGTCATCGGATAGTCAGCGGCGCTCGTACGTGTCGCGCAGCGCTTCGCCCAGGACGTTCAGCGTCATCACTGTGAGAACCATGAAGAGACCCGGAAAGAGTGACATCCACCACAGCGTTGCGACCTGATCGGCACCGTCCTGAATGATGTTTCCCCAACTCGCCAGTGGCTTCGGCACACCGATCCCAAGGTACGAAAGCCCGGCCTCGAGTACGATCACGTGCGCGACGCCGAGTGTCGCCGCTACCACGATCGGGGAGACGAGATTGGGAAGCAGGTGCCTCCACAGAATCCGCCTCCGGCTGGCGCCGAGCGCCTGAGCGGCGGTCACGAATTCCGCGTGCTTCAACGCAAGAACCTGACCTCTGACAATGCGGCTAAGCCCGAACCAACCAGTGAGGCCCAGAAACACCACGAGTGCTCCAATCGACAAATTCGGCCACGCCACCAGCACCCCGATGAGAAGCAGAAGCCGCGGAATGGAGAGAAATGCATCGAGCACACGCATCATGACTGCGTCCAGGAATCCGCCCGCGTAGCCCGAGATCGCACCGTACGCGACTCCGACGGTGAGACTCACGATCGTTGCCAGGACTCCGATCATCAATGAAAGCCGAGCGCCGTAGATCACGCGACTAAGTACGTCCCGGCTGTAAGGATCGGTTCCGAACGGATGCGCGAGCGATGGCGGAAGATCCTTGAGCCCGACAATGTCCGGTTGCGCGGAGGGATTGTAGGGCGCGACGAGCGGCGCGAGCAGCCCCACAAGCACGATGACGCCCAGCACGAAGAAGGCGACGCGCGAGGATGGCCGGCGCAGAATCCGGCGCACGCCGAGCGCGAGCGGCGATTCGCGAGGCCGCGCGAGCCTAGTGGCTGCGGAGTCTTGGATCTGCCCAGGCATAGAGCAAGTCGGAGAGAAGGCTTCCGAATGTGACCATGATGCTCCCGATGATGACGCCGCCCACCACGAGTGGATAATCGCGCGTGCCGATCGCGCTCATGACCGCGAGGCCCATTCCGGGCCAGGCGAAGATCTTTTCGACGAAAAAGGCACCGGTGAGAAGGGCGGGGAACGAGAGACCAACCAGACTGATGATTGGAAGCAGCGCGTTGCGAAGCGCGTGGCGACGCAGAATCTCGCGCTCAGTGAGTCCCTTGAGACGCGCGGTGCGGATGTAATCGGCCGGAAGCACATCGAGAAGAGCGGCGCGTTGATACCGCGCGACCACGGCGGACGCCAGCAACATCAGAGTGAGCGCGGGGAGCGCGAGATGCCACAGGCGATCGATGAATCTCCCCCCGAGTCCCATGTACTCGTGCATCACCGGATCGACCGCACCCCCAACGGGAAAGACCGGCAACCAATAGGTGAAGGTGAGCAGTGTGAGAATCGCAAGCCAGAAATCCGGCATCGAAAAGAAAAAGAGAGAGATTCCACTGAGCGTGTAATCGATGATCGAGCCGCGGCGGGCGACCTGGATGAGGGCGATGAGAATCCCGAGAGTAAAGCTTCCGACCAGGGCGACGCCCATGAGAAGCAGTGTGTTCGGAAGCGCGCTACCAAGGACCTCCAGTACCGGCCGCTGGTTCGAGATGGACCAACCCAGCTGACCGTGCGCGAGCGAATTTACGTACCTGACGAATTGTTCCGGCAGCGGACGGTCGAAGCCGTACTGCGCGCGCAGCGTTTGCCGCACGGACTCATTGACATTCGGGTTGTCCATCATATCGCTGAACGGGTCGCCGGGAGCGAGATGAATCAGCGCGAACGTGATTGCCGCGACGATGGCAACGATCACCGCGGCCTGACCCAGCCGTTGCGCGAGGTACCGGAGCACCCGCTACGGGGTTTTCTGACCCGCGGGTTGAGCGGGAGGCGGCGTTGCCGATTGAGGCGTGTTGTCGCGTGGAATCCGTTTGTCGGCCGGAATCCACCACTCGGGAATGTGAATCCACCATGCGTCCGGTCTCAGCGTCGCCAGTTGCAGACGCGAATGATATCCGACGGTCGGGCTCGGCTCGGCGAGCCAGATGGCCGGCGCATCCTGGATGATCGTCTCGTAGGCGCTGGTGAAGTACGCCTTGCGTTTGGCGGGATCGAACGACGCAAGCGCGCTGTCGACGTACGCATCGAACACGGGATTCTCGTAGGACCCGTGGTTGTTGCCGCTCGAGGCGCGCGATCCCCCTATTCCCCACGACCCGAGGACTGCGCCCGGACTCGGCTGCGTGTTCCACTGTCCGATCGTGGCGTCGAAGGTGCGCTTTCTGTCTTTCTCTACTATCACCGGGAAGTCGAGCTGCTCAACATCCATCTTGACCCCCGCCTGGCGCAGCTGCTCCTGGAGAATCACCGCCGTCTGAACGCGCACCTTGCTCGAGCTCGGAACCGAGAGGGTGAACTGGAGCGGACGCCCGTTCCGCCTGCGGACACTGTCGCTTGTCGAAACGCGCCATCCGAGTGAGTCGAGGATCTGACGCGCCCGGGGAAGATCGAATGGAATCTGCGTGAGATTGGGGTCGGTGGTCGGATAGGCACGAACCGTCGGGCCCAGCGCCGGCAACGCCAGAGCGCCAAAGACGCTTCGCACGATCGTCGCGCGATCCGTTGCCATTGTCAGCGCGCGGCGCAGCTCGCGATTGCTGAAGAGGGGATGCGGCCGATCGTGATGCGCCGGATCGCGCAGGTTGAATTGCACAAAGGAATACTGGAGAGCGTGGTATTGTTTGGTGCGGAGCTCGGGATGCTTCGCCACCTCGGGCAGGTTCTCCAGTCGCAGCTGCTCGAAGAAATCGGTCTCGCCGGTGAGGAATCTGGTTACAGCCGCCTGGAAGTCGGGAGCTATGCTCCAGACCAGGCGACTGAGCTTTGGCGCGCCCCTGTAGTTCGCCGTGTCGGCGACGAGCTCGACTGCCGCGCGCGGGATCCAGCGAAGGAACCGGTACTGGCCTGAACCAATGGGATTTCTGGCGGCATCGGAGGCACGCCAGCTCGCCGGCGGAATGCTTTGCCATACGTGCTCGGGCATTATCGACAGCTGATAAACCGCATCGTAGAACTGTTGCGGGGAGCGAGCGTGAAACCAGTAAACAGCGGTCAGGGAATCGGGCGTGCTGACAGAGTCGATGTTCGTGATGAGTGGTGTCACCGGCGATCCAAGCGAAGAGTCCTTCGCACTGGCGACGGTGAATCGCACATCGCTCGACCGTACCGGAAAGCCGTCGTGCCACTTCGCCTTCGGATTGATGTGAAACGTGATGCTGAGCGAGTCAGCGGCCCAGGTCCAGTGATCGGCGAGTCGCGGAACGAAGCCCTTGTCGTTCACGATGTTGAGCGAATCGCCGATGTCAGCGAGGCGGTCGTAAATCATGTCGGTCATCTGTGCCGCCTGAACGCTCTGGACGAGCGATGGGATCAGAACATCGGGATCGCCGCCGGTGGAGATCGCGAGTGTTCCTCCCGAGTTCTTTGCGGAAGACGATTCGGTCCCAACGCATCCGCACATCGCGAGCGCGCAAAGGAGACCCGCGTATCTCATCGCCGCCATGTCCAATCCTCGTCAAGAAAGTGCGGAACGTGCTTCAGTGCTTCGTCGCGGACATCACCCTCGGCCAGCTCGCTCGCGTCCGCATCCTCGAGCAGCCGCACCGCGTCGAACATCGCGCCGGCGACTTCTGCTGCGTCGGGAGAGCGACCGAGCAATGCGTGAAGGGTAGCCGGTACGGGAACCGATTCACTCACTGCATCCACGCCGACGACAAAACCCGGCAGAGTCGATTGATCATCATCGACGAGGATCGAGCCGTGCTGCAACAATGAACAGTCATCCCGCCATTGGGCACTGCCGACCAGCTTGCTTCCATGCGCTACCAACTCTCCCTCTCCCGGAGTCTCGAAGCAGCTTCGCACGCTTGGCGTACGCGTGGGTAGCGAACGGGGGACCGGCTCGACCGAAACGCCGAGCTGTCTCAAGCCTGTCTGAAGAATCAGGTTGATCCGGGAATAGGTCTCACGCAGAGGCGCAGCGTCCTTCGCGGGCGCCGTAACGCTGTAAGTGACCTCGCGGTGGTGCAGAATCGCGCGGCCGCCGGTCGGCCTTCGCACGACGTCGATCCCGGCACCGCGAATCTTCCCGACATCGTAAAGACCGGATGCGGGCTGATTCCGTCCAAACGACAGCGTCGGCCGGCTCCAGGAGTAGATGCTGAACACCGTTTCTCCCGTGCGAGCAGCGCGCGCCTGCAACGCAGTATCCCGCGCCATGTTCTCGGCGCCCGAGCGGGGCGCCGCGATGAGAAGGCGCCAGCGGCCGTAACTTCGCCGGGGGTGCATAGGGTGTTAAATTGTCACTCCTATGAGCACCACAATCAAGCACGTTGAAGCCGCGATTCCCTCCGCTGAATCCTTCGTACCCCGACATGTAGGACCCGACGAGCGAGACGTCGCCGAGATGCTCAAGACCCTCGGATTTGCGTCGCTCGATGCGCTGATCGACGCGACCATTCCGCGAAAGATCCGCTTCCGGCAAGGCCTGAGTCTGCCGAAAGGGCTGACCGAACTCGAAGTCCTTACGTATTTCCGCGCTCTTGCCGCGAGGAACCAGGTCTTTCGCTCGTTTATCGGGATGGGATACTCGGACTGCGTCACGCCACCCGTGATTCAGCGAAATATCCTCGAGAATCCCGGCTGGTACACGGCGTATACGCCGTACCAGGCAGAGATCGCGCAGGGACGGCTCGAGGCGTTGCTCACGTTCCAGACTATGGTCATCGACCTGACGGCACTGGAGATCGCGAATGCTTCGCTGCTGGATGAAGCGACGGCGGCGGCGGAAGCGATGACGATGAGCTACGCCCTCAAGGGCAAGCCTGGCAAGGAAGTTTTCCTGGTTGCATCCGAGTGCCACCCGCAGACGATCGACGTCGTAAAGACTCGCGCCAGCGTGCGCGGGATAGAGGTACGCGTCGCGAGCTATGCCGATTTCAAGATCGGTCCAGATGTGTTTGGCGCTCTCGTGCAGTATCCGGCAACCGACGGTGCGGTTATCGATTACACGAAGACGGTCGAGCAGGTGCACAAATGCGACGCGCTGTTGACCGTAGCGGCCGATCTCCTGAGCCTCGTGCTGCTCGCGCCGCCGGGGGAATGGGGGGCCGATATAGTGGTCGGCAATACCCAGCGTTTCGGCGTCCCACTCGGCTACGGCGGTCCGCACGCGGCGTATTTCGCGACCAGGGACGAGTTCAAGCGCCACATTCCGGGACGCATCATCGGCATCTCGCGCGACGCGGACGGAAAGCCGGCGCTGCGCATGGCGCTTCAGACGAGAGAGCAGCACATCCGCCGCGAGAAGGCGACGAGCAATGTCTGCACGGCTCAGGTGCTGCTGGCGGTTGTTGCGAGCATGTACGCGGTCTATCACGGGCCGCAGGGTCTGACCCGCATTGCGAGGCGGGTGCACGGATTTGCAGCGACGCTCACGGAAGGACTACGAAAGCTCGGCTACACGATCGCGCACGACGACTACTTCGATACGATCCGGGTGGCGCTAGGAAAACGAAATGGTCAGGCGATTCTGGACGAGGCGCGTGCTCGTCGCATAAACCTCCGTTTCATGGAAGACAGGAGCATCGTCGTTGCTCTCGATGAGACCGTCGGCGCCGACGATATCACCAACCTTCTGGCGGCATTCAACGGCGGGAAGGACCCCGATTTCGGCATCGAGGACCTCGTGTTGGGGGCCGACCCGCGGTATGACGAGCGCTTCAACCGGACGACTCCGTTTCTCACGCATCCGGTGTTCAACAAGCACCACGCGGAGACCGAGATGCTCCGCTACATGAACAGGCTCCAGTCGCGCGATCTCTCCCTTGTCCACTCCATGATTCCGCTCGGCTCCTGCACCATGAAGCTGAACGCGACGGCGGAGATGATGCCGATCACCTGGCCCGGATTTGCGAAGATCCATCCCTTTGCGCCGCTCGACCAGGCTGACGGGTACCGCCAGCTGTTCGACGAATTGGAGAGCGCACTCGCGGAAATCACAGGTTTCGCTGCGATCTCACTCCAACCGAACGCGGGATCGCAGGGGGAGTTCGCGGGACTCCTTGTGATCCACGCCTATCATTCGTCACGAAATGAGGCGCACCGCAACGTGTGCCTCATTCCGCAATCGGCGCACGGGACGAACCCGGCGAGCGCCGTAATGGCCGGCATGCAAGTAGTGGTCGTGAAGACCGACGAGCGTGGGAACATTGATGTCGCCGATCTGAAGTCGAAGGCGGAGGAACACGGGCTCCACCTCGCCGCGCTCATGATCACCTATCCCTCGACCCATGGCGTATTCGAGGAATCGATCGTGGAGATCTGCAACATCGTCCACAAGTACGGCGGCCAGGTGTACATGGATGGAGCAAACATGAACGCGATGGTCGGCTTGTGCCGCCCGGCGGAAATTGGCGCCGATGTCTGCCATCTGAATCTCCACAAGACGTTCTGCATTCCGCACGGGGGCGGCGGCCCGGGGATGGGCCCGATCGGCGTGGCAAAGCATCTCGTTCCATTTCTGCCGGGGCATCCGGTGGTCAGGCTGGACGGCAGGCACGAGGTCGGGGCAGTATCGGCGGCCCCGTGGGGAAGCGCCAGCATTCTTCCGATTTCGCACGCCTACATCAAGCTGATGGGCGGAGACGGACTGGAGTACGCGACCAAGATCGCGATTCTCAACGCGAATTACATCGCGAAGCGTCTCGAGCCGCACTTTCCGGTGCTGTACAAGGGTGCGCATGGAACGGTCGCGCACGAGTGCATTGTCGACACGCGCGTGGTGAAGCAGGCGACCGGTATCGACGTCGAGGACATTGCGAAGCGGATGATGGACTACGGCTTCCATGCGCCGACGGTCTCGTTCCCGGTCCCCGGAACCCTCATGATCGAGCCGACGGAGAGCGAGCCGAAAGAAGAGCTCGACAGATTCTGCGATGCGATGATCTCGATTCGCGACGAGATCAGGGAGATCGAGACCGGAGTAGCGGACAAGCAGGACAACGTCCTCAAGAATTCGCCGCATACGGTCGGTCGCGTGACGGCGACGACCTGGACGCATCCATATACGAGGGAGCGCGCCGCGTTTCCAGCGCCCTGGAGCCAGGACTTCAAGTTCTGGCCTGCGGTGGCGCGAGTGGAGAGCGCGTATGGCGACAGGAATCTCATTTGCTCGTGCCTGCCGACCGATTCGTATGTGGGGGCGGAAGTCGGGACCGGCTGATACGGATCGCGTCATCACCTTCAAGCTCGGTGGTCTCGTACTGACGGGAGCGCCGGCGGTCGCTGCCATTCTCGGCGTACTCGCTCTGATTGCGGCGCTCGTGTATCACTTCGAACCGGGGCCGACCGCGATTGTCTCCGCCCTGCTCTGGATCGCGTTCATCGCGTACTGGAGCGCGACCGCAAAAACAGCGTCGGCGACAAAAAGCGCCGAGTCCAAAGAATCGCGAAAGATCCACGAGAATCTGCTCGTCATCTCGTTCGTGCTTCTGTTCGTTCCGATTCCGGGGCTGACGTCGCGGTTTCTGCCTCAATCCAACGTTTTCGTGATCGCCGGCCTCGCGGTTCAAGCGTCGTCTCTGCTGTTAGCCGTTTGGGCGCGGCGGCACCTCGGTCGCAATTGGAGCGGCGCGGTCAGCGTCACCGTCGATCACCAGCTCGTGCGCTCGGGACCCTACGCTCTCGTCCGGCATCCGATTTACAGCGCCATGCTCGGCATGTTCGCAGGAACGGCGCTGCGTTCCGGCGAATTGCACGCGTTGCTCGCCGTGGCCGTTCTCACAGCGGCGTACGCGCGAAAGATCCGCATCGAAGAGCAGACGCTCCGCGCGGTGTTCGAATCGGATTACGACATTTACGCGCGCACAACCTGGGGCATCATTCCCCGCGCTGCGACGATGATGGGGCTAGGCGCCGTAGTCATCGGCACGCTCGACATCCTCTACGCAATTGCTTTCTGGTATCCGAAGGGGGTGGCGCCGGCCAGAATCTTTCAGAGCATCGCGGCGGGACTTTATGGGCGCGCGTCATTCAGCGGGGGCACGCGCACAGTTGTGATCGGCGGCGCGCTTCACTATTTCATCGCGCTCTGCATCGTGCTTGTCTATTGGGTGGCCAGCCGGCGTTTCGATGCACTGCTGCGACGTCCGATCGTGTGGGGATCGGTCTACGGAGTTCTCGTATATCTGGTCATGAACTACATCGTGATCCCGCTGTCCGCGACGAAGCGTCCGGCATTTCTTCTATCATGGGTCGTGTTGAGCGTGCTTGTTCACGCCTTCCTGATCGGTGTTCCTGCCGCGCTGTTTTCTCGCGCGGCAATGCCTGCAGACAACCGGCCGGGCGGAGCAGAGGGGTCGCCGCCGCGTACTTAGGCGCTACTTCCCGATGTGCTTGGTGTAGGCGTCCGACTTCATCAACCCATCGATCTCCGACGCGCTGCTCGGCTTGATCTTGATCATCCAGCCCGCCCCATAAGGATCGGTGTTGACCAGAGCCGGCTCCTTGTCGAGGCGTTCGTTGATCGCCACGACCTCGCCAGCGATCGGTGCGAACAACTCCGACACCGCTTTCACGGCTTCGATCGTCCCGAACACGTCGTGCTTGCCGAATTTCGCTCCGACTTTTGGCAGCTCGATGTAAACGATGTCGCCGAGCTC
>Ga0070708_100003104_pt1 | contig 12931 bp, 16 predicted proteins | sample KBSK5503metaG_FD_65469 | JGI IMG/M metagenome (GOLD analysis project Ga0070708, IMG submission 65469) | Corn, switchgrass and miscanthus rhizosphere microbial communities from Kellogg Biological Station, Michigan, USA - KBS K5-50-3 metaG | ecosystem: Host-associated > Plants > Roots >...
CGCCGACGAAACGCGTGGCGCCTATCAGGCGGCGCAGAGCGAGGCGCGCAAGGCGTTCGGGGACGGCAGCGTCTACCTCGAGCGCTACGTCGAGCGCCCGCGCCACGTCGAAGTGCAGGTGCTCGCCGATACGCATGGCCGCGTGGTCTCCCTGGGGGAGCGCGAGTGCAGCATCCAGCGCCGCCACCAGAAGCTGATAGAGGAATCCCCGTCGGTGGTCGTGACGCCGGGCCTGCGCCGCCGCATGGGCGAGGCGGCGACCGCGGCCGCGGGCGCCGTGGGATATGTCGGCGCTGGCACGGTCGAGTTTCTGCTCACGGCCGACGGCGAGTTCTACTTCCTCGAGATGAACACACGCATCCAGGTCGAACATCCCGTCACTGAGCTGGTCTACGGCGTCGATCTCGTGCGCGAGCAGCTGCGCATCGCCGCCGGGGAGCCGATGCGCGTCGCCTCCGGGCTGCTGCAACCGCGCGGGCACGCGATCGAATGCCGCATCACGGCGGAGGATCCCTTCAACGGATTCCTCCCCGCGACCGGAGTGTTGCAGTATCTGCGGGTCCCGGGCGGGCCCGGGGTGCGGTGGGACGGGGGGATAGAGCCGGGCAACGAAGTGACGCTCTACTATGACCCACTGCTCGCGAAGCTGATCGTGTGGGGGGAAAACCGGGAGGTGGCGATTCAGCGGATGCGGCGTGCGCTACGCGAGCTGGTGATCGTGGGGGTGCCGACGTCCCAGGTGTTTCACCTCCGCGTCCTCGACGATCCGGAGTTTCGCCGCGGCGAGTTGGACATCACCTACGTGGATCGGGCCTCGCCGCGTCTCCTCTCCGAGCCGGTGAGCGGCCCGCTAGTCGTGCCGATCGCGGTGGTCGCCGCGTTGCTTGCCGAGGAGCGCCGCACCGGGCCGGCCCCGGCGCGCGTCTCCCGCGGTGGGCCCAACCCTCCCGCCGCCGACGGCACGCCCGGCGCTGCGCAGGACACCACATGGATGCGGGCGGCCCGGCAGGAAGGGTTGCGCGATGGATGAGGTCGTCGCCGTCTCCGGAATCGCCACCGGTGGCGACGGCGTGGGCCGCCTCTCCGACGGCCGTGCCGTGTTCGTGCCGCGGACGGCACCGGGAGAGCGCGTGCGGCTGCGGCCCCAAAGCGTCCGCATGCACAAGCGGTACGCGAGAGGAGAAGTGGCGGAAATCCTCGCCCCCGCGTCCACACGCGTGCTGCCTCCCTGCCCGCATTACGACGGCGATCACTGCGGCGGCTGCCAGCTCCAGCACCTCACGTACGCCGCCCAGCTCGCGGCGAAGCGCGACATCGTGCTCGACACGCTGCGACGCATCGGCAAGCTCGACGTCCGAGACGCGGGCATCCGCGGCGCCACCGAGCAGTGGCACTATCTCACGCGCATTTCCTTGGCGCGAACCGGAACGCGCGTGCCCGGGTTCGGGTTCGTCCGCTACGACCAGCCCGGTGTGGTGTTTCGCCTGGAGGATTGTCACATCGCCGACGCGCGGCTGCTGGCGCTGTGGCATGAGCTGGAGAGCCGTACCGACCTGCTGCCCGAGAGCGCGCTGCACGTCACGCTGCGCCTCGATCGTGAGGGCACGCGCCATGTGATCGTCGGATCGCTCGGCGAGCCGTGGCGCACCGCCGACCGCTTGCGCGAGGCGCTGCAGGACGCTGCACCGGTCACCTGCTGGTGGCATCCCGAGGGCGGCGCCGCCCGGATCGTCGCCGGTCCGGCCACGGGGTTCCCGCCGGTCGGCTTCGAGGCGGATCACCCGGCGATGGACCGGATGGTGCGGGACTGGGCAGTCGCGTGCCTGGAAGAGGTGCAGGGCAGGCCGGTGTGGGATCTCTACGGCGGCATCGGTGACACCGCGGCGCGACTGGCCGAGCGTCAGGCGATTGTGGTGAGCGTCGACGCCGACGAGCAGGCCGTCGGGTGGGCGCGCCGGCGTACCGAGATCGCTTCGTTGGGAGAGCGCGTCCGGGTGATCGCCGGTCGTGCCGAGGATGTGTGGCCGAGCCTTCCCGTTCCCCAGGCGGTGATCGTCCGTCCGCCGCGTACGGGCCTGCATTGGGATGTGGCGTTGCGGCTCACGGGCGACCCGGTTCCCCACCTCGTGTACATCTCGCGGGACCCGGCGACGCTCGCGCGCGATCTGCATCGCATGAGCGTCAACTATTCGATGCGTGAGCTGCAGGTCTTCGATGCCGGTCCCCAGACGGCGCAGGTGGAGGCCGTCGTTCACCTGGAAGGTGCCGCATGAAGTATTACGTCCGGATCGGCGCCTCTCCCCGAATCGCGGAGGTCGAGGTGGAGGGGGGCCGCGTCATCGTCAACGGGGAGCCGCACGAAGCGCACCTCGCACCAGTGCCGGGGACGCAACTCTACCATCTGCTGCTCGGCGGTCAGTCGTGGACCGTGGCAGCCCAGGCACTGACGGGCGCAGGTGACGGTGGCGGTCCGCGCTGGGCGTTGGGGGCGGTTGGAGAGCGGGTCGAGGTGGAAGCGGTCGACGAGCGGACGCGGGGGATCCAGGCGCTCACGTCCCGGCGGGAGGGGAGACCAGGCGGCGGCCAGGTTCGCGCTCCCATGCCCGGGCTCGTCGTGCGGCTCGAGGTGCAGGAGGGACAGCGAGTGGCCGCGGGCGCGCCGCTCATTGTGGTGGAGGCCATGAAGATGGAGAACGAGCTGCGCGCCCCGCGGGCGGGGCGCGTATCGAAGATCCACGTGAAGCGCGGGGCGGCGGTCGAGCGGGGGGCGATCCTCGTGACCCTCACCGACACCATGTCGGAGCCTGAGGGGTAGAGCGGCGCTATTCGATGTCGCTGTGCGGGAGGTGTTCCGCCCGGATGTTCTTGATCGTCCCCTCGATGAGGTCGCGTCCTCCCTCTCCGGAGTGGTACATGGCCGCCATGAAGCCGATGGTGTTGGCGGCCGCTCGCTCGAACTTCCAGACGCAGTTGTTGATGGTGCACCCGCTGATCCCGCCGCCATCCCCTCCGGCGTAGACGAGGATGCAGCGGACAAACGTGCAGCGGACAAAGAGTTTGCCGTCCAGCTCGATGCGCTGATCGGTGAAGCTTGTTCCGTTTATCTCCTGCACCCGCTGCTTTCCAAACGGCCACATGGGGAGAGTCTCGTCTGTTGAGAAGGGGCATCTTGATGTCGCGCGATCGTGCCAGCAAGGCCGGAACCCCACAACCTCCAAGTTGACAGCGGCTTAGCTGGCTGAGTATAGTACTAGGCTATTGGGAATTTCGGACGCTCCACGGGGTGATATGAAGACCTTTACGCTGCGCAAAGAAGATGTGACGCATCACTGGTACGTCGTCGACGCGAGCGGGCAGCCGCTCGGCCGGCTGGCGAGTCGCGTGGCGCAGGTGCTGCGCGGCAAGCACAAGCCCACATTTACGCCGCATCTGAACGGCGGCGACGGCGTCATCGTGATCAACGCGGAGCAGGTCAAGTTGACTGGCCGAAAGTTGGAGCAGAAGCGCTACTTCCGCCACACCGGCTACATGGGGCACGAGCGCTTCACGCCGGTGAAAAACGTGCTGGCTCGACGCCCGGAACGGGTGATCGAGAAGGCGGTGTGGGGGATGCTTCCCAAGACCACGCTCTCCCGCCAGCACGTCAAACAGATGCTCAAGGTGTACGCGGGGCCGACGCATCCGCATGCGGCTCAGCAGCCGCAACCGCTCCAGTTGGAGGCGAAATGACGGAGACGCCGGAGCTGCGCTGGCACGCGGTGGGACGCCGTAAGGAGAGCGTCGCGCGCGTGTACCTGACGCCGGGATCGGGAAAGTGGAACATCAACGGCCGCACGCTGGGGGATTTCTTCCCGCGCGCCTCGCTGGTGTCGCACATCCAGCAGCCGTTTACGGCGACCGACACCTTGGGCGCCTTCGACGTGAAGGGAATCTGCCGTGGCGGCGGGGTGACCGGTCAGGCGGGGGCGATGCGCATGGGAATCGCGCGGGCGCTGTGTCTTGCCGACGAGCGGCACCGCAAGAAGCTGCGCGAGCAGGGTCTGTTGACGCGCGACCCACGGGCGGTCGAGCGGAAGAAGCCGGGACGGGCTGGAGCGCGCAAGCGGTTCCAGTTCTCGAAGCGGTAGGCGAGATATCAGACGTCAGACATCGGACAGTAGTTCTGACGCCCGATGTCTGACGTCCGAGGTCTCTAACACACACGTCGCCTGATTCGGAGCGGGGTCCCTGCCGTGGCAGGGTCGCTTCGAAAGTGACGGCGGCGGCGGACGAAAACCCAAGAAAGGAAGTGCATGACGCAGCCTCAGTTGCAGGATCTGCTGGAAGCCGGTGTCCATTTCGGGCACCAGACGCGCCGCTGGAATCCCAAGATGCGCCGCTTCATTTTCGCCGAGCGCTCCGGCATCTACATCATCGATCTCCAGAAGACGCTGCGGCAGATCAAGGAAGCGCAGGAGAAGGTGCGTGCGGTGGTACTGGGCGGGGACGGGATTTTGTTCGTCTGCACCAAGAAACAGCTCAAGCTCATCATCCAGGCCGAGGCGCAGCGAGCGGGGGGCTTCTGGGTCACCGAGCGGTGGCTCGGCGGGACGCTCACCAACTTCCAGACGATCAAGCGGCAGATCAAGCGGCTGAAGGACCTGGAGCAGGGCGCGGCGGAAGGCGAATTCGAGCATTACACGAAGAAAGAACAGCTGCTGCTCGACCGGGAGCGCGTGAAGCTCGACAAGAATCTGTCGGGGATCAAGCAGATGAGCCGGTTGCCGGGGGCGCTCTTCGTCGTGGACGCCAAGAAGGAGCGTATCGCCGTCGCCGAGGCGAACAAGCTCGGGATTCCCGTGGTGGCGATCGTCGACACCAACGCCGATCCCGACCTGATCACGGTCCCGATCCCCGGCAACGACGACGCCATCCGGGCGGTGTCGCTCGTGACGGCGGCGATTGCGGACGTGATCGCTGAGGCACGCCGGCAGCAGCCACTGCGGGAGCCGTCGGAGGACGCGGAGTCGGTGACCTACTCCACGGAGACGGGAGTCGAAGCGGAGGCGGAAGGCGATCGCAAGAAGCGGACGGCGGGGCGGCGCAAGCGGCGTCCCAAGCCGGAAGCGATCGCGGCGCGTCTCAAGACGGAGGATACGCCGGCTGCGGCGGAGCCGGCGACCGGGAGCGAGCCCTAACCGTTACGGGCAGGGGAGCCTCCCCGGCAATCGACCAACAGCCGCCGCCCTGCGAGCCGAGAGGTCTCGCGAGGGCGGCGTTCTTGTGAGGAGTGACGAAAGGTGACGACTGTGAAAGAGATTCCCGCGAAGCTGGTTGCCGAGCTCAGGGCCAAGACGGGCGCCGGTATGATGGACTGTAAGAAAGCGCTCGAAGAGGCGGGCGGCGACATGGCGAAGGCGGAGGAGATCCTGCGCGTGAAATACGCGGGCAAGGCCGAGAAGCGCGCCACCAAGTCCGCCGGCGAAGGGCTGATCGAGGCCTACGTCCACTTCAACGGCAAGGTCGCGGTGCTGGTCGAGCTGAATTGCGAGACCGACTTCGTGGCGCGCACCGACGACTTCCGGCAGCTGGCGAAGGACATCGCCCTGCAGATCGCCTCGGCGAAGCCCGTTGCCGTGCACGTTGAGGACCTCCCGGCGGAGGTCGTCGAGCGGGAGCGGCGCATCTACGAGGCGCAGGTCGCCGAGCAGAAGAAGCCGGAGAACATCCGCGCCAAGATCGTCGACGGCATGCTGAAGAAGTTCAACGAGGAAAACGTGCTGCTGGAGCAGAAGTTCATCAAGGACGACAAGCAGACCGTTGGCGACCTGGTCCGGGCGCTCGCCGCCAAGACCGGGGAGAAGATCGACGTGCGCCGCTTCGCCCGCTTCGAGCTCGGGGGCGCGTAGTGGCGCAGCTGGCCTACCCGCGGGCGCTGCTCAAGATCTCGGGAGAAGCGCTCGCGGGCTCCGCCGGGGCGGCGGGGATCGATTTCGCGGTGATCGACCGGCTCACCGACGAGCTGAAGCAGGTCGCGAAGACCGGCGTGCAGCTCGGGCTGGTCGTCGGCGGCGGGAACATCGTCCGCGGCGCGACCGCGAGCGACAAGGGGATGGACCGGGTCTCGGCCGATTACATGGGCATGCTGGCGACCGTGATCAACGCCCTGGCGTTGCAGGATATCCTGGAAAAGAAGGGGCTCGATACCCGCGTGATGAGCGCCATTCGGATGGAAGAGCTGGCCGAGCCCTACATCCGGCGGCGCGCCGTGCGACACCTCGAGAAGGGGCGCATCGTGATCTTCGCGGGCGGGACCGGGAATCCGTACTTTTCGACGGATACGGCGGCGGTCTTGCGGGCCCTCGAAATCGAGGCCCGGGTGATCCTGAAGGCGACGAATGTGGACGGCGTCTACACGGCGGATCCGAAAAAGGACCCCACGGCCCGGTTCCTGGCCGAGTTGACGTTCCAGGAGGCGCTCGTGAACGGCTACGCCGTGATGGATGCCAACGCCTTCGGTTTATGCAAGGAAAACCGTTTGCCCATCGTGGTGTTCAACATCAACCAGCCCGGCGCGACGGCCAGAGTGCTGGCCGGGGAGCGCGTCGGCACCATCGTCCAATGACGCTCGCGGATCATCTCAAGCAGGCTCGGGCTGCGATGGACAAGGCGGTGGAGGCAGTGCGCCGGGAGTTCTCCACCGTGCGGACCGGTAAAGCCACGACCGCTTTGCTCGACCTCGTCCGGGTCGAGGCGTATGGCAGCGAAATGCCGCTGAACCAGGTGGCCAGTGTGGCGGCGCCGGAGCCGAAGCTGCTCACGGTTCAGCCGTGGGACAAGTCGCTTCTGAAGGCGGTCGAAAAAGCCATTCTCACCTCCGATCTCGGACTCAACCCCGCCAACGACGGCAATGTCATCCGCATCCCGCTGCCCCCGCTCACCGAGGAGCGCCGCAAGGAGCTGGTGAAGGTCGTGCACAAGTTCGCCGAGGAGGGGCGCGTCGCGATCCGGCACGCTCGGACCGAAGCGATCAGCCGCATCAAGAAGGCGGAGCATGTTTCCGAGGACGAGAAGAAACACAGTGAGAAGGATCTCCAGAAGCTGCACGACGATCATCTCAAGCTGGTCGAGGAGTCGGTGAAGGGGAAAGAGGCCGAGATCATGGAAGTCTGATGGCCGACGACCTGCTGGCTCAGATCCGGCTCAATGGCGCCGTGCCGCGTCACGTCGCCGTCATCATGGACGGGAACGGGCGATGGGCCCGGGGGCGGCACCTGCCGCGCACGCTCGGGCATCGCGCCGGGATGAAGTCGGTGCGCGAGGCACTGGAGGGCGCGATCGAAGCCGGACTCGAGGTCCTCACCCTGTTCGCATTCTCCGAGGAAAACTGGAAGCGCCCCGCCAGCGAGATTTCGGCGCTGATGGACCTGCTGGAGGAGTACGTCGGGAAGGAAATCGGCGAGCTGGTCGGCCAGGGGGTGAAGGTCTCGGTGCTGGGCGACAAGAGCCGGCTGAGCGCCTCGGGACGTGCCGCCGTGGAGCGGGTGGAAGCGGAAACGCGGAATGGGACGCGTCTCGCCGTCAATCTGTGCATCTCGTATTCGTCGCGTGCGGAAATCACCCGTGCGGCCCGCCTGCTCGCCGAAGAGGTGCTGCGCGGGACGCGTAGTCTCGAAGGGATCGATGAGCAGGCCCTCGCCGGGCATCTGTACACCGCGCCGTGGGGCGATCCCGATCTCCTGATCCGCACCTCGGGCGAACAACGCATTTCGAACTTCCTGCTATGGCAGCTGGCATACACCGAGCTGTACCTGACACCGGTGCTGTGGCCCGACTTCACGCGCCGCACCTTGTTCGAGGCGATCCTCGACTACCAGCGGCGCGAGCGGCGCTTCGGGGCGGTTCCAGCGCGATGACGCGCAATCTCCTACAGCGCATCGGCGTCGCCGTGGTGGCGATTCCGCTCGCCGTCGGCCTGGTCTGGTGGGGTGGGTGGCCGCTCGCCGCCGTGCTCGCGCTGCTCGGCGTCCTCGGGGCCCGCGAATTGTACGGGCTTGCCCGGCGCCAGGGGATCGACGCCCTCGATGGCCTGGGACTCGCGGCGGCGGCGGTCATTCCCCTCGCGACCTACTGGGTGAAGGGCTCCGAGGCGCGCCGGGCGGAGCCGGCGATCTACGCCGGGGCGCTGTGGCTCCTCGCGGTGCTGGCGGCGGCGATGCGGTGGCGTGGCCCCGAGCGGCGGCCGCTGCCGTCGGTCGCGGTGACGGCGTTCGGGGCGCTGTACGCCTCGGCACTCCCGTCGTTCGCGATCGCGATCCGGCACGGCGCCAACGCCGGCGTGAAGAGCTGGCCGCTCGCGTCTCTCGTCCTCCTGCCCCTCGCGCTCACCTGGATCTGCGACACCGCCGCGATGGCGGCGGGGAACGCTTTCGGCGGGCCGAAACTCGCTCCCGTCCTCTCGCCCAACAAGACGTGGGCCGGAGCGATCGGTGGCTTCTTCGCCGCCGTGGTCGCGGCCGTGCTGCTCGGCCGCTGGGTGCTGCCCCGTGTCGGCCTGCCGCTCGATGCCGGCCGGCTCGTGCTCGTGGGAGTGGCGGTCGGCGTCGTCGCTCAGGTGGGCGACGTGGCTGAATCGCTGCTCAAGCGGGAGGTGCAGGTGAAGGATTCGTCCGCCCTGATCCCCGGTCACGGCGGCGTGCTCGATCGGCTCGACTCGCTCTACTTCGTGCTCCCGGTCTCCGCCGGGTTGTTCCGACTGTTCGGCCTGGTGTGAGCCTCGGTGTCGCGGTACTCGGCTCGACCGGCTCGATCGGGCGCTCCACACTGGCGGTGCTGGAGCGCCACCGTGACCGGTTCAAGGTCGTCGCCCTGACCGCCCATTCCAACGCCGAGCTGTTGCAGTCGCAGGCAAACGCCTGGCGGCCGGTGTATGTGGGAATGGTGAACGGCGCTGCGGAGCGGGGTGCGGTGGCCGGGCATGGAGCTGGTTGCCTCGTCGAGGCGGCGACGCATCCCGACGTGCGGATCGTGGTGAACGGCATCGTCGGGGCGGCGGGTCTCGAGGCGACGCTGGCGGCGCTCCACGCCGGAAAACGGGTGGCGCTCGCCAACAAAGAGACGCTCGTGATGGCCGGCGAGCTCGTGACGGCCGCGGCGCGAGCCGGTGGCGGCGAGATCGTCCCGGTCGATTCCGAGCACAGCGCGGTGTTGCAGTGTCTCGCCGGGAAGAGCGTGCAGGATGTTTCCCGTCTCGTGCTGACGGCGTCGGGTGGGCCGTTTCGCACCTGGGAGCCCGACCGCATCGCGCAGGCGAGCGTGGCGGAAGCGTTGCAGCACCCGACGTGGAAGATGGGCCGCAAGATCACCGTGGATTCGGCGACTCTCGTGAACAAGGCGCTCGAGGTGATCGAGGCGCACTTTCTCTTCGGGCTCGATTTTCCCCAGGTAGACGTCGTGGTGCACCCGCAGTCGGTGGTGCACGCGTTCGTGGAGCTGGTCGACGGCTCGGTCCTGGCACAGCTCGGGTTCCCCAACATGGAGCTGCCGATTCTCTACGCATTGACGCACCCCGAGCGGGTGGCGGATAGCGGCCCACGGCGATTCGACGCGCTGGCGGCCGGCGCCCTCACGTTCGAGCCGGTCGTGCCGGCCCGGTTCCCGGCATACGCGCTCGGCCGCGCCGCGGGTGTCGCCGGGGGGACGAGCCCCGCGACGTTCAACGCCGCGAACGAGACGGCGGTAGAGCTGTTTCTCGCGGGCGCGGTACGGCTCGGGCGCATCGCGGAAATCATCGAGTGCGTGCTCGCGGGCGCGGAGCAACATCCCGCCGCCTCGCTCGACGCGGTGCTGGCAGCGGACCGGTCGGCGCGGCGCCGCGCGCGGGAGGTCGCATGCTGACCTTGCTGGCGTTCATCCTCGTCGTCGGCGTCCTCATCTTCGTCCACGAGCTCGGCCACTTCGTCGCGGCCAAGACGCTCGGCGTGCAGGTGCTACGGTTCTCGCTCGGCATCGGCCCCGCCATCCGGCGACTCACCTTCCGCCGCGGTGAAACCGAATATGCGATTTCCTGGCTGCCGATTGGCGGCTACGTCAGCATGGCAACGCTCGAGGAGGAGGGCACGACGCAGGCGCTCGAGGGCGGGGCCCCGACGGTCCCGATCGACCCGCAGCGCGTATTCGAGAAACGGCCGCTCTGGGCACGGGCGATCATCCTGGTTGCCGGCGTGACGATGAACGCGCTGTTTGCGTTCGTCGTGTTCGCGGTGATGGCCCGAGCGGTCGGGGTCGATCGTATGCCGACGACGCAAGTCGACAGCGTGTGGGTGTCGGAACTGCCACATGGTGCGGAGGCCCTGGGGTCGTTGCGTCGTGGCGACCGGATCGTGGCGATCAACGGCAGACCCGTCACGACGTGGGAAGATCTGCAGGAGCGACTCCTCATCTCATCGCCTCCACTGCGGGTAACGATCGACGGCCGTCGCGAGCCGCTCATGCTCGACGTGCCGCTGAACGAGAAGAGCCGGACGGCGCTCATCGGAGCCATGAATCTTCCGGCCTTCCCGGCCGAGGTGCAAGAAGTCCTTGCGGGTGGGGCCGGGGCGGCGGGCGGATTGCGTTCCGGTGATCGCGTAATTGCGGTCGACGGAGATTCGATTTCCTCGTGGTATCAATTCGCGCGCATCGTTCAAGCCAGCGCCGGCAAGGAGTTGAGGGTCACGGTGGTGCGGGACGGAGGCCCGGTCACCTTGCCGGTAACGCCGAAGCGACAGTCGATGACCGACCAACACACCGGGAAAACCGTGGAAGCCGGCTTTCTCAGTGTCGCCGTGAAGCTACCGGTGGTTCACATGCAGTACGGATTTCTGGGCGCCGTTCAGGAGGGGGGCAGGCGCACCCTACACGTAGCAGGGCAGGTGCTCGGGGCGTTGAAGGGGCTGCTCACCGGGCAGCTGTCGATCCGGGAACTGGGCGGACCGATTCGGATAGGTCAGGTCTCCGGCGAGGCGGCTCGGGAGGGAATCGGTCCGCTGTTCGCCCTGATGGCATTTTTGTCGGTCAACCTGGCGGTGCTCAACCTGCTGCCGATCCCCGTCCTCGATGGTGGTGGCCTCATGCTGCTCGCCGCCGAGGCGGTCCGCCGGCGCCCGCTGTCTCGCGAGCTGCGCGTCCGGTTGACGAACGCCGGCCTCATCTTCGTGGCGGCGTTGATGTTGTTCGTCATCACCAACGATGTCCTCGGGCTCTTCCGCCGCTAGGGAGCTGCTCGCCGCGTATGTCGCGGGCCGAATGCCCGCGGACCGGCTCGTCTCGGGGATTGCCGCCGAGTACTACCGTTCGCCGGACGCGCGGCAACGCACCGCGCTCCGTCCGGTCATGGACGTCATCGAACGGGCGGCTCCCGGCGTGGCGCGTCTCGCCCGCACGGAGGCCGGCGCGGGGTTCGAGATCCAGCTGGCCGAACGGCCGTTCCCCGAAGCCTTCGAGAGCGCGTTGCAGGAAGCGGCGGCCAGTGTGCTCGCAGCAGCGTGGAGGGCGGCGCCGCAGGTCGCTGCAGCAGACGTCGCGACCGGGCCCGGCTTCTGGTCGCGGCTGGTAGGAAGGGTGCGCCGGCTGTTCAGCGCATGAGTCTGATCACCAGCGCGATCGCGGCGATCAGCAACACTCCCAAAATCGCGAAGATGATCGCGGGTCCCCGCTCTTTCGTCGCGGTCCGCGCTTTCACCGCCTGGAATTCGATGCTCGTCGTAGGAGCCGTCCCGACCTCGTTGGTGGGGCGGGCTTCGGTCTCGACGACTTCGAGGTCGGCGAGTAGCTCGACGGCACTGGGGTAGCGATCGTCGGGGTGCTTCGCCAGGCACTTGGTGACCACGCGCTCGAACCGCTTCGATATCTCGGGGCGCTTCTTCCGGAGCGAGGGTGGCGGATCCTCCACGTGCATCCGCGCCAGCTCGAACCAGTCCGTGGCGTTGAACGGCACTTCCCCCGTCACCGCTTTGTAGAGGGTGACGCCCAGGGCATAGAAGTCGACCCGCTGATCGAGCTCTCGGCCCTGCGCCTGCTCGGGAGAGAGGTACTGTGGGGTGCCGATCGTCATGTTGTGGCCGGTCGACGCGGCATAACCCGAGACGGCTCGGGCGATCCCGAAGTCGGTGAGCACCGCGCGCCCATCCTCGCGCAGCAGCACGTTGTCCGGTTTGATGTCGCGATGAATGATCCCCTGACCGTGAGCGAAGCCGAGGGCTTTCACGAGGTCGCGGGCGATCGGGAGCACCGCGGCTTCCGACAGCGGGCCCTCACGGGCGAGACGCGCCCCGAGGCTGTCGGGGCAGTAGTCCATGGTATAGAAGACATTGCGGCCGTCCTTCCCGACCGACCGGATGTGGATGATGTTCGGATGCTCGAGCTTGGCCGCGGTCTGTGCCTCGTTGCGGAAGCGGCTCTCGAATTGCGGGTCGCCGGCGTAACGAGGCTTGAGCACTTTGACGGCGGCGGCAGCGCCGCCGTTCTCGCGGCCCAGAAACACCCAGGCGAAGCCGCCCTGTCCCAGCAGGCGTTCCAGTTGATGCGATCCCAGTGTCTTACCGACGAGGTCGGTGGTGAGTGGGGCGGTCACGCGGGGCGGCCTTTACATTCGTGTGTGTGCGGTCTAACTTACTGTGCTCACATCAATTAGGGAATGTCGACGCATGGACGAGAAGCTGACGCCGGTCACGAAATACGGGTTGCACGACCGGGACACCGGATCGAGCCGGGTTCAGGTTGCGCTGCTCACCGAGCGGATCAACCATCTCACCGATCACTTTCGAGTGCACGCCAAGGACTTCCATGGGCAGCGCGGGCTGTTGATGCTCGTTTCCAAGCGCCGGCGCCTGTTGGAGTACTTGAAGCGGACCGACCTCGTAAAGTATCGGCAGCTCATCGAAGAGCTGGGTCTCCGCCACTAATGGTCGCA
>Ga0070708_100003105_pt1 | contig 12931 bp, 15 predicted proteins | sample KBSK5503metaG_FD_65469 | JGI IMG/M metagenome (GOLD analysis project Ga0070708, IMG submission 65469) | Corn, switchgrass and miscanthus rhizosphere microbial communities from Kellogg Biological Station, Michigan, USA - KBS K5-50-3 metaG | ecosystem: Host-associated > Plants > Roots >...
CGGGGTCAACCTCCAACACCGATGGCGTCCCGCCCGTGCGCCGGAATCCCAGCGGCGCCATGCCGCCCGGATCCGTATGCGTGCGGAACTTCGTCTTGTAGGTGCGCACCATCGTGCGCTTCAGGTTACGGCTGTAATGCTCCGCCTCGACGAGCAGGTCTATCCAGCGCTTCCAGTCGTCTTCCTCGGCGGTGAGGATGTGCTCGTCGGCGAAGTAGATGACCGCTCCGGCGGCGTGAAGCTGCTCGCGGATGCTGGTGCCGATGTTGACGTTGCGGCAGAACCGGCTGACGTACGCCACCACCAGCACGTCGTAGTCGCGCCCGGCGCGGTCCAGCATGTCCGCCCACTTCTCGCTGGTGGCGATGGCGGACTGCTTCCAGCCGGAGTGCCCGGCTTCCCAGGCGATTCCGGTGTCGGTCAGGCCGAGCGTCTCCATGGCCTCGTCCTGCTCGTACGCCTGCGCGGCGGGGCCGCTCAGGTCCAGTTGGCCAGGGCGGCTCTCGCGGGTCCAGCGGGCGGCGCGTAGGCCGCGCAGGTCGGCGGTGGTCCGGGGTAGGGTGACCGACGCGCCCATCAGTCGAGCGGCTCGCCAATGTCAATCGTGATCGTCTCTGGCGTCACGATGACGTGGCGGGCATTCGGGTACTGGCGACGGATAGAGCGGGCGACCATCTCGGCTCCGGTCAGCCCGAGGCGGCGCGCCTCCGCGATGTCCTCCTCGGTGACCTCGATCGTCACGTCGTCGCTGGCGGTGCTGCGGGGCAGGGCGGTCATCAGTTCAGCTCTTCGATCCGCTCAACGGTGAAGCGACCTGACTTGAGGTCCGTCGAGTTCAGGTCGGCGATGATCTCGTCGGCGATGCGGGCGGCCCACACTTTGGGGTCCTCGCTACCGAACTCGCCGTCTTCCGCGTCCTCGCCAGCGTCGCGGAGGGCCGGGGCCGCGGAGAAACCTATGTGGAAACCGCGGAGGAAGCCTGGCTCCTCCACCGGCTCCCCGCGCTCTGCCAGGAGCTTCAGAGTCTCCACGAGGGTATCTCCGGGTGCCATATGGTGGCTGAGGATGGCTTGCAAGGTGGGGATGAAGGAGTTCTCGAAGGCGGTCGGCAGCTCACTAACTTTCATCGTGGTCCTTCTGAACGCAAAGACCCCGCCGCGAGTGAGCGCGACGGGGTCCGATCTGATGGCCGCTCACTCGACGCGGTCAACGATGCGCCACTTGTTACAAGATGGAAAGGACTATTTTTCAACACGTTCGGTTTCAACTTTCGCGCTGTTGTAACAACTACCGCGCTAACCTGGCAAAGAGCGCGACGGGACAGCCGACGTTATCCACACCACGGCCTCGTGCCCCCGGTTTGTGGACAACTTGCGCCGCGAACAGTTCTGGAAGTTGCTCCTTGGTGCGCATTGAATATGCAGCGTCTGGCAACTTGGCGGCCTGGGTGAGCTCTGCGCCCGGCGTTCGAGCTCTGGCGTGCTCCCGACCCACCACGCGATCGGCGCCGCGCCCGAACGCTTGATCTAATCAGCCAAGTTGGGGATTTGACTGGCCGAAGCCCAATCGCCTAGACTGCCCTGCACAGCAACGGCCACCTTGGCTGTCGAACTTCGTCCAAGGGTAGACCATTGGAGGGTCGCTTGGCAGAGCAAGCAGAAACGGTGGAGGGCCTTCTCCGCGAGATCAGGGACCTCCTGAAGCCGATCGAGGCCCACTATCGGCCTGAGTACGACGCGGCCAAGGCAGCTGAGCGCAGAAGGCTCGTGGCCACGGTGGCTGAGATGGTTTCGAGCACCAAACGCAAGGCCGCCTGGAAGCTCGCCGACGGGACCAGGACGCAGCGGCAGATCTCGCAGCAGTCGACCCTCGACGAGGGGTCCACGAGCAAGCTGTTCAAGACCCTGCGGGAGATCGGGGCGATCGGCCCTGAGGCGAACCCAACGAGGAAGGTGGAGATCGACTGATGACCGACAAGACGGAGCTGGACTACCTGGCCGAGATCGCTCGCTGGACGCGGGAGGCAGCCCTGCCCTTGTTCCGCGAGCGCGTTGAGCGCCTCCTCGACACCGAGGCCAAGAAGAGGGCCTACGCGGCGATGGACGGCGACGCGACGAAGGTCGCGATCGAGAAGGCAACCGGCGTGAACTTCAGCCGGGACATCAATCCGTGGATCAAGCTCTGGGGGGCCGAGGGCATCCTCGAGAAGGGCTCGAACCCGCCAAAGGCCACCTTCACGTTGGCCGAGCTCGGGATCGACCCGGCGCCCGCTAAGGCGACGCGAGCTCGCAAGGTGGCGTCATGACGGGCACGCGGGATGAGGCGGCCTCGCTGGGCCTCTTGCGCTCGATCGACCGACGCCTCGCCCTTCTCACCGGCTCGGAGGCGCGTCGCCTGCGGGCGATGGTGGTCGCCGACTTGCTGCGGACCCCGGCGAGGATCGCCATGTTCGACGCGATCGACGCAGAGCACGGCAGCCCTGATCTCGCCAAGGCCGGCGGGGTCACGGACCGGGCTGCCCAGATGTTCGTCAAGGAACTCCTCGACCTTGGCCTCATTTACGTTGTCCCCGGCGCGACCGGGCGCGGGGTCATCGTCGCCCGCGACGATGACGCGATCCTGGCCTGGTATCTCCAGCGCCTCGCAGGAGACCCGCAGTGACCGAGATCGACCAATCGACCACTGCTGGCGTCGAGGAGCGGCTCGACGTGATCGTCCACCTGTTGACTGCGATCGTCACGAAGGACATGAGCAGGAAGGACGCCGTCCTCACGCTGACGGCCGCCGGGCTCGCGGTGAAGGATGTCGCTGGCGCCCTGGGACTCACCGGGAACCAGGTGAGCGTCGTGCTCTACGACTCGAACCATGCGGCCGCCAAGCGGGCGAAAGCGCCAAAGGCCACGAAGATCAAGGCGCCGCCGAATGACGGCTGATCGGCGCCTGCGCGAGGACCTCCGCAAGAAGCTCGGTGGGGTGACCGCGTCGCGGATGTACCAGCTCGCCGCCGAGCTCAAGGCGAACCACGGGCCTATGGGCACCGACGACGCCGTGTACGTCCTGGCGCATCAGAATCGTCTCGACCTGACCAAGTACATCGACGACAAGGCCGCGGTGGATCGGATTAGGGGCCTGGTCCCCAGAAATGCTGGCCCGGTTGCTGCAGTCGCCACGCCGAGCAAGAAGGCGCCCGCGGCGGCGATCGTCAATACTCGGACTCCCGTCTCCCGGACGATCCGTATCGGCTCGACCGCCGCGGCCGCCGACCTGCTGCTGCCCAAGGTCTTCGAGGACGACGCGGAGAGGATGAGCAACCTCTACCCGAAGATGTACCTGCTTGAGAACTCGATCCGCAACGTCATCGGCAGGGTCCTGGCCGCGAAGTACGGGAAAGGCTGGTGGGCGCTCTGTGCGCCGACGGACGTCCAGCACCGGGTTCAGGACCGCAAGGCCAAGGAGGCCAAGGTGCCCTGGCACGGGAGTCGGGGCAGCCACGAGATCTATTACTCAGACTTCGGCGACCTCCGCAAGATCATCGAGAACAAGTGGGCGGACTTCTCCGCGATCTTCCCGAGCCGCCCGTGGATCACGCAGAAGCTCGAGGAGCTCGAGCCTGGGCGAAACATTCTCGCGCACCACAACCCGGTCCCGGCCAACGAGCAGAAGCGATTCGAGCTGCACTACGACGATTGGGCCGCCATGATCAAGGACCGCCGAGACACAGTCCCGGAGTGACCGTGCATCACAGCTACCGCCGCTCGACTACGCGATGGCCGCATTTGGCCCAGCTGGGTGGTCCGCCAGTTCAGGGCCATCCACTCCGCGAAGTCGCGGGCCGGGTAGCGCTCGGTCCCCCTTGTCGGCCATTTGACAGACGCTGGTCCTACCAGGCCGTTGTACTGAGCGCCTGGCCGGTGCTCGCGTGGAGGTATCTCGCCCCCTGGCAGCCGTGAGCACCGGTCTCGTGACACCATCCGTGGTTCTGGACATTCACGGGGTCAGACGTAGCGTGAGCGGGTGCGCGTGAGAATGCGGCGATGGGCGCGCCCGGTAGACACGGGAATCGTCGCGGCGATGGTCGGCGTTGGTTCCGCGGTGTGGCACTTGTACACGAAACCACTCGTCGGCCACCGGTGCCCACTCCACACCTTCTGCATTCAGCCCACCGTCTCGCCGACTCTTGGGCCCGACGACGTCTTGGTCGGCCTGCTGCTGGCGGCAATCGCCTACGTCCTGATCTCAGGAATCGTTCCGGGGGTTGGCAGCCTGATCGTGCTTGCCCCCAATCTCGCGTTCTGGGTGCTGCTGGCCTTCGTGCCGCGCCCCAGCTACACCGAGACGATGGAGGCCGGCGACATGCACCTCATGTACGGTCCGCCGCAGTGGGCCACCGCGCCGCTGCCGGCTCTTGCCGTGACGTTCGTCCTCGCCGCCGCACTAATTGGCCGTCAGACGATCTGGACGAACTTAGACGTCGCCCATTATTGACAGCTTACTAGGGCACCCCCGTGGGAATGGACAGCAGCTAGTCGAGATGGATCAGAGATTGTCCGTAGGCCCTGAGAAGGGTGTGCGTTAGCCCTCGACAGTAGGGCGCGCTGAGCCGTTTGAGGCCAAGCCCGATCAGCTTCCTCTCGGCGTGCGATGCATTGATGTGTCGGGCGATTTGGAGGCTGAGATAGAGCTGTCGACCCTTCTCCGGACCGACTCCAAGCTGGCGCGCCGCCTCCACCCAGTCTTCCTCGAAAGAGGCGCCCCGGATCGCGTCGACGACAGCCTCGGCAGCCAGATAGAAGGACCGCATCGCCGCGAGTAGGTTGTCCGCCTGCATCTCGTCGAGGCCTTCGGAAAACAGTTCCGTAGCGACGACCAGGGGAAGGCTCGCATCCAGCGCGTTGAGCTCGGGTGTCGGTTGATCGAGGCGTGGGAGCGGCGCATCCAGGACCGCATCAAGCGGGAGGCCAGCTACGACGCGACGCCACTCGCCGTCTTCGACAACCCTTTGAGTCCACACAACGGTCGCCGGATGGGCCGATGACAAAACCGAGGCCAATAGGGGCGCTTCGATCAGCGTTCGCATTCGCGCCCAGTTGTCAGGTTGATCGTCAACTCCCGGCCAACGCACCTTTACCTGCCGGGCGCTGATTGCCACCTCGACGCCGTCGTCCGTCTTCCACTCATACGCTGACGGGTTCGAGGAGCGATTCAAGGTGCCGGTCATTTCGAGTACAGCCATGTTGTCGGGCTTCAGCGAGGTTCGGCTGGCTCGGGGCGTGGAGCCGCACCGAGGTGAGCCCGTACTAGGCTCCGAAAGAGCGCTCCGTGATTGCCGACCTTGAGATGGACGAGCTCGTGAACAATCACGTTGGTGCGCTGATCCGCTTTCGCGGTTACGAGGCTCCTATCGAACGTTATGCGCCCTTCTGAGGTTGCAGAGGCGAGCTTGCGGGTCATATCTCGAAGTCGGATCTCACGAGGCTCCACGCCGATGCGCCTCGCCCAGCGCCTCACCTCGCGCTTGAAGGCTCCCGGCGTGAGCGCGGGCGAAGAGATACGAGGGCCAGAGTTCATCTTGCCCGCCTCAAGATGTTAAGGAGGTAACCAACTACGTCGGCGGCTCGATCCACCTCCGTTTGGAGCAGCGCCTTATACAGTCCCCGACGCACAGAGCGCTCCTGAGCGGCGGAATTGCGCCAATGGGGGTGAGTCTGGAAGACAGCATCCATTGAGCGCGCAATAGACTCAGCGTCTGGGACATTGATGCGCTTGAGTAGCCAAAAGACCGAGAAGCCCTCGATCGAGAACTCCGATCGCTCTCGGTTTGCGTCAGCCTCACGCGCCTCGGCAAGCAGCCCGGTGAGCTCATCGAGCGCCTCCCGAGTGGAGAGTTGTTGCGCTTCGAACGCCTGGGCGATTTGCTCTGCCCGCTCTCCAATCGGCACGAGGTAAGGAGCCTCGGCAGCCCGTCGGCGCACCTCCTGTTCGAAAACCTTGAGCAGGTTGAAGACCTTAACGACATCTGGCTTCTCGGGATCAGCCAGCGCGTCGATGACGCCCTCATCAAGGACGTACACCTCGCCCAGGTCGCGGATGTCACCGGTATGCGTCTTCGCTTGGACAAGCGCAGCCGTCTTCCTCAGGAAGCTGTGCGTCACGTCCACGGCTGGCTCGTAAGAAACGCGTAGGAGGCGATAGATCTCCGACAGGCGACCGTAGTCGTCGATGAAGGGCCGCAGGAACGGATCAGGGCTGAGAATCTCGTACAGCTCTTCGAGCTCGCGATAGAAGGCATAGAAGGTCCCGCGTGCGTCGGCGTCCCTAAAGGCGAGCAGGACGGCCTCGACGAGCTTGTCGGCGACAACCCCCATGCCGAGAGTCAGGTATTTCCTCCGTCCGGTCTCGATCAGCCGCTCGAACTGCCGGCGAAGGACATCAAGGTCCTCGACAAGGCCGTCGACATCCTCAGAATCGAACGCGAGTGCCTGTTCGAGCTTCTCGAAAATCCCGACGAAGTCGAGGATGAACCCACTGGTCTTTCGACGCCCATCGTCGTCTTCGAACGGGCGGTTCACCCGGGCGATTGCCTGAAGCAAGACGTGGTCCCGCATCGGCTTGTCGAGATACATTGCGTACAGGATCGGGGCGTCGAAGCCCGTCAGTAGCTTCTCCGTAACGATGAGGATCTTTGGGATCTCATCCGCCTTGCGGAAGGAGCGGCGAACCTGTCGCTCCACCTCCTCGGAGATATGGAACGCGGCCATCTCGGCGGAGTCGTTCTGACCAGCGGAGATGACGACCTGCGAGTAGTCAGGTGGCAGGTGCCGATCGAGAGCGACCTTCAAGCGGCAGCACGTCTCGCGATCCACGCCGACCAGCAACGCCTTGAAACCCATGGGCTCGACGTTGGTGATGAAATGCTCCGCGACATACGCCGCCACCCGCTCGACCCGATCCGGGTTCTTCAACATATTCCGCAGCGTCACGGCTCGCTGAAGGACGCGGTCGAGCTCCTCGACGTCGCTGACGCCCTCCAGTTCAGCGAGCGAGAGGAATTCCCGCTCCAGCACCTCGCGGTCCACCCGGAGTTCATTCGGGGCTAGGGCGTAATGCAGAGGGACGGTTGTGCCATCGGTGATGGACTCGCGGATCGAGTACTTGTCGAGATAGCCCTGCGGGTCGCCGCCGCCGAAGGTCTTGAACGTGCCTCTGCCGTACGCTGACCTATCGATGGGCGTGCCCGTGAACCCGATGTACGTGGCGTTGGGTAGCGCCCCCATCAGGTAGTTACCGAGGTCGCCCCCGGTCGTCCGATGGGCCTCATCGACTAGCACGATGACGTTCTCGCGCAGGGTAACTCCTGCTGGCATCCCGTCGAACTTGTGGATCATCGACACGATCAGCCCGCGGTGGTCTTGGGTCAGGAGATCCTGAAGGTGTCGCTTCGACTCCGCGACCTCGACGTGCCCGAAGCCGACCGCCTCGAGGTTCGAGAAGAGCTGTGCCTCCAGCTCATTGCGATCCACAAGCATGAGGATCGTGGGGTTCTCGAAGACGGGGGACTCGATGATCTTCTTCGCTGCCACGATCATCGAGTAAGTCTTGCCGCTGCCCTGGGTGTGCCATACCAGACCACGGGCACGGTCTCTATCGGCGGCCCGCTCTACGACCCGGTCCACGGCCCGGATCTGGTGGGGCCGCAGCACGACCTTGGATAACTCCTGGTCGGTGCGGGTGAATAGGATGAAATCGAAGATGACCCGCAGGATTCGGGTTGGGTCGAGGAACGACTTGACGAGTTTCTCGTAGTCGCCTGCCGCCTCGTCCCGCCAGTCGAAGAGGTATTTCGAGGAGAAAGACCACGTCGCGCCGTAGTAGAAGCGGACGAGCTGAGTCAGAGTTTGAAGCTGGATGATCGCGAGCAGCTCTGGACCTTCACGGTGGTACCGGACGAGTTGGTCGAACGCTGCCGCAATTCCGCTCGGTTTGGTGGCTGCCTTGGCCTCAACAACGACGACAGGAATCCCGTTAACGAGGAGGACGACGTCCGGGCGAATGGTCGTCGTGCCGTTGGTAAACGAGAACTCGTCGGTCACCTGTAACACGTTGGCCCCGGGATCCGCGACGTCGATCAGCCGGACGTTGCGCTCGCGGTTCTCGTCGGGGACGAAGACAGTCTTGAGGCCGCGGAGGTACTCCCATGCATCGAGGTTGCCCTCGATGGCGGGGCGCACCCTAACGAGCTTGCTGGCGAGATCCTCAGCGCGGGCAAAATCGACGATGCCAGAGTTCAGTCGCTGCAACCGATCGACGAGAACATCATGGAACACGACTCCCGTCTCGCCGCGTCGGAGGCGGACTGCGTCCTCCGAGCTTATGTAGCTCCAGCCGATTTCGGTCGCATAGCGGACGAGCGACTGCTGGACTACGGTCATCTCAGAGGCGAGCGAGGTCACGATCCTTACGCCAAGCGGTCAGCTTGGTTGCACTCGAAGCCGGGCCGACATGAGGTCGTCCAGCAGCCTTGCGAACAGGGCTCCTAAGGCCCCCCGACGGTGCTCCTCCGCCGCGATCTTCCTGTCCACAGCGGTCAGGATCGAGGCGATGTCGCGTTGCTTAGCGAGAGACGGAAGAGGGACGACTAGACGCTGGACGAACCCCAGATTGAGATGGGAGATGTGACCTTGCATCCCGTCGCTTCGGAGCGACTGGTACCGGCTCAGGAGGTATAACCATAGATATCGGCTGTCCAAGTCCGGCCCCGGCACAATGGCCGCCGTGTTCTGGGATGTTGTAGCTTCGATGCCTAGCAGCGCAACCTGACCCCGAGTCTTACCCTGCCCGTACATGGCCAGGAAGACGGTCCCCGGCTGATAAACCTTGAGGCGGTAGTCGGCGATGGCTAGATCGCTAACCCATGCTTGGGCACGGGTGATGATGTTGTTCGCAATTTCTGCCGTCCGCACGAACGGAGTCTTACCCAGGTGGTAGTCGGGGCGAGCCGTGGACGGCGTGGTGCCAGTCGAGATATTGGCTACGGAGCCAAGCTCGACGGCTCTCCGTTCCGGCAGGTTGCCGGACGCCACAGTTTCGCCATGGCCGCGTTGGTCCCACATGCCGTCGAGAAGGACGTTGGAGACAGTCCGCCTCAGCACCCGGGCGGCGGCGATCACCTGCTCGGTCGCTTCGGTCGCCTGTCTGATCGCACGGAGGACCCCGGCAATGGCCTGCTGCTCGAGCAGTGGAGGCCGAGGGAATGTCTGCTGCTTGAACATCGTGAAATGGTCGTTATATCCCCTCGAGGGCACGTCAACCGCTAAGGCCATGTAATAGGCGAAGTCGGTGTCATACCCCGCCGTCGGCCAGATAAAGCGAACGTTAGGTCCGGCTACAAACGGGTCGGTGACCAACTTCACACGTCTCGTGTGCGGGCCGTAGAGGATCACGGGGAGCAGCTCTACCGGGAACAGCAGCGACCGATCATCTGTGTAGCCCTCGATCTGTCCCGCACCCTGGCCGACAACGGGCCATCTCCCCGAAGGCCGCACCTTGCTGGCCGCGATCTGCGGTATCTGGAGCCCGCGGGGCTTTCCTCGAAAGGCTGCGCTAAACGGGACTGCGGCCCAGTTCTCAGTCAATGCCCACTCCGAGACGACGAAGCACGATGCGCAACTCCGTGTCGGCTGCCGCACGTTCCTCCTCGGCCTCGCCTAGGAGTACTACCGCGTCTTCCAAGGGCAACACGTCTTCAGCACCGTTGACGGCGACATACCTGCTGGGTGAGAGGTTGTAATCGCCGGCGACTGCCTCGTCGAGTGTCACCAGTGTTGCGAGCGATGCCTCGGCCGCCCACGCGTGGTGGAGGGCAGCAACGCGCTCGATGTGCCGGTCTGACATGTGGTTCTTCGGGCGACCCTTCTCAAATTGCGCCGATGCGTTGAGCAGGAGTATTTCCCCGGGATGTGTCTTCGTTCGGTTGATGACCATCACGATTCCGGGCGCAGACGTGTTGTAGAACAGGTTCTCCGGCAACAGAACGACGGTCTCAACCAGGTCTTCCTCGATGAACCGCTTACGAATTTCGCGCTCGCGGTTCGACCCCGACGACCCGGAACCCCGGGACATTGCCCCAGTGTCTAGCACGACGGCCAACCGCCCTCGCTCGCTAAGGGACCGATACATGTGCTGCACCCAGCCCCAGTCGCCTGTAGATGACGGGGGAGCGCCCCACTCGAACCGCTGGTAGGGATCGTTCTCGTAGGTCGACTGAGGGAAGTCCTGGTTCCACATCGGATTGGCGGTCACGATGTCGAACCGCCGAAGGCGTCCGTCGCCTCCGGTGAACCTCGGGCTCCGCATGGTGTCGCCGAGGGCGATCTCAGCGTCCATGTCATGAATGAAGGCGTTCATCCGGCTCATCGCGAATGTGGACGGGTTGATCTCCTGGCCGAACAGTCGAACAGGAGCCACGTCTGACGGGAGGCGTCGATGCCCGTTCTCTTTGATGCCATAGGTCTCGAGGAGGCGGAGATGGCACTTGATGAGCAGGCCGCTAGAGCCGCAACACGGGTCGTAGATCTCCATTCCGGGTTGGGGCTCGAGCAGCCGGGCCATGAGGATTGCGACCTCACGGGGCGTATAGAACTCCCCGGCGGATTGCCCCTGCCCCTCAGCGAACTTGCGGATCAGGTACTCGTAGGCGCGGCCCAGGATGTCAGGCTCGACATCGCGAAGACCGAGACGGAGACGCCCGAGTATCTGTACCAGAGCGGCGAGTCGCCGATCGTCAACGATGCGCTGGCCGGAGGTCGTCGCGTTGAAATCGACAATGTCGATAACGCCCTGCAAACGAGGATTCTCGCGGGCGACAGCCCGCACGGCGTCGGTCAGGTGCTCTCCGACTCCTGTCGACCTCCGGGCGATGCTCGGCCAGCGGGCAAGCTCTGGGAGGTAGAACCGAACGAGCGCATGGTCCTGATCGACCAGGCTGGAAGCTGACTCGGGATTGCCGAATTCGGCTCCAAGGGCCTCGACCTCATCGTCGAACACATCCGATAGCCGCTTCAGGAAGACGAGCGGGAGGATGTAGTCCTTGAACTTCGGAGCGTCTAACGCGCCGCGGATCTCGCAAGCAGCGTCCCAGAGCCAGTGCTCCAACTGAGCGACGTCCATTGCCCTTAGTGTTCCACACAGCCCAAGCCAAAGTGAGACGAGCCTTGCGTGGGCCAGCGTTCGGAAATGGCCCTGAATCAGGCCTGCGGCAGCAGATGGGAGCTGGATGCTCGTCCATCCGTGGGGGCCTGCAACGCCGACATCGGGTGCGGCACTGGCGTTTCGAGCCTCCGTTCATGGAAGTGATGGGGTTGTGGGCCACCGGTGGCAGCCACATCTGCCTTTGCGGGCGATATGGGAGAAGGTCGCCCCATCGAGGACCTCGACCTCCAGCAAGCGCGGTACCAGTCGTGACAGGCCATCGATATGGGCGGAGAGCAGCCGGCGAGTGACGTGTCGAAGCCAGCTCAGGTGCGCGATCGACTCGTCTTGGGAACCGCTCAGCACAAACGACCAGGCGATCGCGGCCTCATCGTCGGATTCAACGTCGCTGGCCGATTCGGCGGCCGCCAGTAACTCGCGGTGCCGTGGACTGAGCTGGTTCAGCGCCCGCGCCGTCGTCTCGGCATCCTGCTCGTCGGCGGTGATCGGACGGTAGCCGGAGCGCGGCAGCGCCCCGAGGTCGGCACCAACGTCGCCAGCCAGGCTGACGACAATGCGCTGCTCAAGCACACGGCGCAGGTCCGCAGGTTGCAGGATGCTGAGCCGCTGCGGTTCGAAGGTGCCCTGCCACGGGTCGCCTCCAGTGCCCAACGTGACGCCCCGGTACGCCTGTCCGGGTCGGATGGACACGAGCTCAGGAGACCGGCCTCTGAGGAGCAGGTGACTTAGGCCGTGGCCGCACTCATGCCACGCGGTCCGCTGGCGGTCGAACTCAGAACTATGGCTCGGATCAGTCATCTCTCCGTGCTCGACTGGTGGTCAGCGGCAAGCTCGACATGCGCCGTCTGGTTGAGCGTGGACTGAGCTCGGATCTGAACGGTTTCAAGAACCGCCAGTTCCGTGCGCATCTCTTGGGGTCTAAGCCGGGGTATCGAGCACCGCCCCCGTCCCGCGGCTACACCCCCGCCCCCCTGGGTTGGGGCGAAGAGCGAGCCGGACGGGTCAGCAGCCGGCAGCGAGGCGTGCTCAGACAGACCGATGAGGAGCGAACCGAAGACTCTCGGGAGCCTGCTCGTCGTGGTCCAGCCAGGCAGGCGCCGACAACGCGCACTCTGCTGCTGTAACGTGGGTCGGTCGGCTGGCCCGATCACTCGGACTCCTCCCCCCGGTGCAATCGGTCACTGGGACTCCTCAGCCGTCCTGAGCCGTCCGCAACGGGTAGCGCGGACCGCGGTGCGTCGGCGGCGAGGTCTGCCAGGCAGGAAGGACAGAGCATCGGCCCCCCGCCGACGTACACCGCCCAGCCGTGGCCAATGGCACGGGCCAGGTCAACGTCGAACGCTCCGCAGTCCCGGCAGAGGGCGATGGAATGGAGGCCCCTCATGGCTGCTGGCCCCGGTCCCAACGTTTGGGCGCGGCGGCCACGCTGTCTCCCACCCCGGCCCCGCTCATCGTCACCCGCCCCCCTTATCGAGTGCCGCGTCGCCCACGGTCCGGACGACTCGGGCGTGCACCTTGCGCTCTGCTCGGTCCACGAATGGATTGGGTTGGGTGGTGCCGTGGATGCCGCCACGCCGACCGTAGACGACGGCGCCGATCTTGATCGACTCGTTCTTCTCGGGGCTGACGGGGCCGACGACGTAGCCGACGGCACCCTGCTGGACGTGGCGCACCGCCCGGATGCGTACCTCACCGCGCAGCTTGCCGCTGTTGGGGTCGAGGC
>Ga0070708_100003106_pt1 | contig 12929 bp, 10 predicted proteins | sample KBSK5503metaG_FD_65469 | JGI IMG/M metagenome (GOLD analysis project Ga0070708, IMG submission 65469) | Corn, switchgrass and miscanthus rhizosphere microbial communities from Kellogg Biological Station, Michigan, USA - KBS K5-50-3 metaG | ecosystem: Host-associated > Plants > Roots >...
GATGCATTGGTTCATCTCCATGGATACGGATAAAGGTAAGGGTTGTGCTCTAAATACCGCGAAGATCCCTGGGTCTCCACCCGTGTTACGCAAATAACGCATGCCAGGTTTCACTTTTCTGGCCGGCGCATGGCGGAACCACTGGTAGTCTGCTCTGTTCCGACAAAGAAAATAAAATAGTATAGCGGACGCGGCCTGTTCCAGCGCGCGCCGGCAGCAAATCGGCGCATGCCGTCAACCGGGGCAACTTCTTTAGATGAAGGCGGCTCCGTGAAAGGCTGCAATGAATTGTCATGCGCAATCTCAAACTGACTCTGGCCTATGACGGTGCGGAATTTTCCGGCTGGCAGGTGCAGCCCGACGCTGTCACCATCCAAGGCACAGTGGCACACGCTATTGGACGGGTGACCGGCGAAAACGTCTTGCCCCAGGGCTCCGGGCGCACCGACGCTGGCGTCCACGCACTCGCCCAGGTAGCTACGTTCACGACCGAAGCACCCATCCCGGCGGAAAACCTGGTCAAAGCCCTGAACGACATCCTGCCGACTTCGATCCGTGTGCTGGAAGTGACCGACGCGCCGCCGGAATTTCATGCTCGCAAGTCGGCTCGGGCCAAGACCTATCGCTACCGCATGCATCGCGGCGCAATTTGCCCGCCCTTCCTGGCGCGCTACGTGTGGCATTACCCGTATCCGCTGGATGAAGATGCGATGCGCCGGGCGGCTGCTTTGGTTGTTGGCGAGCACGATTTCACTTCCTTCGCCGCCGTGGATCCGGAGACAAATTCTTTGAACCGGGAAGGGCACGAAGTATCACGAAGGCAGACCTCGATCGAGTCTTCGAGCGTGCGACGGATTTTTTGTTCGAGCTGGGAGCGGGAGGGGGAGGAAATGGTCTATGCCGTCCGCGGCAGCGGATTCCTGCACCACATGGTGCGGAATTTGGTGGGGACCTTCGTGCGGGTGGGGAAGGGAACTTTGAAGCCGGATGACCTAACACGGATTCTGGAAGCGCGCAACCGCTCTGCCGCGGGCGCCACGGCCCCGGCCAGCGGGCTGTATTTGGTGAGTGTGGAGTACTGAATCTTGCCGCCGAGCAACCCAGAACACGCCGAGAAGCCCAAAAACATATGTCATTCTGAGTGGGCTTGAGCCCGCGAAGAACCTGCTCTCCTCGGCATTTCTTGAATTTCCCCGCGCTCTCTGCGCTCTCGACGATCTCTGGGGCGGAATTGGTTTCTCGGGAAGCCGGTCCTGGTCTAGACTGAGGGCGCATGGCTACTGACGTCCAAATCGCGGTTTGCAAAGTGGTTTCGGCCAATCCCGCTACTGGCGAGATCCTGCGCGAGTTTGAATGCACGACGCAGGCACAGGTCCACGCGGCACTGGCTCGCGCCCGCGCCGCCCAGCCAGACTGGAACGAACGCGGAGTGCGGAAGCGCATTGCCATCCTGCGTGAATTCCAGCGGATGCTGCACGAAAAGAAATCCGAAATTGCCCGGCTGATTACACGCGAGGCTGGCAAGCCCTACGTCGAGGCGTTGCTCACCGAAATCTTGGTCGTGCTGGACGCCACGCGTTTCTACGTCGACAACGGCTATCGCTTGCTACGTGAGGAACGGGTCCCACACGGCAATCTCGCGATGAAGGCCAAGGCTGGTCGCATCGTACGCGAGCCCTATGGCGTGATCGGGATCATCTCGCCGTGGAATTACCCGTTCTCCATTCCAGCGACCGAGGGCTTAGCCGCGTTGGTGGCTGGAAACGCGGTCGTCGTGAAGCCCTCAGAGTTTACTTCACTCGCCGCACTGGAGCTGGCATGGCTGCTGCACGAGGCCGGGGTGCCGAAGCATGTCTTCCAGGTCGTCATCGGCGATGGAGCGGTGGGTGCCGGGCTGATCAACGCCGACATTGACAAGCTGGTCTTCACCGGAAGCGTGCCCACGGGCAAACGCATCGCGCAGGCCGCGGCCTCTCGCCTGCTTCCTGTGATCCTGGAACTTGGTGGGAAAGATCCCATGCTGGTGCTCAATGACGCGGACGTCGAAGTCGTTTCTAGCGGTGCCGTCTGGGGCGCGTTTGTAAATGCCGGACAGGCCTGCCTTTCGGTCGAGCGCTGCTATGTGCACCGCAGTCTGTATGAGCCGTTTCTCGAAGCCTGCGTGGGCAAGACGAGGCAGCTGCGCGTTGGCGATGGCATGGCTGCGGACACTGACGTCGGGCCGCTGATTCACGAACGTCAGGTGCGCAACGTGGAATCGGACGTGGAGGATGCCCGGTCGCACGGTGCGCGGGTGCTGACCGGCGGCACCCGGTTGATGGAGCTGGGACCCAATTTCTACGCGCCCACTGTACTCGCTGATGTCACGCATGAGATGCGCATCATGCGCGACGAGACCTTCGGACCTGTGCTCCCGGTGATGCCGTTTGACAGCGATGAAGAGGCCGTCCGCCTGGCCAACGACTCGGAATACGGCTTGGCCGCCAGCGTGTGGACGCGGGACCGAGCACGTGGCGAAGCAATAGCCCGGCGCATCCAGGCGGGGACGGTCATGGTCAACGATGCCGTCTCCTGCTTCGGCATCAGCGAGGCGCCGCACGGTGGCGTGAAGGCGAGTGGTGTGGGGCGGACCCATGGCAGATTCGGGCTGGACGAGATGGTCCGCATCAAGTACGTGGATTCGGACCGCCTTCCCGGCGTAAAGAAAGTCTGGTGGTACGGTTACGGACAGGCGTTTACACGGCAGATGGAGGGGTTTTTGGACCTGCAGTTTGCGCGGAACTGGGGACAGCGGTTGCGGGGAGCGCTGCGGTCTGCGGGAGTGTACGCGCGGAAGGGAAAGGTGTAGCGCCAGCTCTGTTCTTGACTATTCAACTGGAGGCTATGAACTTTCATGTCCACTTCTGATCCGAAGCGCGAACTGTTGCGTCATACTGTGGCCACGCTGGCTTACCGGGGCGGCAAGGCGGTGCGCAACGCACCGGCAGGATTTGCAGAATTTTGCGCACGCGAGAGTGTGCGCACTCCGGGGCGGATCCTGGCCCACATCGACGACGTGCTGGACTGGGCTTTGTCCATTGCGGAAGGAAAGCAACGATGGAAGGACTCCGCACCCCTGCCATGGGACAAGGAAGTGGAGAGGTTTTTCGCGGCGCTCAAGGGCTTCGACGACTACCTGGCTTCCGAGGAGCCCTTGCACGTCCCGGCGGAGAAGCTCTTCCAGGGGCCGATCGCCGATGCTCTGAGCCACGTGGGTCAGATCGCGATGTTGCGCCGCATTGCGGGCGGGCCTATCCGCGGCGAAAACTACTACGTTGCCGATGTGGCAACGGGCCGCGTAGGGCCGGAGCAAGCCGCGCCCAAGAAGGAATTTGACTGATCTAACCACGCGCTGATCGCCGCTCCGTTTCAGATCAAAGGCAACTTTTTCGGTCAAAATTGCTTTGACCGCAAGATCTGGATAGCTCACGCTACCGCACACCCGTAAGCTTTGAGCACTATGACAACCAGTGCGATACTCAACTCCACGGAAGCAACCGAAATGGCGCCTGGCAACGAAAGCCGGTGGTGGCAGGCAGTCCTAACCCGCGATGCCAGTCAGGACGGCATGTTTGTCTTTGCCGTTTCCTCGACCGGCGTCTATTGCCGGCCCTCTTGCCCGGCCAAGCACCCTCGTCGCGAGAACGTGACCTTCTTCCGCAAGCCCGACGAAGCAGAAAAGGCCGGCTACCGTGCCTGCCTGCGCTGCCGTCCGAGGGCAATCGGCGGCAACGCCCAAATGGAAACGGTCAAAGCGGTGTGCCGCTATATCGAACAGCACCTTGACGAGCCCGTCACGCTGGCGCGCCTCGGATCGGCGTTCCACCAGAGTCCATTCCACCTGCAGCGCACGTTCAAAGCGGTGCTGGGCATTACGCCGCGCGCCTATGCTGACTCCTGCCGTGTGAACCAGCTCAAGCGCAACCTGCGAGCCGGCCACTCCGTCACCAGGGCCATGTACGACGCCGGTTACAGCTCCAGCAGCCGGTTATACGAGCGCACCGCCTCGCAACTCGGCATGACCCCTGATAAGTACCGTCGGGGAGCGATTGCGGCTGCCATCCGCTACACCTGCACGGATTCTCCTCTCGGGCGCATGCTGATCGCAGCAACGGACAAGGGCATTTGCGCGATCCAGTTCGCCGACTCAGACGACGAGCTGGAGCATGGGCTCAAGCACGAGTTCCCCTTTGCCATACGCCGGCGCGACGATGCAGCCATGCAGACCTGGAAACAGAATCTACTCCGCCACATGCACGGTCAGAAGTTGAACTCGTCGCTTCCGCTCGATATTCGGGCGACCGCGTTCCAGCGGCAGGTATGGTCGTATCTGCAATCCATTCCGTTCGGCGCGACTCGCTCGTACGGCGAAGTGGCGAACGCAATCGGACAGCCGACCGCGACTCGAGCCGTGGCGCGTGCCTGTGCGACGAACCCTGTCGCCGTAGCAATTCCGTGTCATCGCGTGGTTCGTCAGGGCGGAGACATGGGAGGCTATCGCTGGGGCGTGGAACGAAAGAAAGCACTGCTGGAGCTGGAAAGCGGACAGGGCGGCGCGCACGTGTAGTTTGCCAGCCACTGTTTCGAATACGCTTACTTCTGTGTCTGTACATAAATTGTCCGCGCGTACGTCAGCAGACTCAGCACGGCATTCTTCTCCGCCTCGGTATTCCAGTCTTTGTTTGACTTGGCGGCTTCGATCAGCCGGTCAATCCAGGCGATGAAGTAGGCCGCATCTTCGGGGGACTGCACTTGTGAACCCGCGACGGTCACATAGACCGGGCTGGTAGTGGCGTAAGGGTACGCGTCCAGGACGGGATGCTCGGCCTTGTCGCTCCAGGCGCGCAGCAGGCACCATCCGCTGCGGGAGACGGGAATCGTGGCTTCCACGTTGGCCGTCTCACGATCGGCATCTATTTTCAGATCGCTCGCCACCCGTCCGTTGCAGATCACCTCCAGGTGATCGATGGGAACGAACGAACGTAGCCAGGCGGCGAACTTCACTTTGTGCTCGCCCGCCGGCAGTTTCAGCTCCTCGCCCACCTGTCGGCCACCGAGCGTGAACCCGAGCAGCGGGCCGTTTGTGGCAAACGTGTGCCCATGCCTGAGCGAATCCAGCCAAAAAGTAATGTTGAGAGGACCAGCTGGAACGCTGGCGTAAACGCGATTCATACCCACCGGCCCGCGCAGGGAAGCGAAGTTGGCCATTGCATCCGTACCCGCTCCGGCGGGCAGGCGGAAACCGCAGTTCAGGAGCCGATACCACACGGCGGCGGTCGACTTGTGCTCACTGAAGCCAAGCACCTCGATATAGTCCACTTTGCCCAGGGCAACATCAACCGGCAGTTCGTGGGTAAGTGAATTATCTTTTGTTGGATCCGGAAATGAGTCGAAGGGATGAACGTAACCTACGAGAGCATGTTGTTCGTGCGCAATATCCGCCACCGTCGCATTGGCGGGAAAGAGGCTTGCCGCTGCGGTATTGGGATAAGCGGCGTAGCCCGGAATCAGGAAATTCCGGGTGAGATTCACCAGGCCCAGATGTCCCCAGTAGCTGGTATGAAATTCCTGTCCGTATAGCAGCAGGTTGCTGGCGGTCGAGGCGGGATCGGGCTTGGCGCTGAAGTAAGCAATGTCAGGAATGCGCTGTTCCTTATTGACGACCAAGCTCTCGACAATGGAAAGATTCTCCGCAGCCGCTTGTGCCACCAGAATCGCGGGGGTGTTGCGGTAGGCGCCGCCATAATTCATGTGGACGTGCAGGTCGCCGCTCACCCACTGGGATCGCGCTTCCTTCGGGAGTTTCAGCGCTTGCGGATAGATGGTCAGCGTCGCGTGCTGCCCCGCACCGACCAGCGCACTTTTCTTCTCGAACCGGTACTCGAAGCCTTTCATCACTTCCACCACTACACGCCCAGCCGCAACTGTCATCTCGGCCTCGCCGGAAGTGTGAAAGTAGTGCGTCTCGAAGGGCCGCTCGGAGCGGACGAAGTTGTCGTCAGCGTGCATCCATGCGTCGTCGGGTGCATAGGCGCGGCCGTCTTCGCCGGTGACAAAGATGCGCGCGGGCGTTGGGTGTCCCCCAGGATTCAGCACGGTGATGCTGAGCCGGCCCGTCGGCTTCAGATAATGTTTATCTTTCGCAAGCACTTGCGTCTGCGCGCCGCCCAGAACTTCCTGAATCCACAGTGAGGTGTTGCCGCCGCGATTGGAAATGAAGGCAATCCGTTTTCCATCTGGCGACCAGCGGGGATTGGTATTGTCGAAGTCGCCGTATGAGAGCGGAAACGCATCGCCGCCGCTGGCAGGCATCACCCAGAGCTGGTGCCACTGCTGTCCGAGATAGGAGGCGTATACTACCCGCTTGCCATCGGGAGAAAAATCGGGTCGCGCCTTCCAGGCAGTTTCTTCGTAGTGAATCTCGTGTGCTTCGGCGCCGGGTTCCGCCTTCATGCGCCAAAAGCCTCCGGTGCCAGAGAAGTGACCGCGGTTGGAAACGAAAATCAGTTCGCCGCCATCCGGTGACCAGGCCGGACTGATCTCGTGATCGAACTGGCTGTAGTAGTAGCGGGGTAGATCGCTGCGGTTTTCTCCCGTCAAGCGCTGCACGTTCTTCAGTTCACCCTGGCCGAATTGGCCAACAAAAATGTGGAAATGCCCCTTGTAGGAAGTGGACACGAAGGCAATGCGCTTTCCGTCGGGCGAAAAGCGCGGCTCCACGTTGACCGCTCCGCCCGACGTGAGTTGCCGTGCGCGTTTCGTTTCGAGGTCGAGTGACCAGAGCTCGATCGCATCTTTGGCATAGGAGGCATACACAACCCAGCGCCCGTCGGGCGACCAGTCGGGCTGATACTCGTAGCCGGGCCCAGCAGTCAACTGCTCGGCGGCCGTGGAGTCCAGCTTCTGCCGCCACAGCGAACCTGCCATCGAGTACACGACGAAGCGGGAGTCGGGCGACCATGCCACCGAACTCGGACCCGTCGTGACTTGGGGCAGATACATCTCCCGGTAGTAGTAGGGATGTGGCAGGTCAATCTGCTTGAGGACGGGTTCGCGTTGCGCCAGTAGCGGTGGGAAAGTAACGAAGAGAATCAACAGCAGAGAAATCCGATTTTGCGTGGGCAAGAACTCCTCCGGGCTTCGGACGAACGGCGGGAATTATATCGGAGATCGCGGGCGAAGGCCCCCGCGCCCACGCAATCTATCTCGCGACTGAAGACAAGAATCACGTGGCAGGAACTTCCCCAGGCGGCCGGTTGCGAACCAACATCCAATTGAGCAGGGCGACCACGATGGTGGCCAGAAGAATCAGCGAACTGGTGACTTCGACTCGGGTAATCAACAACAGGCAAATCAATATGCCCAACCCGGCGAAGAACCGCCCGCCGGGCAATCGAAAGGCTGCGGCTTCTGCTTGTTGCTTGCGCAACACGGGTAAAGCAGCGCACACCAGACCGTAGCAGAAGAGGCGGGCCAGGGCAGAAAGCGTCACGTTCCAGGAGAAGCTGCCCAGAATCGCAAACAGCCAGGTCAGCAAGGCGAAAACGACAATGGAAAAATACGGAGTGCGAAACCTGGAATGAATCGCTGCAAATACCGACGGGAAATCACCGCGTTCGGCCAGGGCGAAGGTGATGCGAGGAACAGTGAGGATGTTGGCGCTGAGATGGCCATAAGTCGAAATCAGCGCGCCAACCGTGACCAGCACAGCGCCGCCATTGCCGAGCACCAACCGGGCGACATCCGCCAGGGGCCGCTCACTGTGCGCCGGATCAGGCAGAACTCCGACAACAACCCACTGGATGAGCGTGTACAGCAATGTGCAGGTGATAAGGGCCACGAATAAGCCGAAAGCGGCATCCCGGCGGGGATCTTTGGCTTCACTCATCGGGGTGAGCGCAGCTTCGAAGCCGCCGTAAGCAAATACCAGCAACAGTGTGGCCTTGAGCCAAGCATTGGTTCCGCGAAAGACAGGTGATGCCGGTGGGATCCTATGACCCGCGATCAAATAGAACATACCGGCGATGGCCACCAGAAACAGGGGAACCAGCTTTGCGGCGGTGAAGATGTTGCTGACTTGCGTACCGGCGCGCACGCCGCGCACATTGACCATTGCCAAGATTCCGACCAACAGAGTCAGGATCGAGACCCGTGTCAGCGGTTCCTTCGCCTGCGGCCAGAACTCACCGAAATAAATGACAAATAGATTGGCGTTGGCGGCAGGTGCGGTCAGTCGCGCCAGCCAAAGCATCCAGCCCGCCTGGATTCCCACGAGACGGCCGAAGGCAACGCGAGCGTAGAGGTACGGGCCACCTGCCTGGGTGAACTGTGACGCCACCTCGGCGAAGCATGCCATGATGATGCCTATAGCGGCTCCCGCCAGTAGCACAGCCCGCGGACTGGCAGTTCCCAGCACCCCCGCGAGCACACCAGGCAGCCCGAATAGCCCGCTCCCGATGATCGAGTTCACCATCAGTGCGGCCAGGCTCCAGCGTCCAATGGCGCGCACAAGGGCGGGTTGATTGGCTTGCGGCACTGCGCGTTTGTATCACAAAGTTCAGCCCTCAGCCATCAACCATCAGCTGCAATCAAAAACTTGACAGGGTGAAGTGCAGCGGATTTGAAGCCTGCTCAGCATGACAAGCGTTTGGCCTTGCCACGACATTCAGCTTTCGGCACAATCCGTCTGTCCACAGCGTGCGTACTGAATCAGATCACCCGATGGCTCACTGGAGAAGTGCCTATGGAAGACAAATCGCATTGCGTCTTTGTTAGCGGCGGCACCGGGTATCTCGGGCGCCCGCTCATTGCTCGGCTTCTCCAGCAAGGGCATCAGGTGCGAGCCCTGATCCGCGCCGGCTCCGAAAGCAAGCTGCCACCCGGCTGCCAAGTGGTTGTTGGCGATGCTGTGGACGGCAGTTCTTACGCCGGACAGATTCGGTCGGCCGACACACTCGTTCAACTCGTAGGAGTTTCTCATCCTAATCCTTCGAAAGCCGCCCAGTTCCGGAGTGTGGATCTTGCTTCTGCGACTGGCGCCGTGCGCGCGGCCTCTGAAGCCGGTGTGCAGCATTTCATCTACGTCAGCGTGGCCCAGCCGGCGCCGGTGATGCAGGCCTACATCCAGGTGAGAGCCGAGTGCGAAGCCATGATCCGCCAAAGCGGAATGAATGCCACCATCCTGCGCCCCTGGTACGTTCTGGGACCGGGACACCGATGGCCGTATGCGCTGCTGCCGCTGTACTGGCTGATGGAGTTCCTCCCCCTGACGCGCGATGGCGCCCGACGCCTGGGCCTGGTTACGCTGGAACAGATGACGCGGGCGCTCGTCGATGCCGTGGAAGATCCTTGTCGCGGAGTGCGCATCATCGGGGTCCCCGAAATCCGCGTCCGGGGCGGGCTTTCAAAGGCCGAGACCGTGAGCATCCGCTGAGGGGCATGTGGTGCCCTCCCTCCAGACCAAAGTAACAACGTGAATTACCAAAGCGCATGCACATGGGACATCTGTTCGCCTCGGGTTGCGGGTGAGATGTTGAGTTGTCTTTTGAGAAAGCCGCGGACCATGGAAAAAGACGACTTGGAAGACGTTCACATCCGGATTCTGCGCGTGACCGAGGATCTGCGCGCCATTCAGCGAGAGTTGAACTGTGCTGCCATGGAGGCGCCAAGCGATCCGGAACTGATGGAGGCCCTCAGCCAGTTACCCGAGATGGAGTCACTTCAGGTGTTGAAGTCGGCTCTCGACCAGATGCGCCACTTCCTCTGGTTCTATATACAGGTCATGACGAATGAATCGGAGGAGGGCGAGAGATTACGGCAAAGCATCCGGCAGAAACCTTCCGAGGATTTGGCGCTGAGCCCGAAAGCCTCATTGCTGGAAAAATTCAAATTCGCGGCTGACACCGCGCTGCTTCGATATCTGTCCGACGGCAAGAACCGGAAGCCGAATTAGCCCGCAAAATTCTCGAGGATTCAACCTGCGGATTCCTCGCGGCTGAGGCCGGTTGCGAATAACAAGCCTCCAAGGTGACCATCGACGGGATCGTCTTTCCGCCGTCTGCTATTCCAGCGTCACCGATTTCACCAGATTCCGCGGGCGATCAACATCCAGCCCTTTGCGCACGGCCATGTAATAAGCGAACAGTTGTAGGGGAACAATCTCCAGAATTGGCAGTAAGAGCTCCGGCGCCAAGGGGATGAAAATTGCTTGGTCAGCCACCTTGCGCAGCCCTTCGTCGCCTTCGGAAGCGATGGCGATCACACGGCCCGACTGCTGCTTGAAGCCCTTGATGTTGGCCAGATTCTTCTCGTACCGCAACGCCGACCCAGCGTCGTGGCGGTCGCAGGTCGCGAGGATGACAACCGGCAGGGTCTCATCAATCAGTGCGTTCGGACCGTGTTTGGTCTCGCCGGTGGGATAGCCTTCGGCGTGGATGTAAGAAACCTCCTTCAGCTTGAGCGCGCCATCCATGGCGACGGGGTAATGGATGGCACGCCCGAGAAAGAGAAAGTCCTGCACCTGATGATATTCCCCCGCCAGACGCTCGAGGTCGGGTGCGGACTCCAGCACGATTTTGACTTTACCGGGAAGATCGAGCAGTTCGCGGATGTAGTGCCGCATCTGCTCTTTCGTCAGCTTGCCGCGCACCTGTCCCAGATAGAGACCAAAGAGGAAGAGCGCGGCCATCTGCGCGGTGAAGGCTTTTGTGGAGGCGATGCTGATCTCGGGTCCGGCGTGGGTGTAGATAACGCCGTCGGCTTCGCGCGCGATGGTAGAGTCCACGACATTGGAAATTGCGACCGTCCGTGACCCTTTTTCCCGGGCTTCGCGTTGGGCTGCAGTTGTGTCGGCGGTCTCCCCGGACTGCGTGATCACAATTGTGAGCTCGCCGCGCCCGATGAGCGGGTTGCGGTATTCAAACTCGCTGGCGTAATCCACGTCCACCGGCAAGTTCGCCAATTCTTGGATCATGTATTGGCCGGCCATGCCCGCATGCCGGCTCGTACCAGAGGCCACGATGTTGATGCGCCGCAAGGCACGCAGTTCGTCGCTGCCGATACGGACCTCCTCCAGCCGCACCACACCTTCTTCGAGCGAGACCCGCGGCGCGATGGTATCGCGCAAGCCGCGCGGCTGCTCGAAAATCTCCTTGAGCATGTAATGGGGAAATCCGCCCTTGTCGGCCATGCTGTGCTCCTCGAATCCTGCGGTGGCTTCAGATTCCTACGCCGCGGAGAATTGTATTTCTCACTTCGCCGTTCGGACTCAGTACCACGAGATCAGCCTGGGCGCCAGTTTTCAGCTCGCCCCTGCCGGCCAAGCCGGCTACTCGCGCTGGGTTCAGCGTCGCCAGACACACAGCCTGTTGCATTTCCCATCGAGCGAACTGCATCACGTTACGAACGGCGCGGTCCATGGTCAGAACGCTCCCCGCCAATTTTCCGTCAGCGAGACACTTGCCGTCTTTCAGTTCCATGTCAAACGACCCGAGGCGATAACGCCCGTCGGGCATGCCGGTGGCGGCAGTAGCATCAGTAATCAGTACCGCGGCGTCCGGTCCTTTGGCCTCCAGGAATAATTGCACCACCGCTGGATCCAGGTGAATGCCGTCCGCAATGATATCGGCGGAGATCCGGGAATCGGTCAGCACCTCACCGAGAATTCCTGGATCGCGGTGATTGAGCGGGCGCATCGCATTGAAGGTGTGAGTGGCGTGCCGGGCGCCTGCGGCTACCGCCGCGCGCGCGGTATTAAGGTCAGCGTCGGAGTGGCCCAGACTGACGCACACGCCTCGCCGGGCCGCCTCCGCAATCACCTCTTGTGCGCCCTCCAGTTCGGGTGCGATGGTCATGACACGAATGTGCCCGCGCGCTGCCTGCCAGAAGCGCTCAAACATGTTGAGCGTAGGGGGCAGAAGATTTTTCGCCGGATGCACGCCGCGGCGCGCGTGACTGATGAACGGCCCTTCGAGATGAATTCCCAGCGGCCGCGCCCGCAGCTCACTGGAGAATTCCCCTTTATCCGCCGCCTCGATTGCATCAGCCAACCGCTGCAAAGCAGCAAGAGTCGTGTCAACCGGAGCCGTGACCGTGGTAGGGAAGTAGCTGCTTACGCCATGGCGCGCTAAAAGCCGCTCCACAGCCGGCAGTGCATCCGGATTGGATTCCATCACGTCATAACCGGCGCCGCCGTGGATGTGGATGTCAATGAAACCGGGCGCCAGGATTCCGTCCCCGAAATCAACTACGCGACCACCTTTTGGAGCTCCGCCAAACGCGCGCGAACTGACTTCAACGATGGCGCCGTCGTCCACCAGCAGCAACGGCTGTTCAATCCGCTCCAGGGGTGTGAACAGCGTTGCAGCAGTCAGGACGATCATGAGATGAACGGTCCAGCGAACGGAAACTCATTCTATAGGAAATCTTAAACCAGACCTTGACTGCGAAGAGGTATGGGAGCCTGAAACCGCATACGACAAAAGTCGGTGTCCTTTTTGATCCGAACTGCCGTCCACCAGTTCTAACCGATACTGGATGTTATAATCTCAACGGAATCGGTCGCGTTGGCCTTGAATTCCTTTGGCTTTTCGCGTACCCGATCGCGTTTCTGTTCCTGCCTGTGTCGGGGAGTGGCTCAGCCTGGTAGAGCACCTGGTTCGGGACCAGGGGGTCGGAGGTTCAAATCCTCTCTCCCCGACCAATCTTTTCAAACCCATAAACAGCACTTCTGGTTTTACGTCTACAGTCCTGTAGGCAATTTTGTAGACGGTGAAAGCCACATAGTTGAATACGCAGACAATCTCGCGGAGACTCCTGTCTTGTGGAAACTGGAACGCGCTCGCTGAAATTGGGACGTAACTTAGCTGCACATCTTGATATTGTCAATAAAA
>Ga0070708_100003107_pt1 | contig 12929 bp, 15 predicted proteins | sample KBSK5503metaG_FD_65469 | JGI IMG/M metagenome (GOLD analysis project Ga0070708, IMG submission 65469) | Corn, switchgrass and miscanthus rhizosphere microbial communities from Kellogg Biological Station, Michigan, USA - KBS K5-50-3 metaG | ecosystem: Host-associated > Plants > Roots >...
CGGCGTCGTCGAGGAAGTTGGCGCCGCCGTCAGTGGCCTGGCGTCGGGTGACCTCGTCTTCAGCTTTAGCCCCCACCAGCAGTGGTCGGTGGTCGACGCGGCCCAGGTCACCCGGCTCCCTGCGCTCCGGGCCGTGCAGCACGGGATCCTGGTGGCGAACGTCAACACGGCGCTGAACGGGGTGTTGGACGCCCACCCACCGCTCGAGGCGGCGGTGGTGGTGAGCGGGCTGGGCGTCATCGGGCTCCTCGCCACCCAGCTGCTTCGACGGACTGGGCCGAGCTACCTTGCGGGCATCGACCGGTCGGCTTTTCGACGGCGGCTCGCGCACGCGTTTGGGGCAAGCGAGACGTATCCGCCCGGGGCAGAGGTTGCGCGGTCGATCCGCGGACGAACGGCGAACCGGGGCGCCGACATCCTGGTCGAGGTATCCGGGGCTCCAGGCGCGCTCAACGAGGCGATCCGGATCGTTGGACGGAACGGGCTGATCGTCGCCTTGTCCTGGTACTCGGGTTCATTCGAGGGGCTGGACCTGGGAGGGGAATTCCATCACAACCGGGTCCGGATCCGGTCATCGCAGGTGGATGAGGTCAATCCGGCGCTCGGCCCACTGTGGTCGGCCGATCGACGGATGGAGATCGCGCTCCGCCTCCTCGGCGAGCTCGACCTCGATCCCCTCTTCACCCACCGCTTCGCAATCGATGAGGCGGCGGACGCGTATCGCTGCGTCGACGAGCTCGAAGAAGGGCTCGTGCAATGCGTCTTCACCTACTAGCACGCCGCAGGCGCTGCCGACGATGAAGTTCTCTGCCTGCATCGAGTGGCTCTTCGCCGAGGGCGGTGCTTCCTTCCCCGAGCGGATCCGCCGCGCGCACGCTGCTGGGCTAGATGCGGTCGAGTTCTGGGAGTGGACCAACAAGGATCTCTCCGAGATCCGTGCAGCCCTCGTCGAAACCGGACTCCCAGTGGCCGCGATTCTGTCGGAGCCGACAGCCCACCTCGTCGATCGCTCGACCCATCCCGCGTTTCTCGAGGGCGTCTCGGCGTCCGCCAAGATCGCGGCGGAGCTCGGCGGCGCGTCTCTGATCGTCGTGTCCGGCAATGCCTTGAAAGACGTGCCACGTGAAGAGCAGCGCCGGGCGATCGCGGACGCCCTGCGGGCGGCGGCCCCAGTTGCTCGCCGCTGGAATGTGAAGCTCGTGCTCGAGCCGATCAACCTGGAAGAGGCACCCGACAACTTCCTGTTCTCGATCGGTGAGGGCCTCGACATCGTGGAGGCGGTCGACCAGGCGAACGTGGCGCTTCTGGCTGACCTCTACCACGCGTCGGTCATGGGGGAGGACATCATCGCGGCGGGGAGCGGCCGGGTGCTCCGGATTGGGCACGTCCACGTCGCGGACCATCCGGATCGGCACGAGCCGGGGACCGGCCGCGTCGACTGGGACGCCCTGCTTGCCTGGCTGGCGGCGGACGGATACGCCGACTACGTCGGTCTCGAGTACATGCCGACGCTGGGCACTGAACGCTCTCTGGAGGAGGTCCGCGCAATCGGCGCCCGTGTGGGCTGACTGGCCCGATCAGCCCGTTTTACGTCTGGCCGGCGAGACGGTAGGCCCGAACGACGGCCTCGTGGTGCTCCGCCATGCGCTCCACTGCAGCCTTGGCGTCCCTGGCGGCGACGGCAGCGAGGATGGACTGATGATCCGCAAGGTCCGGTTCCCAGAAGTCATGGCTGCTATCGAGCACCCGCCGGGCACGGGCCCAGATCAGTCGGGAGAATGACCGTAGGGCGCCGGCGAGGACCTCGTTGTGGGCGGCGGTCGCGAGCAGTATGTCGAACCCGATCCCTTCGTCTGCCGAGTTTCGGCCCTCACGGATCGCACGGCCGTGTGCGCTGACGGCAGCCGTGAGCGCGGCTAGATCTTCGTCTGTCCGGCGCTCGGCGGCGAGGCGAGCGACCTCAATGACGATCACTCGGACGGCTTCAACGAGATCGGTGGTGATCCCTTTGGCCAGCGCAGCGCCCAGTTCGTCAGGCGCGGCGAGCGTCGGGCCGCCGGCGGTGACGTAGGCACCCTGCCCATGGCGGACCTCGATGATGCCGAGCGCGACCAGCCCGTGGATGGCTTCCCGGAGCGTGGTCCGGCTGACGCCGAGCATCCGCGTGAGTTCACGCTCGGACGGTACCCTGGTTCCCGGCTCGAGATCCCGGATCGCGTCCATCAGTTGCTCGGCGACGACCTTGGACAGGCTCGCGCGCGGGGTACGACGAAGCGACAGGGTCTGAGGGGACGGGCTGGTGGCTGACACGGAACTCATCATGCCACTGTTCCACCGGCACGCGTTGCCTGGGGCGGTCCCCCACAGTCCTCGGACTAGTTACACGTGGGCTGGCTCCATCCGTTCGACGAAGTCGGCTCGCCAGGCGGGAGGCTCGACGAAGTCGTCGGTCGCGTACTCCTTGGTCAGGGCCGAGATCCCCGCGAAGTCGCCCGTCTTGAGGACCTCCTCGAACTTGGCCGCCATCTCCATTGTTCCGCCCATGAGATCGCCCTCTGGTGGAGTGTGGATCGCAACAGTGGACCTGTCCTGGGACTCGAACAAGCAATGTTTTTGCGTTCGCGCCGGTTAACGGTCAGCCGCCAAGGTTCCAGAGGGCTTCGGGGACCGTTAACGTCAGCGCAGCCCGGCGGCCGCCAGCCATCTGATCAGCTGTCGGTAAACGGCGGGAGCGCCGACGATTGGTGCCTCGACCGCGCCCCAGGCGGTCGGATACAACACGAACGCGCTCGTCTGCCAACCGCCGAGGCCACCATGGCTGCCAACGAGCTCCTCGAACGCGGCAACCTCTTCGGTCTCAGCATCGAGCGACGAATTGAGCACGATGTCGCCGACATTCGGCATCGCATCGAGGCGACGGAGGTCGTCGGCGGCATTTGGTCCAAAGGCCGCCAACGGATCCCGACCCTCAATTCGCCCGTCCTGGAGGTAGTGGACCCCGGACTCGCCGATCGCCACCGCGCCGTTGGTCGCCGAACGGAGGAGCGCGAAGCCGATGCCCGGGTGGTGACTGAGACCGTCGACGAGTCGTGGGTAGCGTGCCTGGATCTCCTCGAGCATCAATCGCTGCGGCGAATCGTTCAGGTACACGAGTGCAAGGTTTCCCGACGCGCACACGACGAGATCGGGCCGCGCGCCGTCCGTGGCGATCGCGTGGGTGGCCTGCTCCTCGCGGCCGGGCCCAAGCTCGACCGAGCCCCCGGGTGAGCGGCTGGCGAGCGTCCCGCGGACGAGCCGTCCGCCAAGTCCGGCGACTCGCCCGAGCTCGGTCAGGAGCGCATTGACCGGACCCCACGATTCGGTGGTTGATGTTGCGGCTCGAACATCGGATTTCGCCTCGATCAGTCCCCGGATCAGTTGCTCGATCGTCACGCCATATCGCTGTCGGAAGGTGGCTCCCTGGCTCTGCCCGTGGTCGGACAGCACGATGAACTGATACGGCCGTGGCGCCTCCTCGGCGACTCGCTGCAGGGCGCCCAGGACGTGATCGACTCCGTCCAGCGCGTCGAGCGCCTCTCCACGCTCGGGGCCGGCGTGGTGGGCGATCTCGTCGTAGTCGACGAAATCCGCATAGATCACCGGCGTTCCGCGCAGCATCCGCTCCACCACCATCGCGGTCGTTACCTGGCGCAGGAAGACATTCGTGACGCCGCGCAGGAACGGATAGCTGCCGCCGCGCTCGATCCGGGGCTCAATGCCCGCGACCCGCTGGCGCCGCGCCTGCCAGTATTCCTTCGCCGCCTCGCCGAAGGTGAGGAGCACCGCCCGTGAGAACGCGAACGGACTCACGAAGAAGTAGAACCAACTCCTCGTGGGCCCGATCGGGGCGGAGTTGCCGTGGAAGCGGGACATCGTCAGGACGGCGTCCGGCGCGTCGCCGGAGAACAGGTTTCCCACCCCAAAGCCGCCGATCGCGAGCAATCCCTTGCCCGTCGAAAGCCGGCCCTCGATCTCGGTGGCGTCAGCCGGGCGGTTGGAGACCAGGAGCCGCCCGGTTCCTTTCTCGAACCAGCGGAACGCCGGAATCCCGTCGTTGGAGCCCAGGAGGATCCCCGCCTGGCTGGCCGATGTCTGGGACGGGAGCTGGCACTCCCAGCCGATCAGGCGATGGCTCGACGTCCGGACCCAGCGTGCCATCGTCGGCACCCGGCCCGCCCGGACCTGAGCCTGGAGCAAGGGCCCCGCGAGCCCGTCGATCTGGATGATTACGACACCCGGCGTGGTCGACGTCTCGGCATCCTGGCGGATCAGCAGGCGAACCAGGTGGCTGAAATACGACTCATCCTCGCCCAACGCAATGAACCAGCTGATCGACGCATTGACGATCGCGAAGATCAAGGCGGTCTCGATCGCGGCGTCGAGTCCGGACAGCCGAATGCCCGGGATCAGCGCGCCAACGACGAGGATCACCACGAATTGCAGGGCGGTCCCGAGAATCGCGACAGCGATGATCCCGAGCGGCATGGCAAGCCACAGGAGGACGGGTCGGAGGAGCGAGTTCAGGATCGCGATGAGGGCGACCGCTCCAGCGATGCTCGGAACACCGGTCGCGCTGATCCCCGGCACGGCCCAGATCGCGATCGCCAGGGCGAGGTACGCCACCACGGTGGTGAGCAGCAATCTCCGCACGAGTGCCGCTCGTCCCAGCTTCCAGCTTCGCAGCAGGCGAAGTTGGAGGCTGTAGAACGTCGCGAGACGGCGGAGCGCGCCCCTCATGGCGGCGAGTCTAGAAGGGCGATAGCACGCCGTTTGCGTTCTGACGCACAAAGCTGACGGCCGACCCCGGCGGGGTTACCAGGACACTCGTCCCTGGATGCGTCTGCGCAGCCAGTGCCGCGAATTCGTGGGGTGGATCTGTCAGCCGACCTGGTCGGACGCGGCCAAAGCCACGCGGCCAGAGCGTGCCCCAGTGGATCGGGATCGCAAAGCGTGGGCGGATCAGTCCCACCGCCTGGGCGGCGCGCGCCGGGTCGAGATGACCGCGGCCCAGGCTGGGGCCCCATCCCCAGACCGGGAGCATCGCGATGTCGATCGGACCAAAGTTGGCCATGCCCTCGAAAAGGTCCGTGTCGCCTGCGAAGTAAAGCTGCGCCAGATCAGTCCCGATGAGATAACCGAGGGCGGCCGCGCGAGGTCCGATCGGCGGGCGAAATCCACCGTGCACCGCGGTCGTGGCGGTCACCGAGAGTGAACCAATGCCGATCGCCTCCCCCACTCCCAGTTCGCTGACCGTCCCGAAGCCCATGCCACGCATGAGCACCCCCGCTCCCAGCGGCACGACGAGGTGCACCTTCGCGGCGAGGAGTCGGAGGGATGGGACGTCGAAATGGTCGAGGTGAAGGTGACTCAGGAGGACCAGGTCGACGTTCGTGAACTGCTCTGGCCCGAGCGGTCCGGCGACCCGTCGAAGCGGCCCACGCCCCTCGATGAGCACCGGATCGGTAAGGATCCGCAGCCCCGAGACCTCGATCAGGACTGTGGAATGACCGAGAAACGTCAGCCGCATGGTTGGATCCATCCCGCCGCGATTGTCGTCCACGCTGATCCGTTCGCTTCGCGGCTACCTGGTGGCAGGCTCACGGCCCGGATTACGGCCCGGATCACGGCCCGGAATGAGCAAGGCAGCGAGGATCCCGCCGCCGATGCAGGCCCCAACCCCCAGCGTGACAGCCCCGCCCAGCGAGCTGGCTGCGATGACGCCCGAAATCGCCGCGCCGATCGGAAAACCGATGAAGTTGAAGCCCATCGAGATGGCGAACGCTCTCCCGAGCCAGGCCGGGTCGGTACGTCGTTGGCGAACCGTGAACAGGGCGATGTCGAACGGGCCGTTGACCAAGCCGACCAGTAGCTGGGCTGCGCCCAGAAGGGCCAGCCCGAGGAGCGGGTCGAAGGCACCGGACATCCCGGCAGGTGCGGCGAGGGCGATTGGGAGGATCAGCGCCACCCCGGCCGCATAGCCGAAGGGCGGCAACACCAGCATCACCCACTCCCGGCCTCGCGTGTCGATCCGTCCGAACAGCAGGGCAGACACCATCCCCGACAGACCCGAGATGGCGAACATGACGCCGACGAGCGCCTCGTTGGCACCGAGCTGGTGTAGGACGAGGAGTGGCACCACGATCGTCGTCATGCCGCCGGTCAGGTTGAGTACCGAGACCGAGATGCCCAGCCCGCGCAGCGTCCGGTTCCGCCACACGTAGACGAGGCCCTCCCGGGCGTCGCCGAGCAGCGTTCCCGTTGCGGTCACCTCGGTCAGGGGGTCGTCGACGCTGACCATGCTCAGCGCCGTCAGGCCATACAGCACGGCGATCACGAACAACGCGATGGGGCCGCCGGCGAACGCCACGAGCGATGCAGCGATCGGTGGTCCGACGATGGTGGCCACGACGTAACCGTTCGAATCGAGCGCGTTCGCCCGCTCCCACAGCTGCCGAGGGACGATCAACGGGAACAGCGTTCGGAGCCCGACGGCACTGAAGATCGAAGTCAGCGACATGACCGTGGCGATCAGCACGAGCAGCCACGCCGGGAGGGCATGCACGCTGGACAAGCCGGCAATGAGGAGCAGGGCGGACGCCGCGACAAGGTAGTCGGCGATCATCAAGCGGATGCGACCGTGGCGATCGAGGAGCACACCGGCGATGGGGCTGATGGCGATGCTTGGAAAGATGAGCGCGAACGTCACCAGGCCCGCCAGCTCGGGCGAGTGATACTCGGTCAGGGTGAACAGCACCAGCGCGATGGAGAGCATCGCCTGGGCAATCCGGGCAAGCCCCATCCCCAGCACGATTCGCCCCAGCAACGGCACGCGGAGGAGCGCGCGATACGATCGATCGGAGGGACGGTGGGCCATGGGCGATCCATCGTATCGGGGCGGACTTGCATAGGTGGCGCGCTTCTTCCAGGCCGAGATATGCCCGCTGCCGTCAGCCGTCCTCGGTCGTTACGAATCGACGACGCCTCGGCTTGCCCAGGCCGCGCTGCAATGACGAATGGTTCGACCGGCAACAGGCCCTGACAGGTCTCGCGTAACGCTGCTCGTCGGTCCGCATCCAGGCTCATGACGTAGGCCCCCGCCGGACCGACCCCGCCGGTAAACGGCTCCCACCATTCGCCAAAGGTCGCGTACTCGATCTTCGCGGAGACCGTCGCTGCCTCGACGTCGCGAAGGCCCGCCGCCTCGAACAGCTCGCCGAGCTGGCCTTCCCGCGCGCCCGCGAGCTGCGACTCGTCGTGAACGGCTGGGCTGAGCGCACGAGCTGCCGACCAGAACAGGCTGAGCGGGCCACCGTCGCCCGCGTGATCCCAGACGCATGCCGCAACAACGCCGCCTGGCCGCGTCACGCGTCCCATCTCGGTGATCCCGGCCACGGGATCGGACATGAAATGGACGACGAGCTGGGCCAGGGCCGCATCGAAGGCGTCTGCTTCGAACGGAAGATCCTCGGCTCGCGCGTTGATGACAGCGACGCCGGGATGACGCGCTCGAGCGGCCGCGACGAACGATTCGGACGGATCGACGGCGGTCACGCGATCGGCTCCGAGTCTGGTGACGAGCTCGGCCGTGAGCGCACCGGGCCCGCATCCGACGTCGAGGACGCGCTGACCTGGCTGCACGCCGGCCAGGTCGGCAAGCTGTGGGGACAGCTGCCGGGAGTAGCGCCCCATGAAGCTGAACTATGCCTCGGCGGCGACGTCGAAGCTCATCATCGGGAATCTAGACCATCAGCCGACCATCGATTCGCGCTAGCCCGATTCGCGGGCGGGAGCGACTCCGTCTTCGCTCAGGGAGCTAGGCAACCGGCCTGAGCCGCACCATCGGAATCTGTCGGCCTGTCTGCTCGGGATACGCCGCGAAATGTGGCAACGCCGCGACATGCTGGTCCCAGAGCCTGGTGCGTTCCGCGGGCTCCGCCACCGAGGCTCGCGCCGGGAACGTCCGGTTCCCGGTTTCGATCATCACGTTGGGCTCGCGCAGGATGTTGTGGATCCAGGCTGGATCCTTCCTGGATCCACCCGCCGTGCCGGCCACGACGTAGTCGTCACCGTCGCGTGACCAGGTCAGCAGCGCGCGTCGCGACTGGCCCGATCGTGCGCCCTTCGAAGTCATGATCAGGATCGGATGGCCCTTGAGCGGCCCGGTCGTGACCGCGCCGTCATGGGCGTGCATGTCTGCGACGAGAGCGTCCTCGAATGATGATTCGGACCAATCGTCCATTTCGACGTCTCCTCTGACCGGCGCGGGCTCGGGTGGGACATGATGTTGCGCGCACAACGATGTCACGGAGACGCCGATCGTGCAGGAATGGTGCGCCCTGTGCACCCTCCGACGATCTTGGCGCGCTACGCGCGGGCGATCCCGAGCAGGCGTGAGAACTCGGCACGCACGATGCCGTAGCACTCGCACGAGGCCGCCTCGAGTCCGGGGCGGTCAAGGATGTGCATCTCACCGCGGTGATATTCGATGAGACCGCGGTCCTGGAGGTCCCCGACCGCGATCCCGACGCTCTGGCGGGCGACGCCGAGCATGAAGGCCAGGAACTCCTGCGTCAGATGGAATGAGTCGCCTTCGGCCCGGTCTTGCGTCGCGAGAAGCCATCGCGCACCGCGCTGCGAGACGGAGTGGAGCGTATTGCAGGCGGCGTTCTGGGCCGTCTGGACGAAGAACGCCTGTGAGTAGGTCCGGAGCAGCTCGCTGAGTCGGTTACCGCCGACCAGCGCGATCTCGAGCCCGGCCGCCGGGATACGCAGGGCGTGCCCGCTCAGCTGTGCCATCACATGGAAGGGCGAGATGCCCGACCCGAACAGGATCGGCAACCCCATCATGCCCTCGTTGCCGACCGTGGCGACCTCGGCACCAAGACCCTCCGAGAGCAGAGCGACCACTGAAATCATGCCGCTCAGCGGGAAATAGGCGTACTCGACCGGCTGGCCGGCCTGAGCCAGAACGTCGCCACGATTCAGCGAGACCCGCTGTAGCGCGGGCGCAAGCGCTCGGGCCTCATGCTCGTCAAGCGCGGCCAGGAGATGGTTCTGAGAGAGGTCCTGGCTCTCCATCCACCGATTATCGACTTCCTGCGCGCAAATGCCATATCTGTGGCAGACAAAATGCTCCTGGAGGTGGATCGTGCCGAGCACGACCAGAGGGTTGCGGGGGGAGCTGGGACTGGTCGCACTTAGGGAAGATGAGGACCGGCGGCCCATGCCGGTCCTTATCTTGTGCGCACTCGATTTGGCCCATCCTTGTGCACGCCGTGTATCGTGCGGCGATGATCGACGTGCTTTCCGGTGAGGCGCTCGAGCTGCTGGCGCCCGCCGCCGTCGGGGCTGTCGCCACGCTCAACGAGGACGGGTCGCCGCACCTCAGTTCGGCCTGGATCGGCCTCGAGGACGGCGAGATCGTGATCGGCACGCTCGATGATCAGCGCAAGCTCCGGAACCTCCGACGCGATCCCAGGATTGCGCTGATGGTCCAGTCGAACCGAATCAATGCATGGGGCCTGCGCGAATACCTGGTCGTTGACGGCACGGCCCGCATCACCGAGGGCGGTGCTGCCGAGCTTCTGCAGCGCCTGGCGTTGACGTACATCGGTCCCGACGCAGTCTTTCCGGCGATGCCGGAACCGCCACCGGGGTTCGTCACGCGCATCCGAGTTGAGCGCATCTCGGGCGTTGGAGCGTGGCGCCGGTAACGGAGGAGGGACGAAGGCCCAGGCTCAGAGTGCCGCAACCCGCGAACGTCTGAGAAGATCGCCGACATGACGTGCTGCCCGAGACTGCCCGGGTGACACGACGCGGCCTCGTGCTGTTTGGGCTGATGTCGGTCATCTGGGGCATCCCTACCTCTTCATCCGGGTGGCGGTCGACGAGATCCGGCGCGGGGTCCCATTGAACCGGCCCGAGGCGTGGCCCCGGAACCGTAGCCGCGCGGCGACATCGAGGTTCACTGCGTCGAGTCGCCCGGCCCCTGCTCGACCTCAAGAACGACGCGCCGCGCGATGGGCTCAATCCGCTCGACGTCAGGGGCCCCGGAACTCCGCGGTGCGGAGCCGCACAATCGCGATCACAAGATTCGGGGGCAGGGGCCGCTCCACTGGGAAGTTGATCGTCCCCTTCCAGAGCCGATAGCCGTGCAACTGGTCGGCAAACGCCTCGAGCGGGCCGCGACCGGTGTAGAAGGAGCAGGCATTCCGGGTCGCGCTAAAGCCGAGAAAGTAACGCCCGTCGAGCTTGAACGTCGGCACGCCGTAGCTGATCGTCTCCCTCGCGTCTGGGGCTGCCACTCGAATCTGCGCGCGGAGCGTCTCGAGCGCCGCGCGCTTGTGATCCGGTATCCCGGCCAGGTATTGGTCGATCGTCGCTGTCCGCATGGCCTCCTGCTCGCGCACGTTGGCAGGATGCCACGCCGCGGTTCGAGGTTTTGCCAGGCGGGACCGCCCTCGTACCCCTCGCGCAGCTGATTCCCTTCGGTTCAGCCCGCGGTATGGTTTGGCCCATAGACCGACGCGACAGCTAGGAGGTTCGATGGCCGATCTCGATCTCGTCCATCAGATCAACGCCTTGTCCCACGAGGAAGAGCAGCTCTACGCCTCGGCGAGCGACGGCGACGGACTCAGTCAGGCCGACGTCGAGCGCCTCGAGGCCATCAAGGTCGAGCTGGATCGGGTCTACGACCTGCTGCACCAGCGGCAGGCGCGCGCGGCCGCCGGGATGAACCCGGACGATGCCATAGAACGTCCGGCGGACGTCGTCGAGCGGTACCAGCAGTAGGCCGGCGCTGGGCCGTGGGGCCCCGTCAGGCGCCGTCAAGGAATGGAATGACGGCCTGCGCAAGCGCTGGCACGACGTTGATGTCGTAATGGGTGACGCCGGGCAAGATCGCCAGCCGGTGCCGCGTCATGCCCGAGCGGTCCCAGTTCGCGTCTCGTTGACCGCCACCGAGCATCCCGAAGAACTCGACCGCGTGTCCGGGAGGCAAGCCATCCGCATCGCCGACGACGAGCATGACGGGCATGGACAGGCCCGGGATCTCGGCCGACCAGTCGTAGTCGAGCCGCAGCAGCTCGGTCAGCTGGGTCACGAGGATGGGCCAGTCCTCGACGCGCGGTGCGATCTCCTGATAGGTCGCGTACATCGGGCTGGCTTTCATCGGTTCCGCGATTTCCGGGCCCATCTGCTCCATCGCAGCGCGCATCTCCGCGTACCAGCCATGCGCCTTGAACGGCGTCGAGACGAGCACGAGGCGACCGACGACCTCGGGGTGCTGGATGGCCGTCCGCAGGGCCACGCCGCCGCCGAACGAGAATCCCATGACGGCCGGTTTCTCGAGGCCGAGCTGACGGATCAGCGACGCGATGTCGTCGGCCATGGTCTCGAAGCGCATCGGCCGCTTCGCGACCGGCGTCCGGCCGTGCGACTGGAGATCGACGCCGATCACCTGGTGGCCCGCCGCGAGCGCGTCGACATTCGGCCCGAACATCTCCAGCGAGCCAAATCCGCCATGCAGGAGGATCACCGGGCCTCCTTCGCCATGGACCTGGTAACCGAGCTCGATCCCGTTGACCTGAACGGACCCAACGTGCCTCGCGACCATGGCAGCCATCCTCGCTGTGTCATTGGCATCATCGCCTCGCGGGTGTAACGATCAGCGCCCGCGTCACTCATCGGTGCCCGGCGATCTATCCCGAGGACCCGTCGAGGATCAAATCGAAGATCGCGGGGACGTCCGGGTAGAACCAGCGCTCGAGCTGTCGCCCATCCCGAAAATGGAAGATGCTCACCACCCGCGTCTCGACATCGATCCCATCGCCGCGGCGCCCCATCGTGCTGAGGGCGCAGACGTGCTCGTCATTTCCGAATACGTCATGTTCGCGCAGCCAGAACCCTGTTGACATGACGTCGGTCAGCCAGGCAAGGACCGCATCTCGACCGACGATGTCGCCGGCGCGACGGTGTCGACCACCCACGTGCCATACGACATTGGGATCGAACAGTCCCTCGAGCGATGCGAGATCGTGCGCCCGAAACGCATCGGCCGTGCGCCGGTAGGCGGTCGCATTTGGATGTTCGTCGGTCAAACGGGGTCCCGCTCTTCCCCGAGCAACCACGAGATGGCGGCGTCGACATGGATGTGGGCGGTGTTCAGGATTGGCACACCGGCATAGGTGGGCTCGGTCAAGGTCAGCGACAGCTCCGTGCCACCGAGGATCAGCCCGTCGATGCTATCCCGGTCGCGCATGGCGGCGATCACTGCGACCAGGCGATCCCGGCTGTCGTCGCGCACCTCGCCGAGCACCAGCTCGCCCATATAGATCGCATGAACGACCTCCTGCTCCTCGGGCGTCGGATTGACGACCGCGAGGCCGATCGCTTCGAACCGGTCGCTATAGAGCCGCGACTGCATGACGAACCTCGTCCCGATCAGTCCCAGGCGGTGGTGGCCGCCGGCCCGGGCGGCCGCGCGCGCGACATCGACGATGTGGATCATCGGTATCCCTGGCGGCGGATCGATCTGCTCAAAGGCGAGGTGGGTCGCACTCGAGGCGATCAGGGCGCGTCCGCAGCCCGCCGCAACGAGCTCGCCCAGGGCGGCGCCAACGTCGCGCCCGACCGCGCCAAACTCGCTCTGGCCCAGAAGCCGGAGGACGCGACCCGCCTCGACGCTGTTGATGATCACTCGCGGGTAGCTGGCGTCGGGCCGCCGCTGTCGCCAGATGGCCACGAGCGTGCGGTAGTAGTCGATCGTCGACTCGGGACCGATCCCGCCGACGATCCCGAGGATCCGTTCGGGCGCCATCGGCATCTAAGCCCCGCCCGACTTCGCCCACGGCGAGCGGGCCATCCAGTCGGCGAGCCCCGTCCGAAGCAGC
>Ga0070708_100003109_pt1 | contig 12927 bp, 12 predicted proteins | sample KBSK5503metaG_FD_65469 | JGI IMG/M metagenome (GOLD analysis project Ga0070708, IMG submission 65469) | Corn, switchgrass and miscanthus rhizosphere microbial communities from Kellogg Biological Station, Michigan, USA - KBS K5-50-3 metaG | ecosystem: Host-associated > Plants > Roots >...
GTCGCCGTCGTCGGCGCCGGCCCGGCCGGGATCTCCGTGGCGCGCGAGCTCGCGACGAAGGGCTTCGGCGTCGATGTCTACGACTCGCTGCCCTATGGCGGCGGCACGATGCTGATCGGCGTCCCGGCATTCCGCCTGCCGCGGGAGGCCATCGAGATGGACATCCGCCTCGTCGAGCGGCTCGGGGTGAAGTTCCACTACTCGACGAACGTCGGTGTCGACGTTTCCTTCGACGACCTCCAGCGCGACTTCGACGCGGTCGCGATCACGGCCGGCGCCATGAACCCGGTCGCCCTCGACGTGCCCGGTGCGGAGCTCGAGGGCGTGCAGTACGGCGTCGACTTCATGAAGCGGGCCAACCTCGGCGAGCCGATCGAGGTCGGCAACGACGTCGTGGTCATCGGCGGTGGCTACACCGCGATGGACTGCTCGCGGACCTCGCTCCGGCACGGCGCCGAGAACGTCGCGATCGTCTACCGCCGCACCCGCTCGGAGCTCGTCGTCGACGAGGAGGAGCTCGGCGAGACCGAGCGCGAGGGCGTGCGCATGGAGTTCCTGGCGAGCCCGGTCGAGGTGCTCGGCGAGGACGGCCACGTGACCGGCGTCAAGTTCATCCGCAACAAGCTCGGCGAGCCGGACGCCTCCGGTCGCCGGTCGCCGGTGCCCATCCCCGGCTCGGAGTTCGTGATCAAGGCGGACACCGTCATCCCGGCCGTGTCCCAGGCCGCGGACCTGACGTTCCTCCCTGTCGAGGCCGATTTCGAGGTCAACCGGGGCCGCGTCAAGGTCGATCCGGCGACGTACGCAACGAACGTCCGCGGCGTCTTCGCCTGTGGCGACTTCGTGACCGGGCCGACGACGCTCATCGAGGCGGCGGGCCACGGCAAGAAGTGCGCCTATGCCATTGATCGCTACCTCGCCGCGCGCACGGACGTGACCGTCGCCGCGAACGTGAAGATGACGAGCTCGTGGACCTTCGAGATGCCCGAGTTCTACGACGTGCTGCCCCGGCAGCACATCCCGATGACGCCACTCGCCGACCGGATGCCCTCGACCGACCCGGACGTCAACTTCACGACCCAGGTCGAGCGCGGCTATGACGCGACCGCTGCGGTCGCCGAGTCGACGCGGTGCCTCATGTGCAACTTCAACATCTGGTTCGACCCGTTCCGGTGCGTACTGTGCGGCGCCTGCGCCGACGTCTGCCCGGAGGGCGTCATCCACATGGTCGACATCAACCAGCTGAAGTCCGAGGGGCTCCTGACCGAGCTCGACGAGGCCTACGGCTGGCAGGACGGCGCGGCCATGATCCTCGACGAGGAGCGCTGCATCCGCTGCGCGCTGTGCGTCAAGCGCTGCCCGTTCGACGCCATTACGATGGAGCGGTTCGAGCTGCAGGAGATCTCGACTGACGGGCGGCTCTACAAGGAGTCGTACCGCGACGCGCAGCTGGCCGGGACGACCGGCGTCGCAGGAGGAATGGCCCGTTGAGCTTCCTGGAGCGGGTGGACCAGGCCATCCGCCGGAGCGGCGCATGGCGGTCCCTCTTCCGGAACCCCTACCCGACCGACGAGCGCTCGCGCGCGTACGCGGTCATGAACAACGTGTTCCTGCACCTCCACCCGGTGCGGGTCCGACAGCACGCCGTCAAGTTCGCGTACACGTTCTGCCTCGGCGGACTGTCGTTCTTCCTGTTCCTCGTCCTGACCGTGACCGGCGTGTACCTGATGTTCTTCTACATCCCATCGACCACGTCCGCGTACACGGACATCCTCAACATCCAGACCACCGTCGCGTTCGGGTTGCTCACCCGCAACGTGCATAGGTGGGGCGCGCACCTGATGGTGTTCTTCGTTTTCCTGCACATGATGCGGGTCTTCTATCACGGGGCCTACAAGCCGCCGCGGGAGTTCAACTGGGTCATCGGCGTGCTGCTGCTGCTCATGACCATCGCGCTGAGCTTCACGGGCTACCTGCTGCCGTGGGACCAGATCAGCTTCTGGGCGATCACGATCGGACTGAACATGGCGAGCTATACGCCCGTCATCAACACGCCAATCCAAAATCTCATCTTCGGCGGCCTCGAGGTCGGCCAGAACACGCTGCTCCGGTTCTACGTGCTCCACATCATGGTGCTGCCGCTCGTCGCGGCAATCCTGCTCGCCGTCCACTTCTGGCGAATCAGGAAAGACGGCGGGATCTCGGGACCGCTGTGAGCCGCCGATGACCGATACCAAACAGGACCAGGAGAAACGCGTCGTTCTCCCCGTCGACCCGACGCGGCGGACGGAGATCGACAAGCAGCGCGTGCCCATGTCGGCGCGCCCGTACCGGCTCCTTGCGATGGTCAAGCAGGACGCCGTCGTCCGGGTCCAGAAGGAACCCGACGACACGGTCATGACCTGGCCGCACCTGCTGTCGATCGAGTTCCTCGCCGCGACGGTGATGAGCGTCTTCCTGCTCCTCATGGGCCTGTTCATCAACGCGCCGCTCGAGGAGCTGGCGAATGGCAACGTCACGCCGCCGGTGGCCAAGGCCCCGTGGTACCTGCTCGGCCTGCAGGAGATGCTGGTCTACTTCCACCCCGTGATCTCGGGCGTGATGGTGCCGTTCCTGTACATCCTGGTTGCCGGCTTTGTCCTGCCGTACATCGACCGTGACCCGGAGACGAAACGCCCATCCGAACGCAAGACGGCGGTCGTGCTGTTCAGCCTGCTGTGCATCCTCGGCCTCTTCGTCACCTTCGTGGGGGTGTTCTTCCGCGGGCCGGGCTACTCGCTCGTGACGCCGTACCTCCCGTTCTTCGACAACTTCACCAACGGCCTCCATTTCTCACTGTGATCGCTGGATACCGATGAGCAACTACCACCTCGCGCCTGTCGACAAGCCCCAGGCGCTGACCCCGCAGGCGCTGCGCTCCCTGCGCCAGGATCCCGTCCAGGGCATCTCCCGGCGCACGCTCCTGCGCCGCTCGATCGGCGGTGCCGTGCTGCTGTGGCTGACCGAGGTGACGGCGGGCTCGATCGGGTTCCTGTGGCCGAACCGGAAGGGCGGCTTCGGCGGGATCATCGAGATCGGGACGATCGCCGAGATCAAGGCGGCGAACTCGTCCATCCCGTTCGACCAGGGGTTCCCGGCCTACTTCCAGGCGGCGCGCTCGTACGTGATGCTGGTCGACACCTCGCGCCAGGAGTTCGTGCCGGGCGAGGACAAGGCCGGCGACGGCACGGCGCTCAACGTGCGCGCGCTCTACCAGCGCTGCCCGCACCTTGGCTGCAAGCCGAACCCGTGCCTGCGCAACTTCTGGTTCGAGTGTCCCTGTCACGGCTCGCGCTATGACCGGCTCGGCATCAAGGCGCTCGGCCCCCAGTTCGGCCCGGCGCCACGCAGCATGGACCGCTTCTCGATCACGGTGGACGCCAGCGGCAAGCTGATCATCGACACGTCGAAGATCACCCTCGGGCCGCTGCCCGTGGCCGTCGGTCAGCCGGGCATCATCCCGCCGAAGAGTCCCGTCGGCTGCATATGACCGATCCCACGCGGGACCGGCCCGGCGACGAGCCAGAGCGGCGGCTCCCGGCGCGCCGACCGCCCAGCGAGCCAGTCCCCAGCCGGCCGGTCGAGCGCTTCACCGCGCCGCGCCAGGTGCGCAACATCGGCGGGCTCACCTCGGAGCGCGCGGCCAAGATCGTCCGGCAGTCGGGCGACGCCCGCTGGGTCGCGTTCCTGGGCGTCGCGATCGTCGCCCTGTTCGTGATCCTGTACTACTTCTACGAGCTCGGCGTCCCGATCGTCAACACCACCCCGCGCATGCTGGCCGAGGAGCAGAACGAGCAGGTCAAGTCCATCGAGCGCGGCTACAACCTGTACGAGGCGAACTGCGCGCGCTGCCACGGCGTGAACGGCGAGGGCGGGGTCGGGCCGGTGCTCAACGACCAGACGAAGCTGTTCAGCCACCTGAACGAGCAGTACATCCACAACGTCCTGACGGTCGGCGGCCGGTATGTCTGCGGCAACTCCAAGAGTGTCATGCCGGTCTGGGCCGACACGAACGGCGGCCCGCTCAACTACCTCCAGATAGCGGACATCATCGCGTTCATTCGCGCGCCCAGCACCCAGGATTACGTCAAGCACGACCCGCAGCTCAACGAACCCGTCATCGGCGCGGACGGCAAGGTCCAGACGTTCAAGGGCTGGCTCGACCCGAGCTTCAAGCCCGAGCCCAGCGCCACGCCGTTCCCGGATTGCTGGTCGGGCAGCGCGGGTGGCGGCACGCCGGCGCCCGCGGCATCGCTCGGGCCCGATGCAACCGTTGTGAAGCTGACAGCGGCCTCGATCTCGTATGACCCGAAGACGCTCGCCGCTCCAGCGGGCAAGGCGTTCGGCATCGATTTCAACCAGCAGGACTCGGGCGTCGGCGGCCACAACGTGGAGATTCGGGACTCCGGAGGCGCCACCCTGTTCAAGGGCGAGGTGCTCACGGATCCCGGCGAGACGACCTATACCGTCCCCGCACTGGCCGCCGGGACGTACACCTACATCTGCTCGATCCACCCGATCCCGGCGATGACCGGCACCCTCACGGTCAAGTAGCGATGGCCAGAGCGCTGCCGGCAGGTCACCCCGCGCGAAGCAGGCCGGTGTTCGGCCTGTTCGATCCGGACGGCTGGGCGTGGGCGACGACGAAGGCCACGTTCTGGCTGCTCGTCATCATCCTGTCGCTCGGCTACATCCCGGATCGTGCCTACTACTTCCTGGTCTCGCGGACGATCGACCTCGGGATCCTCGGCTGGTCGCCGGTCAACCTCTGCCCGCCCGAGAACTCCACGACGATGCCCTGTCCCGTCCCGGCGGGCGCGATTCTCCCGTGGCAGGCATCGCCCTCGGAGCTGGCGTTGCCCGCTGGTCGCACTCAGGGCGCCGCGACGCAGATCGGCACGAACCTGCTGTACATCGGCGGGAGCGACGGCACGGCGGCAACCGCGACCACCTACGTGGCGAAGGTCGACAAGGGCAACTTCGGGGCCTGGTCGGGGGGACCGGCGCTGCCCGAGGCGCGGTCGGATGCCGCGCTCACGAATCTCAACGGCACGACCTACCTCCTCGGTGGCCTCGGCCCGGACGGCAAGGCGACGAGCACGGTGTGGTCGCTTGGCCTGGATACGACGTCCGGTGCACTCGGCACGTGGACGCCGGTCGGAGACCTCTCCCTCCCACAGCCCCGGAGCGGTGCTGCCGCCGTGGCGCTCACCGACGGGCTCCTCGTCGTCGGTGGCTGGGACGAAGGCGGCAAGGCGACGACGACCGTCTGGAAGTCGACCCTCGACAAGAGCGGCAAGCTCGGCGCGTTCAAGGACCAGGCCGCGCTGCTCCAACCGAGCGCCGCGGCCGCCCTCGCCTTCGAGGGCACGTACGTCTGGCTGTACGGCGGGTCCGACGACAAGGGCGCCGTCGGGGCGGTCCAGCGGGGCAGCATCGGTGCGCTGACCGCAGCTTCGGCCAGTGGGGCACCGGCCGCATCGGGCGCGGGGGCCGGCGCTGCAGCGGCGACCCCGTCGGCGAGCGGCGCTCCCCAGGGCGTCACGCAGTGGGGTATCCTGGACGCGGCCAACCTGCCCGCCGCGAGAACGGGTGCGGCCGGCTTCTCAGCCAACGGCGCCATCTACCTCGTCGGTGGTTCGGACGGGACATCATCGAAGCGCGAGCTGTACTGGGCTCTGCCCGACTCGAACGGCAATCTCAAGGGTGGCTGGTTCCATCTGGAACCCACCGACCTGCCCGCCAGCGTGGTCGACGGTTCCCCCGTCGTCGTGGGCTCGACGGTCATCGTGCTCGGCGGCACGAGTGATGGGGCGCCGCTGACGGGTGCGTATCGAGCGAGCCTCGCGCCCCAGGCACCGTTCTTCCGGCTCGGCCTCGTCGGCCTGACCATCCCGGGCTTGCAGATCGGCGGCGAGATCGGGCAGCAGCTCGGCTATCTGGCGGCCGCGGGCGTGGGCACCGGCAACTTCGTGATCCTCATCGTGATTGCCGCGATGCTCAACCACCGGCCGCAGCTCCGGGCCTGGATGGAGCGGCGTCGTCTCGCTCGCGAGGCCAAGAAGCCGGAGCCGAGCGGCTAGTCCGACCCGGTTCGCGTCCCTTCGCGCATCCGCGGGATCGCGATCGGCGGGTCGCCTACCTCGATTTCCTCGGCCAGGCGCACATCGATCGCGCGCAGCAGCGCTGCGACGTCGATCCCGATCCGCCCGCTCGCCTCATGCGCGTTCCCGAGCCGGTCGCGAGCGCCGCGGAGGTTCTTGGCCACGCCCGCCGCATTGCCGCGCGCGGCATGCACGAATGCGGCCGCGAGCTTGATGACGCCCTGCAGCAGCTCCCGCTCCGCGAGGTCGCTAGTGCCCATCCATGCCGGCTCCAGGAGCTCGTGGGCCAGGAAGACGTCGCCGCTGTCGTATGCCTCGAGGCCCTTCGCGAGGGCAGCACGCCGATCGGCCGCCGCCAGCGGGCGATAGGCCTTCGCGCGCCCGCCCTGGATGATCGTGCGCTTCGGCGTGGTCGGTCGGTCCGAGCGGTCAGGCCGCGGGCGTGCCCGAGCCGCGACCCATCGGCAGCTCGCTCAGCGGGCGGCGGGAGTCGTAGCCCTCGTCGTGCGCGTGCCAGTTGGCGACATCGGTCTCGCCGAGGCGCCAGCACAGCCAGACCGGGCGGCCGCTGACGAGCGCGGGGAAGTCGATCAGGCCGGTCGAGATGTCCCGGAGCGTGATCTCCATGTCGATCAGCCGGGCGACGCCGGCCTGCATCTGATCGATGAGGCCCTGCATGCCGAGGCGAAGGAGGCGGATCTGCTCGCCGGTCCCGGGGGGCGGTGTCTCGCCATCGTCGGGCGTCAGATCGACGACGCGATCCCGGAGCTCGATCAGCTCCTCCCGCTGGTCGCGCAGCGCAACGAGGATGCGCTCCACCTCGGGCAGCGCAGCGTTCGCCTCGTCAATGGCGTAGAAACGGGTCACCCTCGGATTCTAGGCCGACACTATGATGCGGGCCATGAAGACCGCTGCGCGGATGGATTCGATCGGCACGGAGACGGCCTTCGAGGTCTCGGCCAGAGCACGGGCGCTCGAGGCGACCGGTCGGTCGATCGTCTACCTGCAGATCGGCGAGCCCGATTTCGACACGCCCGACAACGTCCGCGAGGCGGCGAAGGCGGCGATCGACGCCGGCATGACGCACTACCCGCCCTATGCCGGCCTGCCGCAGCTGCGCGCCGCGATCGCCGAGGACACCACGGCCCGACGCGGCATTACGGTCGAGCCATCGAACGTGTTCGTCACCGTCGGCGGCAAGGGCGTGATGGTCTACGCGATCATGGCCCTGGTCGACCCGGGCGACGAGGTCATCGTCCCCGACCCGGGCTACCCGATCTACGACTCGATCACCCGCTTCGTTGGCGGCACGTCCGTCCCGATCCCGATCCGCCAGGAAAACGACTTCCGGCTCGACGTCGACGAGCTGGCCTCGTTGATCACGCCGCGGACGAAGCTGCTCGTGATCAACTCGCCGGCGAACCCGACTGGCGGCGTGCTGACCCGGGGCGATATCGAGCGGATCGCCGAGCTCGCACTCCGACACAACTTCGTGGTCCTCAGCGACGAGATCTACTCGCGGATCCTGTACGACGGCGCGGAGCATGTGTCGATTGCCTCGCTCGAGGGCATGGCCGAGCGGACGATCCTGCTCGACGGCTTCTCCAAGACGTACGCGATGACCGGCTGGCGGCTCGGCTACGCCGTGGTGCCCGACTGGCTCGTCAAGGCGTACGGCCAGCTGATCATCAACACGATCAGCGGCGCGACGGCGTTCGCCCAGGCCGGTGCGATCGAGGCGCTGCGCGGGCCGCAGGCCGGCGTCGATGCGATGGTCACCGAGTTCCGGGCCCGGCGCGACCTCATCGTCGACGGACTGAACGAGATCCCGGGCTTCGACTGCATCCGGCCGCAGGGTGCCTTCTACGTGTTCCCGGACATCTCCGGCACCGGCATGACCGGCGCCCAGCTCGCCGAGCGGCTGCTCCAGGAAGCGGGGGTGTGCGTGCTCGCGGGGACCGCGTTCGGGGGCGTGGGCGAGCACCACATCCGGATCTCGTACGCCAACTCCCGCGAGAATCTCAACGAAGCGCTGAACCGCATCAAGGCGTTCGTGGCGCCGCTCGTCGCCACGGCCTGAGGGAACGCCCGTGGCGCGCCCGAAGGTCTTCGTCTCGCGGGTCATTCCCGACGAGGGCCTGCGCCTCGTCCGCGATTCGTGCGACGCGGAGGTGTGGCAGGACGACCTGCCGCCGCCGCGGGACGCGCTCCTCCGATCGATCGAGGGCTGCGACGGCGTCCTGACGCTCCTCACCGACCGGGTCGATGACGAGTTCCTCGACCGGGCCGGGCCGCAGCTGAAGGTCGTCTCGAACTTCGCGGTCGGCTTCGACAATATCGACGTGCCGGCCTGCACGGCGCGCGGCATCCCGGTCGGCAATACGCCCGGCGTGCTGACCGAGACAACCGCGGATCTCGCCTGGGCGCTGCTCATGGCCGCCGCCCGCCGGCTCCCCGAGGGCGACCACTACGTCCGCAACGGCAAGTGGAAGACCTGGGGTCCGATGCTCCTCATGGGCCCGGATGTCCATGGCGCCACGATCGGGATCATCGGCTTCGGTCGGATCGGCCAGGCGGTGGCGCGGCGCGCGCGCGGCTTCGGCATGCGGGTTCTGTACCACGACCCGCGCCGGGTCAGCCCGGCGGTCGAGGCCGAGTACGGCGCCGAGTACAGGACGCTCGAGGGCATCCTGCCCGAGTCGGACTTCGTGACCCTCCATGTGGACCTTCGGCCCGAAACGCGCGGCCTCATCAACGCCGAGCGCCTCGGCTGGATGAAGCCCGCGGCGATCCTCGTGAACACCTCGCGCGGGCCGGTCGTCGACTCGATGGCCCTCGTCGACGCGCTTCGCAACGGCACGATCGCGGCCGCGGCGCTCGACGTCACCGACCCCGAACCGCTCCCTGCCGACCATCCCCTCGTCGGCCTCGACAACTGCCTCGTCGTGCCGCATATCGCCTCGGCCTCGCGCGCGACCCGCGGCAAGATGGCCTCGATGGCCGCCGCGAACCTGCTCGCGGGCGTCCGCGGCGAGCGCCTGCCGACGCCGGTGAACCCCGAGGTCTACGGGTAGGAAGAGCCTCGGTCAACGGTTCCTACTCGTACGTGAATGTCCCACCTGTCCTGATGCCGGAGGGCGTCTCCACGATCACCGCTACCGTTCCAGGCTCACCCGCCGGCGTCGTAGCCTCGACCTGGGCGTCCGAGGTGGCTTTGAATTCGGCGTCCTGCGCGCCGAACTTCACCGCCGACGCACCCTCGAACCCGCTCCCTGCGATCTTGACCAGCGTCCCGCCCGCAGCCGGGCCCCTGACCGGATCGACGCTCATGATCTTGCCTGGCTTCGATGTGCCCTCCGAGGTGAAGAGGACGTCGCCGAGACGCTTGACCAGGTCGCGGAAGTGCATCTCGCGATAACCGACCATGAAGGAAACCAGGAAGTAGAAAAGGTTCTTGGTGTCCAGGACCGCTGCGTCCGCGGCGCCGCCGCCTCCATCCGGATTGGCCGCAGGGGTCGGGTCAGCGCCGACCGCGAGGATGCCCGACATGATGATGATCACCGCGACGGTGCCGACGGCAGCGCCGACGAACGGGCGCACGAGATGCCACGTCCAATAGCGCGGGTCCCAGTCATAGCGGTGATCGTGGACGCCCGCCAATGAGATCAGCACGCCGCCGAGCGCGCCGAACCACAGAACGCCCGACGGCAGAATTCCAAACGTCGCGGGCGCCCTGAGCCAGGCGGGCGCTGTTGGGGTGAAATAGGCCCACGCGAGAATCCCGAGCACGGTCAGGAAACCGACTTCGACCCAGAAGATGACGATCCGGTTCCCCTGCCCCTCACTCTGACCCGGCACTTTCACTCCCGGCATCGCAGCACCTCGACTCTCACCCAGCTCTCCCTCTGGAGCCGAGCGCCCTCTCGGCGGCACTATGGCACGCCTACATCCCCGAATCTCATCGGTTGGCGAACGCGATCAAGCGCAGTCGGGGTGCGGGCGGCAGCATGAGGCTATGGGGATCGAGCGCGACACCTTTCTGGGCTTCATCGACGACCTGGCCGCCGATCTGGACGACCACGAGTCGAGCGCTGCGGAGCGTGCCGCCCGACTGTTCCTCAGCCGATCGCACTTCGACCGGCTGATCAGCGCGACCGCCGGCGAGCCGCCGGCGGCGTTCCGGCGGCGGATCCTGCTCGAGCGGGCCGCCTACCGGCTGGTCACGGGCACCGATGGCGTGCTGCAGCAGGCCATCGAGGCGGGCTACTCCTCGAACGAGGCGTTTACCCGTGCCTTCGCCCGCGCGTACGGCATGACGCCGTCCGCGTGGCGCGAGCTGCCCGGCCAGATCCAGCTCGCATCCCCGAACGACGTGCACTTCCACCCACCCGGCGGCCTCCGCCTGCCGGGGGACAGCGAGGAGATCACCATGAACCTGATCGTGCGAATGGTCGAGCACCACATCTGGCTGGTCGGCGAGATGATCGAGCGGGCTGCGAAGGTCGACGACGACGTCCTCGATCGCCCGATCGAGATCAATGTCGAGGGCATCGACAACGAGCCGACGATCCGCAGGCTGCTGTCGCGTCTCGTTGGGCAGATGCACATGTGGGTCAACGTCATCGGCGGGCGACCCTACAGCTTCGACGTCGAGCGGGACGAGTCGGTCCCGGACATGCGCCGCCGGCTCGAGGAGATCGGTCCGGCATTCCTCGCCGAGGTTCGTCGCGTCGTCGAGGGCGGCCGGCTCGATGAGACGTTCATCGACGCCCAGCACACACCGATCGAGACCTACACCTATGGCGGGCTGATCGCCCACGTGCTGACCTTCGCCGCGCATCGCCGGATCCTGGTGCTCGGCGCGCTCGAGACCGCGGGCATCCCCGATCTCGGCAACGGCGACCCGCGAAAGTGGGTCTTCGACGCGGCCTAGGAGGAGCTCGGCGCCGCCGACGGCGTGTCGACCGGCTCATCCAGCGGTTCCCAGGCGACGACCCAGATCGGGCCGTCGGCTGTTTCGATTCGGATCGCCCCTTCTGGTTCCATCGGCTGCACGAGGCTCGTGCGGGTGATCCTGACCTGCGTGCCGTCGAGCTCCGCGATCGGGCCCGGCACGGGATTGGTCGACGTCACGAACGCCCACGCGCGCACCTGGTTGTGGATGGCCCTCGCGGACTGGCGCCAGTCGATCGTTGCGTAGTCCTCCCCGAAGTGCCCGGCCCAGGTCGCGCCTTCGGTCGGCTGGGGATCGCCGGCGTCGCCGGACGCGAGCCGATCGAAGACCCGTGGCAGCAGCTCGAACGCCGCGCGCAGCAAGCGGGGCCCGATGGTGAGGTAGTCGAAGTCGTCGTCGGACATCGGCACCGTCGTCTGGGCGAGGATTCGCCCGGTATCGAGGTCTGCGTCCATCCGATGCCAGGTCACCCCGTACTCGGCATCGCCGTTGCGAATGGCCCATGAGATAGGGATCGGCCCGCGGTGGCGCGGCAGCAGGGCCGGATGCTGGTTGATCGAACCGAGGCGGGGCACTTCGAGGGCAGCGAGCGGGATCCGCCACGAGAAGCCCCAGCACATCGCGAGATCGGGCTGGCAGGCCCGGAGCAGCGGCTCCATCGACCACTTGTCGCGGGCGATCAGGACATCGACGCCCGGTGGCGCGGACGAGTCGCTGAGCTCGGGGAAGTCGCCGCGCGGTCTTGCCCGGCCGGCGGGTCGCCGGGCACTGATGATCGCGACCGGGTCGTGGCCGAGCTCGCGTAGGACCGGCACGAGGTTCGCAGCGACCGGTTGCACGGTCGTGATGAGCACGATCCGCCAGCCCCGCTCCGCCATCACGCCGAGTCTACGCGGCGGCGGGAGCACCGGCGCCCGGGCGGTCCGCTCCCGTATCGTGGCGACTATGCCTGACCAGCCGGAGCTCCTTCAGCCCTCCGACGAGGCCGCGGCCGCTGTCCGCGCCCGGCCAAGGCGCGAGCGACGAACGGCCGGCGGCGTCCCCAGGCTGCCATGGCGCCGGATCGTCAACCCGTTCGCGCCCGTCGAGATCCTGAGCGCCGACCAGGTCGAGGCCGTGCACGACGCCGGACTCCGGATCCTGCGCGACGTCGGCGTGGAGGTGCTCGGGGCGAAGGCGATCGACCTGTTCGAGCGTGCGGGGGCGAAGGTCGAACGCGAGGACGACTCCGCCGGGCGTGGCGCTGCGGCCCGCGTGCGGCTCGAGCCCGACCAGGTGACCGAGCTCATTGCGCTGGCGCCCGCCAGGTTCGAGCTGTACGCACGGAACCCCGAGCGCAACATCGTCTTCGGCGACCGGCATCTCGTCTTCGGCGCCGTGGGCGGACCGGCGTTCGTCACCGACATCGAGCGGGGACGCCGCGCGGGCACCTTCGCCGACTTCGAGGCGTTCGTCCGCGTGATCGGCGCGCTCGACGTCATCCACCAGGAGGGCGGGGGACCGCTCGAGCCGACCGACCTGCCGGTCGAGACGCGCCACCTCGACATGTATCGGACCTTCGCGACGACTCTCGACAAGACGTGGCAGTGCCTCGCGTTCGGGTCGACCGTCGTCGACGACGCAATCGAGGTCGCGTGCATCACCCGGGGCATCGATCGCGACCGGCTCAGCCGCGAGCCAAGCCTGATGACGATCGTGAACACGAACTCCCCGCTGCGCCTCGACGGCCCGATGTCCGACGGGCTGATCGAGATGGCGACCTGGGGCCAGCCGGTCGTCGCGACGCCGTTCACGCTGGCCGGCGCGATGGCCCCTGCCACCCTCGCGGGC
>Ga0070708_100003110_pt1 | contig 12925 bp, 15 predicted proteins | sample KBSK5503metaG_FD_65469 | JGI IMG/M metagenome (GOLD analysis project Ga0070708, IMG submission 65469) | Corn, switchgrass and miscanthus rhizosphere microbial communities from Kellogg Biological Station, Michigan, USA - KBS K5-50-3 metaG | ecosystem: Host-associated > Plants > Roots >...
AACCTGGAGTACGTCTACTACCCCCAGGCGGCCCCGGCCGACCCGAACAACAAGGCGTACGACACGCTGAAGTTGGACGTCGTCGGCTGGCTCCTGGACCGGCGCGGGCTGAACGCCCGCACGGTGCCGTACGCCGCGACCCAGATCGTGGACCTGTACCCGGTCCGGCTCGGAGAGCAGTTCCGGCAGGCGGTGGACCCGTCCCAGCAGGGCGGCAAGTTCCGCATCAGCCAGAAGGCCTTCGTCACGGGTCCGTACTACTACGACTCGGTCATCGCGGCCTGATGAACGAGAGGGGCGGTCGGGTCTGTCAGGTTCCCGGTCGCCCCTCTTTTCAGCTGTAACCACCAACCTGACGCCAACCTGACAAGGAGAAAACCGATGTCCGTAGCACTCACCCTGGACCAGATGATCAAGGGCGCCGCCCGCGCCAAAGGCCTGGTCCCCATCTGCTTCCGGCTCGACGTCCTGGCTGACATCCGCCGGCTCGAGCTCGAGCTCAACAAGATCAACGACGCCGACGAGTCCGACACCCGGCTGGGTGGCTCGAGCGAGCGCACCGCCGTAGAGGTCGCACAGCAGATCCGCGACCTGGAGCAGGTTGCCGCGGACAACACGATCCAGCTGGAGATCCAGGCGGTTGATTCCGCGCGTTGGGCCGAGAACATCGCCAACCACACGAACGATGACGGCGGGGTCCGGCTCGGTGACGCGCTGAAGGCCATACTCCCGGAGTCGATCGTCACCCCGGAGTTCACTTCGGTGCAACTCCAGAACATGCTGGCGGTGCTGTCCGACGGGCAATGGGACAAGATCGGTAAGGAGCTCCTGTTCATCAACCGGGAGACGGCATCGGTCCCAAAATCCTTGACCGCCTTCGTAGCTCTCCAGGTGAAGTCTGGGAAGCCAGAGTCCGAAGAGCGGTAGGCGCTACCCGATCCGAGTGGCACGGCGCTCCGACCGTCACCCGGGAAGAGCACTTCGATGCCGACGGCAACCATACCGGTACGACGGTGTCCACCACTCCCAGCCGCTGGTCCGAGGCAAACAAGGCCTGGGAACTGGCGTACGGCGAGATGCTGGCCACCGACTACTGCCCGGGTTGCGGTGAACTGAAGGCCATCGCTCACGACCCGATGAGGGCCTGGAAGGTCGGATACGACGAATGCCGCCGGTGCTACTCGCTCGAGTACATCCAGCGTCAGCGCCAAGACGAAGACGCCAAGGCCGAGAAGGCGGGCGCCAAGACGTACCCGGGCGCTCGCGTCTGGTGGATTCGTGAGTACGACTGGAAGAGCGACCCTGATGCTGAACTGGAGGCGATGACGAATGGTGGACCGGACAGTCACCGCCAAGTTCCAGGCCGAAGTGGCGGGAGCGATAGCGAACATCGCCCGCCTGACGAAGTCGATCACCGACTCGGCTAGAGCCGGTACCGATTTCGCGGCCAAGAACAAGGCCAGCTTCGACAGCGTTGCCCACGCGGCAGCTGGCATCGGCATCACGTCGGCGGTCGCTCTCGGGTCCGCGGTGAAGGCCTTCGCTGACTTCGACAAGGAAATGTCGAACGTCCGGGCCGCCACCGGTGAGACCGCCGGCAACATGGAACTGCTCCGGGCCGCGGCGCTGAAGGCGGGCAAGGACACCGCCTTCAGCGCCACCGAAGCAGCCCAGGGGATCGAGTCCCTGGCCAAGGCTGGCGTCTCGGTGAAGGACATCCTGGGTGGCGGGCTGAAGGGGTCCTTGGACCTGGCGGCAGCCGGCCAGATCGACGTGGCCCAGGCGGCTGACGTCGCGGCCACCGCGATGACCCAGTTCAAGCTGGCCGGAACCGCAGTACCTCACATTGCTGACCTTCTCGCTGCCGGCGCCGGCAAGGCCCAGGGCGAGGTCGGGGACATGGCCGCGGCGCTCAAGCAGGGCGGTCTGGTCGCCAGCCAATTCGGCCTGTCGATCGAAGAGACCACGGGAACCCTGGCCGCGTTCGCGTCCGCCGGGCTCTTGGGCTCCGACGCCGGTACGTCCTTCAAGACCATGCTCCTTTCGCTGGCCAACCCCAGCAAGCAAGCCGCGGAAGCGATGAAGGACCTGGGGATCAACGCCTACGACGCGCAGGGCGCGTTCATCGGCATCGCCCCACTGGCCGAGCAGTTGAAGAGCAAGCTCTCTGGGCTGTCCCAGGAACAGCGTAACGCGGCGCTGGCAACCATCTTCGGGACCGATGCCATCCGTGCCGCCAGCGTGCTCTACGACCAGGGCGCGAAGGGGATCACGGACTGGACGACCAAGGTCAACGACACCGGTTTCGCGGCCCAGCAAGCGGCCACGAAGACCGATAACCTGGCCGGCGACCTGGAGCGGTTGAAGGGTGCGCTGGACACAGCACTGATCCAGGGAGGTTCCGGGGCCAACTCCGTACTCCGGGGCCTGGTCACCGCGGCAGACGGCGCCGTGAGCGCCTTCTCCGACCTTCCGCCGGCAGTCACCGGTGTGGCCACCGCGCTGGCTGCTGTCGGCACCGTGGGCGGGCTGGGGGCTGCTGGAGCGCTGAAGGCAGCGTCGGCCGCCGGCCAACTGCGGGAAGCGTGGCAAGGCCTTGGTCGGGTCGGGAAGACCCTGACCTTGAGCATGGGCGCTGTCGGGGTCGCGCTGACCGCGGTCGGACTCATCTACTCGAGCTTTGCCAGCCAGAACGCCAAGGCAAAGGCCCAGGTCGAAAACCTTCGGGACACCCTGAACGAAGCCACCGGGGCAATCACCGGGAACACCCGCGCGTACGTCGCCAACCAGCTGGCCCAGAACGGGTTGGCGGAGAAGGCCAAGGCCATGGGCCTGAGTCTTTCCACGGTGACCGACGCGGCGCTGGGGAACCAGGCAGCCCTGGACAAGGTCAAGACGTCGCTGGATGCGGTGATTGCTGCCGGCACTACCCAGACGAACGCGGGCAAGTCCGGCATCATCACCCAGTTCGATGACAACGCCCGGGCGGCCCAGGATCTGGAGAAGAACGTCCTGGGGCTGGGGAGCTCTCTGTCCAGTGCACAGAAGCAGCAGCAGCTGGCTGCCGAAGGTGCGAAGTCCGACGCTTCGGCCCAGGACACTGCCGCGGCAGCGCACAAGGCAGCAGCGGCTTCGGCCGATGTTCAGGCAGCCAGCTTGAACGAACTGATCTCGGCCATGCTGAAGATGCCCGGCCAGGTGCTCACGCTCCGGGACGCGCAACGCGGATACCAGCAGTCGCTGGACGACGCTTCGGCAGCGCTGAAGGAGAACGGAAAGACAGCGGTTGCCCACGGCAACGCTCTGGAGATCGGGAGCCAGAAGGGCCGCGACAACCAGGCAGCGTTGGACGCTATTGCGAAGTCCGCCAACGACGTCACGAAGACGCTCCGGGAGAACGGCGCCAGCCAGGCGGCGCTGTCGGCGCACCTGACCCAGTCGAACAAGGACCTTTACACCACAGCCCGATCCTTCGGGTTGAACGACGCGGCAGCTAAGGCCTACGTCAAGTCGGTGCGAGCGGTTCCGGAGAAGGCTGAAACCAAGGTCACCAACAACGCGCCGGCCGCCAAGGCGAAGGTCGATCCGTACGCCAGTGTGCTGAAGACGTTGCCGCCTTCAGTGTCGACCGGCGTCCGGGTTACGGGGGTCACTGCCGCTCGAGCTCAGGTGCTGAACCTGTCCGGGGCGATCAACAACCTCCCGTCGCAGAAGAATGTCTATGTCAAGCTGATCCAGTCGGGATCGGTGGGCGGCATTCCGGCGTCGATCAGGGCTCCGGGGAAAGCGACGGGAGGACCGATCCCGGGTTCGTCTCCGTCACCGACGGCAGACAACATCCTGATTGCCGCCACTGCTGGCGAATTCATGCAACCAGTTGCTGCGGTTCAGCACTATGGACCGGGTTTCATGGAAGCTGTCCGGACCCGGACGTTCCCGAAGTCAGCTGTTGCTGGGTACGCCAGCGGCGGTCCGATCAAGGGATACGCGACGGGCGGCGCGGTCGGTGGTATCGACCTGGCGTTCTTGCTCAACTCGCTTTTCGCCGCACCTGGCAACCCGCTCGCCGGCTCCAACCCGGCGGCCGAGCTCGCCGCGGCGCGACGGGCAGCAGCTGCCCAGGTAGCGGCGATGAAAGCCCTTACCCAGCAACAAGTTGAGCGGAACCGTGCCACTGCTGTTCAGGCTCGGATCCAGGCCCAGTTGGATGCACAGCGAAGCAAGATCGCGACCGATCGCGCCAACGGAGCCAGCCCGGCCACGATCAAGGCGGACCAGCTTCGCCAGATCGAACTGACCCGGAAGCTGAACGCGGCCAAGGCGGACACCAAGAAGCAGACCGCCGATGTCACAGCAGCGGAGAAGGCCTACACCAAGGCGGCCAACGCCAGCAAGACGACGTCCGACAAGTACAAGGATTCGATCGAGAAGCTGAACCAGACCCGGCAGGCAGCAACCCAGCTGGCGCGCCAGGTCGCGGACACCCAGCTTCAAGGCACCGATGTCAGTTCGCTGGCGAAGTTCGGTGCTGAAGGTCTGCTGGCCGGCAAGCAGGGCAAGGCCAAGGATCTGGCTGCCTTCGCGGGCACGCTGGAGAAGTTGCAGGCAGCCGGACTCAGCAAGGAACTGCTGGACCAGGTACGGTCCGGTGGCTTGGCGAACGCCAACATCGCGGACCAGATTCTGTCCAGTGGTCAGGGCTACATCAAGAGCCTGAACGCCAGTGAAGGGCAGATCCAGGCCCAGGCTGCCCGCATCGGGGCCGGGGCTGCGGCCCAGTTCTACAACACCACCTACCTCACCAACCGAATCGAGATCGGTGGCGAAGTAGCGCGGGTGGTCCAGCAGATCATTCGCACCAGCAACGCACAGACGAAGCAAGCCGCGACACGGAGGTAAGACCATGGGCCTGACCGCCACGTATGACCCGGCGCTGTCGCGGATTCGCCTTGCCGGGACCGTTCTTGGTTCGACGGGCACCAGTGTCATGGTGACCCGTTCCATCAACGGTGGCCCGTCTTCCGAGGTAGTACGGGGCGGATTCAACGCCCCGTACTCCGGAGGATCGTTCAACATCGACGATTACGAATTCCCTGCTGGCGTTGCGATCCAGTACAAGATGGTGACCGCTGATCACACCTACACCGTGACGATCACCCAGGATCTGGACGCCATCTGGATCAAGGTTCCGGCGGCCCCCTTCCTGAATCGGAAGATGACTGTCCGCTCCGTGACCGAGCTCAAGCGGGCGGCCCGGCAATCGATCTTCGACATCATCAACCGGAGTGATCCGGTCGCGACGTCGGATATCCGGAGCTCTGTCGAATTCTCCATGGAGATTCGGACCTTCGGAACGTCGGCAGAACTGGACATGGAGTACCTGTTCAGTTCCGGGGAGATCGTCTTTATCCACTTGCCGTACGGCGAGACGTGTATGCGCGGTGGATACTACGCGGTGGGGGACGTCACCTGGCGAGCGCCCAATTCCACATCGGCGGACCGGATCTGGACCGTGCCGTTGAAGCGGGTAACGGCGCCGGGATCGGACGTTGTCGGCTCGACGTACACCTGTCTCGCAGTGGTCGCGGACTACGCAACGTGCACCGCGGTGGTCGCCGGCAACGCAACCTGCCTGGCGTTGCTCGAGCACACCGCGGCTCCATCCATTGTCGTGGTGCCATAGTGCGCGCCGTCGATGCAACTTTCCTGCGCACGTTGCGGGGGTCGCACAAGCCAGTGTTCCGGGCACAGGTCATCACGACATACCAGACCGGGGTCACTCCGACTGGGACACTGCTGGACGTTGTCGACGGCAACGGGGAAGTGAGCCAGTCAGCATCTGCTGACATCCGGAGTGCGCTCACCCTGACGGTGACGGCCAAGTGGCCCACCGCCGCGTCGGATCTCCTGGCGCCTTACGGCAATGAGATCTACATCGAACGCGGACTTGCCTACGGCAACGGTCAAACCGTCTGGGTCGGACTCGGGTACTACCGGATCAACACCCCCCAGCAGGAACTGGTTCCCGATGGTCCAGTCACGATCACCGGTTCTGACCGCATGGCCGGGGTGATCGATGCCAAGTTCATCCGCCCCCAGCAGTTCTCCCAGACCATGACGCGCCGGCAGCTGAGCGAGTTCCTGGTGCAAGACGCGCTGGGCCCTCTCGCGGTGGTTGAGTGGGACGATCCGGCGGTGGCTGACGCACCGATCGGCCGGCCCATCGTCGTGGAGCAGGACCGGTACGGCGTACTGAAGGACCTGGCGGACTCGGTCGGGAAGAGCGTCTTCTTCGACTACCGGGGTATCTGCTTGTTCCGGACGCGGCCCGATATCACTGGTGCGGCTTCCTTCACCGTCGATGCCGGCCGCAACGGTGTAATGGTTTCGATGTCCAGGAACCTTACCCGGGATGGTGTATACAACGCGGTGGTGTGCACGGGAGAAGGTGCCGACACCAACACTCCGGCGTACGCCGTGGTGGCGGACTTCAGTGACGACTCCCCGACACGGTACGGCGGGCGGTTCGGAAAGGTCCCCGACTTCTACAGTTCGCCGCTGATCGTCACCCAGGCGCAAGCTGTGACAGCCGGCACGGAGCGACTGAAGACCCAGCTAGGCCTTCCGTACAAAGTGACTCTGGGCCTGGTCCCAAACCCTGCGCTCGAGCCGGAAGACGTCATTGCCGTGGCATACCCGAACCGAGCTCGGTCCCAGAACCTGTTGACTGAGAAGCACGTCATCGACACCATCCGGCACCCGCTTGGTGTCGCGGCCGGCGCTCAGTCGATCGAGACCCGGCAGCAGCCGAAGATCCTGGTCGGAGAGGTGGCGTCATGACGATGGATCTCTACCAGCCGGGTTACCCGTTGTTGCAGGAAGACCTGGTCCCACTGCTCACGCCGGCACCGCCGGACAAGTCGCTGGTCCGGTACCGCCAGGGCCTGGTGATGGAGTGGAACACCGACACTGGTGAGAACGTCATCAACGTTGGTGGGGCTCTGCTCTCCAATCTGTCAATGCTGAACAGCGGTGAGGCCATCGCGCTGAAACCCGGGCATGTCGTCGGGCTGCTAGCGGCCGGGGACAGCATGCTGATTCTCGGCCGCATCACCCAGCCCGGGGCGGCCGACTTCGCATCGGCTTCCGTGGCCTTCGGCTCCACCGGGTTCAGCGTGAGCAACTTCAGCGTGGCCGGCTCAGGTGTCATGACGCTGGTCGGGCAGGTGGATCTCCAGGTGCCAGCTTGGGCCGACCAAGCCCTGGTCCTGGTGACCGCGTCGGGCCAGCTGACGAACCCCAGCGTCTCCAACGACTTCGCGTTCCTGTCGGTGGGGATCAACGGCGGTTCCGGCGGTGCTCCTGGGCAACCGATGGCGCCGACCGGTAACAGCATCTGGCAGGACCGGCATCCGTTGTATGCGTCGACCCGGAATCTTCTTACCGGGCTGACAACTCCTGCCAGCAAAGTACTTTCGATCGAAGCCCGGGCAGCACATAGCAACGCTGGTGCGTGGGCGGCCAATGCAAACAATACGGTTTTTGCGCACGCAATTGCCATTTACCGTTCGACGGTTTAGGAGAAACCATGCCGGGCGCAACTTCGAACTACGCTCTCCCGTACCTTCAGGGCGGCGATCCGCCGGCCATCCACACCAGTGAGCAAGCGCTTGCCGAAGCAACGGACGCGGTCCTCACGCGGATGGACACGGTCCCTACCACCACGGTCTTCACCACCAGCGGTTCCTTCTCGAAGCCGGCCAACTGCCGGTTCGTGCGCGTGCGCCTGGTCGGTGGCGGTGGCGGTGGCGGCGCGGCTTCCGGTACGTCGGGCTCGCAGGGGTCCGCTGGTGGCGGTGGCGGTGGCGGTGGGTACGCCGAAGAGATCATCCCGGCAAGCTCGCTGACGGCCAGTACGACGGTCACCGTGGGGGCTGGTGGCGGCGCGGCAGCCGCGGGCGGTACTTCCAGCTTCGGCGCCTTCCTGTCGGCTTCTGGGGGCGGTGCGGGCACCGGCGGCGTAGCGGCCACGAACTCTTCCGTGGATGGCGGCCAGGGCGGCGCCGGGACCGGCGGCAGCCTGAACGTCGACGGCATGGACGGAGACGTCGGCCGGGTCGGGGCGGCGGAACCTCAACCGGCCCGCGGAGGCAACTCTCAGCTGGGAGCCGGCGGCCGGGGAACCGTCGCGGTCAACGGTGGCCCGGGCGGTATCGGTCAAGGCTTCGGCGGTGGCGGCGGTGGCGCTGCCAACCGCGCGTCCCAGTCAGCGATCTCGGGTGCGGCCGGTGCTGCCGGCGTGGTGATTGTCGAAGCATTCTTCTAGACCGACTGGGGAGGTCCCGGCTATGGAGCTTCCCGATGCTGGGATTCTCGCCGCGGTATTCACGGGACTGGCAGCCTTGGTCACGGCGGTTGGTGCGTTGATAGTCCAACTCCGGAAAATCCGGAACGCGCACCTTTTGCAAATGGCCCAGGTCCAAGCTGATCAGTACCTGGTCAACTACGAAGAACAAGAAGACTTGCGATTCTGGCGAAGGCTGGCAATCGGGGTCCTGAATCGATTCCTGGACGACTATGCACAACGGTCGATAGAACCTCCGGTCGACGTCCAGGCAGTGTTGGAGTACCCACCACCGGATCGACCCCGGACGAAAACCGGAAGGCGTCTGAAGCCATGACTACCAATCACCTGGAGACACCGGACCCCCGGCCACCAGTGGATCGTCGGGCGCCGATGCCTCCGAGCAAGGGGCTGTTGACGTGGCGCTTCCTGCTGACAATGTTGCTAGCGGCAATCTTGATTGCGGTGGTGATCATCGCGCTCGGGTTGTACGCCGGTGACCGGGACAACAAGGCCAAGTCATCGGACCAGACACTGGATGTTTTGGCCGGTCAAGTGGCTCAGGCCTGCGCGTCCAGTCCTACCGAAGCGCGCCGGGTCTTTGGCGACGTCTGCGGGAAGGCCAAGGAGATCGACGAACGTCCGCCCGGAGAGAAGGGTGACCCCGGGAAACCGGGTGCCCAGGGTGCTGTCGGCCCGCGCGGACCGCAGGGCCCGGTTGGACCAGCTGGCGCCGTCGGCCCGGCCGGGCCACCGGGACCCCGCGGCGTACCGGGGCCGATTGGCAAGTCCGGTATCACTCCGCCGTGCCAATTGTCGCTGGGTGGTTGCGTCGGAAAGACCGGGCCGCAAGGCGACACTGGCCCAATCGGGCCGAAGGGTGATACTGGAGCCGTTGGTCCGCAAGGTGACCCGGGTCCGATCGGTCCCCAGGGCCAGCAGGGTGTCAAGGGCGACACCGGGGACCAAGGTCCGCAGGGACCGAAGGGCGACCCGGGCCCGCTGTGCCCACCCGGGTACACGGTGACTGAGCGGAACGTCGTCAGCATCGAACACCCGGAAGGTGAAAAAGCCGTGGAGTGTCTGGCTGATACTCCCTAACGCTGGAAGGGAAATCATGACGTACATCATTTTCGAAGGGCATAAGCTGGATCCCCGATCCCGGGACATGCTGATTGCTGCCCGGAAGCTCACCGGGGTGGCGCTCTACATCACCCAGGGCGGGTACAACAAGGGTGGTGTGGTCGCGTCCGCCGGCACCCACGACGGTGGCGGGGCGCTGGACATTCGGGCCATCGGACTCACCGATGCCCAGCGCAAGGAAGCTGTCGCTGCGCTGCGAGCCGTTGGTTTCGCCGCGTGGCTCCGGGACCCCGACGAAGGTGACTGGCCCTGGCACATCCACTGTGAGGCGTTGGACTGCCCCGATGCGTCGGCCGGCGCCAAGCGTCAGTGGACGGCGTACAAAAACCACCGCAACGGGCTGGTCAACAACGGTCCGGACGAGGGTCGGCCGCTGTACTTCGGTGGCAACTGGGAGACTTTCAAGGCCGCACACCCGCAGATGTTCACGAACAAGGACATCACGATCACCGCGGCGTGCATCACCCGGCTGGCGGAGGACAAGCTCGGGGTCTCCGACACTTGCCTGGGCGACTGCTACCAGGTCATGAACATCGCGGTTTGGTTCTTCCCGGATATGGCGGAGTCCACCCGGCCGGCCATGTGGCGCGCGGTCGCCGATGGCGACTGGGACCGGGCTTCGGAGCTCTTGGTCTACGCAATCAAGATCATCCAGGCCAACGGCCACCTGACCCAGGACGGCATCTTCGGCCCGAAGACGGCTAACTTCCTGCGCACCCGCGGATACGAGATCCGCTGATCGGAGTTTCATCATGTTCAGCAAAGCGCTGTGGAAAGACATAGCTGACCGAGTACTGTCCACCTTCGTTGCCGTCGTCATCGGTGTGGTTCTGTCGATGGGGGACGGCTTTCAGGTGGCGATGCTCGGCAGCTGGAAGTTCTGGGCTCCGGTCCTGATCACCACTGCGGTGACCGTCGCCAAGACCTTCGGGTTGAGCCTGAAGAACCCGAACACCGGGGCCAGCTTCGGTACGGCGGTTCCCGGGGATCTGGTGGCGGCGCAGACTGACGCGGGTGGCAGTCACCCGGGCGATACCGGGCCCATCGTCGCCGGCCCCGCGGCTGCCAACATCACGGACGGTACGCCGGTCCAGGTCATCCCGGGCGGCGCTCCCTAGCTCGAGCGCGGTACCGATCCCGGACCAGATCCGGAGAGTTGAAACGAAGTGGATATGCGGCCGGACCCACCCAGGGTTCGGCCGCTTTTCCGCGTTCAGCATCCTGGCGTACAAGCTCCGGATGCGATCAGCGAACGCCGTGGCCGAGTCGACCGGCAGACCCATTCGTTGCCGACGGCACCGATTCTTGATCCATACGGCCACCTGGGAATCCACCTTGTACTTAGGCATGTTCACGGCTCCAGACAATGCTTGTAGGGCTCATCCGGGTGCGCGATGCTGACGCACCGCCACGGAGCGGAGTTGCTTTCGACGGTGATGGAGTACGCGCACCGCGGCAACGACTCTTTCACCTTACCCACCAGGCAGTCGCAGTGGGTTTCGTCCGGGTCGATTGAGCATTCCGACTTATGCTCGGTCTGCTCGAGCAGTTTCCGGACTGCCACCAGGAGCTCATCCTGTGTCAGTACGTCGGTGCGGCTCACCGCTCTTGCCCGACGTAGACGTGAACCGACTCCATCGTGACACGCACGCGGTGACCGGGGTTCTCTTCGGCGTGTTTCTTCGCCAGGTCCCGGGTCTGGTTGTTGGCGGGCCACTCTGCGCCGGCTCCGCAGGGGTTGGACTCATCGACTCCGAAGCATTCCGCAGACGGCATCGTCTGGCCGCTGAACACCGTCACAACTTTGATTGCCATCTCAGTACCTCCAGCGTATAAAAGAGCCGGGCCCCAGGGGCAAGGGCCCGGCTCCAGTAGATGGGTCAGGATCGAACGGCGGTGATCTGTGCGTCAGCGTCGATCTGGCCGCCACCCGCCTGACCGGTGTCGTCGTTGTAGCCGAAGCCGTACACCGTGATGACCGTCGACTCTGCCACGGTCACGCGCTTGGTGATGCTGGCGGTGAGCTCACGGTTGGCGGTCTCGGAGATCTCCTGGCCCAGGATCGTTCCCGCGTCACCGGCCAGCCCGTTGTACCGAAGAGCCATCTGCGGGCGGGTGCCTTCCACTCCGGTCGCCGTACGGTAGAACGTCGCGCTGGTGGTCACCATCCAGGTACCGGCCGGCAAGGTGAAGTGGCCGAGCTCGGTTGCTCGAGTGGAGAACGTGCCGCCGATGTTGTCGATGGTGTCCCGAGCGATGTCAGCAGTGACATCCGCTCCGCCTTTGACATCGGTGGCCGGGTCACCCTGAGGTCCCGTGTCGCCCTTCGGACCGGCCGGGCCAGCGGGGCCCTGTTGTCCCTGCGGACCGATCGGCCCGGTGTCGCCTTTCGGGCCCTGCTCACCGGTGCCCACGGTGTTCAGCTTGGTCCGCACCGCGGCGGAGAGCTTGTCTTCGGTCACGACATTGGCGTTCAGCGTGGTGGTCCACACCGAGTTCGCGGAGTTGTGGCTGAGCAAGTAGTCCCAGGTGCCGGTATAGATGTCCTGCTGGCCCAGGGTGTTGTCGACGAAGCTCGAGCCACCGCGGTACGGACCGTCGCCGGGATCGGCCACGGCGCTGCCGACGGCGCCGAACAGTACGACGCTGGCAACTGCCAGGATCGCAACAATCTTGGAACGCATAAGTCCTCCAGTTGGGGCCGGTCTCCCTGACCAGCCGGCGCGCTACCGGGCCCAGGGCGGGAGTCCGGTATCACGCTGGCCGTTCAGCGGATCTGAACGATGATCTCCATCGGCGTGCCCAGATCCCAGCAAACACCGTGCACGGTGAACTCTTCGACTCCGAGGATGATCGTGTCGCCCACGCGCGGCACTGCCGGGAGCTCCACTCGGTGGTCTTCGTTCTTGTCGTCGTTGAAGATCCGGACGAGGATCATGCGCCGTTGCCCAGCCGCATGGCCTGATCGACGTCGGCAGCGAAACGTTCGTCGGCCGTCTTCCCGTCGCGGTCCACGGTGCCGGTCTTGGCCGGGTAGAACCGGTAACCGTTGACGGTGTTCCGGACCGTGTCCGGGCCGGTCGCGATGATCACCAAAGCCAGCAGGGTCTGCTCCATCCACGACAGCACGACGTAGAGCACCGTGGCCGAGATCAGCATCGAACCCCCGCCAGTGACCAGGCCCCACAGCGGAGCAGCTTCCTTCTGGAACAGGCCAACGGTCTCGGTGTGGGTGAGACCGATGATGATCAGCGTCACTCCGAAGATGAACCCGAGCACGCCGAACACCACCTTGGCGGACCTGACGAAGTTGACGGTTTCCAGTGCACGTTTCACGATTGCCCCTTAAATAGTGAAGATGAACCCGATCCCGGCCACGGTGGCCAGGAACAGTACTGCGATCAGAACCGCTGATCTCACACGATCTCCAGTCGCGTT
>Ga0070708_100003111_pt1 | contig 12921 bp, 13 predicted proteins | sample KBSK5503metaG_FD_65469 | JGI IMG/M metagenome (GOLD analysis project Ga0070708, IMG submission 65469) | Corn, switchgrass and miscanthus rhizosphere microbial communities from Kellogg Biological Station, Michigan, USA - KBS K5-50-3 metaG | ecosystem: Host-associated > Plants > Roots >...
TGGCTAAACCAGCTTGTTGTTCTTCGATCCATGAATATCTTCCTCAAGCGAACAAGAACTGAAAAAGCGTTTGTTAATGAAGTTTGGCAGTGCGAGATATTCTCGCAATTGATGCTATGGCGCAAGCCAACAAAAGAAGGGATAATGAACTGCGCTCGATCACTCAAGCGAAAATAGCTACTAAAGGATGGTCCCAAAATCAGGATCCTAAACGGAACTCTTTTTGAACGGAACCCGTTTCCTTGTTAAGCCAACGTTGGGAGGATGAAGGGTATGCTCGCGAAACAGCTCACACCGATCCTGAACGTCTCAGACATCCAGCAGAGTTTTGCTTGGTTTGAGAAGCTCGGGTGGAAGAAGGGATGGGACTGGGGTAGTCCGCCCACGTTTGGCGGCGTCTGTTCCGGCGAGTGTGAGATCTTCCTATGCCAGGACGGCCAAGGCGGTCGAGGCAAGAGCCCTCTTGCAGCGACGCATGGGTTCGATGACGGGGCGGAGGGGGGCGTCTGGATGTCAATCTGGGTCGACGACGTCGATGCAGTCCACCAGCATTGTCTGGAGCAGGGTCTCGAGATCACCTGGCCGCCGACCGACGAGCCGTGGGGTGTCCGGGAGATGCACGTGCGCCACCCAGATGGTCACGTTTTCAGAATCAGCCAAGGGACAGAGGACGAGGACTGAGATGTTTGTTCTTGCCCGTACGGTCACTTACGCTGCGCTCTTTATCGGCCTCGTGCTCATCTACGTACCGGCCCGCCTTTTGTCTTGGTCAGGCATTGTCCGCCCTGCGGCGATTGAAGTCCAGCAGGTTGCAGGGATGGTTATCGGTGCTGCCGGAGCTGCGGTCGCTCTGTGGTGCATATACACCTTCGCGTCTATCGGAAGAGGCACTCCTGCGCCCTTCGATCCACCTCGCCGACTGGTGATTCAGGGTCCCTACCGTTTCGTGCGGAATCCCATGTACATTGGGGCAGGACTCGCCCTCGCTAGACTTCCATGGTTTCGGTCGCGCCAATGCTGTCGGTTCGCAATGGGGCGCGAGCGGTTGAGTTCTACAAATCGGCATTCGGGGCGGTCGAGGTCTTCCGCATTGAGGATGGAGGATCGGTGGTGTCTCGGTTGTCCGTTGACGGTGCAGAGTTTTGGCTGAGCGACGAGTCTCCTGAGCATAACAACTTCAGTCCGGAGTCGCTGGGCGGTGGGACTATTAAGATCACTCTTTCATCGGTCATGTTTTCCGCCTTCATCCTTCAGAATTGCTCTCCTTGACGCTCTGAAACCCATCTGTTATAAAAAGATTTTCGCGCCCTGCACAAGTTTTTCGCTGTGTGAGGGCGCTTATTCCGCAGTAGCTCAATGGCAGAGCATTCGGCTGTTAACCGAAGGGTTGTAGGTTCGAGTCCTACCTGCGGAGCCAGATTCGACTAAGGTCGCTGGAAGTAGCTCCAGCGGCCTTTTGTCTTTGCCACACAGTGTTAGTAACGGCAAGAAGATCAAACGGTTGGCGAAACGTAACGGTAAGAGATCGATCCTTCCAAGTCGAGTTCGAACATACGCGACTGCGGGTAGGTGGTGGTCCCTGATGATGGAATTATTTTAGATTGATGCCTTCGCGGGTCTTATGGCTTCGGTCCGCCTGCGATTGCCATTTGCAATTGCGCTGGTGCGCTTTGACGGTGCAGCTGGCCCCGACCCAAGAAAATTGCTCTCGCCAAAATAAGAAGGAGTTGGGAACAACTCGCGCGTTATGACCGCCCGTTGTTTGCCCGTTGTTTGCCCTTGGTCGCATTCTTCTTAAAATCCACTTGCAGACCGCCGTTCTCAAATTCAAATTTAGCTGTCGGTACAAAATTTAGACCCTTAGTGAGCCACGAAACCCCCTGGCGGTATAGTAAGATTCTGCACCGTTGTGATAGACGAAGACATTCCCGTAGCGGTAATCAGCAAAGATGGCACCACCGAGTTTTCTAATCTCAGAAGGTGTTGTAATCCAGCTCGACGTTTTCGTATCGAAATTTCCAAGTTTCTGCAGCTCTCGATATTGTTCTTCCGTTAAAAGCTCAATGCCCATGGTGGCTGCCATATCAATAGCGTTATTTTCCGGTTTATGTTCTTTCCTTTCGTCCAGCGCTTGACGGTCGTAGCAAAGACTTCTGCGGCCTTTAGGACTTTCCGGTGAACAATCATAAAAGATGTATTCCTTTGTCTTTTTATCAAACCCGACAACATCTGGTTCACCGCCGGTTCTTTCCATTTCACTGAGCGACCACAGTTTTTTAGTATTAGCTTCCAGCCTTGCTTGCACTTTAGCCCATTCAAGACCTTTATGGCGGTTCATGTTTTTCTCAAAACGGGCTTTCAATGCTCTGAGTAGTTCTTCACGTTGTTCTGGTGACAACTCTTTTTTATTGCTATTAATGTTCATATTTTGTGTACAGCCCTAGTTGGCAGCATGGACTTTTCTGTCGTCTGTTTACCTTCAGGACATATTGATGAAACCTATGTGCTTAGTCGAGATCACAAGAACAAATCTCGAAGAGTTTGAGAACCGCTGCGACTCGCGACCACCTCGGAGCCGTCGCTGAGTTTGAGACGCAATCGGCGATCGATCGGTTTGCACGAAACGATGTGGTCCAGGTTAACGATGGCCGATCGGTGTATGCGACGAAAACGGTTGGGATCGAGTCGTTGCTCTAACTCATTCAGGGTAACCTTGACCAGATAGGATTTGTCGCCTACATGCAGTTCGACGTAATCATCCGCACCGACCAGCCGCGTGATCTCCGCCGCTCGCACTTGAACCAACCGGCCACGACGATCGCGCACGAACAAACGCTGCAGATGCTCAGCCGGCTTTGTCTTGAGCGCATTCAGCGCTCTTTCGCGAACAGAGGGTTCGCTATTTTCTGGGTAGTCAAATAACCGAAGCTTTACTCGGGTCAACATCTGACGGAAGCGTTCACGGCCGAAAGGCTTGAGGATGTAATCGAGCGCTTCCAATTCAAACGCAGTTACCGCGTGATTGTCATAGGCTGTCGTGAAAACCACTTCAGGATCATGTTTGATATTTTCCAGAACTTGCAGACCCGTCAAACCTGGCATTCTCACATCCAGAAAAACCAAATCTGGGCGCAGTTCATCGATGAGAGCTACCGCTCGGTCACCGTCCGTAGCTTCACCTATGACTTTCAGCCAATCTTCACCTTGCAGAAAGTCTTTGATGGTTTGCCGAGCCAGCGGTTCATCTTCGACGATCAGCGCACGGACTGAGCGTTGCGTTTCCATCTTATGATCTCTCAGAGCCATTCGTCGGAATTTCCATACGAACTGAAAATCCCATTCCCGGCTCGGTCTGCAAACGAAAACTCGCTTGATCTCCGTAGCGCGTCAGCAGACGCTGACGCACAACTCTTACGCCAATTCCGTTTGACGCCTCAACGTCTTCCGGTTTTGCTCCAGGTCCATCGTCCAACACTTCGATACACAAGAGCCCATTACGACGCTCGGTATTGATCTGAAGCAGACCGCCTCGCGTCTGAGTTGAGATTGCGTGCCTGATCGAATTCTCTATCAGAGGCTGAAGCGTAAACGGCGGCAAGCGGCAGGCAAGTGTTTCAGCCTGAATCCTTTTTTCGACGCGAAGGCGGTCGCCGAGTCGCAGTCGTTCAAGTGCGAGATAGTTCTCGACGAAATCCAGCTCCTCGGAAAGCTCAACATCTTCCGGGTCTTTCATAGTCATCAGCGTGTGGCGTAACAGTGCAGCTAATCTCTCTAATGCATTTTCTGCCAAGACAGGATCGTGCCTCACCAGTGTCATCAGTGAATGCAACGTATTGAAGAGAAAATGTGGATTGAGTTGCGCGCGCAAAGCCTCGAGTTCGGCACGAGTGCGAAGATTCTCAGCGCGCGTCGCTCGCGCTTCCTCCGCCCGAAGCCTCTCGGTCGTCTGGACCGCGTAAACGATTCCGGCGATGGTGACATAGATCAGTAAGCCCGGGAAGAAGCCGCCCTGGAAAGAGCCCTCACGTTTGAAGCTCCACGCGCCCGACTGAACTAATCGGCCTACTGCGTTGAGAAAGGGCACAGCATTCGTCCATAAAAATACGTAAATAGATGCCAGCACCAAATGAGCGGTTAGGAGTTTGTAGCGGCGGTCCGTTGACCAGCGAAGTCGTTTGGAAATACCTACAACGCCTATGCCCAATAGAGCAGCGGGCAGAACGTTTATGATCGATCCCTTGGTCGCCTCAAAGAAGGTGCGCCCGAGATGCGTGAGAAACAACGTCATGTAGCTCGCCGCATACGGTAGCCACGCAACGCCGTATACCAACCAAAAGCGAAAGGACTTTCGCATCAAATTCCAAGGAGTTAGGGTGGGGTCAATCGTATCAACTATACCAGCGGGCATCAACGGCAGTCTGGCGGTCTTAAGCTAAGGGACCGTTGCATTCGGCAGCGGCTTGTCGAATTTGGAATCGGCTAAGGGAATGTTTAGTTTGATCTCGGTAAATTTGCGGGTGATTGGTAGGCTGCCCGGATCGGCGAATGCCATCTTGATAGTAAATGGCAGTCTTAGAGCCTCAACCTTACGATATTCCTCAAAATCAGTTTGCTGGGGAATAGTCCCGATTAGCGTTCGGATGTAGCTGATTCGCCGTCTTATCAACCCACTCTCAACATCGAAGTAAAGGCGCTCAGGTTTGTTATCTGACCGAACCGCGCTGACAACATAAACATCGCGATCGTCAATCTTGTCACGCCCGGAAGCTCGGAAGCTCGAATACTGATCTTTCAGTCGCAGAACCCCAAAAAGCGGAAACGATAGCTTCTGATCAGCCAACTGCTCGCCGACTAATTCCTGCACGCCTTGACCGCTCTTAAGCCATCCCTGCTGTCCGTTGACGACTCGCTCGTACTCGCATCTGGAATCGCCGGCGCAGTTCCGTCCAGTGACATTTTGAATAGTGAAACTCTCATGCCCTTTGTCAGGCGCCGACTGTTGAGCCTCATAAGCGACAACCTGACCTCCGGAAGTCGTAGTCGTGCCTTTGACGACGAAACTTTTAATTCGATCGGCAGCAGCTTTGCCTCCGATCGCGGCTAGATACTTATTAAAGACCTCATCAACGGAAGGCAAGGTTGAGGGACTTGGAGTTTCTCCGATGGGCGGGCGTGGCGCAGGTAAGGGTAAAGGCAAAACCGGCGCACCCTGTGGCGAGCGATGACCTCGGTGACAGGTAAAGCAACTCACAGTCGGATTTCCCTCACCAAGCGTCTTGTTTATTTCGGCGACCATTTCGATCATCTTGCGGGCAGTTTGTTTTTCAGGCTTATCGTCGGCTGGGCTATCGATCCAACCATTCTTGATGACGTGACACGAGCCGCACTGAAAACCTAGCGAGGCCGCCATGAATCTCATTGCCGGATACAACTGCGACTGCGGCATTCCATTCAGCACCTGGATATTCTTACCGACTTGTTCAAGCGTTTTCTCTTGCGGTAACGCTTGCGCGGTTGTTGTGCCGCCATCTTGATTGCGCGAGCCCTGCGCATTGCTGAGGCGAGTTAGGATCAAGAGAGCTGTCGCCACGATCAGGCTCAGCGCAATCAGTCTAAGAACACTCTGCTTCATATCAAAGTTACTTAACAGCCACGTCTGAGTTCAGGACTAAATTAATAAAAAGACGGACCAAAGACTTAAGTTCAATTTCATTTGGTGCTCACGCAACTCGAACCCGCCCAACTCGAACCCGCCTGCTGATCCCCCCTAAGAACCCACAATATTCGTCGAACCCACGCATGCGAAGACATTTTCGGCGAACGAGCCGTTTCCGAGGGCGAACGAGCGAACTAAAGGGGAGTCTCACTATAAGCCCTCGGAGAGACTTAGATAACAAGCCGAGAAGTAGGGCCACAGCTTTGCTCGTTTGCCGACTCATCTGGCGCGTTTGCCGAAAACTTCTTTGTTTGGGCCGATACGATCGATACCATCTGGCTCGTTAGCAACATCGGTTTGCAAGAGGGTATGGGCCGATTGATTTCTCCGCTCAGTGTTCTGGGTCGATCGTCTCTAACTCGATATGTTTCAAGATCTCCGTTTTGGCTTTCGGATGCTCCGGCGCAATCCGGGCTTTGCAATTATCGCGATCCTTTGCCTAACGCTGGGGATTGGAGCCAACGCTGCTGTCTATAGTTGGATGGAAGGCATCCTCTTTCGTCCGTTCCCTGCCGTGGCCCAACAGGACAGGTTGCTGGTTGTCGCCGGAACGGCCCGCGGTATTTCTCGCTTCGACGATGTCTCCTGGCCTGACTTCAACGATTTTCAAAGGAGCTGCACGCTGATCGATTCCTTTATCGTGAACAAGATCACGGGAACGACGCTCAGCATCGGCGATCGGGCCGAGAGAGCCACAGGCAGTATTGTATCGGCAAATTATTTTGCAGCGCTTGGTGTCCGTCCGGTTCTTGGACGCGGATTCGAACCCGTTGAGGATTCGGGCCGTAATGCTCATCCGGTCACGGTGATCAGTTACCGGACATGGCAGGAACGCTTCCACGGCGATCCCGAAATTATTGGCAAGACACAACGCCTAGACGGCGTCCCATTCACGATCATAGGGGTGGCGCCGGACGGATTTTATGGAACCTTTGTGGGCTATGCGATTCAGTTTTGGGTCCCGGCATCAATGCAGGAAGTCTTCGACGTTGGTGGATATAAATTGGAAGATCGCGGCGCGCGTTGGATTGAAGGTTTCGTTCGGCTCAAGCCAGGCGTGACTCGCGAGCAAGCGCAAGCCGAGATCTCCGCAGTAGCGAGCCGATTGGAAAATGATTATCCGGCGACGAACCGCGGCCGCGGCGTCAGGCTGATAGAATTGTGGAATCACCCATTCGACAAAGCGGGTGAAATGCTGCCCACACTTCGGGTCCTTCTTGTAGTAGTGATCCTGGTGCTATTCATCGCGTGTGCCAACGTCGGCAACCTGTTACTAGTTAGATCACTAGCGCGTCAACATGAAATGTCTGTGCGGCTGGCAATCGGCGCCGGTCGCGGTCGATTGTTGAGACAACTTCTTACCGAAGGACTCATCCTTTCCAGCAGCGGCGCGGTTGGCGGACTGCTGATCGCGTTCTGGTTCAGGCGCGGGCTCGTGCCTTTTTTCCCGGCGGGCGGCGGCGTCATTGTGAATCTGGCCGGAACAATTGATTGGCGCGTACTTAGCTTGAGTCTCGTGGTGGCGTTGCTCTCGACACTAATGTTCGCGCTGGTTCCCGCGATTCAGACGCGAAAGATCGATCTTGCTACGGCGCTAAAGTCTGAATCGCGCGGGGCGATGGGGAGTGGCGGGCGATCGCGCACTCGATCGAGTCTGGTGTTGGTCCAGGTGTCATTGAGTTTTATTCTGCTGGTAGGAGCGGGTCTACTTGTTCAAAGCCTCAAGCAGATGCGAACCGCCAGCCCTGGCTTTTCGACGCAGGGAGTGCTGACTACCGGAGTCAACCTGTTAGCGGCAGGATACGATGCGCAACGCGCGAAGATTTTTCAAGATGCCCTAATTGATCGCATTCAGAGCGTTGGCGGCGTTGAATCAGCCTCGTATTCGCGAGTCAGACCCTTCAGCTATCTCCCTTATTCGTCAGCGCCGATCGCCGTTGATGGCTATCAACCCCCTCCGGGTGAGCAACCTACTGTGCTGTACAACGAAGTCGGACCTAAATATTTTGCCACCGTGGGAATATCGCTCTTGTCCGGCCGCGAGTTCACTGACACCGATAACGAAACTGCGCCTCTGGTTGTCGTAGTGAACGAAACAATGGCCGGGCAATACTGGCCCGGTGGCGATCCTCTCGGCAAGCGCCTCAAGGTTAAAGACCGATGGATGCGGGTGGTTGGCGTAGCCAAGGCTTCGCAGTACCGGAGCCTCCTGGAAACAGCCCAGCTATTCTTTTATGTGCCACTAAAACAGAATCCTTCGCGACTGGTGATACTCAATATACGAACACCTCTGGATCCAGGGACGATGACGGCTGCGATGGTACGCGAGGTCCACGCACTTGATCCTGATGTGGCGTCGTTAGAAGTAATCACGATGCGGGAACAAATCGACCGTTCGACGTCATCTCAGCAAATCGCGGTGATGCTGCTCGGAGTTTTCGGCGGCTTAGCGCTCCTGCTGGCCGCAATTGGGCTCTACGGGGTGATCTCATACGCGGTGTCGCAGAGCACGCGCGAACTTGGGTTGCGCATAGCAATCGGCGCGCGCCCGTTGGATGTGTTTCGGCTTGTAATCTCGCGAGGCTTGGTACTAACAGCGGGCGGCATTCTTCTTGGCGCAGCGGCGGCGCTCGGATTGACAAGGCTAATTGGTGATCTTCTTTACAAAGTTAACTCGCGAGATCCGCGGGCGTTCGGATCGGCGTTTTTGGTCATGACGATCGTTTCATTCGCAGCATGTTTTCTGCCGGCGTGGCGCGCGACGAGGATCGATCCGGTCCGGGCGTTGCGGTATTGATAGCGCGTCAATTTGTGAAAAGCGAAAGCACACTCCAAGGACATGAATCTGTCGGGCTTTGTTTAGGATAATGATGGTGTGTGAGAAAATTTGGGGATTCACCGGCCCAAGTCGGATTATGATTAGTTCATTGATGATGCTAGAGCTGGCCCAGGCATGGCAGCCGCGGCATGTGGCCATAACGTTGTTGTTGGTTATGGTGTTCTCACTGACGGGTGCCACATTGCATGGCTACTTGGTTCTTAGACGAATGTAAGCCGTGTTGTTTTCGCTCGAAGCCAGCGCTGAACAAGCGCTTGAAGCTGACTCGCAGTGAGTTGCCTTTATCGAAAGTTGAGTGAGCTCGCAGCTTAAGCGCAGCGTTAGGCCGACGGGAGAAATGTCATGAAACGCACCTGGACGATCATCGGCGTAAGCGATGTGCCGAGTAGCTTCAAATGGTACCAGTCACTCTTCGGCCAACCCGAGACACAACCGTGCCATGCCTACTTTGGTCAGATCCTCGATTCGGATGGAACTGTCCTGCTCTGCCTCCACCAGTGGGGCGCGCACGAGCATCCGTCGTTGACGAGCCCGGACAACGCGACACCTGGCAACGGGCTCCTCTTGTTCTTCCGCGTCGACGATTTCGCTATGGCCCTGAAAAGGGCACGCGCGCTCGTCGCCCGGCTCGAAGAGGAGCCGCACGCGAACCCGAATACTCGAACAGAGGAGTTCTCGCTCCGGGATCCGGACGGATACTACGTCACGATTAGTGCGCTCTCATCGCTCGAGCTAAGGGGCCACGAAGCGCCGGCCTAACAAACGCATGCCACATCTCGGGTGAATTACCGAAGGTGCGTGCCAACCGATTGCCTTTTGTCTAAATTGGAGCATTGCCTACCTTCCGCCCGTAACTCACGTATGCGTCATTCGACATGGCAAAGCACGAGGTTGAGGTTTCGCCCTGAGCTCTGGCAAGAGTCGCTGGGTGCCTTCCCGAGGCTTCGCAGCATGGTTCGCCTCGATTACCTTGGCAGATAGAAAAGAGCACTCTACCTAAACTGCGCCTTCAAGAATTCCAGCGTCCGACGCAGCGCTAGTGTGCAGGCCGACGTATCATAGTTTGGGCGCTCGTAATTGCAGAAAGCGTGTTTCGCTCCTTCATAGAAGAATGTTTCTATCGGAGTGCCCTGGGCTTTTAAGGCCTGCTCGAATTTCCTCACATCCTCTACGGGAGTGAAAGGGTCGGCGGCTCCATAATGCGCTTGGATTGGCACTTTGATCTGCTTAACCATTTCCAGAAGGGTGGGCTTTGGATCGTGCGGGTCTTGGTATTGTTCGGAATTTCCTGCGGGCGTATATAAAGTTACTATCGCCTTAATGTCCTTTGATTTGGTCGCAAGCCACAAACCCTGAAGGCCGCCACCGCAAAAGCCAACCACACCAACTCGCTTTCTCCGCTTAACGAATGGTTGTCCTTTAAGATATTCAATCGCCGCTTGAGCGTCTTGCTTTCAACTGATAAAAGAGCTTATTTAATGTCACGCCCGCAAACTCTACCGGATTAATGACAACTCCTAATCCAAATGCGCTGACACCATTGTCCGTTGGACTATTAAACTCAGTTCGGTTGATGAAGACACCTTCAAACTTCTCGGTTGCTCCATCCTCATAAACTTTCGTGGCTGTTAGCAGCGCACCCGTGATGTTTGCGCCTTCGAGTCTAAATCTACGCGCCGGCCGAGTACCATTTGCCGGTTCGGAGCCGATTGCCTTTACATTACCGTCGCTTCCAACTTGTATGTTAATGAGATAGCCCAGGTCCGATACTTCATAGACGCCTGAATAATCTCTGATGTTCTGCTTAATCACAGGCTCGCTGCGAACTTCCTTGTACTTTTCTCTTCTGACACCGTATTTCTCTTTCACCGCATACTTCTGCTTGTTGAAAGAAGCTACTATTTCTTGCGTTCTTTTTTGAGTGTAAGATTCTTGGGGGGTTGCGTTCACGGGAATCAGCCAAAAGCCAAGTAAAGTGATAATAGCAAGTGGGCGCATCTGTTTTTCCTCTCCTTACGTTTGTTTACTACTTCAATGAATAAACACCGCCCGCCCCGGTTTCGTTCCATAAATTAGACTGACATAATAACTTTCTTCTATGCTGAGGAGGCGAAGCGGCAGACCATTCTAAGTTCCTTTTCATCGGCCACTGTCGCCGTCAACCTACAAACGATCTTGTCGCTCTCCCGTCCAAAACTGGTTGCAACGACTTCTGTATATTCCAAAACCAGTCTCATCGGATTTGTGAGTTTCAGAAGTCGATGCGAACGTGAGGGGCGGATCGCGCGTTTTTCATAGAAGCGGATCGCGCGTTTTTCATAGAAGTGGATGCGAATACTTATAAGAGTGGGAATGATCTTCAAGCCATCTGCCACCACCGTGACACCCGCGGTGAGGTGGTCGGATTCGACACCAGTCTTGTCCCACTAAATGCCTTCGACTGTCCTCTACCACAGGACGCTGGATCTTCATTCGTTTTTTGACCGAGCAAGACTTTCAGAAGCAAGGGTCTGGTTTAACCCAACGATTTCAGTCTGCAGGGAAGCGCAACGTTTGTAACTCCTAAGAGGAATTAGAACCTAACGATGGATGGACGTATGAGGCAAAAGGTCTTATAAATAATCATAATTAAAGCATCTTATGAAAAAACTATTATACTTTCTTCCCATAATTGTCTTGGCTGCGGGATGCAAATCATCGGGCCAATCTCAATCAGGAAGTCAACAAAGGCCACCTGTTAGTCAAACCAATAGCCAACTACCAAGTCCTGGGATAAATAGCCAAAAACCATCTGAAGCAAAAAATCCCAGGTCCTTAGACCAACTTGTGCAAGCCTATAAAAAGGCCCATGCAGCCAAAGACGTTAACGCCATATTAGCGCTATTCTACACGGAGGGCGTGGACGAAAAAACAAAAGCTACCCTTGTCAAAAGTCTTAACAATGATTTTCCATTGGAAATAGAGTCGATGGAAATAGTTGAACCCTCAAAGAACAACATTTACGAATATACTCAAGGTGGTATTCAATATAAGGTAAATTTACCTGTAATTAAGGAATTTAAGATTCACTATAAACAGAACACGACAGGACAGACCTACACTAGTTATTATGTTGGAGAAAAAAACGGCTCATATTATTTAGTCACGGCTACTCTCGTATCCCAATAAATATAAATCAAATTAAAAGAGCCTGCTGAAAAACCGTATCCCGACTATTCTCATCTGCCCACCTTCTCGAATCACGGTATAGCCATTGATGTCATAATACGCTTCACCTTTGTTCAAGACCTCTCCCCTTCCAGAATCATAAGCCGGCTTAACTATGGAATACTTCGGCGGCCTGAGTTTCACAGAAAGCGCCTCTGCCTTGAACTTACTAATGCGTTCCGCCACCTCAGGATGGAGCGTAGCCAGTTGTTCCAGATGAGCACGAAGGTTTGCCACATCACGCTTCAGTTGAGCGCCGTAGGAACGAAACTCCTGCGTAGTGCTCGGCGGCTCCCGTTCAAATATCCGTTTGATATCCGGCGGAAAGAATAATAGCTCTTGCTCGTTGGTGTCGGGACTCGCTAAGGGTAGCAGCAGGTAAAGAATTTGCATCCGGCTCTTATAAGCATTGATGAGCGTTACATCGTCAATAGCAGTCAAGTCGAGATTCCCGAACTCACCATCAGCGATGGCGATCGCACGCCGTCGGGCCATGTTCTTCGTGAATGTGGATTCATAGGCACGATCAAAATCAAGACTCTCACCAAGCAGTCGCTCGAACCGCTCGCAAACGCGAAAAGCTTCCACGACCTCACGCGGTTGCTTAACCTGATGTGAGAACAATTGACGATAGATACTTGGTGGAGAAATGCTGCTGAGCAACAGACTCATTATGAGATATGGCAGAAGAATGATTGGTTATTACCCCCGATATGTTTTGCCGATTTAGTAGGGCTTCCGTTCTTTCCCAACCTCGGGTAATTCCTCGGCAGTGAGTTTCCAGCGACCCTCACGTTTCGCCCACCATCGTGTAATTAGTGACTTGTTCCCCTCATTGCTTTTCTGAGAAATTGATTTAGTACTGCCTTCGCCCCGGTCAGTAGAATCGGGTTGGGCGGTAGTGTCGCCCGTTATTTGGACCGTATCTCCAAAAATGAATATCTTGCCATTATAGATATCGTGATAGCTAAATCTACCCTGCAGGTAACCGTCCATTGCCCTTTTTCGCGGAATCGCAGTTTCACCTCCCACAAAGGAAATGGCGTAAACGTCGGCGAGTAGGAAGTCGAGGGTTATAGCATCGTGTCGAGAGACTGCCGTTTTAAATTGACCCTCCAAATTTAGAATTTCCTTTTTAACTCTTTTATCGGACCTACTC